>Ga0137394_10000647_pt1 | contig 24204 bp, 20 predicted proteins | sample czobulk116metaG_FD_108278 | JGI IMG/M metagenome (GOLD analysis project Ga0137394, IMG submission 108278) | Vadose zone soil microbial communities from Angelo Coast Range Reserve, California, USA - czobulk1.16 metaG | ecosystem: Environmental > Terrestrial > Soil > Vadose zone | place: USA...
CACGAGGACGGCGGAGCTAGCGGCGGGCGACGAGCCGCTGGAGAAGCGCCAGGGCAATGGGCTTGGCGCGCCGGCCGACCTCGTTCACGGGACCGACGCAGGACGGGCAGCCCGCGGGGCACGCGCAGGTCTGGAGGACCTCGAGCCCGCGCGCGAGCAGGTCGGGGAGCACCTCGAAGATGCGCTCGGCCAGGCCGATGCCGCCGGGCTGATTGTCGTGGAGATAGATGGTGGGCGCGAACTCGTCGCCCTGGACGAGCTGGGCGCGCATGATCTCGCGCGTGACCACTTTGCCCTCGGCATAGGGCGAGCCGTCCCCGAGCCAGGCGCCGATATCGCGGATGTCGCACAGGAGGAAGATGGGGGCAAGGGAGTGGAGGAGCCGCGTGAGGGCGCGCAGCCCATCCACCAGCTCGTCGCGGTGGGAGGAGATCTCTGCGAGGAGCGCGGGCGCCACGGTCAGCCACGCCGCCGTCGTCTGCATCTCCTGCTGGGGCAGCTCGACTTCGCCCGCCCCCACGTTCTCCAGCGTGCCCATCTTGATCTTCTTGAAGCCCACCACCTTCTCGGCGACGAGCACCTCGCCCTGCTCGGCCACGAGGCCCGGGGTCTCCTGCCGGCTGAAGCGCTGGAGGATCCACACGCCCTTGGCGCTGATGGCGTCGGTGAAATAGTCGACCACGACCTTCTTCACGTAGGCGACCTTCTCCTCGTCCTCCCGATAGGAGAGCTCCTGGACCTCGAAGGGCTCGCCCTCCACCATGTAGATGGCCTTGGGATAGATCATGGCGAAGGCGCTCTTCCAGTCCACCTCGGCGATGATCTGCCGCCGCTTGATCTGCTTCTCGTCGCGCGCCGTCGTATCGATCACGAGGAAGTTGTCCGAGGTGACGGTGCGCAGGGAGACGTGATCCGCCGGGTAGGTCTCCGAAGTCCAGTGGAACTGCTGGCCCGCCCGGTGGAGCAGCCCTTCCGCCTCGAGGGCCTGGAGATGGGCCTGGACCTCGCCTCCGAAAGTCTCGGCGGTGGCGAAGGGCAGCTCGAAGGCCGCGCACTTGAGGTGGTTCACGAGGATGAACGGGTTCTCCGGATTGACGCGCGCGTGCTCGGGCGGCGCCCCGAAGAGATAGTCCGGATGCGCGGCCAGGTACTGGTCCATGGGCGCACTCGTGGCGACCATGACCGCGACCGATCCGCCGCTCCGCCGGCCCGCGCGGCCCGCCTGCTGCCACATCGAGGCGATGGTGCCGGGATACCCGGCGAGGACGGCCGCGTCGAGGTGACCGATGTCGATGCCGAGCTCGAGCGCGCTCGTGGCCACCACCCCCAGCACCTCGCCCGAGCGCAGTCCCTGCTCCACCTCCCGCCGGCGCAGCGGCAGGTAGCCGCCACGGTAGCCGCGCACGATGCCCGCGTCGCCCGTCCGGTCCTCCACTCCCTGCTTCACGCTCGCGAGCACCACCTCGGTGGAGAGGCGGCTCTGACAGAAGACGATGGTGGCGACCTTCTCCTTGAGAAAGCGGATGGCGAGCCCCGCCGCCTCCCCGAGATACGGCGCGCGAATCCCCAGCTCGGGATTGATCACGGGCGGGTTGTAGCAGAGAAAGAGCTTCTCCCCCGTGGGCGCTCCGCTCTCACCGACCTCGCTGACAGGCTCGCCCGTCAAGCGCTCCGCGAGCTCGCGAGGATTGGCGATGGTGGCCGAGGCCATGATGAACTGCGGGGTCGAGCCGTAGTGGCGGCAGATGCGCGTGAGCCGCCTCAGCACGTTGGCGAGGTGGCTGCCGAAGACGCCGCGATACGCGTGCAGCTCGTCGATCACGACGTAGCGGAGATTCTGGAAGAGGTTCACCCACTTGGTGTGGTGTGGCAGGATGCCGGAGTGGAGCATGTCGGGATTGGTGAGCACGAGGTTGGCCCGCGCGCGCACCGAGCGACGGGCGTCCTGCGGAGTGTCGCCGTCGTACGTGTACATGCGCATGTCGGGCAGGGACTTCGCCAGCTCCGTCAGCTCGGCGAGCTGGTCCTGGGCGAGGGCCTTGGTGGGAAACAGATAGAGCACACGGGACTCGGGCTGCTGGACGAGGGCCTGGAGCACGGGCAGGTTGTAGCAGAGCGTCTTGCCGGACGCGGTCGGCGTCACCACGACCACGTGCTCGCCCTTGGCGACGGTCTCGAAGGCCCGCGCCTGGTGCGAGTAGAGCTGCTGGATGCCGCGGCCGCGCAGGGCCTCGACGAGGCGAGGATCGAGCGAGGACGGAAACGGCGCGTAGACGGCGGGGCGGGCCTCGAAGTGCCGCACGGCGGTGATGAGAGGGCCGGTCCGGGACGATGTCAGCAGCTCGTCGAGAACATCCTGGAGCGGCATGGCTCATCCTATGTTTAGTGGCGGAGCCTTGTCAACTTTGGGCGGTCATGCCACCCTCACGAGATGCTCCGGCTCCTGCCCCCCCTCTGCTGGACCGGGCTCATCGCGTGGCTGGGTAGCGGCTACTGGAGCGGCGTGCACACGTCGAGCTGGCTCTATCCCACGCTGCGCGCGATCTTTCCTCGCGCCTCTCCCGCCCAGATCGAGACCATCCACTTCTTCATTCGAAAGGCCGCCCATGTCCTCGAGTACGCGGTCCTGAGCGGACTCTGGCGGCGCGCCCTCGGTGGCTGGCGCGTTCCCCTCCTCCTCTGCCTCCTCACCGCTACCCTCGACGAGGTCAGGCAGACAGTGACCCCAGGGCGCTCCGGCGCCCTCGCCGACGTCCTCCTCGACGGCGCGGCGGCGGCCGTCGTGCTCATGACCCACTGGCCGCCCCGATTCGGTCGAGGGGCGCCCTCGTGAGCACCACCGCGACCAGGCCAGGCATGAGCTGGCGGCACTCCAACCTGCCCCAGCCTCCTCCCTACACGCTCCGGAATGTCATCCGCGTCATCGGGCCGGGCGCCATCCTGCTCGGCCTCTCTCTCGGCTCGGGCGACTGGGTGCTCGGCCCCGTGGTGACGGCGCGGTGGGGGACGACGTTTCTCTGGATCTGCGCCGTGTCCGTCCTGCTGCAGGCCCTTCTCAATACCGAGATGGCGCGCTACACCCTCGCCACTGGCGAGTCCATCTTCGCTGGCTTCATGCGGGGCAGGTCCGGCCCTCGGTTCTGGGCCTCCGTCTACACGCTCCTTCATCTGGCGCAGGTCGGCTGGCCCGGCTGGGCCCTGGCCGCGGCAGCCGCTCTCGCGGCGGCCTTCCTCGGCCGGCCGCTTCGTCCCGAAGATGGCCCGATCATCGTGGCGCTGGGGTATCTCGTCTTCCTCGGCGCCGTCTTCGTCACCTTCCTCGGCCCGCAGGTGCGACGCACCGTCGAGCTCTGCGAGTGGCTCGTCATGGGACTGGCCCTGCTCTTTCTGGCCGCCCTCGCCCTGTCGATCGTGCGATGGACCACCTGGGTCTCCGTCCTCGTCGGCTTCCTGCCTCCCGTGCTCGGCGAGCCCGCCCCGCCCTCGGACATGGACTGGTGGCTCCTCGTCGCCTTCGCCGCGTACTCGGGCGGCGGGGGGACCATCAATGCCTCTCTCACGCACTGGCTGCGTGACAAGGGCTTCGGGATGGCCGGCACCGTCGATGGGCGCGCGGTCGTGGTAGGCGGGGAGACCGTGCGCTTCGCCCGTGACGGCATGACCTTCGCGCCCACGGAGCTGAATCTGGCGAAGTGGCATCAGTGGTGGCGTTATCTCCGCACGGACTTCTGGTACCTCTGGGCGGCCGGCTGCGTCGCCGGCATGGCCCTGCCCGTCCTGGTGACGGCGCAGCTCGTGGCGCCCGGTGAGACATGGACCGGCTTCACGGCCGCCGTCGGCCTCCCCCAGGTCCTGGGGCGCAACTATGGCCTCGTCCTCTGGACGGGAGCGCTCCTGACCGGCTTCGGCGTCCTCGCCGCCACGCAGGTAGGCATCGTGGCCGGCTACGCGCGGAGCGTGACAGACATCCTCTGGACGGCCAGCGCCCGGTCGCGGCCCGCGGGCGCCGAGGGCGGAGCGGGGCGCGTCTACTGGTTCTCCCTGGCCGGCTTCACCCTGGCGGGCTGCCTCGCCATGACCCTCGCCGACCCGTTGCTGCTCATCGTGATCAGCGCCAGCGTGGCCGCGTTCAACTTCGTCGTCCTGTCGCTCCACACGCTGTGGGTCAACCGGACTCTCCTGCCCCGCGCGCTCCGGCCCACCCTGTGGCGGGAGCTCGCCGTGCTCGCCTGCGCGCTCTTCTTCGCGGCGCTCCTCGCGCGGGCGGTTCTGAGCTCGTCGGTCCTGGCGGGATTTCTCGGCTGATCCGGGCGGGCGGGCGAAATCGACCCGGTCAGCCCAGATCGAAGAGGAGCACTTCGGCGGGCGCGGAGGCGCGGATGTCGAGCCCGGCTTCCTCGCTCAGCGCCGCCCCGTCACCGGCACCGAGGGCGACGCCATTGAGGCTCACCGCACCCCGCGCCACGTGCACCCAGGCGTGGCGGTCCTTGCCGAGCGGGTGCCGCACCGCCTGGCCCGGCTCGAGGAGGGCCGTCCACACCAAAGCGTCCTGGTGAAGGGTCACGGCGCCGTCTCGGCCGTCGCTCGCGGCGAGGAGACGCAGCCGTCCGCGTCGCTCGGCGTCCTCGAAGCGCTTCTGCTCATAGCTCGGGGGGAGCCCGCGCGCGCTCGGGAGGAGCCAGATCTGCAGGAGATGAACGGGCGTTTCGTGTGACGGGTTGAACTCGCTATGCGTCACCCCCGTGCCCGCGCTCATCCGCTGCACGTCGCCCGGCACGATGACCGAGCCATTGCCCATGCTGTCCTTGTGCTCGAGCGCCCCCTCGAGGACCCAGGTGATGATCTCCATGTCTCGGTGGCCATGGGTGCCGAAGCCCTCCCCCGGCTGGACGCGATCGTCGTTGATGACACGAAGCGAGCGAAACCCCATGTGCTTCGGGTCGTGATAGGAGGCGAACGAGAAGGTGTGGTACGTGTCGAGCCATCCGTGATCGAAATGCCCGCGCTCGGCCGCCCGCCGCAAAATCATCATGGTGACTTGATCATCGCACCTCGCGCAAGCACGAGCCGGATGTCTGCGAGCGCCTGGATGCGCTCGGCAGCCTCCCCCGCCACCGCCACGAGGTCGGCGGCCAGGCCGGGCGCGACGCGGCCGGTCTCGTTCTCGATGCCGAGTGCCTGCGCGGCCACGGTGGTCGCCGCGCGTATCGCCTCGAGGGGAGACATGCCGTGCTTGACCATGAGCTCGAGCTCGGGCAGCAGGCTGCCGTGGGGATTGAAGGGCGTCCCCGAATCGGCGCCGGCCGCGATGGACACGCCCGCCTGCGTCGCGCGCTGGAAGCTCGCGAGGTGATGGGCGGCGACCGTCTCGGACTTGCGCACCATGAACTCCGGGATGCCCGCGGCCAGCCCCCCCGCGCAGATGGCGGCGGGGGCGGCCAGCGTGGGCACCAGGAAGACGCCCTTGCCCTTCATCGACGCGATGATCTCGTCGGTGAGGTAGATCCCGTGCTCGATGGTGGTGATGCCGGCCTCGATGGCATCGGCGATGCCCGTGGAGCCCTGGGCATGCGCGGCGGTGCGGCGCCCGGCCTTGCGCGCCTCCTCGATGGCCGCGCGCATCTCTTCCAGCGTCAGCTGGGGCGAGCCCGGCTCCACGCCCGCTGTCATGACGCCGCCCGTGGCGATGAGCTTGATGACGTCGGCGCCCGCCTTGAGCTGCTCGCGCACGGCCTTGCGCGCATCGTCGGGACCATCCGCCTCCCGCCCGAGAAAGTTGCCGTGGCCGCCCGTCATGCAGATCGGCCGTCCCGCGGCCAGGATGCGGGGGCCCGGGAAATGGCCCTCGATGATGGCGCGGCGCACGGCGAGCTCGACGTATTCGCGCCCGCCGAGGTCCCGCACGGTGGTGACGCCGGCCTCCACGGTATCCTGCGCGCGCCGCAGCGCCTTGAGCGCGGTGAGGGCGGCCGGCTCGTCCTTGAGCGCGCGCACGGGATCCGCCTCGGCGCCCAGACAGAGATGCACGTGGCAATTGATGAGGCCGGGGAGCAGGGTGTGGCCCTCGAGGTCGATCCGTCGGCCACGCGGCGCCCGCGAGATGTCCACGACCTGAGCGATGCGGCCCTGTTCCACCACGACGGCGCGACCGCGCACCGGCTCCGCGCCCGTGCCGTCGATCAGCGTGGCGCCCACCAGGATGAGTGATTCCATGAGCCCCCTAGATCTTCAGCCGCGGATCGAGCGTATCGCGGAGCCCGTCGCCGAGGAGATTGATGCCGAGGACGGTGACGAGAATGGCCAGGCCCGGGAAGGTCGCGAGCCACCAGGCCGTCGAGAGGTACACGCGGCCGTCGGCGAGCATGCCGCCCCAGGTCGGGGTGGGCGGCTGGACGCCCAGGCCCAGGAAGGACAGCGCGGACTCGATGACGATGACGCGGGCCATGTCGAGGGTGGCCACCACGAGCCACGGCGTGAAGGCATTCGGCAGCACGTGGTGGAGGACGACGCGGCCGTCGCGGCTCCCCAGGGCGATGGCCGCTTGCACGAACTCGCGCTCGCGGATGGACAGCACCTCGCCGCGCACGACGCGCGCGTAGACGACCCAGGACGACACGCCGATGACCACGATGATGTTGCGCAAGCTCGGCCCCAGCACGCCGATGACAGCGATGGCGAGCAGGATGAAGGGAAAGGCGAGCTGGACGTCGGCCAGGCGCATGAAGAAGTCGTCGACCTTGCCGCCGAAATAGCCGGACACGAGGCCGATGACCATGCCGAGCACGCCCGAGATCAGCACGGCGGAGAGCCCGACCACCAGGGCAACCCGCGAGCCGTAGATGATGCGCGCCAGGATGTCGCGCCCCAGGTGATCCGTGCCCAGGAGGTGCGCCTGTCCCGCCGCGTTCCGCCACCCCGGCTCCTTCAGGCGCTGGTTGATGTCCTGCTCGATGGGGTCGAAGACGGTGACGAGCGGGGCGCCCACGGCGGACAGGATCACCACCGCCACCACGGCCAGCCCGAAAAGGGCGGTCCGCCGGCGGGCGAGACGCTTGAGGGTCATCACCCACTGCCGCTCCTCGGGAGCGGAGGGGAGAGGCAGGACGACGCTCGAGACGCCGTTGGGAGGCGCCATCAGTGGAACCGGATGCGCGGATCGAGCCAGGTGTAGGCCACGTCCACGATGAAGTTCAGGAACACGAAGGTGCTGGCGAGGAGAAAGACGGCCGCCTGCACCACGGGATAGTCACGGTTGAAGATCGCCTGCACGGATAGCCGCCCCACCCCCGGCCACGCGAAGATCGTCTCCGTGATCACGGAGCCGCCGAGGAGCGTGCCCAGCTCGATGCCGACGATGGTGATGATGGGGATGGAGGCGTTCTTGAGGGCGTGCTTCCAGACCACCGGCTGCTCGGAGACCCCCTTGGCCCGCGCCGTGCGGATGTAGTCCTGCCCCAGCACCTCGAGCATGCCCGAGCGCGTGAGCCGCGTGATGCGCGCCGTGGTGAAGAGGCCGAGGGTGACGGCGGGCAGGATGAGATGCTCGAGACCGCCGCGCCCCGAGGAGGGCAGCCAGTTGAGCCGGACCGAGAAGACGAGGATCAGCATGATGCCGAGCCAGAAGGTCGGCATGGCCTGGCCCGTCAGGGCAACCACCGTCGAGACGTAGTCGACGGGGCTATTGCGCTTGACGGCGGACAGGATGCCGGCAGGGATGGCCAGGCACAGCGCCAGGAGCAGGCCCGCCCCCGCGAGCTGGAAGGTCGCGGGCAGCCGCTCGAGCACCAGCGTCATGGCGGGCTCCCCGTGGCGCAGGGACTCGCCGAAGTCTCCGCGCAGCGCTCCCTTCAAGAAGCGCAGGTACTGCACGGCCACGGGATCGTCGAAGCCCATGGCCTTGCGGAAGCGGGCGATGTCATCGGCGGTCGCATCGGGCGGGAGGAGGAGCGCGGCGGGATCTCCCGTGAGATGCAGGATGAGAAAGACCACGACGGAGACGCCGAAGAGAACGAGGACGGCCTGCCACAAGCGCCGCAGCAGGTAGGATCTCACGTCCGGGTTCGTTCCAGTCTGGCCACGGCCTCGATGTGGGGCGTATGCGGGAACATGTCCACCGGCTGCACCCACTCCACGCGATAGCCTGCCCGCGCGAGGTCCCCGAGATCGCGGGCGAGCGTGGCGGGGTTGCACGAGACGTAGATGATCCGCGCCGGGGCGAGGTGGGCGAGGGCCGAGAGGGCCTTGGGATGGAAGCCCGCCCGGGGCGGGTCGGCCACCACCACCTCTGCCCGCACGCCTTGGGCAATGAGCTGGGGCAGGACGAAGCGGACCTCGCCGGCGAGGAACGTGCAGTTGGCGATCCCGTTGGCGGCGGCATTGCGGGCGGCGTCGTCCACCGCCGCCTGCGCTACCTCGACTCCGTAGACCCAGCGGGAGCGCTGGGCGAGGAGCAGGCTGATGGCGCCCGTGCCCGCGTAGAGGTCGAACACCGTCTCGTCGCCCGTCAGGGCCGCCGCCTCGAGGACGATGGCGAACAGGCGCTCGGCCTGGGCGGTGTTGGTCTGGAAGAACGAGTTCGCCGAGACCTGGAAGCTCAGGCCGCCCACGGACTCGCGGATATGATCGCGGCCGCCGAGCAGGTGCTCCTCGACGCCCACGGCCACGCTCGCCTTCTTGGGATTCACGTTCATCACCACGCTCGCCGTCTCCTTCACGCGCGCGGCCAGCCGCCCCGCGAGCGGCTCGAGCTCGGAGACCGCGGGCGAGGAGGTGACGACGTTGACCATGACTTCGTCCGTCCGCCGCCCCTCGCGCAGCATGAGGAAGCGCAGGAGTCCCTCGCCCGAGTCCTGCTCGTAGGCGGTGAGCCCGCGCTCGACGAAGAAGCGGCGCGCCTCGTCGAGCAGGGTGTTCATCCGCTCGGATTGCAGCAGGCAGCGGTCGACGGCGAGGACACGGTCGTAGCGCTCGGCCTCGTGCAGGCCGACGGTGAGACCCTTACTCAGCCCTCGCCTCGCCGCTCCCGTCGCCTGCGGCTCCTCGGCAGCGTCTCGGCTCGAAGTGCTACTCGGCCCTTGCCTCGCCGCTCCCTCCGGCTCGTCGGCAGCGTCTTGCCATGCCCGCGCGACCGTGAACTCCATCTTGTTGCGGTAGCCGTACGTCTCGGGGGCCGCGAGTATGGGCCGCACCTCAATCGGGGGCAGGCCTCCCAGCCGCTCGAGGGCGTCGGCGACCTGCTTGCTCTTGAAGCTCAGCTGGGCGGCATAGTCGACGTGCTGCAGTCGGCAGCCGCCACATCGCCCAAAATACTGGCAGGGCGCTTCCACCCGGTGCGGAGACGGGGTCAGGATGGCCTCGATGCTGGCCCGGCCGAAGCGCGCGCGCGCCTGATCGAGCCTCACCTGGAGACGATCGCCGGGTATGCCGCCACGCACGAAGATCACATAACCGTCAATCCGACCGACACCTTCGCCGCCGAACGCGAGGTCGTCGATGGTCACGGAGAGACTCTGGCCGCGCTGCGGTCGGCCCATGGCAGCGCCATGATAAGGGCCGGGGTTGGGGGAGTCAATTTGACCGACCGCCTGACGCTAAGCGTGTGGCGAGAGAGGGACGGCTCAAGTATGATGGGGACGCGATGCGAACGGGACGCCGGAATCCTGTGCGGGTCGGCAGCCTGCTGACCTCGGCCGTCCCGGCCTTGGCCGAGCGGATGCTCGAACAGACCATTCGTCGGCAATGGGCGGACATCGTGGGTCCCGACGCGGCCCGGCGCTCCCGCCCGGCCACGCTGCGCCAGGGCACCCTCGAGATCACCGTCGACAATTCTCCATGGCTGCAGGAGCTGACGCTGCGCGCGGGGACCATCGCGGCCGCGCTGGCGGCCCGTCACGGCGCAGCAGTGACCACGGTCCGGGTGACCATGGGCGCCGCCTTCGCCCCCGCGAGCGCTGAGCTCTCCCGCGAGGGCAGAGCCACGCCACGATCCCTCACCGACGCCGAGCGAGGGCTCGTGGAGGCGACCACGCGTCCCATCGCCGATCCCGTCGTCGCCTCGTCGCTGAGACGCCTCTTGACCAAGGACTTGCTGGCGCGGGGAGGGTCTCGAGTCCCCGCCGCTTCGGAGCAGCCATGACCCGCATCCTCACCATCGTCTCGGCGGCCCTCCTCCTCGCGGGCTGCGCGTCCACGCTACCGCCCGACCGCGGGGGCGATCAGAGCGCCGAGACCACGCAGCCGCTTCGCTTCCGCGATCCGCGGGCCGCCGCCTACTACTACTACTCGGTCGCGCAGATGAACGCGCGGGCAGGCCGTCTCCAGGAGGCGATCGTGGCGCTGCGGAGTGCCCTCGAGCGAGATACGGACACCTCCGAGCTCTGGGGCCAGCTCGCCCAGTGGCTGGCACGCACCAACGATCCCGTTCGCGCCATCGAGGCGGCCCAGAAGGCCGCCGCTCTCGAGCCGCTGAGCCCCGTCCCGCACATCACGCTCGCGGATATCTTCCGACGGCAGCGCCGCTTCGCCGAGTCCGAGGTCGAGCTCGAGAAGGCCATCCAGCTCGCGCCCAAGTCGAGCGATCCGTACCTGGCCCTGGCCCAGCAGCACATCGAGCAGCGCCAGCTCGACAAGGCGCGCGCCGTCCTCCTCCGGCTCGTGGCCGCCCAGCCGAACTCCGCCCAGGCCTATCACCTGCTCGGCCGCGTGGCCATCGACTCCGAGCAGTGGGACGAGGCGATCGCGCGGCTCAAGCGCGCCGTGGAGCTCGATCCGGATCTGGACCCCGCCTGGATGGCTCTGGGCTTCGTCTACGAGACCAGGCAGAAGCCCGAGGAAGCGCTCAAGGTCTACCGGCAGGCCCTCCAGGCCAACCCGGAGAACATGGCCTTCGTGGAGCGGCTGGGCGACGTGCTCGTGCGCCTGGGCCGCTTCAAGGAAGCGCAGGGCGAGGTCGAATCGCTCGCCGACTCCGCGCCGCGCGACCCGCGCGTGTGGATCAAGCTCGGGGCCATCTACTACGAGCAGAAGCAGTACGAGCGCGCCGCCTCCGCCTTCCGCAAGGCCGTCGAGCTCGAGCCCGGCAATCTCCGGGCGCGCTATTTCCTCGCCACCACGCTCATGGACGCGGGCAAGGACGCCGAGGCCCAGGGCGAGCTCGAGAAGATCCTCGCCGCGGACCCGCGCTCCGTCGACGCCCGCGTGCAGCTCGCCTTCCTCTACGGCCGCGCCAAGAAGCACGAGGACGCGATCAAGGCCCTCCAGGAAGCCGTCAACCTCGAGCCGAAGCGCGCCGAGCTCTTCCTGTATCTGGGCACGGCGTACTTCCGCGCCCAGCAGTACGATCGCGCGCTCGCTTCCCTGCAGGAGGGGCTCGGCATCGACGGCAAGAACCGCGATCTCACCTTCCAGACGGGCGTGGTCTACGAGAAGCAGGGTCGCTTCGACGACGCCATCGCCGCCTTCCGCAAGGTCCTCGTCATCGATCCCAAGCACGCCGAGTCCTACAACTACATCGGCTACATGTACGCCGAGCGCGGCCAGAACCTGACGGAGGCCGTGCAGCTCATCAAGCAGGCCCTGGACCTCGACCCCGAGAACGGGTTCTTCATCGACAGCCTCGGGTGGGCCTACTATCAGCAAGGGCGCTACCCCGACGCCCTGCGCGAGCTCCAGCGCGCGGTCAGCCTCGCCAAGGAAGACCCGACCATCCTCGATCACCTTGGCGACGCTTTCCTGAAGGCCGGCCGCACGGAAGACGCCATCGCCACCTGGGAGCGCGCGCTCAAGGCCGATCCCGAGAACACGATCTCGGACAGCGTCAAGAAGAAGATCGGCGACGCGCGCGAGAAGGCACGCCGGGCCAAAGGTGCCGACCGCCCGAAAGCCGAGCAGAAGTAAGCTCGGTCTCCTCGTCCTGCTGGGCGCCCTCCTCGTAGGGAGTGGGTGCGCCTCCCTGCCTCCGCGAAAGCCCCTGCCGCCCGAGGTCGAGGCCACCCGCGCGAAGCTCGAGGCGCACGCGAAGGCCTTCCACGACCTCCGTACTCAGGCCGACCTGCGCATACGCCGCGGCGACCGTGTCGATCGCCTCACGGGCGTGCTCCTCCTTCGAGCGCCCGCCGAGCTTCGCTTCGAAGCCCTCGCTCCCTTCGGGCCACCCATCCTCGTGGTCGCCTCCAATGCCGACACGGTCACGCTCTGGGAAGTCGCCCAGCAGCGCGCTGTCCTCGCCCGCTCCTCGCCGGACGCGACGAAGCGCTGGCTCGGCCTCGCCCTGGGTCCGGAGGAGCTGGTGGCCCTCCTCGCCGGCCATGCGCTGCCTCCGCGCGACCCTCGGTCGGGGGAAATGCTGCCCCCCGATGCCATCGGTCCGTCCGTCGCGTTCGAGACGAAGGACGGGCGCCAGCGCATCTGGCTCGATCCGACTTCGGGCGCGGCGCGACAGGTCGAGTGGACGGGCGGCTCTCAACCGGCGCGCGTGGTCTTCCGGCCCGAGGGCCCGCATCTCTCCACGCTCGACGGCAAGCTCGAAGTCGACGTGCGCTACAAGGACCCGCAGCGTGATACCGGATTCGACCCCGAGCTGATGACGCTGACTGTGCCGCAAGGTGTGAATATCCAAGACTTCCGTTGACCGTTCTGCGAAGTGCGTGGTACTCTTTTTTGCCTTGTTGAAGCGGCCGAGGAGTCCGTCACGTCTGGTGCTCCGGACCCCGGCCAAGGTCAACTTGGCCCTCGAGGTTCTGGGAAAGCGCCCGGACGGCTACCATGAGCTGTCCACCGTGTTGCAGGCGGTGGATCTCTGTGACCGCTTGACGGTGGAGACGGCCGACACCATCACGCTCGAGACGAGTGAACCCGGCCTGCCCACCGATGAGCGCAACCTGGTGGTGCGGGCCGCGCGCATGCTGAGAGATGCCGCGGGCGTCGACAGGGGGGCGCGGATACGACTCGAGAAGCGGATCCCGCTCGCGGCGGGGCTGGGAGGCGGCTCGAGCGATGCCGCGGCGACGCTGTGGGGGCTCAACCGCCTCTGGGGCCTGCGGTGGAAGCGCGAGCGATTGGCCGAGCTGGCCGTGGGGCTGGGGATGGACGTGCCGTTCTTTCTCGGCAGGGGACGCGCGCTCGGCACGGGACGCGGCGAAGTGCTCCGGCCGCTGCCCAGCGTGGGTGGATACGCGCTGGTGCTGGTGAACCCGGGCGTGCCGCTCTCCACGCAAGAGGTATATGGCCGGGTGCCGCCGGGATGGCACGCGGAGCCCGAGGGCACGAAGCGCGTGATGGAGGCGCTCAGGACGCGGAACGCGGCGAAGCTGGCCGCGGCGCTCACGAATCATCTCGAGCGGTGGGCGGAGCCGGCCATGCCGGTAATCGGGCGCATGAAGGCGGCGCTGCTGGCCGCAGGAACGCTCGGGGCGGTGATGTCGGGGAGCGGTCCCACGGTATTCGGGATGGCCCGATCGCTCGACCAGGCGCAACAGATCCAGCGCCGCGTCAGTCGGACGGGCTGGGCGGCCTGGGCGGTGCGGACGAATTCGGGCGCCGCCATCCGCGCGATCTGATTTACTGGGGCGTCGTCTAGAGGCAGGACTCGGGGCTTTGGACCCCGCAACGGAGGTTCGATCCCTCCCGCCCCAGCCATTATGCGGGGGAACAGGGCGAGGCAGAACATGGCATATGAGCTGAAGCTGTTCTCGGGGAACGCGAACCGTCCCCTGGCCGAGGAGATCGCGCAGCACCTCCGCATGCGCCTGGGCGACGCCGACGTCTCCCGCTTCTCGGACGGCGAGGTCTACGTGCAGATCAACGAGAACGTCCGGGGCCAGGACGTCTTCGTGATCCAGCCGACCTGCCCGCCTGTGAACGACACCCTCATGGAGCTTCTCGTCATGATGGACGCGTTCAAGCGCGCCTCGGCCCGGCGCATCACCGCCGTCCTGCCCTACTATGGCTATGGCCGGCAGGACCGCAAGGTCATGCCTCGGGTACCCATCACGGCCAAGCTCGTGGCCGACCTCATCACGGCCGCAGGCTGCCATCGTCTCCTCGCCGTGGACCTCCACGCCGGCCAGATCCAGGGCTTCTTCAATATCCCGGTGGATCACCTCTTTGCCGCCCCGCCCGTCATCGTGGACTACCTGGCCAAGAAGGACCTCCAGGATCTCGTCCTCGTCTCTCCCGACGCGGGGGGCGTGGAGCGGGCGCGCGCCATCGCCAAGCGCCTGAATGCCGGCCTCGCCATCATCGACAAGCGCCGGGACGGACCCAACGTCGCCCTGTTCATGTACCTGATCGGCGAGGTCAAGAACAAGGACGTGGTGGTCATCGACGACATGATCGACACGGCGGGGACGCTCATCCAGGCGGTGGAGGCCGTGAAGCGCGAAGGCGCGCGTCGCGTGCTCGCCTGCGCCGTGCACGGCGTCCTCTCCGGCCCGGCCCTCAAGCGCATCGAGGAATCCCCGCTGGAGGAAGTCATCATCACCAACTCGGTGCCGATGACTCCAGGCAAGGCGTCACCCAAGGTCCACGTGCTGTCGGTAGCCCCGCTCCTGGCGGAGGCCATCCGTCGCATACACGACGAGGAGTCGGTCTCGACCCTCTTCGTCTAACTCATTCAGTGAAGGAGCGTTCGTATCATGGACATGCGTGAACTGACCATCGTGCCCCGCGAGGGGCTGGGCAAGGGCGAGGCGAAGCGGCTCCGCCGCGCCGGCAAGACCCCGGGCATCCTCTACGGCGGCGCCGCCCCCGTGACCATCGCTGTCGACCCGCGGGACGTTTTTCGAATCATCCACGGCCGCGAGGGCAGCACCCAGCTGCTCAAGCTGACCTTTGCCGGCTCCGCGGAGTCCAAGATGGCCATCCTGCGCGACATGCAGTTCGATCCGGTCTCCGAGGACCTGATCCACGTCGACCTCCAGGAGGTCGCCATGGACAAGCCCATCCAGGTGACCATCGCCGTGCATCACGTCGGCGACGCCGTCGGCGTCAGGGAGACCCAGGGCATCCTCGAGATGGTGCTGCGCGAGATCCAGGTCTCGTGTCTCCCCGGAAACATCCCCGAGGCGATCGAGGCCGATGTCTCGAACCTGGCCATCGGCGATGTGCTCACCGTGGGCGACCTGCAGATCCCGGACGGGGTCCGGGTGCTGACGGACAGGGCCCAGGCTGTGGCCACCGTGGCCCCGCCCGCGGCCGAGGAAGTGGCGCCCGTGGCCGCCGTGGAGGCGGTGGCGGCCGCGCCCGCGGAGCCGGAGGTGCTCACCGAGCGCAAGCCCAAGGAAGAGCCCGAGGCGCCGGACGACAAGGCGAAGAAGAAGTAAGTGGCCCAGGCCATCGTCGGGCTCGGCAATCCCGGGCCCGAGTATCGCGACACGCGGCACAACGTGGGGGCGCGCGTGCTCGACAGCGTGGCCAGGAAGCTTCGGGTGCGCTTTCGCCGCCAGAGCGGGCACCTGCTCGCCCAGGGCAAGTGGCGCGGGGAGATCATCCACCTCGTCAAGCCGCAATGCTTCATGAACGTCACGGGGCCGTCCATGGCCCGCGTCGCGGGGAAGCTCCGCGTCGGGGCCGCCGATCTCGTCATCGTCTATGACGACCTCGACCTGCCTCTGGGCAAGGTGCGCACGCGGCTCCAGGGCAGCGCGGGCGGGCACAACGGCGTGCGGTCACTCATCGCCTCACTCGGCTCCGATCAGATCCGCCGCGTCAAGGTCGGCATCGGCCGGCCCGCCGCGGCGACCAAGGATCGCGAGGAAGTCGTCGACCACGTGCTCTCGCCCTTCTTGCCCGAGGAGCTGCCGACCGTCGAGGCCGTCTGCAACCAGGCCGTCAAGCATGCGCTCAAGCTGGTAGAAGACCAGCACTCGCGCCGCTTCTAGACGCTCTCATGCGTGGCGTGCCGGCAATGCGGCGGGAGGGGCGGGCGGCGCGGGCCGTCGTCCGCTCAACCTCCTCGCCTCGCGCGCCACGCTAGCGAAGGCGCCTCCGCCTGCCCGCCATTCCCCGAGACGGGGGTCGGCAGAGGCGCCCTGCGCTTCGGGGCGCGCTACGGCTCGTCGGATTCGCTCCCGACGGCCCCCGCCGCCCTCCCCTCCCGCCGCCGCTCGGTTGATAATCCCGAAATCGTCCGTCACGCAGCGCGAGGGTGGGGCTGGGGGCTTCCCTCCCCGGACCCATATCTTCTGCGCTCTGCCGAAGCGCAAAGCCCCTATCTCGTGGCTCGTTACGAGTGGCCTGGCGCGTTGCGAGTCAGTGTGGTCCGGGGAGGGAACCCCCAGTCCCGCCCGGTGCCCTGGCCTCCCGTCCCGTTGCCGGCACGACCGCGATTGCGAGGGTCTAGGGGCGCGTGGTATAAGTCAGAATCCATTGTTTGGACCGGGAAGGGGTGAGTATCAGTGACGAAGGTTATTGTCGAGCCCGACGAGAGCTTCGAGAACGCGCTCAAGCGCTTCAAGAAGCAGTGCGAGAAGGCCGGGCTCATGTCGGAGCTCCGGAAGCGCCAGCACTACGAGAAGCCCAGCGTCAAGCGCAAGCGCAAGACCCTGGCCGCTCGCAAGAAGGCCAAGAAACGGGAGCGGTTCTTCGATTAGTCGCGGCCGGTTGGGGAGCGGAGTGGCGCAGGGTCAGGGACCTCCTGGCCCGGCACACCCGCTCCCCGATGGGGCGCGAGCGGGCCCAATCCCTCGAGCCCCAGGCAGACCTCGAGGCCGTTCGCCACGCTCTCATCGAGACCCGCCAGGCCCGCCAGGCTCTCGCCGTGGCCGGGCCTCCTCCCTGGAATCTCATCCCCGATGTCCGCAGTCTCCTCGAGCATGCCCGCGTCCCGGGATCGGTCGCCGAGCCCAGTGAGCTGGCCGGCCTGCCGCCTCTCCTGGAGGCGGCGGCCCGGCTCGGCGCCTATGGTCGCTCCGTCTCAGCCGAGGCTCCCGATCTCGCTCGGGCCTTGACCGGGCTGCCCACCCTCGGCCCTCTCGCCGATCTTCTCCGACGATCGCTCGATCCCGATGGCGGCGTGCGTGACGAGGCGAGCGCCGCGCTCAAGCGGCTCAGGCAAAAGGGCCGCGAGCTCCGCGCCCAGGTGGTCAAGCGACTCGAGTCCTATTTCCAGGGCGCGGCGGCCGAGCACATCTTCCAGGAGCGCTACGTCACCGTCCGTCACGGCCGCTATGTCCTGCCCATCCGGTCGGAGGCCAAGGCCCGCTTCAAGGGCATCGTCCACGACCGGTCGCAGAGCGGGGCCACCCTCTTCGTCGAGCCCGAAGGCGTCGTGGAAGCCAACAACGACCTGGTGCAGGTGGCGCGCGAGGAGGAGGCGGAGGTCCTCCGCGTGCTCGCCGCCCTGACCGACGCCGTGAGAGAGCAGCTCCCCGAGCTCGAGCGGCTCGTGGAAGACCTGGGGCGACTCGACTGCATCTTCGCGCGAGCGGAGCTGGCCGATCGGATGGAGGCGACGGAGCCCATCGTGAACGAAGAGCACGAGGCGGAGGTCCCCGGGGCCCGCAATCCCTTGCTCCTCGCCCAGCAATGGGAAGCGCCGGAGCGGCCGGTCGTGCCGATGGACATCCAGGTCGGCGATCCCACGCCGCTCCTCGTGATCACGGGGCCCAATGCCGGCGGCAAGACCGTCGCCCTCAAGACCCTCGGCCTCCTCTGTCTCATGGCGCAGTCGGGCCTGCACGTGCCCGCCCGCGAGGGCGCGCGGCTGCCGCTCCTGCGCGCCATCTTCGCCATCATCGGCGATGACCAGAGCGTGGCCGAGAACCTCTCGACCTTCTCCGCCTTCGTCAAGCAGCTCAAGGAAGTCCTCGAGCAGGTGGACGATCGCTCTCTGGTCCTGCTCGACGAGCTCGGCGCGGGCACCGATCCCGACGAGGGTGCGGCCCTCGCCCAGGCGGTGCTGGAGGCCCTCGCCGAGCGCGGGGCGCTCTGCGTCGCCTCCACGCACCTCGAGCCGTTGAAGGGCTTCGCCTCGAGCCATCCCAAGGCGCGGAACGCCTCCGTGGAGTTCGACGCCGAGCGGCTCGCGCCGACGTTCCGACTCGTTTACGATAGGCCCGGCCAGAGCTATGCGCTCCAGATCGGGGCGCGGCTCGGGCTGCCATCCGAGCTGATCGCGCGGGCCGAGGGTCACCGCTCGACCCAGCGCCGGCAGCTCGAGGCGCTCCTGCAGCGCCTGGAGGAGCGGGATCGCGAGGAGGCGGCGCGCGAGGCCCAGCTCGAGCGGCGCGAGGTCGAGAGCGCGAGCCGCCTCGCGCGGGCGGAGAGCCAGCTCGAGGCGATTCGCAAGCAGGCGGCGGAGCTGGCCGCGCGGAGCAAGAGCGAAGCGCAGCGTATGCTGAGCGAGGTCCGGCGTGCCGTCAATGCGGAGTGGGACAAGCTCAAGAAAGAGAGTCGGACGCGCGAAGGGCTCGAGCAGAGCCGGAAGCGGCTGGTCGAGACGGCGCGGGGGCTGGAAAGGGCGGCGGAGCCGGAGCCTCCGGGAACGCGGCCCGCGACGGCCGGGGATCGAGTGGAAGTGCCGCATCTGGGGCTCAAGGGAGACGTGCTGGATGTCGATGGAGGCACGGCGACGGTGCAGGCGGGCGCGGTGACGATCAAGGTGCCGGCCCAGGCCCTCCGGGTAATCGGCCGCAGCGAGACCACCCCTCACCGTGCCTTCTCCCCTGATGGAAGAGGGGCACAAAGGAAGGGAGCCTCGGCTTCTATCCCTGAGGGGAGAGGGATGCAGAGGAAAGGAGACTCTTCTTCTACCCCTCTCCCCCATCGGGGAAGAGAGCAGGGTGAGAGGGCCAAAGCCGAGGGGACGAGGACCATACCGCCCGAGATGCATCTCATCGGGCGCACCACCGACGAGGCCCGCGATCTGCTCGAGAAATACCTCGATGATGCATTCCTGGCCGGCCTCGCCCAGGTGCGCATCATCCACGGCAAGGGCACGGGGGCCCTCCGCCGCGCCGTGGAAGAGCTGCTCGTCTCCCACCCGCTCGTGACGAGCCATCGCACGGGCGAGGGCCACGAAGGCGGCGCGGGCGCCACCGTGGCCATGCTGGGACAGAGCTGATGGCGGGCGGCTTCTCCACGCCCATCCTCGACGAGATCCGCTCGCGGGTGGACATCGTCGAGCTCGTCGGCCGCTTCGTGAACCTGAAAAAGGCCGGCGAGCACTGGAAGGGCCTCTGCCCTTTCCACACCGAGAAGACCCCGTCCTTCACCGTCAATCCCAAGCGGGGCATCTTCCACTGCTTCGGCTGCGGCGTCGGGGGAGATGCCTTCAGCTTCCTCATGCGCCAGGACCGCATGGCTTTCCCCGAAGCCGTGCGCGTCCTGGCCGAGCGCTCCGGGGTCGAGCTGCCCAAGGAGCGCAGTCCGGAGGCCGAGGGCAAGCTCGAGTCGCTCCGTCGCGCCATGTCGCTGGCCGCCCAGTTCTACATCGACGCGCTCTGGGCCGCGGATGGCGACAAGGCGCGCGGCTACCTCGAGCGCCGCGGCGTCGACCTCGAGGTCGCCCGCCGCTTCGGCCTCGGCTGGGCGCCCGAGGGCTGGAACGCGCTCCTCGCCCACATGGGAAGGCAGGGCGTGGGCGAGGAGCTGCTCGTGTCGGCGGGCCTCGTTGCCCGTCGCGAGAACGCTCCCGGCTTCTATGACCGGTTCCGCGGCCGCGTGCTCTTCCCCATCAGGGACCAGCAGGGGCGGGTCGTGGCCTTCGGCGGGCGGGGCCTGGGGTCAGAGGAGCCGAAATATCTCAACTCTCCGGAGACGCCGCTGTACGTGAAGGGCCAGATGCTCTACGCCCTCGACGTGGCGCGCGAAGGGATGAAGCAGAAGAACCGCGCGGTGGTCGTCGAAGGCTATCTCGACTGTCTCATGGCGCATCAGCACGGCTTCACCGAGACGGTGGCCGCCCTCGGCACCGCCTTCACGGCCGCCCAGCTCTCTCTCCTCCGCCGCTACGCCGAGGAGGTCGTCAGCGTCTTCGACGCCGATGCCGCGGGCATCAAGGCCACGAGCCGCCTCGAAGAGATGCTCTCGGACGTCATGGACATCCGCAACCTCGGCTGGTCGGTCTCCCGCACGGGCTCCTTCGAGAAGGCGGAGTATTTCCCGATCAAGGTCGCCGTGCTGCCCGAGGGCCATGACCCCGATAGCCTGCTGCGCGCCGAGGGGGCGCCCGGATTCCAGGCACGGCTGGAGGCGGCGCGGAGCATCCTCGACTTCGTCCTCGAGCGAACGCTGGGCGAGGAAGACCTGGGCACGGCACGCGGGCGCTCCGCGGCTCACGCCCGCGTGGCCCTCCTCCTCTCCAAGGTCCCCAACGCGGAGGAGGCGACCGCCCTCGCCCGGGAGGCGGCTCGGCGGCTCGGGGTGGATTCCACCCAGCTCTGGATCGAGGCCCAGCAGCTGCAGGGGGCGCGCGGGAGAGGCCGGCTCGACCGTCCCGCCGACACCCAGGCGACCTCGTCAGGTGGGGCCAAGGCCTGGCCGCCGCCGAGCCTCTCCGAGCGCGACCTCATGCTCCTCCTTCTGCATATGGAGGAGGCGCGTGCGACACTTCTGCCGTATCTTGATGAGGAGGATCTGGCCCATCCGGGGCTTCGGGCGCTCCTGGGCGCCCTCCGCCAGGCCCCGGCTGGGGTCGCCCCCGAGGCCCTGATGGCCGAGCTCCCTGGGGAGGCCGAGCGCGGTTTATTGGCCGCCCTCCTCATGGAGCAGGCCTCAGAGGCCGATCTACATAATCAGGTGACCGAGTGGCAGAAGCGGTACGATATCCGGCGTCGGAAAAAGCAGATCCGGGAGCTGAGCCTGGCCATCACCCAGGCCCAGGCCAAGGGCGATCCGGTGATCGCCATCCTCGAGAGCGAGCTGCGGAAGCTGCAAGACCAGGCCCGCGCCGTTCGGGGCATGGTCACCGAACGATGAACTAGCACCCCATCAGGAGAGCCGACGAGCATGGCGGACGAGCCAAAACTGCAAGAGCTGGACAAGCTGATCGCGAAGGGCAAGGAGAAGGGCTACCTGACCTATGACGAGGTCAACGACGCCCTGCCGTCGGACATCGTCTCCCTCGATCAGCTCGACGACATCATGATGCTGTTCGGCTCCATGGACATCGAGGTGGTGGACTCGGCCAAGGCCCACCGCCTCCCCAGCGAGGGCGCGGGCCAGGCCGCCGATCCCGAGCCCGACGACGACGAGCCCGTCGAGCCCCGCCGCATCGACCTGACGCCGGGCCCCGTGGGGCGCACGGAAGATCCCGTCCGGCTGTACCTGCGGGAGATGGGGCGCGTCTCCCTCCTCACGCGGGAGGGCGAGATCACGCTGGCCAAGCGCATCGAGGAGGGCAAGGACGAGGCGACCCGCGCCATCCTCTCGACCACCCTGGCTCTCGAGAAGATTCGCATCGTGCGCGACGACCTCCGCAAGGACCTCGTCCCCATCAAGGACCTGGTGGACTATCCCGAAGAGGAGTTCACCGAGGAGAAGGAAGCCGACCTCCGGCGCTCGGTGATGCGCGAGCTTGGAACGGTCGACCGGCTCCTGCGCGAGCGCGAGAGATGCCTCGACCAGGCGCGCAAGATGCGAGCCCGCGCGGGGGGACGGCACAAGCGCAAGGGCGACCCGCCATGGAAGAAGCACGAGGCGGCCGCCCACCTGCGACAAGCCAAGGCGCTGCAAACCCTCCGTACCCTCAGCCTCCAGCCTTCCCTCCTCGATCAGTGGGGCCAAGACCTCAAGAAGCTCGTGGCCAAGATCCAGATCGCCGAGCGCGAGATCACCCTGTGGTCCGACGGCAAGCGCCCGGCCCCCGCCGAGGTCGACGCCTTCCTCGACTCGCTGAGCGAGGACCGCGAGGATGGCGATCGCGACTTGTACCAGAAGGCCGCGGGCAAGTACCCCTCGATCAAGGACCGGCTGGTCTGGGTCGCCCAGCAGAAGATCCGGCGCGCGGAGGAGCTGGCCCAGACGCGGGCCGACGACCTCAAGCGCATCGTGAAGGACATCCGCTCGGGCGAGGCCAAGGCCGCCCGGGCCAAGAAGGAGATGGTCGAAGCCAACCTGCGGCTCGTCATCTCCATCGCCAAGAAGTACACGAACCGCGGGCTCCAGTTCCTCGACCTGATCCAGGAAGGCAACATCGGCCTCATGAAGGCCGTGGACAAGTTCGAGTACCGGCGCGGCTACAAGTTCTCCACGTACGCGACCTGGTGGATCCGTCAGGCCATCACCCGCGCCATCGCCGACCAGGCCCGCACCATCCGCATCCCCGTCCACATGATCGAGACCATCAACAAGCTGATCCGGACTTCTCGCCAGCTCGTCCAAGAATTGGGGCGCGAGCCCACGCCGGAGGAGATCGCGCTCAAGATGGACGTGCCCGTGGACAAGGTGCGCAAAGTCCTCAAGATCGCCCAGGAGCCCATCTCCCTCGAGACGCCCATCGGCGAGGAAGAGGACAGCCACCTGGGCGACTTCATCGAGGACAAGCAGGTGGGCTCGCCCGTGGAGAGCATGATCGGGCTGTCCCTGCGCGAGCAGACCAACCGGGTCCTGAACTCCCTGACCCCCCGCGAAGAGAAGGTGCTCCGCCTCCGCTTCGGGCTCTCCGACGGCTGCGAGCACACGCTGGAAGAAGTGGGCCAGGACTTCGCCGTGACCCGCGAGCGCATCCGGCAGATCGAGGCCAAGGCGCTCCGCAAGCTCCGCCATCCCTCACGCTCCAAGAAGCTCCGGAGCTTTCTGGAGTCGTGAACGGTCTCCCATGATCGTGCGCCTCGGGCCCATAGCTCAATTGGCAGAGCCCCCGGCTCATAACCGGTTCGGTCTTGGTTCGAGTCCAAGTGGGCCCACCAATTCAGCTCTCCGTTTCCTCTGTCTTCAGGGGCTTCCCTCCCGAGATCCCTCTCCCCTCCCGGGGAGAGGGCCGCAGTTCGAGCTGAGCCGCTACCGACGAACTGCAGGCGTGGCAATTCGAGCTGAAGGGCGAAGCCCTGAGGCGAGAGCTGAGTGGATCAGCGGCGAGGCGAGGGCTGAATCGGTCAGGGGTGATGCTCGATGAGGCCCGCGTAGTGGACGCCCAGCTCAAGACCCTCATCGACCTCCAAGGCGTCGACACGCGCATCGCCACCCTCGAAGCCGAGGCCGCCCGGCTCCCCAAAGAGATCGCGGCCATCCACGCCGCCATCAATGCCGTGAAGCAGGAAGTCGACGCCGCCAAGGCCCGCATCGACATCACCCGGAAAGACCAGCGCGCCAAGGAGAAAGACCTCGAAGTCGCCCAGGGCAAGCGCTCCAAGACCGAAGCCCGCCTCTACGAGGTCAAGACCAACAAGGAGTACTCCGCGGTCCTCGTCGAGATCGAGGAGATCAAGCAGGAGAAAGGCAAGATCGAGGAGGACATCCTGGTTCTCATGGAGAGCCAGGAGCGCCTGGCCGGCGAGATCAAGGACGCCGAGACGCGGCTGAAGGGCCGCGAGACCCAGGGCAAGCAGGAAGAAGGCGCGCTCCAGGAAAAGCTGCGCGGCGTCGAGGCCGAGCTGGCCGGCGTCCGCTCCGAGCGCCAGGAGCTGGCCCGCCAGCTCCCCGCCCCCGTGCTGGCGGACTACGACAAGCTGCTCCGGGCGCGCGGCGGGCTCGCCATCGTGCAGGTCGTCAAGCCCAACCTCTGCGGCGGCTGCCGCATGACCGTGACGCCCCAGCGGCTCCAGGAGCTGCGCGCGCAGACTGCGCTGCTCCCCTGCGAATCCTGCGGCCGCTACCTCTACTGGCTGCCCTGACCCTCCGCCCTTCCCGGGCGGCGTCCTCCTCTAGATCAATTCCCTACGGGCAGCTTCTTGAATCCCTCTCCCCCTGGGGAGAGGGCCGCAGGTCGAGCCGAGACGCTCGCTTTTCGCGACGAGGCGAGTGCTGAGTGAATGAGGGGCCGTGAGTAACTCCTCCTCCGTCCAGATCTATACCGACGGCGCCTGCAGCGGAAACCCCGGCCCCGGCGGCTGGGCCGCCATCCTCATCGACGACGGCAACGAGATCGAGCTGTCCGGCGGCGAATCCCATACTACTAACCAGCGCATGGAGCTGACCGGCCCCATCGAGGGCCTGCGCGCCCTCAGCGGGCGCCGCACCGTGGCCATCCACAGCGACAGCGCATATGTGGTGAACTGCTTCCGCGACAAGTGGTATCTCCGCTGGCGCGCCAACGGCTGGCGCAAC
>Ga0137394_10000650_pt1 | contig 24176 bp, 27 predicted proteins | sample czobulk116metaG_FD_108278 | JGI IMG/M metagenome (GOLD analysis project Ga0137394, IMG submission 108278) | Vadose zone soil microbial communities from Angelo Coast Range Reserve, California, USA - czobulk1.16 metaG | ecosystem: Environmental > Terrestrial > Soil > Vadose zone | place: USA...
ATTCATGGCGAGAGCACTACAAGAATAATCAGCAACGGTTCGACGCCCAGATACTTAAATATCAGAAGAAGCATGGCATTTCTGCTAATCCTGCCCGCGCCCCCGTGCCCGCGAACGGCAGTTCTAAGCAGACTCCTCCGGCTCGCTCAAATCTACGTACCAATGATACGGGTAACTCAACAGCGCCCGTTAATGAGAGTGGAGCCAAAAAGCGACCCCGAGAGGTGGTTCCAGAGGATGATTCCCTAGATGCTGGCGTCGCCAAGAAGACACGTCGAGAAAAGGTCTCTGTTCAAGGAAGCCAACCATGTGACCCTTCAGCGCATACAAGGATCCCGCTTGAAGAGCATCGAAATGTGGAGGAGGACAGCGCAGAATTACCCCCTCTGCCTTGCTCAGTGGACGACGAAGTATCGCCAGCAATTGGATCTGATGATTACACAGGTGCATTGTCTGGCTCCGGGGAGAGCGACCAAGAAGGACAGAGTCTGTCCGAAGGGAAGCGGGTCAGCACGCCTGCCAGGTTGTCTTGTCCATCCAGCCCTGCCAACATGGTTGAACTATCCGTGGCTCCGAGGAAGTACGCACTTCTCTGTAATTATGTGACCAATACTTCAATAATCCGATCAGATCTCCGATACCAAGTCCCGTTGATGCCGCTGCAGCTTCTGAAGAGCCAACCCCTTCCCACCAACAGCAGGATTATCATTCCGAAGCCATTATTGTGGAAGCTTCGGGATTCGCGCGCAAGTCTGTAGTGGCTGTGCAGCCCTCGCAAGAGCCTACTCCGCCGCACACGAGCGCTATCAGCTCTCCGCGTAGCCCTGTCCCACGTCAACTGTCGCCAATGAGTGGTGCTTCCATGCAAAGTGGGGTTAGTCCGCGACATATACCCTCCGCCTCTGTGAAACGGAGACCCAATTTTTCTTCCCCTCGCAAACGGACCATCATACATGGGGAAGAGGATGACGTCTTCAGCACCCCACCTCCGCCTCCCCACGCAGTCCAGAAACATCCACCACCACGAGCCCATGGGAAGGGAGCACCGCGCCTAGTTGAAGGTCCATTTCGCAATGCGTACACTAATGCGAACGGGGCACCAAGGCTCATGCTACGTGGTCGACGCGCAAGTGAAACGGATGCGGAGGAAGAGGCTGATAGCGAACACGATGATTGGCCTCCAAGGCGGGGGAAAGGGAAACTTCCAATATTCTCCGAGGGACCATTTAAACAGAATCCGACCCCTTTACGAGACCGCAAACAATCAAACGTGGGGGCTCAACAACAATGTTCATCCAGCTCACTCAACGCCTTTGATGCCGATCCAGCCGTCGAGTCGAAGCCAACTGTGAGGATGGTATCATCCATCGAACCTGCCCTACCCAACAAGAATATGCGAGATTCTACCATGCTGATAGGTCAAACTAAGGCTGCTCCGTTACAAGTCATGCAGTTGGCGGGTTCAGCAGTCGCTCAAACATCTAAGGCTACACGTGGGCCTCTACAGCCCAAGGCTGCACCTTCGCTTTCTAAGGATCAAATGTTGCCGAACTCGGAGCGACGCCCCTCGTCACATGGCTTGGCCCAAACAAAACGTCAAGCTCCAGCAACAAATCGCAACCGTCTCTTATTTCCCTCTGTTTCTGCACACGATCTCCCACCACCTGCCCCTGGTCCTCCGTCCAAACGTACCTCTCTCGGCCAATATCCGAATCCTGCAGCGCACAGCGATTCTTCTGTAGATGATCCCTTCACAGTGTCGCTGGTCGAGCGCAAAGCGCGCAGGCAGACCCTTGCTACTGAAAGGGAGATTCCACGGGCTAACGTTCGTAGGGAGAAACTGATTCGACGGGCATCAGTGCAACACATCGACTTACGCGCACTACACTCAAGAAGAAGTGTAGGGACGTCTCTGATAAGCAGTGGTACATCGGGCGGCCACAGCATCAGCAGCGACATGATGAAGACGAAACAACCCAGTAGGCCACTCATATCGTCTACCCCGCCAAACCTCCCCGAGTCGGAGAAGAAACTTGTGCTGGCGCTTGGTCTCGAGGCAGTGTATTCGCGTATGGCTGAAAACCACAGGTTCCACATCGATTTCGTTCGCGAGGTCGCGTCAAGGCATCGAAGCCTTGAAGAGGTGAATGAGGTACTGGACAACATGCGCAAAGCGGCCGGGCGCGAATATGCGCGCTTGCTGAGACGAGCGAAGGCCACCAATTCAACCATTGAAAACGACGCTGAGGAGAGTGGAGCGGAGGATCAGGAGGATGTTGTTATGTCAGGAGACGAAGAGGATGATAATCAGCTTGTACGACCCCGTCAGGCACCCCTTGACTTGAACCTTTCCCCCACGTCGCCCATGCCGCAGAGGCGCGCGAGGCGCCTAACATTAAAAATTACCCGAGAATCTCCAGACTCTTCCCCCGCGCGGCCACCTCACTACTCCCCACCAACGCCGACACGCGCACACGAGTTCCGGCGGCTGGAGCGCCAGGGTCGCGTAGAAGAAGCCAGGCTCCGCGAGGTTCGCCGCGTGCGCCGTAGTCATTGGCCGAATAGTGCGGACGCAAACGCAGAGGTCGACGAGCAGAGAATTGTTGCATATTTGTTGCAACTACAGGAGAACGAGACGGATGGGTATCCCCTTGAGAAGCCCTGGGATGTTAACGAGGCTCACTGCCTAAGAGAACAAATTGGGGACAAAATGCAGGAAGACGAGGGAGGCGTAGGACCCTCAATCTCTCCAGGGCCGGAAGGGCATGCAGACGCAGATACAACACCGTTCCAAGGAAATGAATCAGCAGAAGAGCTTGTTGACGCTAGCGAAGCGATCGCTGCAAATGAGCGTCAAGCGCCATCTGAACAGTTATTGGCAGAAGGGACTAGACGCCATGGTTCCCTGAACAGGGAAATTGTGGCGCGAGCGTCCTCATCACTGGCTTGCTCGTCCCTTGCTGCTCTGTCTTTACTGGACGCAGAGTGGACGAACAGTGATGATGAACTCTTGCTTGATGGTGATCTAACCACGCATGAAGAACTTGTGAGGCGGAAAGGGCTCAGCTTCGTGAAGTTTCGTGCCGCCCATTCATATGGTTTGCTTGTTGACGATTGATGGTCGAACGTCGGATGTCGAGCGCTGGAGAATTGTTGTTTCTTTATCATTATTTTGTCTAGTATTGTGTTACCTGACAAGATGAAGATGTGGCCGATCGTTTTGATACGACGGACTTTGTAAGGAACATCTTAGAGTACAATCACTGCAACGGTGTTGCGCGTGGATTTATAATGATACCTATACTAGTGTGGTACACAGCGTGGTGTTGGGCTGATTGACATGGGCATAGCATGGCATGACATCGCTTTGTTATTCGGTTGACATCCTACATAGTGGGGGAATGGCTGAGATTACAGATTCTGGAGGTACGTTGAATATATGCAAAGTAGGGTACCAGTCTTGTGGGATGTGGACGATTCGGATCGCCAGAATTGCACCTCTTAAACGGCTAGACCAAACAAAGGGGGAGTTAAATACTGACAGAAGCGCCGATCTCATATAAGTATTCTCTGGCCGGAATGGTTTATACTAGTCGAAATGCGCATAATGGCCTGGCACGCCCAACCGACACTTGTCGCAATCTGGTCGTGGACCCATCGTAAACCGAGAGCGACGCGCGGGACCTGGCAGCGGCTGTTGTGGTTGATGCGACTCCTGTCGAGCGACTGGTGGAGTGCTTATGCGGGCAGTGATGAAGGGCGAATGTGACGGGAGGGGGGCTGTACACAAAGGCGGAGTGGGCATCATCGGTGGGCTTGGCGCACGTAGGAATGCGACTGCTGCAGGCGGAGTTGCCTGGGAGGGCTGAAGACGTGGCGTGGGTGCATCGGTGTGGAGATTTGAGAGATGCGGAGCCGTGTAGCCAATTTGTACCACAGGTGATACTTGAGCACCATGCTGGTGTTGCACGTGTGGATAAAGCAGGGCAGCAGGTTGGGGGGGCTCGTCGAGGTTCTGTATGACAAGTAACCCGCATAACGCGATGTCATCAGCTCAGAGCTGACGGACTCTCAAGAACAGGAATTCATGTTCGAAATGCGCACCATCATGATTTCCTCTCTATTGCCACACATAGCACTCTCGTGTTCGGGAGCGCCGTGTGCCGAGAGGAGTGTCAGGTTGCGTGTGAGGGCCACCCACTCGTCCTGAATTCCCCCCTCCGCATCTACCGCGGGGATGTACGCCAATTGCGCAGCAGCAGGGACGAGTAAGAAAGCGGCGGACAACGCCTGCGCTTGTGCGGGGGATGATGGACTCGTCGATTGCGGAGGCGTGAAAGACGGGGGCGGTTCTCGGGCACAGTCGCCAACAGCGAGTGCCAACGCAGATGAGCGCTTCTGTATAGGAGCAGACACGTTCGAGCAGAACAAGGACCAGAATACGAAAGTACATACAAGTGGACGATCATGCTCGCATGGAGTTGGAGAGCGGGAACGCGAGCGTTTGCGCATGGTGCAAAAAGAGGGCAAGCACAGGTCGACTTCCATTGTTTAGTTACACGCAGAGTTGAGGGTCCGTGTCTTCACGGGAGGCTTGGATGTCGATGTTTCAGTATTCGCGGACCCTAAGATCTCGGAGAGCGACCCTTATACACGCTTTCAGTCTGCGATCACGGGACGCAGATTACAATATGCTACTACTCTTCCGAGGCTCGCCAGTCTCCGCTCGCTCTCCGTACCTCTTCTGCCATTACCTTTGCATCTTCGTCGCCTGTCTCTTCCTCTCCTTCAATTCCCAATGTAACGAACGGATCATCGGAACCCAGCAGCGCCGCAAGCTTGTCCATGTCGATTCTTCCTTTCCCCCTCTTCCCGCTGTCCTTTCGGCTGGTTTCCACATCTGAGTCTAGTCTTGTCTCTTCGGCGTCACCCTCGCCCCAAATCATCCGCAGTGCTTGTGCCCTCCTCCCTCGCTCCTCAACGGTTTGCTCGTCCGTACCGATCACAATTCCCTCCAACTCACCGTCACTGAACAGCTCATCGTCGTGAATTGCCTCCGCGTTACCACGGTCGACCGCGAGGAGCTGCAGCCGCGTCGGTACTGAAGCAGATTCGGTTGCAGCGTCAGAAGACAGGAGGTAGGTTGTATGGGCAAGTGTCGTATGCGCAGGCGCGAGGTGCGCAAGGGGGTCGAGGAGAAAGCAAGCCGCTTGGCTGGTGGTCGTACGAAACTTCTTGTGCTTACGCACGGGGCCTACGGCATGGGTGATCTCAGGCGCGCGTGACCCAGCGCGCGTGCTGTCGGCCATGTTAAGCTCGACCTTCGCGATCAGTGTATCAAGTGCGGCCTCGTCTTCACTTTGGTCTCTACCTTCTATCCCACCTCCGTCAGTTTCTCCCTCGATGTCGAGACTAATGGGCCCGCCGCGTTCGGCGATCTCCGCTCGCTCGAGTTCGTTGCGAAATTGTAGCACATCTAATACTGCCTTCGCTACCCAAGATCGCCTTGAGGTACGCTTGCTCCTGGTGGCGCTAGCACCTGCCAGCCACGGCACCCGTGCAGCACCCGCCTCGATGATGTCCACCAGCATTCGGTAGCAGGCCATGACATTTGCACCGCGGGCGCCGAGGGCAGTGCCGAGTTGCGCCGCTAGGACAAGGGCGTGTGGAACTGAACGAGGCGGACTCGCGTGTGCTTCGAGTGCCAGAAGTAACAGGGCACACGCAGTTGAGCCAGCACTCGATCCGTTGGAAGCGTTGTTTCCCAGAGTTGGAGGGTCATAGAGCGCACGAGCCGTGCGCAAGATGTCCTGTAGCACGGCAGGAGACAACAATAACGGTCTTAGGAAGGCGAGCGTATCTTTGGGAAGGGACGGGGGTGAAGCGGAGGTGAGAAAGGTTAGATGCGTAGTGAGCGCGGGGAGATGCACACATGGATGTGTGCGTAGGAGCGTGAGGTCGAGGTGAGGGAGTAGGTGGAGCTGAGTGCGCTTCAGCGCGACGACCGGTTCTGAGAGCATATACTAGGATGGAAAGAAAGATGATTAGCAGGCTGTAGCAGCTCATTATTGGCGCCCGAATTCAAAAGAAAAAGACGGAGCTCAAAAGAGGTGCATTGGGTTCACGGAACAAATAAAGAGACATCGCAGTCAACGCTGAGAATCGGGAGAGCGGGTAAGAACGCTTGACGCGAGCATGGGAGCCATAGAAAGTGCACGCCAAATACAGGACACCGACGTCTTATCATAGTGTTGGTGGAGCTTAACCCTGATGGCAATAAATGGAAAGGCTCGACAAGCTATGCTAAAGGACAAGAACAAGGCCAGAGGCCTTAGCGTCGGTAGCGCAACACAGAAGACGTGGGAAAAGGCCGGAGATGCCGTTTTTATCGAGAAAACAGAGGAGATGGAGAAATGAGAGGGACTGACAGCAACGTGGTGGGTACGATCTCCTCGCCCTTGTTCTCTCATCGCGAACACGAGGGCGGCACCTGCAGCGAGTTTGGTTGCTTTACCCCATTTCACGGAAGTGCGCTGCATAGCGGAGTCAAAGATGACTTGAGCGCGGGTCGCGGCACCATGATGTCCCAGACGATCAGCGAGTGTACGAATGAATCCATGGGTGGTGGACTAAGGAGTGCGATGCGGTGTGAGAAAGGGGGAAAGGGACGTGAAAAGCAAAGAAGACGCAAAACCTTTTTGCGCTCGTTCCTGGAGTCTGCGCCCTGCCCTGGGAGGTCCCACGCGGTGTTACGACGGATGCTCTTGAGGGTTGGTCGAGCGCAGGTCGATGAAGACGGGAGATGGTGGTACGTGTTGTTGATAAAATCGGCGGAAGAAGTTAGAGCACTCTGTTGGGAGGAATCTGCTAGTGTACCACACTGGGTACAGACGGCCGAGCCTATGTCTTGAGCCCATTCGGTAGGATGTCCGCATTCTTTGCAGCTGGAGGACATGCGTCGGCGAACTGATGTGGCTGTGCCTTGCCTAGCCTTTCCACTTAAATTACTTAAATTTACGGGATAACAAAATATCTAAATAATAATAATATTGATTAAATCTACCCCACACTATAAAGGTTCCCCACGTCCCACCCTCCTTGCCTTTACCGAAAGAAAATGGCGCCTCCGTTACCCCAACAATTTGAATCAAAGCCTTCCGATGCCACCAGGCGCAGGCTCTCTAGCATTTCCAAGGCTAGACCAAACGTCCCGGCGTTCAGTAGCCTGACTGTTTGTCCTTCCTATGCGCTCATTTTTCTCGAAATCTTTCTCACATAATCCAATGCTCCTCTAGCCTATGTGGGCCGGTATCGCGGGTTCTCTCCTTGCCAACAAAGCTGGCTTCGAGCTTGCCATCTCTATACACGACTCAGTCTACAACACAGACTTCAGCTCGTCTATCCTTACATACGATGCCTCTCAATCGGACAAGCAGACTGAGATAATCGAATCTCATATTATCTCCACTCTCCGAAAGTTCTCTTCAGAGCACCTCTGCAAATTCTTGGGCGCAGGCGTTACCCTCAGCCTTCTTCGTGAGGTTTGTTTCTCTTCGCGACTCCATTATTGGCCTATTTAGCACTATCTAGGCTCCAAATCTCTGTACCCGTCTATGGTTGGAGCTCGATATCGTCCCCATCGTCTTCAATATCAAACCGTATCATACCGACTCGGCGACTCGCACTAATATCAAGCACCGCCTTGGGTCTGCTACTGGCTCTTTTGCTCCCTCGGGTGCTGAGACGCCAACGGTTTATGTTGATCATTCCGTAGTCGGGAACACTTCAGGACTTCTACCCCCTGGAGGTGTTCAACAAAAGCTTCCTATTCCCCGCACTATCGATGAACAAGCCGACTCAGCCGCTCGCAAAGCGCTCATGTACTATGGCCCTGGTAATAACCCACGACTGGCCATCGGTCCTCGAAATCAAGTCGCTGTCGATGCTGCTGGAAAGATACACCTCATAGACGATCTTGATGCTTATCGCAACACGGTCGGTGAAGGTACCTGGAATGCTGTCATTCAACTTGCCGATGAACTTCGCGAAAAAAAATACAAGATCGGATTCTTCTCTTCAACTCCACAGGGCGGTAAGTTCGAACCCCATTTCTCACAAAATTTGAGATAAAAACTAAGCGTCTGTCGTCTTCCCATTCTCGCTTGCGTTTGCGCACCCTATCTACAGGTGGTGTCGCCCTCGTGAGTGTCACGCTTTCCCTTATCTTTCAACTATCATCAACTAATGCAAATTTGTCGGATCTGATTGCAGATGAGACATGCGCTTATTCGCTTCCTTTCCCTTCTTGATGTAGATTGTGCCTGGTGAGTGCGTCGTGACTCATCTTTTCACCCCACAATCTGCTAGATTGCGGCTTGCCGTAACAGTTTGGGATGGAGGTCCCTTGGTTACGTTCCCCTCCGTTCTCCCTCCTCTTGTCACATGTTCTTTCCTATGTGAACACGGGCAGCTGATCAATGCTTTTCCCACCGGTTCAGGTACGTCCCGAACCCCTCACCTTCAGTGTTCCGTACGACAAAAAACAATCACAATATCCTGCAAGGCGTCGCTGCGCCCACTCTTCGCCTTACTCAGGAGCAAAAAGATGCATTTGACGCGTGGATTCTCAAGAACGGCCTGCGCTGGACCGCTGAGGGCGGTCCTCTCGCACCCGGGGGCGTTGATGTGGCATTTATCGGTGCGCGTTCATCTCAGTACGTTCTGGCATCGTCCGTCCTGAAAACCTTTCCTGTTTAGATGATCCGCAGATGCCTGGTCTGATCCCGCTCATACGCAAGGTCCGGCCGGAGGTGCCTATCGTTTACCGCTCACACATCGAGATTCGCAGCGATCTGGTACACAAGGAAGGCTCTCCTCAGGAGGAAGTGTGGAAGTACCTGTGGAACAATATCCAACACGCTGATCTGTTTATCAGTGCGTGTGGTCATTCTTATGGTCCAATCAGGTTCTGACCTCTGGCTTGCGTGTAGGTCACCCCGTGAACAAGTTTGTCCCAAGTGATGTATCGGCTGAAAAGCTTTGCCTGCTTGGTGCTGCGACTGACTGGTATGTACAGTTCATAAGCGGTTGGCCTTCTTTGGCTGACGCAGAATTATAGGCTGGATGGGCTCAACAAAGAACTCGGCCCCTGGGATACACAATACTATATGGGCGAATTCCGCTCGTTGTGTGTCAAGGAAAAGATGTCGGAACTGGCCTGGCCGTCTCGCGACTACGTCATTCAAATTGCCCGTTTTGACCCGTCTAAGGGAATCCCTAATGTCATTGATTCATATTCCAAGTTCCGTGAGTTGCTGAAGACGAAGGGAAAGTTCGACGAGGGCGATGCGCCTCAGCTGCTCGTTTGCGGACATGGCGCCGTCGATGATCCCGATGCAAGCATCATCTATGACCAGGTCATCAAGCTCATTAATTCAGATGCCTATAGGCATCTTATCAAAGACATTGTTGTATTGCGCCTGCCTCCGAGTGACCAGCGTATGCTTTTCCTTAGTCCCACAAGTTGACTTACTGACGGTCACCGTAAGTGCTCAATGCGCTGATGGCCAATGCGAAGATCGCGTTGCAGTTGTCGACACGTGAAGGGTTTGAAGTCAAGGTTTCCGAGGCTTTGCACGCAGGAAAACCAGTCATCGCCTCCCGCACGGGTGGCATCCCCCTGCAGATTCAACATGGGAAGTCGGGCTATCTCTGCGAAGTTGGGGATAACGACCGTGTCGCGGGTTACCTTTATGACCTTCACACGGATCACAAACTCTACGAAGCAGTGTCGAGTTTTGCGCGTAAAAACGTTTCCGACGAGGTCGGTACAGTCGGTAATGCCGCCGCGTGGCTGTATCTGGCAGTCATGTATTCTCGTGGCGAGAAGATCAAACCACATGGGCAATGGATCAATGATCTATTGCGCAAAGAGACTGGCCAGTCGTACAAGGACGGCGAGCCGAAGCTACCGCGTGCCGGGTTGGCTGTATTGGGTTGAGCAGAAACTCGGAATGTACGGATTAAAAGTGTTGTATGTACCATTCAGGATGTGATCGATAGATGTCCATAAATGGCATCTTTTTACCGCGCTGCTTTCTGTACGTCCTTAAAATTTGAGCGCCAAAAGGGCACTGAACTTCAATGTCTACGACACTTCCTCTCTTCTGGGAGCTTTCCTCCGCAGACAAGAAAAAGCGTCTCGAGGCATCTGTCAAGCTCGTTGGCACGCTAGAAAAATTCCAGATATCCTTCGAACACAAGTCAACCCAATCGGACGCGTCCTCGAACGAGGATGACAGCGGTGGGAAAGAAGACGCGCAGGGCACTAGTGCTGTGGGGAACATGGAGCATGATTCCATGTTAGATGCGCTAAACTCGCCCGATGTGGCGTACTCGGTTCGCCGCCTCGTGCGTGGACTTGCCAGCCCAAGGGAGAGCAGTCGCCTGGGATTCGCCGTCACCTTAACGGAGGTACGTGCAAAGCTGCACTTATATCTAGGATTCATGGTTAAATGCTACAAGCTACTTTCCCGTATCACTACATTTTCTTGCGCGCAAATTTTGGCACTCCTCGATACCACTTGCATGTCAAGTAATCAAACTGGCCAGGAAGAGCGCGATTTGCTCTTTGCGCGCCTTTTTGGTCTCAGTGCGATCATACACTCCGGTTTATTCCTCCGAACACAACCCCCCCTTCCTCCCTCCGCCTCCGCTCCGAGTACTCCCGAGAGCTGCGCGGCCGTGCTCGACGCTCTGCTTGCGCTCGCGCGTGTCAAATCATGGCTCGCCGAGGCTGCATATTGGGTGATCGGAGGTGCTATGGACCGTCTCGCAGCCTCAGCTGAGGAGGACGTGCCCTGGCGCGAGGAGGCAGTCCGCAATTTGTGCGAAGGCGTGTTTGGTGAAGATTGTTCTTTTGAGGGCGAATCACGAAATATTGGGAGTATCTGGACTCCGGAGAAGATTGCTCTTGCGCTGCGCGTGCAGAGGTTGTGGCCTGAGCGTGAGCATGAGTGGCGCAGGCTGTGGGCACCTACTCTGAAGCATGGCAATGTGTTGCATGTGGCTAACCTAGCGCCGCTTGCCAAAATTCTCAAGGTGTGTGGACCAGTACTTTGGATGGTATACACTCTCAGAAGCTGAGGAGTGTGTAGGAAAGTGAAATTGAGGATGAAGGAGTGGCGAAGATTCCCGGTCGGGCGTGGAGACCACAGGTCCATTACGTCTGGGACGAGCTGCTGGACGATCTATTACCTCCAGTCGGCAGTGGACGCTCTCCTACGGGCTCCTTTCAAGAGTTCTTCCGCATTGTGGTCGATGGTAAGTGGGCTCGGCGCGAAAAATCATCTTACTTAGTCAGTTGCCGCGCAGAGTCTCTCTTTTCTGGGTCTGCCTCGAATGAGCGAAAGTACTGGGGCTTTGTGATCTTCCAAAGAGCATTGCCACGCGTCAAGGCTGATGACCTGCCCATGTTGTTTACGAAGAATTTTATGCGGACATGGATCAATCACCTATCCCGTTTTGACCGCTACTTGCACTCGTTCGCCAGGCAAATTGTGAGCCTCGATGCTGATTACTCTTCTACTGCCCTTGTATGCTGATTGTCTCGCAGGCCAAGGAGATCATTTCTGTTGTACAAACGGACCCGACGCTTGGATTCGCTTTCATTTTGCAACTGACCGGCGTGCATGGAAATCAACAGTTTGACAAGTTGACGAGGACCAAGACTGTAGAGTCGATATTGACAAAGATGAACACCGTTGGTATCAAGAATTATATCTCTCACTTAATGGAACATGCGGACGGAAGTCCTACATCAGAGCAGTATGGGCATCTGACCCATTCAGGAGTTGTAAGTAACTCACCGAGAGCCAGGTCTCAGGTTATCAATGCGCGTCGTTCATGGACAATTGAGCAACTCGCTGCTCTTATTCGTAACGGTACAATTCCCAAGAGCGATGACTGGGTGCAAGCGATCCTGGATTTTTTCATCGTTCATGGGATTTTCTTTCTTAAGAAGAAATCGAAGAAGAGCTCGATCTCTGCTGTACGTATTCTCCTCCCCGTCAAAGTTTACCTGTCTTTAACGGGTGCATAGGCACATCGTGTGCCGCCACCGCCATACTCGGACCACCTGCAGCGTCTGTGCCGCGAGCGTTTGCTTGGTTGTTTGACCGACCTCACGCAGTTGTCAGCTGTCATCAAGACGGCAGAGAAGACTCAGAAGATCACTGGCGCTAACCTGGATGGCCAGCTCTGGGTCTCAAGGGTGGTGCAAATTATCCGAGCTTTTGAGCAGGACTCCAAACATGTCGAACTACTCTCGAAGCTCGACCAAGATGATAGGGGGATACTAGAATATGCCTGCGGAACAGTAGCCTGGTTACGCAACGTACGTCCGAGATTCGTGCTCCTGGTTTAGTCTTGTGAAACCCCCGTATGTTAGATCCCGCAGGATCTGAGAGAGCAGGCAGAAGGCGTCGAGTTGCTCTTGCAATCCCGTATTCTACAAATCTATATCGGAGATGACCCGGGTGGGAGAGATACAGCATTTCTCGAGGTAAGGCATGTACCCAGCGAATTGAGTCCTTTACCCACGTACCTGCGAACCAGTCTTGCGTCGACAGTGCACTTTGCTTGTTCCCCACATCATCGGGAAAGCCCGATGTACTTGATTCCCAAGGAAATCGCGATGTCCAGCAAGTCAATCTTGAGCCAATTGATGTCCTTGTAGATATCATCATAGGTTACCTAGAGAAGGGGACTGCATTCCTGCGTGCGGTGGGCAATCGGAGCTTTTCCTTGCTCAGTGCTGTAGTCAAGGAAAGCACTGTCAACTTAATTCTCACTGTGAGTGTTTCTGGGGGCGCGTTCTAGAGTACCATTGATATACTTCACAGCAAGTGGAACAGCGCGACCCCTCTGAACTTCTTGCTGACTCGGATGAGGAAGAGGATAAAGGCGGCGATGGATGTTCGGAAGGCGGGCCCGACGATGACGAATCCTCTATTGGGGATAGCGAAAGCGACGAAGCAATAGATGAGGAAAACAACGACAACATTATAGAAAATCTCCAAGCACAATATGTTAACGTCATCGCTGAAATGGCTGATGAAGGGACTGAGGGAGACCTCGACGATGACCAGATGATGGCGATGGATGACCAACTTGCGATGATGTTCAAAGATCGGGAAAGTGAAAAGAAGAGTAAAGGTGCGCCCTCTCGTATTTTACAAGTAAATGGTTTTGACGAGCATCGCAGAGGGAGCACAGAGAGAAGCCATACATTTCAAGAACCGCATCATGGATCTTCTGGATATTTTCATTCGAAGGCAACCCACGAGCCCGTATATCTTGCGATTCTTAGTACCGCTTCTTGCCCTTACATTCTCCGACGAGAAGCAAGTCTCAGAAAAAGCTACCGGACTCCTCATGTCGCGCATCGGCAAGCTTAAAGAAGTTCCCTCCGCTGTCGACGTTGCAATGGCTTCGGGTATCTTGAATGACCTTCATATCCGCGCGCGCAAGGTGCATTCACGCGACGCGATCGCGATCGTCAGCCGTTGCAGTCTCTACGTTTCCAGAACGCTGATCCATGTTGGCGGTGACGAGACTGTTAAAACGGCGTACGCTGCATCGCTTGTCGATTTCACAGAGCGCAAGACGTCTGATCTCAACCGGCAATTCTTCTGCGACTTCATCAAACGGCATCCCCGTGTCGCGTGGGATATGCGTGCAGCGCTACTTGCTGCGTCCGTGAATGCTGTCAACGCCTACCGACAAGGCCAGGCTTACATGCTCCTAGAAACCCTGCTCAAAAATCTTGTACCACATCTTGTGGGTGTTATTCTTCGTTCGTGGTTCTGTTCGGCATTTGAGATTAACAAGAACTTCGAAAGCCCGACGACGAGCTAGATGACGTGGCGGTCTTCATGAGAGAGTTGCAGTTTGAGATGCATCGCGCACTATCCGCTACCTGCGACACGGCCCTCAAGTCTACATCGGGCATTAAGGAAGCGTTGAAACTGGTCATCGTCGCAGCACGCATGACGAAGCGCCTTGCGGCCCAATCCAGATCGTTCGGGGATATCTGGGATCCCACGATCTGGACAGAGCTGTACAACCGCCTAATCGTGCACGACCGCTTCATGGCCTCTACGGCACTGGTCGGTATATATAAGCAGATCATCCAACTCGTGCAGCTACAACGAGTATTACCAAGTACTAGGACTGGAGGGCATGTCGAGACGTGTGGCCAGATTGATGACGAGACTATGGGACGCAAACGGAAGGCATCTACGTATCCCGGTATTGGGACTAGGGCGAAAAAGATCAAGCGAGTAACCCCTGCGACGCGAGGTGGTAAAAAGGCAAAGTAAATTTGGTTTCCAAAAGTATACACTATTAGGGCACCTGTAACATGCACAATATCTTACCCTGAGAACAGAAGTATCCAAGGAGCTTCGATGCTAAGCGCCAAGGCCCCACATAACGTCACGAATGAGTTCAAATTAAGTTACGACGGATTCAAAATGTTTGATTCAGAATGTTTGATAAATTTGGGAAGTCAAGATTATGGGGGTTTGAACCAACGTAAGCCCGCATTGAAAACAGATGCAACAACATGGTCAGTGCCGGTGTCAAACCGGGGGGAAATAGTGGATGAGGGACAAATAGGAAGAGACAGTATAACACCTTAGTGCGAAAGAGTGGGGGCGTGTAAGATACGCGTAGTGGATGGATGGAATGACCCGGAAAGAGAGCGATGCCAAAAGCGGCCAGCCAAACTGTCAACTGACCGTCTGCACTAAGGTGTAAGAAGGGTATGAAGACATGAAGATTGAGACGTAATCTGTCTGCATATGATTGATGTGGAAGAGTGGGGGAAAGAAAACAATGGAAATATGTTCAAAGACACATGACCCACTCAGCCAAAGATGGAGCTGTGGGTCTAATATGGAGAAAGATAATCGAGTCCGTATGCGTGCATCTGCACCTGTGTGATAGGATAGTACACTTGACCGGTAGCGATATGAGGAGGCTCTGTTGCTCCGTTAGATTGAGTTGACGAATGATGCAAGGGGTGCTATTGCGTGTGCGAAGATTGTGTAGGGGAAATAGATATCATCCATAGAAATCAAGAAAGCCTTTCAGGGTAAATAGGGTCATGGCGAGACGCACAACGACGAGAGAACTTGGAGGAGGTTCGGCTAGATTTTCGAGCATGCCAGCCAATGCACAATTGATGAGCGACGAGGAGGAAGTGCTGACTGCAGGTGACGTGGTCACGAGAGGCCAGACAGAGTCCATGTCTCTGTACGCTTGAGAGGGCCTCTGGTCCCACCCAGGCCGAGTTTCTTTGCCCTTAAACCAGTATTCTTCGATGGGGGTGGACACGGACTGTCACCTATGTCGGTCTCTTCGTCCTCACTTTGTAGGATATGGCAGTCTTCGGGCACTACGCCCAGCACGTGCTCGTCAATGGCACCTGATGTCCGGGCCAAGCTCGAAGTTGTAAATAGCTGCTTCGTCTGTGACGTATTGCTGTTGCTATTGTGTTTTTGCAGTTTTGATACTCTGAGACCTATCGCGTCGCCGTATGCGTATGACTTGGTTCTCCCAAATTTAGCTTTGCGGAAATGGTCTAGATCTTCCTTGCGGGAGGCAGCATGATTGGGATCGTCCATGCGAACATACCCCGGTGGTTCACAACGAGCACCACTTCCCATAAAGTACTGGCAATAGCCGCCTTCGAGGATGTACACCTCAGGGAAGTGGACGCGTGGATAATTGTGGTTATTGATCGCACGATCCTTCGAACGCAGGTGTTTTGCGCTGAAAAGAACGCATATGTGGGTGAATGGGATAGATGAACTCGGAGAAGAACGTACAAGGTGGGCGCGCGTTTGGCACTGAATTCGCAGTGGAAGACGAGGATATGCTTTGGTCCACCTTCCCCGCTCACGCTGGGAGCAGGCTTGTTTGCGGTAGCACCAAGAAAGTACTCCTCCATCTGCGTCGTTGTATTAATGTTGATTGCTCCAGGGACATGGCCACCGGTATATTCATAATCGAATCGGCAGTCGATAACTTGGTACGACGCGATTTGCGAATTGAAGGCTCCATTCAGTAGATCATTGAGCTTCACATACGTCGTCGATCAGAATAGTTTCTATTGCAATAGAAAGATGTCTCACAGTTTTGCAGTTGATTCGCATCAATCCGTCCTCGCGGACTCTGTGGCACGGAAGAATTTTCCCATGTGCCTCATTGTCACCAAAGCCACCCAAACCCATTCCCCACTCAGGTATCATCCGTACACGTGGACTTTCCTTGTCACGCACGACCATCGATGTCACCCCCTTAAGCGAACGGAAGTCGTCTGTACCATCACGGCGGCGGATAGTCCGGATTTGTTGTCGTTTTGCGTATGCCAACGCTGGCGAGCTTTCATCGCCATGTTCAATTGACGACTCTCCGGAAGAACGTGTGCCAAGCCCAAGTGGCGGGAGCATCGCAGAGAAGGCACGACGTGGAGGCGGCAGCCCTGTGCTTTGTCCTTGTACGATGGCAGAACCTTCGTCTTGAGAGACAACAGGCGGCTGTGTGGGCTGGGCGGCATCGGATGGGGGTACCATGGCCGAGAGGTTCGGTTTGCGTAGACGCTTGCAGGGGTTATCAGAAGGCACCCCGAGGCCATTTAGCATAGGCTTTCTTGCGCAGTGAGCGAGGCGCTCTAGTTTGAGTGCGCTCGGAGAAGAATCTGCAACAGGTGATGAACCATCGAAGATACTGATCGTCCCAGCACGGCGGCGGCTATGAATTGCTTCTGGGCTAGGCTCAGGAGAAGCTGATCGTCGCTTCTTAGGAGGATAGACTGGGAGGTCGTCGCGGCTAACGATAGGGGAGGACGGGTCATAGAACATGTTTTCGAAGCTTGTGAGTCCCGGAGTTGTGGTGTGCGGAACTGAAAGCAGTTGATCTGCCTTTGGAGGAAAAGTGAGACCCTCCATGAAGGAGCTGTCTATATCCATTGCAGCTGGCGACGATGGCTCATGTTGAGACTACAAAGCAATGGGGTTAACTTGGTAAACAATGACTGGACTTGACTTGAGACCACACATACAGAGATAGCAATGGCAGTCCCGAATTCGCACGACGAGGCCGCAGAAGGCATAGGAGCTTCGTTGCTGAGATCACGTCCGAACAACCGCACGGAGGTTGTCGTTTCGCAATTGCGTGTCGCCTTCTCGACAAAGTGGGCACCGGCCCTTCGCGAATGTTGGGCCAAGCGAGAAGGTTCAGGAGAAATATCCATGGGAATCACATCTTCTCTGCCGGCATTGTCGGCGAGCTTTATAGAACCACGTAGAGGAGAGTTCAGAGACATGGCCGAGGCGAAAGACAGCTCGAGGTCAGAAGATAGCAGGTCTTCTACGTTGTCTTGGATGCCTTGCACGAACTGAATGGTTCTAGTTGACAACGCGGGGACTAGAATCGGCGAGTGCAACTGTGAATTGGCAGAAGAGGCAGCAGGGAAGGCTTGCATGTCGTCCGTCGCGAACAATAAAATAAAGACCACCTCACTTTCTTTGTACCGCGATTTTGAGTTGACTTTCTCTCACGTGATCGTGTACGTTCTTCGTTATATCGGTCCGTTCTAAGGGCGCAACTATTCAAACAAACAGTCGTCGGTTTTATTCCAATATCTGTGTGTGACAGGGTTGTCACTGGTTTGTCTTCCACATGCTTCTGTGGTGATAAAAAAGACATTGTCCCGTTTAAAGTCAATATATTTACTGATTATCAACCACAAACCCGGTAAGATGGCGTCATCACGTGCATACGCAAGTTTGGACATCATCTCGGCAATACCCGGTTGGTGGCTTTGGATGCCACACGCAGTTGCAACTCGTCGATGACCCGAGCCACTCGACGCACGACTCGCAATTCAACGTCGCAATTACTTGGATCAGATGCCGCAGCATCTGGCCCGCCTGGTGCAGTAACAGATATTGTGGATCCTCAGGACGACCTTTGCCCCTCATGTAGCGTGTCGTTATCCCGCGACATTAAGGATGAGGACAGTGAAAGTTGGGTAAGATGTGACTTTTGCAAAACTTGGTACCACTGGAGGTGTGTTGGGGAAAATGGGAAACTTGATGCGATAGATAAATGGTTTGTTCCGCCACTTGCATCCATCCCTCTTGCCGTTTCACCCGTTTCCAGGTTCTGCGGGCCCTGCAGAGCTGCCGATTGTAGACGCATTATTACCTTGAAGCCTCCAATGCGCAAGTCAGGGCGCAATAGACCAGTTCGCGATTACGTAAATCTGCACTCCGGTGCAGATTCCTCAGACCCACGCAGGTGGTCCCAGCTTTTGGAGAGCAAGACTTTCACAGAGGACAAATTTAGAAGGATGAGAGGGTCGGACCTCAACGAGGAATGGCTAGAAGATGATTCTACCGCCATGACAGAGCCTGTCATCGTCGAAGATCCTGACGGCCTTGGTATGATGATGCCTCCAACAACCTTGACAGTGCCCGAGATCGCGAATATTTTAGGATACAATACACCGCTGGAAGTTATCGGTATGCACACTCCATTATTCAAAATTTCCATCTTAACGCAAGCATTTGGTGATTTTTAGACGTTGGGACGCAGTCCAGTTTAGCTGGCTGGACACTGGGGAAGTGGGCCAGCTATTATTCGACTGAGCCCACAGCGCGCGAGAAGATTCGGAATGTAATATCACTGGAGATATCTGGGACAAAGCTCGGAGAACAGGTCTTACCACCAAGACTGGTCAGGGATATGGATTGGGTAGAGAAATTCTGGCCCGATAACCGAAGGGGCAGCAGTCACCCATATCCAAAGGTCCAGTTGTATTGCTTGATGGGAGTAGCCGGAGCATGGACTGTGAGGTCGCCTCATTTGACAATAATCTCCCTTCTTTCCTGACGGGCTTGTATATTAGGACTGGCACATCGATTTCGCTGGTTCATCGGTTTATTATCATATTCTCAGGGGTTCGAAGGTTTATCGAAAATCGCTTCTTAATACCCCATGTTGCCTAATCATCTCCTCACCCCAGACGTTCCTCTTTATACGTCCTACCGCCGCAAACCTTGCTTCCTATGAACGTTGGTCCGGGAGCGAGATACAGACTCATACATGGCTGGGTGACATGGTCGACGAAGTCATTAAGGTTGATCTGAGGGAAGGCAACACAATGATCATTCCTACTGGATGGATTCATGCGGTTGTGCGTTACATCTAACCCCAATTCTATTTTCTCTGCTAATATCTGTGTAGTATACACCGCAAGACGCGTTGGTCTTTGGAGGCAATTTCCTCCATTCATACAATGCTGAACTTCGTATGTTTGCATCGTCTCATAACCCACGGGGTACTCATTCATCGCAGAACTCCGGGTGCGTGAGATTGAAATGGCAACTCACGTCCCAAAGAAATTTCGTTTTCCCCTATTTTCAAGGTTCGTCTCAACGAGTGGCAATCTTGTCTTCCCAGCTGACTTTGATAGGCTTTGCTGGTATGTCGGTGAGAAGTACCTGCGTGACCTCCGTGCCAAGGAGGATTTCCCCTCTCGCATCCTGGAGTCAATCGAGGTCCTTGCTGATTTTCTGGTGTCTGAGGTGCGAACAATGGAGAGCGGCCTGGAATCGGTGAGAAGAGACGTTCGGGATCAAGTTCCCAATGACAAAGTGAAAGACGCACCCGCGGTAGCCAGGGAGTTGCGATGGCGTGTTCGGTTGGCTCAGGGCTATGCCAGTGATGGAGATCAATCTAGTCCTCTCAGCGCTAGAGAGCCTATGATAAAGGGGGTTGGACGCAAACGGAAGAGAGACCTAGAATTCTCGCCGACTCGGGGTGATCCTAGGTTCCGGAACTTCCAACCGAAAATTTGGGAAGCCTCTGCAGAAGAGCAAGAGGAAGGGGTGCGACATCTCACATTGCAATCCCCGCAGGATATTGGATCGCTGGTTGAAGATTGGACGGATTGGAAGGAAGAGCCCATGAGGTCTCAGATGGTGAACGGGGACAAAGTGGAGGTTGGGCGAAGGCGCCAGGTGATAGTGAAAACAAGGAGGACTCTTCATGGCTTCGAGCGACAGCGCGTAGAGAGGGTCGTTGAGAGTTGGAGTTGGGACGATGCGGGGGATGGAAGCGCGCACAGCCCCGTTGAAAGCGGAGCCACGGCGGAAGCGGTTGCCCACTAGGATGTGTCTTATGTAATCCCTTTTAATCACACAGCGACCGACCTTACAACCCGGGTTTTCTGAACAAATTGACTCCAGACTTTGTACCCTGCAATGAGTGATTACAGCGCGGCTTTAGTTGACACTGTCTCACGTTCTATGATGGACTTACAAACATCACCGTCGGGGTCCCTGGGAGCTCAACTACGTCAGCACGAGGATGTGCAACTAAGTCAAGGTCAGTCTTACTCGTTCAGATAGCAAAGCTTCTTGACGCTCTTCCAGGGCATTCCTTCACCGTGCTCTCGAACCACTCCGTCCCTTCACTACCCTCCGAGCAACGTCACAATCCAGACCAAATACCTGAGCCCATTCCCGCTCGACCGTATGACCCCACCTCCGCTCTCGATACCTTTCACGCCCTTCGCATTGATGACTCACTGGGGAAATCTCCCTCTAACAATGTACACGTCGACCCAATTCCCCGTTCTACTTCTCCCATGTCCCTTTTGTCTAGTCACCACGGCTCATCGAGGCGTGGTCCCTCTCTGCCCTCCAACCCGCGACCTCACCCTCGGCATCCGGTTACTGCAAGTCGAAATGCTGACTATTCCAGCACATATGATGCAACGTCTCTACCATCATGGCGGGGCTTTAACACACCATCTGGGCAGCTTGATGATCCGAGTTCCACGCCGTCTCTGAATCCTCCTTCCGTTCCGCCTTTCCCTGGCGATTATAACCGTCTTTACGCGGCTGCTTCAGACGTTTTGGGTATATCCCCACCACCCCAATCGGGCGCAACAGTATATCAACGGGTCGACCACCCTGAGTCAGCAGAACACCACTACAATCGAAGCGAATCTACTCACATTCCTGGGCACTTTCCCATTCAACACGATGACCCCTCATCCCCAATTTCCTTGTATCCCCGTACCTCCTCACCGCCGTCCCATCCATCCTCGATATCTGCCAAAATATCATCTGACGTCCCCGAGCTGGAAAAAAGACCAACTTCGGATCGCCCGGGACACTTTTCACTCGAGGCACTTCCAACACGAACCACCAAAGCTGTCGACCTGCGGGCGCCCCCGTTTACCAAAGAGTACATTGATGATTACCGGCAACGCATCAAAGCCGATCCCGACCCAGAAGCTCACTTCGCATACGCCCGCTATCTCATCGATGCAGCAAAGAAGATTGGGGCAGAAGTCAAGGACCAACGCGCGGTTCGAAAATATCGGGACACACTCATTCAAGAGTCATTACGCGTCATCAAGCGACTCGCAACACAAGGACAACCTTACGACGATGCTCAGTTTTTCTTGGCCAATTGTTATGGCACCGGCATGCTAGGTTTGCAGGTCGACCATGAGAAGGCGTATCATCTCTACCTTCAAGCTGCAAAACAAAACCACGCCGCGGCCACATACCGGGTCGCCGTATGCAATGAGATTGGGGTGGGGACTAGGAAGGAGCCACCCCGTGCCGCTGCCTTCTATAGAAAGGCTGCGTCGCTTGGAGATACAGCAGCGATGTACAAGCTAGGGATGATCTTACTCCAAGGGTCTCTCGGGGAAGGGAAAAATGTCCGAGAAGCGGTTGGTTGGTTACGACGAGCTGCCGAGCAAGCTGACGTGGAGAATCCGCACGCTCTACATGAGCTCGCGCTTCTGCATGAGGCCACTATTGGTCAAATTGTGCCACATGACCCACTGCAGGCCAAGGAATACTTTTCGAGAGCGGCATACTTAGGGTATACCCAATCTCAGCACAAACTGGGCCAATGCTACGAATTTGGCACTCTTGGTTGTCCTGTCGATCCACGTCGCTCGATTGCTTGGTACACAAAAGCAGCAGAAAAGGGTAATGCCGAGGCCGAGCTCGCCCTGAGCGGGTGGTATCTTACCGGAAGCGAGGGCGTACTCAAACAAAGCGATTCGGAAGCTTATTTGTGGGCGCGACGAGCCGCAAACAAGGGCCTTGCGAAGGCCGAATACGCCGTCGGCTATTATGCTGAGGTGGGAATAGGTATAAAGCAAGATATCGAGTTCGCAAAGCGCTGGTACATGCGTGCGGCTGGTACGTGATTTGTGTATCTTCTATGAGCCTGAATATTGTCGCTTACGGCAACAGCCCAGGGTAACAAACGTGCTATGAATCGATTGACGGAAATGAAGCGCCAGGGGAACAAGAGGGCGAATATCGCTCGTCCAACTCGCCAGCAAGCGAAGGATGAATGTGTAATTTGTTAACTAGTCATCCGCCTTAGATGCTTTACCCTCGATGCATTATGACAACCCATCCATTATACCCAACTTATACAGTAAGTTACCGTTGTTGCCTCCTTTAATTCACCATATATTCTGTTGGTGGATGAAACCATAAAACATTTCATAGAGTTTTTGGAGTGATTGAGTAACAGCAGTCCTGTGGGGTATCAAGCAAAAAAAAGGGCACTGTGGCCAGTTGATGATAGCCATATGAAATGTGAAACATAATATATTTGGCTAACTACATAGTGATTAAAAGTTGCATGTAAGATGTGGCAACCAGGCCAAACTCATCAGAAAAAAAAAATCATCTTATTCCTACTTATTCCTTTCTTACACCCAAAATAAGAGGAATAAGATGTAATAAGAAAAGTTGATTTTTTCTGATGCACCCAGACCTTGTTATGGGCACTATGACTATGGTTTACTATGGTTCACTGTCTAGCACTAGGCAGCAGGGTCTGGTTTTGCTAATGTGGTCCATCCAAAAGAGGATGAGCTGATGTTAGCTGAGCTGTAGCTGAGCTGGACTGAGCCATGGCAACACTAAGTTTGCTCCATCCACTCCAGTCTGAATCTCTGCACTATAGTACTCCTCTTTGGAGTACTCTTCTAATAAATAGAACTCTACAAGCACCAGTGGGCATCAGAAAAAATCAACTTTTCTTACTACATCTTATTACATCTTATCATATCTTATTCCTCTTATTTTGGGGGTAAGAAAGGAATAAGTGGAAATAAGACAAGTTTTTTTTTACTGATGCGCCCCAAGGCACATAGAACCAGAACAGCCCTATCAATCATGTAACCAGCATATGATCTTGTAAAGCTCCTGTGGGCTTTGCTGCTCAACTTGAGCATTCTAGTGAATGGCAAGGTTCTAGTCAATGCTATGGCAGGCTGCATCAGCAAAAATCAACTTTTCTTATTCCATCTTACTACATCTTATTCCTCTTATTTTAGGGGCAAGAAGGGAATAAGTAGGAATAAGACAAGTTTTTTTTTACTGATGTGAACCATATAGGTAGCAAGGGAGCAGTGGAATGCCAATAGCTCCAAGGTCTGGGTCTGAGTTGTAGGATCTGTACTACAATGAAGAGAGGTGTCTGTCTTTCAAGACAGAAGTTCTGGGATAGAGACGAGAGGGTAAGGTTGCACTAAGAGGCACCTTCTGGAATGACCAAGTCATTGAAGGGGTACTCAATGAAGAGGGCCCTTGAGATGAATTTGAGAATGATTGGGAGGGGCAACTTAGGGGAAAGTCACACAGGGGATGAACAGGGAGAATCAACTGGTTATTGCATAGAATAGTAACCAAGTCAGATCTGGGGCTACATAGTACCCAGGATGTCCAACTTATGTATAGGAAGGCCAGTCTGTCTACTGTTACGCTTACGGACTGCTTCTCACACGTACAAGGAGTACTTACAGACTGATTACGATACTGGCAGTGTACGAAAACGGCCTGGGCTTATCCCGGGATAACCCCTTATGTTTACTTTTTATTTTACCTTGTTCTCTGTTCGCTTCTCAGAGGTTCTAGACTCATGTACTGTACAGAGACATCAAATGGTTGATGGGAGCACTTCTGAAGCGCTCTAGGCTTGTGTACGGTACAGGAGACATCAGTGGCTGATGGGAGCGCTTCTGAAGCGCTCCAGGCCTGTGAACAGTACATGGA
>Ga0137394_10000651_pt1 | contig 24164 bp, 20 predicted proteins | sample czobulk116metaG_FD_108278 | JGI IMG/M metagenome (GOLD analysis project Ga0137394, IMG submission 108278) | Vadose zone soil microbial communities from Angelo Coast Range Reserve, California, USA - czobulk1.16 metaG | ecosystem: Environmental > Terrestrial > Soil > Vadose zone | place: USA...
TCATTGGGCCGATCTCGATCACCTGGTCGAGGCCAAAGAGATGCGCGGGGACACCACTGTAAACGGCATTGGCGAGTTCGAGATCATTTTTTCGAAAGGCTTTGATGAGCGCGGCGGCGTGAACACCCGTTGCCGTGCGAAACGCGTCATGTCCAACGACCGGATAGTTCAGTGGAATCATCGTGTGCGTGGCCTTGGCGACTTTCTCGCAATACTCTTTCAGCCGGGATAGGTCCTGCTCGATAAGACCCAGGAGTCGAAGATTGACGAGCATTAATTCCATGGGCGTGTTGCCGACGCGCTCGCCGAGGGCGTTCGCAGCTGCGTGAACCTGGTGTGCACCCCCGGCGACGGCCGCGAGCGAATTGGCGACGGAAAGGCCGCGATCATTGTGGCCATGCCAATCCACCCGGATTTTTTCGCCGGATGGCTTCACAATTTCATCAACGGCGAACTTGACTAGATTGAACGCGCCGTTAGGAGTGGCGTGTCCCACGGTGTCGCAAAGAACGATGGAGCGCGCGCCGTTTCGAATAGCGGTCGAGTACAACCGTTTCACGGTATCGGGATCGCTGCGAATCGTGTCTTCCGTGACGTACATGGACGGAAGACCGTTCGCGACCGCAAACTTGACGGCTTTCTCCGTTGTGCGCTCGAGGTGATCAACCGTCCAGTCCTCCACGAGGCGGCGGATTGGGCTGGAGCCGAGGAACGTTGCTGCTTCAATGGGGATGCCCACTTTCTGCGATATTTCCACGATGGGGCGGATGTCGTTTTCGTGAGTGCGGGCCGCGCAGTTGGGCTTGATGTTCATCCGGCGCGTGGCGATTTCGCGGGCTAGCGCTTCCGTGTGGGCAAAGGCGCGCGGCCCAGCGCCGGGAAGACCGATATTGACCGCGTCGATTCTCAGGGATTCCATCAGGTGCAGAATTTCGATCTTTTCCTCGATGCTGGGATCGAAGACGGAAGGATTCTGCAAACCATCGCGCAGGGTTTCGTCATTCATCAAGACGCGCGTGCCCGGACGAATCGCCGGCGGCGTGGCGATGTTCCAATCGTAAATCCATTCGTTCCGCTGCACGGCGTGCCTCATTCACTGCGAAATCGATGACTCTAGTTGCGCAGAGTATAGCTCTGCGGCTGTTGCGCGGGATCCGGGCGATACAGCGTCTTGCAGAACTCGCAGCGGTAAATTTCCGCTTTCTGACCGATGAGCGCCGCGACTTCCTTAGGGTAATCGTAGTAGCGCTTCAAATGGCCGTTGCAGAGCTTGCTCTTCTCATCTTTTTCATCGCAGGCGCGTTGCTTGGGCTTACGCGTCTTGATTTTCGGTGAAGCTGCAGTCTCTTCGGGCATGGAGCTCCTCTCTACAACCGGTGGTTGCGGAAAAACGTTTTCATGGCACTGCGGGCGTTTCGCAGCTTTGCGCCGATGCCGCCGGAAAATTCAAATTGCAGAAAAGCATCCGCGGCGTGCTCGAGATCCGCGCCGTAACGGTACCACCAGGGTTTTTCGCGCCGCGGCAGTCGGTCGACATCAATATATTTCATTCGCACCATTTCGAGTAGGCCTGCCTCACCATGAGTGCGGCCCCAGCCGCTCGCTCCGCAGCCGCCATGCGGAGCTTCCGCAACGCCGAAATAGCTGATGGCATCGTTTACCATGACCGCGCCGGCGCGAAGTTCCGTTGCCAAAACCGTCCCTCGAGTCTTGTTCTTTGTCCAGATGCTGGCCGCAAGCGCAAACGCTGAATCGTTGGCTCGGGCGATTGCTTCGTTGGCATCCCGAACTGCTTGAACGGCTAGAATCGGCCCGAACGTTTCTTCTTGAAATAACTTCATGGAGGAATCGACGCCCGCGATGACTGTGGGCTCAAAAAAGTTGGCGCCAAGATCGGGGCGCGATTTGCCGCCACACAATACCTTTGCGCCACGCGAGACGGCATCGTGGACCAAATCACTCATGCGTTGAACGTGCTGCGGCCGGATGAGCGGGCCGACGTCGGTCGCAGGATCGCTCCCAAGACCGATACGGAGCTTTTTCGTTTTTTCTATGCAAAGCACCATGAACTTCTCCGCCACGGCTTGCTCAATGAACAACCGCTCCACGGAGAGGCATACCTGCCCGCAGTTTGTGTAGCTGCCCCAGACGGCCGCGCTGGACGCAACCTCAAGATCCGCATCCGCCAGAACAATCATGGCGTCTTTGCCACCAAGTTCGAGCACCGACGGTATTAGCTTCTTTGCGCAAGCTTCGGCAACCCGGCGCCCGGTAGCCACGCTTCCAGTAAAAAGGACTTTATCCGGCAACGCGTCGATCAAGGCCTGGCCGACTTCACCGCCACCCTGGACAACCGTGACGAGATTTCCCGGGAACCCAGAGTCGATGAAGAGTTTCTCGATCAGCGACCCGCATTGCGGCGTAAAGTCGCTGGTCTTACACACCACGGCATTTCCCGCGGCGACGGCCGGGATGATCTGGCTGAGCGGGATCGCCAGCGGATAGTTCCACGAAGAAATGATGGCAATGACACCGAGAGGATCGTAAGCCAGATAGCCACGTTTGGCTTTCGCGGCGGTGCTGTGATGCGGAACCCGCCGTGTGCGAAGAACGCTCGTAGCGTTCTTGGACCAGTATTCCGCCGAATCGAGAGCAACGAAAATATCCGCAAAGAGGGCTTCCACGCGCGGCTTGCCGGATTCGCGCACAACAACGTCCGCCAATTCCTGCCGCGAGGCCATGATTCGCTCGCGTAGGCTGCGCAACTTCCCGCACCGATCGCGGATGGGAAGCTTCGCCCATAGTCCCTGGGCGACTCGCGCACGCGAAACGATCTCCGGCAGCATTGACGGCGGCGTTTTCTCAATATGCGCGAGCACTTCCCCGGTGGCGGGATTGATCGAAGGAAGCGTGTCGATGGGAATGGCCGTGGCAGCCATATTCGCGATTCTAACCGATTTTGCGGCTGGAGGGTGGCCGCGCCGTTCCGGCTACCGCGGATTTCGCTTCTCTTCGGCAGGTGCGAAACGCTACCCGCTCTAGCGGTTCGGCTTCGGGATGAAAAGCTGCAAGTTTTCTGCCTTCCAGCGCATCGCGTCGTGGATCCGATTCCGCCCGCTGGGATGGTCGAAGAAGATCGACTCCTCGACTGGGCCCGGGTTCATCTTGCGGTACTCGCCGAGATGAATGGCAGCCTGCGCGAAGCCGTCCGGCTGTCGGCTGGCGTTCAGGCCGTACATGTCGGCTTCGTGTTCGTTCGTGCGGATGTGCGTGTTAAAGAATGGCGTGTATAGGAAGCCAAAAAGCGAACCCAAAAGGAAAACCAGTGGAAGCACGGCCGTGTCCCCAATTCCGCGCATCTGCCAGCGTTCTCCCCAGTAAACGAGGGCGCGTGCGAGCGACCAACGCAGCAAGGCGAAGAAAATCACGATGACAACCGAGAAGTAGAGAAGGTCCCTGGCAATGTGGTGGAGAACGTAGTGCCCCATTTCATGGCCCATAATCGACTGAATTTCTTCGGGCGATCCACGGCGCAGGAGATTGTCGTTGAGGGTAATGCGCATGGTTTGGCCATAACCGCTGACGTTTGCGCTCATGCGCGTGGTCTGGCGCGAGGCATCCACCTGATAGACTTTCTGCGCGGGGATCCCGTTGGCGCGCGCGAGACTCAGGATGGGTTGCGTGATCCGCGGGTCTTCAAGCACCGCGTATTTATTGAGGAGCGGGAAGATGAACACCGGCGCAATCATCACAAAGAAGACCAGAAACACGATGGAGACGCCGGCACCCCAGATCCACCAAGTGCGCGGGAGACGCCGGACCACGCCGAAGAGCACCACCGCGACGATTCCACCGAGTACGAGGTTCACGAGAAGCATGATGAGTTGGTCGCCAAGCCATGGTAGAAACGTCTGCGTCGCCAACCCGTACTGTCGCTCGCGGAAATATCCCTCGTACAGACCAACAGGAGCGCCCAGGATGGTGGTCACAATCAGAAATTCCGACCAATAGATCAGCGTCTGCAATGGCTTGAAGCGCGTCACGCGCTCGGCCACATTCCTCATTGCGGCGGACCAGCCAAAGTGCAGCAAAAAAAGATAAAGTGCTGCACCATAGAGAAAATCCCAGAGGATCAGCCAGTACCCTCCCTCGAAGTAAGCGTCGGAACGCGAGCGCGCGCTGGCGGGAATCTCCGCTAGGTAGGCGTTGGTCGCAGCATCAGCGTCAAAATGTTCAGAAGGCTGCGCGGCGGCGGGAACTTGAACTACGTCCGGCATCACTGTGGCGGGCTTTGCACCGGGTCCCTGCGATTGTTGCGCTTGGGAAACGCTCACGCATGCAAGTAGCGCGAGGGCGATTAGTCCGGTGAAGATGGTCTTGCGAAAAATCATAGTTGCTCCTGTGCATACTCTGTGGAGAGTTTCCCCACCCGTTGCGAGACACTCTGGCAAACCTCGAGCTTTCCGTTTTATTCAGGTGTCCTGGCACAATACGAGGCTGAATCAAGAATAGTTTCCCGTGAGAAGAAAATATCTCATGGTCGCCCGAGCCGCCACGCCTCTTCGTGTTGTACTTCGACCATCACAAGGCCCTGCGGTGGCACGGTTGGCCCGGATTTAGAGCGATCCCGGAGCTCGTATAAGCGACCGATATCCGCAGGCGTGAGTTTCCCACGCCCGACGTCGAGCAAAGTGCCCACCATTTTGCGCACCATATAACGAAGGAACGAGCGTCCGCGAACGGTAAAGACCAGCTCTTCGTTATCCTCGGTTCGCACCAACTCGGTCGAGTAGATTTCGCGCTCCGTGGAGCGCTCTTTGTCGTCTTCTTCGGAGCCAGTCGAAGCCGCAAACGAAGCAAAGTCGTGCGTGCCAACAAAACGGGCCGCGGCGTCGCGCATGGAGTCTTCGTCGAGCGGAAACGGGTAGTGCAGAACGTAACGCCAGACCATCGGCGGCACGACTTTCCCGCGATACAACCGGTAGCGATAGGTCTTGCCCCGCGCCGACCAGCGCGCATTGAAATCTGGGCCAACCTCCTCTGCCGCGGCGATGCGAATCGCTGGAGGGAGCAACGCGTTCAAAGCACGCTGAAATTCCTGCGCTGATAAATGCGATTGCGTTCGAAAGCTGCCGACTTGGCCAAGCGCGTGAACGCCGGCGTCGGTGCGTCCCGCGGCATGCACAACGACGTTCTCCTCGGTCAGGCGCCGAAGCACGCCAACGATTTCCCCTTGAATCGTCGGCTTGTTCGCTTGAATCTGCCAACCGTGGAAATCGGTGCCGTCATACGCGATGGTGAGTTTGAAATAGCGCATGGAAAGAAAGTTATCAGTTTTCAGTTATGAGTATTCAGAGGAGGGAGGAGTTCTAGCAAGTTCTTAATTAGTGCTAGGGCGCGGTGCGAACGAAGCGGCTCCCGGGCTTCACCGCCACGCTGCCGCCTCGGCAGAGGGGGCAATCCTCTTCCTCGTAGCTGGCGTTGTGCAGTTGGATCAGCGACTGCGCTTCCACTTCGAAGTCGATCATCCCGCCGCTGCGATCGATCAGCGCACCGGCAGCGACGACGCGGGCACCGGCCTCTTCGACGACTCGAATGGTTTCCTGTGTGGAGCCCCCGGTAGTCCACACGTCCTCAATGACGAGAACATGCTGGTTTGGAGTCAGCGAGAACCCCCGCCGCAGCGTCATCATGCCGCTGGCATCGCGCTCCGCAAAGAGCGCGGGCGTTCCACCACCGAGCGAACTCTTCATCTCCGGCAGCGCCCGAGCAACTTCCTGCCCGATGATGAGCCCCCCCATCGCCGGTGAGACGACCGCCTCAATCCTGGCATCGGAAAAGAGGGCCGCGAGCGCTTGCCCCAGCTTTTCGGCGAAGCGCGGATATTGCAGGACAAGCGCGCACTGGACGTACGTGCCGCTGTGCAGCCCGCTGGACAGCTCAAAATGCCCATGCCGGATGGCACCCGCGGTCTCGAACAGTTTCAGCAATTCTTCGCGTTTTAGCATTCGGCCCAGCTAACGGCTGGCAACTCCCAAGCGTCGAAACGTCAGCAGCCTAGCCGCCACCCTCTGCGTTGTCAAGGAAGAGAGCCCCTGCTAGACTGCTTTCTTCGCGCGGTCGGGGCGGCGCGGTCCTCGCGACGGTTTCTTGACCGTCCCAGATACGGTGACCGCAAGAGTGTCAGTTTTCGGTGGTGATCCCAAAACGGTCAACTTCTTGAAACAAATTCCATTCCGCGAACGTTTTACAGAGTTGAGTCAACATAAATTAAGCCCCTCGGGGGGGATGCATCTTGAGGGTAAGGAGCACTATGAAGACGCTGTATGCTCGACCGCTGTTGGCCGCCATACTGGCCGTAACGCTCGTGGGAGGGCCCATTTCCCCGGCCTTCGGGCAGGAAGCGCCGCAAAATCCGCAAGCAGCTCCCGCCAAGACGGCCACGCCAATTGCGCCGGTCTCTCTTGGCTCGGCTAAATACAACTATAGCCGCGCGCCCAAGCCTTTTCCGAACCTCCTGGCCCCCTACAGTCCCATAAAAATCGAATCGCCTGGCCTCACCAATTCTCCGCGCATCGACCAACTCATCCACGACGGAAAGCTGGAGTTAAGCATGCAGGAGGCAGTGGAGCTGGCACTGGAAAACAGCATGGACATCGTGGTGCAACGTTATAACCCTTGGTTCGCGGACACCGGCATCCTCAAAGCCAAGGCCGGAGGCTTTGGCGGCGTCACTCCGGGAGCGGTATTTGGGGGTTCGAGCGCGAACAATCCGCTGCTGAATTACGATCCGGTGATCACCACGACCCTCAGCATCGACGACCGTAACATCCCCGTCAACAATCCTCTGACTTCCGGTACGGGCACAGGGCTTTCATCGCTCGCCAGACTGACCCTGCACACTTCGACCTTCAACACCCAGGTTGCCCAGGGTTTCCAGACCGGAACGACCTTCTTTACCGCCTGGGACAACACGCGCTCTTCCTCCACTTCGGCCGCCAACTTGTTCAACCCTTCCGTGCAATCTTCGATTTTCGTTGGATTCCAGCAACAGTTGCTAAACGGATTCGGGCGTTCCGTCAACACGCGCAATATCCGCATTGCCAAGAACAACCGCAAAATCGCGGACTGGGCCTTCACCCAACAGGCCATCACCACCGTCACGAACACCATCACCGCCTATTGGGAATTGGTCTACGCCCGGGAAAACGTCAAAGTTCAGCAACAAGCGGTGACCGTGGCCGAGAAGTTATACAACGACAACAAGAAACAGTTGGAAATCGGCACGATGGCCCCGCTCGATGTGACCCGCGCTGAATCTGAACTTGCCACCGACCGCCAAAACCTGATCGTGGCGCAGACGGTGCATCTTCAGAATCAGCAGATTCTGAAGAACGCCATCAGCAAGAATCCGCTCGCGCCCAATCTCCTGAACGTCGAGATTATTCCCACGGAACTACCGTCCCGGCCCGAAGCCATCGAAGCCCCCTCGTTTGAAGAAGCCGCAAAGGAAGCCTTTCTGAAGAGGCCGGAATTACAGGAAGAGGCGCTCAACCTATTAAACGGAGAGATCGACGTCAAAGCTACCCGCAACGCGCTGCTGCCGACCGCGACGCTTACGGCGCAGTACAGCTCAGTTGGACTGGCTGGCAACCAGGCTAAGTTCACCACTACTACGATCGCAGGAACTCCAGTAGTGGACGCCAATGGGAATCCAGTTCCGGGCGACTTTCTTCCCACGACGCAATTCACACCAAACGGCATCGTGCAGGCCGGCTTCGGCGACGCCATGAGTTCTGTTTTTCACAACAATTTTCCGGACTACCAGGTTTCGTTGAACGTGCAAATTCCCATCCGCAATCGCTCTGCGCAAGCGGACAACCAGCGCGCCATCCTCACGCAACGCTGGCTCGAAGCGCAATTGCAGCAAATGAAGAACACCGCTCTCCTCGACGTCCGGAACACGTACATCGCCCTCACGCAGGACCGCGCCCAGGTCGACGCCGCCAGCAAGGCGCGCGAACTGCAGCAGCAGACTTTTGACGCCGAGCAGAAAAAGTATAAGCTCGGCGCATCCACGGTTTACCTGGTGATTCAGACGCAACGCGACCTCATCAACGCGCAAGGCACGGAACTTCGCGCTCTCGCCAACCTCGCCGAAGCCAAAGCCAACTATGAACGCGCCGTCGGGCGTACGCTCGAAGTGAATCGCGTCACCATCGCCGATGCCAAGACCGGCGAAGCCGAGCGCGAGACGCTCATTCCCGGCACGTTGCACGGTCAAGTGATCGGGACGGAGAAACTCTCGTTTAACGCCGGCCAAAAATAGACTCGCTAAGAAAACGTTCTGCTCGGCCCGGGTAGCTACTTCCCTGGCCGAGCTTCCTTTTTCTCGGACCTACATTTTCGAATCCGGGCAGCCCCGTCACCGGGTGATGCGCGCTTGACAAACAAGAGGCGTGGGCATACGGTTTCTCGCACGGCCAGTCTTTTCTTCTTGGAAGTTCCCCATGAACTGCGAAATCCTGCCTCAGGAGGAGAACCTATGAGCGAGACTGTCAATTACAAGTACGGATTCTTTACCACACTTTTGATTTCCGGAGTACTCGTCTTGGGATCGCGGAGCAATCCGCCACAGGAAAAGCCGCGCACCCCCGCCGACGGCCATGATATTCATGTCCTGGCTCCCCACAAGATGGATGGCAAAGTAATGGGCCCCTATCATCACTACTGCAAACCCGTATCGAGTGACGTGCTCGAGTGCCTGATCTACGAATCCACCGAGCCCAATGCGCTCCTCAAACAGGTGGAGTATTTCGTTGCCAAGAACGTCTCACGGTCCAACGTTTCTCTCAAGACCTGGAATAAGTTCTATCACGACCACACGGTCGAGATAGCCACTGGCCGGGTGCAGGTTCTGGACCGTTCACCTGAGGAGGCCAAGAAAATTGCCGAAGCCGCCGCCCAAACCGACGGCATCATCTTTCACCTCTGGTTGCCCGACGATGGGAAGGCTCCAAACGGAACCGTGGGCCATCCGCAGTCCGTGGGCCACAAAGAGTTGACCGCCAAGGAGTACGGCGCCAAGTAAATCCAGTCAACTCGCTGAAGATAGCCGGTCCGGGAGCATGTTCAGACCGGCTTTCTTCGTTTTCTTCAAGATGATTCGAACGTTTGCATTCTTCCCGCATTTTCCCGGCGCCGCACTTGCCCGTTCCGTACCTTTCGAATAGCATGGAATTCTCAGGCGAATTGTATTGTTGCCTGACGAGTCTTGGGGAGCGACGCGGATGAGCGAAGAGCGCAAAGGATCCACACAAACCGTGCCGCCGTCAGAGGCTTCTTCCGCGCACCGCGAGCCCTCCCTTAAAGAGCAAGCGTGGCAGAAAAACACGCTTCAGCCCACACTGGAAAAAAACCCCGAGAGGCAGGCCGAGTTCACGACCATTTCCGGGCATGCGATTCGCAGACTGTACACCAAAGCGGATCTGCCAAATTGGGACTCTGACCGGGATCTAGGCTTTCCTGGCGAGCCCCCGTATACCCGCGGCATTCATTCCACGATGCACCGCAGCCGTCTTTGGACCATGCGCCAGTTCGCGGGCTTCGGAACAGCGGAGGACACCAATCAGCGCTTCCGCTATCTCCTCGCGCAGGGCCAGACCGGACTGTCCACGGCCTTCGACTTGCCCACTCTGATGGGCTACGACTCCGATCACCCGCTCTCCGAAGGAGAAGTCGGCAAGTGCGGCGTGGCCATCAGTTCGCTCGCCGACATGGAAGTGCTCTTCGACGAAATTCCCCTCGCCAATGTCACCACCTCCATGACCATCAATTCGCCGGCCGCGATCATTTGGGCAATGTACCTAGCGGTTGCCGAAAAGCAGGGCGCCGACTGGAGGAAGATTTCCGGCACGCTCCAGAACGATATCTTGAAGGAATACATCGCGCAAAAGGAATACATCTATCCTCCCGAACCTTCGATGCGGCTGGTGATCGACACGTTCGAGTTCGGCGTCAAGAACACGCCCAAGTTCAACACCATATCGATCAGCGGCTACCACATCCGCGAAGCGGGCTCGACTGCTATTCAAGAACTGGCGTTCACTCTGCGCGACGGCCTCGAGTACGTCGAATGGGGAATGCGCCGGAGCCTCGACGTGGACCAATTTGTGCCGCAGCTATCCTTTTTCTTCAACGCCCACAATGATTTCTTCGAGGAGATTGCCAAATACCGCGCCGCCCGCCGCATCTGGCACAAAGCCATGGTCGAGCGCTACAAATCAAAGAACCCGCGGTCCTGGGCGCTGCGATTCCACACGCAGACGGCTGGGTGCTCCTTGACCGCGCAACAACCCTACAACAACGTCGTTCGCACTGCGATTCAAGCGCTCGCCGCCGTGCTCGGTGGAACCCAATCGCTGCACACGAATTCCCTCGATGAAGCCTGGGCGCTGCCCACGGAGTTTGCCGCGACCATTGCTCTACGCACACAGCAGATCATCGCCCACGAAACCGGCATCACCAACACCGTCGACCCGCTCGGCGGCTCCTACTTCGTCGAAACTCTCACCAGCGAAATCGAGCGTGGCGCGTGGGAATACATCGACCGCATCGACGCCATGGGCGGCATGGTCGCCGCCATCGAACGCAGCTACCCGCAGCGGGAAATCGCCGAAGCCTCTTACCGTTACCAGATGGCGGTCGACAAAAAAGAGAAAATCATCGTCGGCGTAAATGATTTTGTAGCCGAAGAAAAGCCTCTCGACACTTTGCAAATTGACGAGACGGTCGCGCACCGCCAAGCCGCCCGCTTGAAAAAGCTCCGCGCCGATCGCTCCAAAGCCGAGGTCGATCGCCGCCTCAACTCCCTGCGCGCGGCCGCCAACGGCAAAGATAACCTCATGCCGTTCATCTACGATGCCGTGAAATCCTACGCCACGCTCGGCGAAATCTGCGACGCTCTCCGCGACGTCTTCGGCACCTACGAAGAGGTCGCCATCACTTGACCAGGTGAAAGTGCGTTCACTGTGATTCGTAACTCGGCGCCGGAGAATTTTGCTCGCATTTGAGGCACGAATCGTGTCCTTTCTAAAGAGATACCTTAGTTTGTTCGTCGGGTTGGCCATAATTGCTCTGATCGTGATCACCTGGCTGGAAACTTCGAAAATCACCGGAGATGTGGCCGTGGCCGGCTCCACCAGCGCCGCGGTGACGCTCTCGGGTGCGCGCGTCACGCTATATGATGTGACCGAAGAGCAAGAGCGACGCCTATCTGCCGCGCTCGCCAATTTGCAGCAACAAAATCAGCAAGAAAAGGACGCAAACGCTCGCGTTTTCTCCGCTGAAAGTACGGATAACTCGATTCGCTCGACTTTGGCGGGATACAATAATCTCTCGGATACCAAACACTGCTTCGCTCTCGAAAAAATCGTGGATGAGATCCGCCAGTCCGCGATACGCAAGGAGGCCACGGACAGCCAAGGCCACTTTGGATTCCGGGCTTTGCCGGGACACTATTTCCTGGAGATTGTGAGCCAGCAGAATGGCCAATACGTCGTGTTTGTCGAACAGGTCGAACCAAAGTGGCACACTTATTTCAAGCTCACTCAGCCGAGCTGCCACTACAGCCTGGCAAACTAACGGGCCCTGTTTTGCGAATCCCGAGGCACAGTGATACAAGCTTATGAAGCAAAACATAACGCAAAAGAAGATTCGTGTGCTGATAGCAAAGCCGGGACTGGACGGCCATGACCGCGGCGCCAAAATCATCGCCCGTGCATTGCGCGACGCCGGCATGGAGGTCGTTTACACCGGCCTGCGCCAAACCCCGGAGATGATCGCCTCCGCCGCGGTGCAGGAAGACGTTGACGTAATCGGCCTCTCGATTCTCTCCGGTGCGCATAACACCATCTGCCCCCAACTGATGAAACTCCTCAACGACAAGGGCATGAACGACGTCACCGTGCTAGTCGGCGGCATTATCCCTGAAGCGGACATCCCCGCCCTGAAGCAATCCGGCATCGCCGAAATCTTCCTCCCCGGCACTTCCACGCAGGACATCGTGGATTTCATCCACAAGCGCGTCGCGCTCTCCTAATCCTCCAGGCGTGACCTCTGGGGTAGATGAGTACGCCTTCACCGCTTTCCCCCGTCCCTTTGTCTCTGACGGTATTTCTGCCGCGTCGCTCGATGAATCTGCTTCCATTGCTCTTTTTGTTCTAACCTGGCCTGGGGATCGACTTTCCGCCGCAGAAATTCCTGCTCGCGCAAGAGCTTCCGCCGGTTTTCAACACGCGCGGGATCCAGCGTTCCTGCTCCCAACGCCGCCAGGACTGCGCATCCCGGCTCCGCCTCATGACGGCAATCGCCGAATCGGCACTGTGCGGCCAGCAAATCAATATCGGCAAAAACTTGCGCAACACCGTGCTCCGCTTCCCACAGTTGCATCTCGCGCAAGCCCGGCGTGTCCATCAGCAGCGCGCCCCCCGGCAAGACGAACAGTTCACGCGTTGTCGTGGTGTGCCGTCCCCGGCTGTCACTCTCGCGAACCGGCCGCACTTCCTGCACTGCCTGTCCCAGAAACCGGTTCGCAATCGTTGACTTGCCCACTCCAGAAGAACCCAGCAGCACCAACGTTTGCCCTGGTTTGAGAAACTCTTCAAGTTCAGAGAAATCCTCTCCAGTTCTGGCGCTAACAACGCACACCGCCGTGCCCACGGCAACTCGTTCCATCTCCACGGTCTTCGCGCGCGTGTCCTCGCATGCGTCCGCTTTGTTCAACACAATGACCGGCCTGGCCCCGGACTCCCAGCACTGCGCCAGATACCGCTCCACGCGCCGCGGATTGAAATCGCCATCCAACGCCGACACCAGCAACGCCGTGTCCACATTCGCGGCGATCACCTGCTCTTCCAACTTTCTCCCCGGCGACTTGCGGACGAATTTGCTCCGCCTCGGCAAGACTTCCTGGATCACCGCGGCCGTGTCTCGGCCATGGACTTCCACCGCCACCCAATCGCCGACCGCCGGCCAATCTGCGCCCTCGTCCGCGGCAAGACGCACCTTGCCGCTGGCTTCCGCCCAGCACTCACCGAAGTCTCCCGCAACGCGCCAGAATTTCCGTTGTTGCGCAATCACGCGTGCCGGGACGGCATTTTCCCACTCCCTGCCGCTCCAAAACGCCTCAAAGTAGGAATTCCATCCCCACAAAGTAATCGCCACGAATGAATCCTCCCGCGGCCATGGCCCAACACACGGCCGCTGCTAGCGCCAAATCAAAACATCCTTCGTTCTAGTGGATTGGAATTGCGGGAGGGATGCTGCGGTCAGTTCCTACCAGCCGCGGAGACACACCCACCCGCGAGAACTTTGCTAGTGGTTCGCACAGGCGCCTCCGTGGCTGAATTGGGCACCGCCGCACATTCGCGCAGCATTGCCTTGAATCAAATCTTAGCGACGGTCTCAGTCCGAGTCAACACTCGACACACTCGAAACATTCCAGGAAGCCGCTCACTTTCCGATTATGCTGGAGCCAGCAACTTATACCGCCCGGGCAAATCGGATCCGACTTCCGAACATCCAGAATCGCGGCTAAATCACGTATCGGGGTCACGAACTTGGGCTGGTGCAGATGCTAGGGGGACAGTTGACGAGATCAGGCGATTTCACTCATTTGGGGATGGTTAGCAGTCATCCTTATTCATACGAGGGCCAGGCCCCGGGGGCAGAGTTCACAAGGCGTACGGTTGGCGAGGCCCGTTCAGCAAAGTCACACGAATCCGATAAACCGTCCGGCCGCAACAATCCCAATGCATAACGGGATCACTGACGAACTGGGCCCTCCAATTATCCCAGCTCAGTGCACGACCTTCCCGTCCGTATCCCGAATCTCCAGCTTGCCCAGATTCAATTTCTTCATGTCCTCTTCGATCTTCGCGCGGTCGCCTACCGCCAGAACGATCATCTTCTCCGGCAGAATATATTTCTGCGCCATGGCCTGCGCTTGCTCGATGGTCACGGCGTTGATGCGATCCGGTAGAGTCGAGTAATAGTTTAGCGGCAAATCGTACGTGAAAAGTTCCGCGAAGCTCGCTGCCGCCTCCGTGCCCCGTTCGAACCGCCCCGGCAGCGACCGCGCGATGGAATCTTTCGAAAGAGTCAGTTCCGCAGGCGTCATCTGTGTGTCGCGCATCCGCTTCAGCTCGTTGAACACTTCCGAGGTCGCCGCCGCGGTCACGTCCGTCCGCACATCCGAAAACACGATGAACGGCCCCGGCGCGCGATGATAATTGAAGAACGACCCAGCGCCGTAGGTGTAACCGTGTGCTTCGCGCAAATTCATGTTGATGCGGCTTGAGAAAAGCCCTCCGAGATCCGTGTTCATCACCTCCACCGGCGCGTAGTCCGGCGTCGATCTCGGCAATCCCATCGAGAAACACACCAGCGTCGTCTGCGGGGCTCCGGGACGGTCTACAAGAATCAGCTTGGCATCCGTGGCCTCCGGCGAACCCATTGCCGCCGCAGCCGGCCTCCCTGCCTTCCACGCGCCGAACTGCTTTTCGAGCAGCGGCCTCAATGCGGCCAGTTTGATGTTTCCCGTAACGACCAGGGCTGCATCGTCCGGAAAATAATTCTGCTGCCAGAAATGCAGCAGGTCCTCTCGCGATATTGCTTTGATGGATTCCGTATTGCCGCTGTCCGGATGTCCGTACGTGTGGTGCGATCCAAAAAGCGCCGCGGTCAGAACACGGAACGCCAGGGCAAATGGCTCGTCTTTTTCCTGCACGATCCCGGTCAGCCGTTCGGAGCGAACACGCTCGATCTCCGCCTGCGGAAAATTCGGATGGAGCGCCACATCGGCGAGCAGTTCCAGCGCATCGGGAAAATTCCGTGAGAGTGACCGCGTGGATATTCCAGTCGTGTCGGTCCCCGCACCTGAATTCAGCGTCGCCCCCAGGTCCGCGGCGTGATCCGCGATCTGCAGCGCGGAACGCGTTGTCGTCCCCTGCTGCAGCATCCGCGCCGTCATGCTCGCGAGCCCCGGACGGTCCACGGGGTTGACTCCGCTCCCCGCGTGCAAAACCAGGTTCGCGGCCACCAGCGGCAATCCTGGTCTTTCGCTGTACAGCACGGTCAATCCATTGGAAAGCTTGAATTTTTCCGGCACGGGCAGGTGCAACGCGCCGGCAGGACCCGCCTTTGGCGCGTCTTTCCGCCATTCCGCATCCTCATTCACCGGCTCGCCATTGTTCTTCGATGGATCCTTCTGCTCCGCCTTGGGCGTCGCCACTTCAGGCCCCAGATCCTGCTTCCCTGGCAGGCCGTAGATCACCGCGCGTTGATTGCCATTGAGCTGGCCCAGCACGAACGCCTGAATCGATTCTGTTGTTGCATTTTCATACCGCCCGATGTCCGCCGCCAGAAAATCCGGCGTCCCCAAGTAGTGGTTATAGCTGTTCAGACGGTCCGCGACGCCGCCGAATCCGCCCAGCGTCTCGAGTCCCGCGATGATTCTCGATTCAATCACGTTTCGCGCCCGCGTCAGCTCTACCGCCGTCGGCCCCTCCTTACGGAACGTATCCAGCTCCGCATTGATGGCCTTCTCGAGATCTTCGGGTTTCACGCCGGCCTTTGCTGTCGCCTGCACCTCAAACACGGAGCCAAGAATCAGCGACTGCTGATTCACCGCCACGTCCTGCGCGATCTGCTTTTCATACACAAGTTTCTTGTACAACCGGCTGGATTTTCCTCCGCCAAGAATCGTGGCAGTGAGATCCGCTTCGGCATCGCCCGGTTTGAAGATCGGAGAGGTCAGCCATCCCATGTACACGCGTGGAAGCTGGACGTTATCTTGAATCAGTGCGTGACGCTCAGTCGTAATCGGCGGTGTGTGTGCCTTGATCTTCGGCACGTCCTCTCCGCGCTTCAGCGGCCCAAAATATTTTTGCACCAGTTCGCGTGCTTTTTCGGGATTGAAATCGCCGACAATCGCCAGGCTCGCGTTGTTCGGCGCGTAATAGAGCTTGAAAAAATTCCGCACGTCCTCGAGCTTCGCCGACTGAATATCGAGGTGCGAACCGATGACTTCGCCGTAGTATGGATGCTCTTTCGGGAAGAGCCGGTGGAACAGCCCCTCTTCCACCACGCCGTACGGAGCGTTTTCCACGCTTTGCCGCCGCTCGTTGCGGACTACGTCCTGCTGATTGGAAAGACTGGCTTGGTCCAGTTTGTCCGGCAAATAACCCATGCGGTCGGACTCCAGCCATAGGGCGAGCTCCAGCTGATTCGAAGGCAGCGTTTCGAAATAGTTGGTGCGGTCGAAATCCGTCGTGCCGTTGATGTCAGACGCCCCAGCCGCTTCCAGGTGGTGGAAGTGCGAACTCCCCGGCACGTGCCTCGACCCTTCGAACATCATGTGTTCGAAAAGATGCGCAAAACCGGTGCGGCCCGGGAGTTCGTTCGCCGGGCCCACGTGGTACCACAGGTTCACCGCCACCATTGGCAGTCGATGATCCTCGGAGAGAATGACCTCGAGGCCGTTCTCGAGTCTGTACTTCTCGAATTTTAGTTGCGGCACTTCGAGTGGCGCCGGTCTGCCCACGGCCGGCTTTGCGCCTGTTTGTGCCGGCGCTTTCACAGGCGCCTTTGCAGGGGAGCCCGCCGGCGTTTGCGCGGACAACGAATTTGCGCAGGCCAGCAAAGCGAACAAACCAAACGACAATGCATTCTTACGAAGAAGCCTCATAGCGGTGTCCTCTCGAAATGGCGCAATATGATGATTAGGCAACGGACAATGGGCGCGGATGTCCTCAAAAGCCCGGCTGTTAGCTTACCTTGCTTCTCAATGAGTGCAAGTACTTTACGTTTTTGAATCACCCTGATGGATCCGAGGCGGTTCGCACAACTACGGTCAAAACTCGTATAATGTCACACTCGGTTCTCGATCTTTCCAGAACGGGACTTTTTCATAGATTGCTTGTACGTGAGGACTTCGCGTGTCAGATTCTGTTCTGAAGACCAGTGCAAATCTGAAGTCTCCCGAATTCGAAAAGAACGCCCGCCGCGTCGTCGATTTGCTCACAAAAATCAAGAACGAGGAACAACAGATCCGCCAGGGTGGCGGAGCAAAAGCCATCGAATCGCAGCACAAGAAAGGCCGGCTGACCGCCCGCGAGCGCATCACGAAGCTCATCGATCCGGGTTCGCGCTTTTTTGAATTGGGAATTTACGCTGCATACGAAATGTACGAGGAGTGGGGCGGCGCCCCGTGTGCAGGAACGATTACCGGATTGGCCAAGGTGTGCGGGCGCACCTTCATGCTCATTGCCAATGACGCGACCGTAAAAGCCGGCGCGTTCTTCCCGATGACCGCGAAGAAAGTGATTCGCGCGCAAAACATCGCCATCGAAAACAGAATTCCCACCATTTATCTGGTGGATTCCGCGGGAGTTTTTTTGCCCCTGCAGGAAGATGTTTTTCCGGATACCGATGATTTCGGGCGTGTCTTCCGCAACAACGCCGTGATGTCCGCGATGGGGATTCCGCAGATCACCGCGATCATGGGCATGTGTGTTGCGGGCGGTGCGTACCTCCCGGTGATGTGCGATCACATCTTGATGACCGAGGGCTCCGGGCTTTTTCTTGCGGGCCCCGCTCTTGTGCAGGCGGCGATCGGGCAGAAAACCTCCTCTGAAGATCTCGGCGGCGCGAGAATGCACGCGCAGATCAGCGGCACAGTGGACTTCCGCGAGCCGGACGATGACGCGTGCATCAAGAGGATTCGCGCTCTAGTCGACAAAATGGGAGCTCCGAACATCTCACCTTTCAGCCATGTGAAATCACGCGACCCGCTATATTCAGGTGATGACATCTACGGAATATTTTCGAGCGATCCCGGAAAGCAATACGACATGCGGGAAATCATCGGTCGCATGGTGGATGCGAGCGAATTCGAGGAATATCGCGCGGAGTACGGTGAGACGCTGCTGTGTGGATATGCGCGCATCGGCGGCTGGGCGGTCGGGATTGTCGCCAACCAGAAAAAGCATGTGCAGACGCTCGCTCGTGGTTCAGACCAGAAGCGCATCGAATTTGGCGGCGTGATCTACACCGAGTCGGCGGAAAAGGCCGCGCGCTTCATTCTCGATTGTAACCAGAACCGCATCCCCCTTGTTTTTCTGCACGATGTAAACGGCTTCATGGTTGGCAAAGACGCGGAGTGGAGCGGCATCATCCGCGCCGGCGCAAAAATGGTGAACGCTGTAGCAAACAGTGTGGTGCCAAAAATAACAGTGATTTGCGGCGGCAGCTTTGGCGCTGGAAATTACGCCATGTGCGGCAAAGCCTACGACCCGCGCTTCATGTTCGCGTGGCCCACGGCAAGGTTCGCGGTGATGAGCGGTGACGCAGCAGCAAGCACGCTCGCCGAAATCAAGCTGAAACAACTCGAACGCGAAGGCAAGAAGGTCGACGAAAGACAGAAAAAGGAATTGTACGAATCAGTGCGCGCCACTTACGAACACCAAACCGATCCGCGTTACGCCGCCGCCCGCTTGTGGGTGGATGCAATCATCGATCCCGCGCATACGCGCGACACGCTGATATGGGCGCTCGAAGCCGCCGCCCTGAATCCCGAAATCCGCGAATTCAAAACGGGAGTCCTGCAGACCTGACAATGGAAAACGCGAAAGTGATCGAGTGTCCACGCGATGCGTGGCAGGGATTGCCGGATCTCATCCCGACAGAATACAAACTAGACTACTTGAAGGAGCTGATCGCGGGGGGATTCAAGCACATCGACGCAGTGAGTTTTGTTTCGCCGAAACACGTGAAGCAGATGGCGGACAGTGAAGAGGTGATGGCGATGCTTAGCGCTTCCCTTCCCTCCGGCGTTCGGGCTCCGGAAATTATTGGCATCGTTGTGAATGAGAAGGGACTCGAGCGGGCGCTGGCTACGCCGGGCGTCACCACAATCGGATATCCGTATTCGATTTCGGCTTACTTCCGGCGCGCGAACGCCAACATGACGCGCGACGAATCGCGCCTGCTCGTCGAGAAATTGAACAAGGAAACAGCGGCGGCGAATCGCGGCCTGGTGATTTACATTTCGATGGCGTTTGGGAACCCTTACGACGAGCCGTGGGGGCCGGAGATTGTGGCGGACACTTTGGAGTGGTTGAAGGATATTCGTGTGAAAACAGTTTCGCTGGCGGACACGGTGGGCAACGCTTCGCCGCAGCTCGTCGGCGATCTGTACCGTAGCGTGAAGGATCACGTCGCGGGAATCGAGCTAGGGGTTCACTTGCACAGTCGGCCGGAAAATGCGGAGGAAAAGATTCTCGCGGCCTACGAAGCGGGATGCCGCCGGTTCGACGGAGCGTTGACCGGGCTTGGCGGCTGCCCCTTTGCGGGGGACAATCTAGTCGGGAACATCGCCACGGAAGATGTTCTTGCGGCGCTGCGAAAAGCAGGCGCTGATCCCGGAGTCGATTCGGCGCGGCTGACAAAGGCGCTCGAAATGACGAACGAGATTCGCGCGAAGTATGCGCGTGCCCCACTTGTAAATTGAGGAGGTGTTTCCCAAGATGTATTCCACACTTCTTCTCGAAATAAGCGGAAGTCTCGCCACCATTACGCTGAACCGACCGGAGAAGCGCAACGCCATCTCCACGCAGATGATGGCGGAACTGCAGACGGCGCTGGACGAGATCGAAAAAACCCACGCACGCGTGGGGATTATCACGGGGGTCGGAAAAGTATTTTGCGCGGGCATGGATTTGGAAATGCTTGCGGCCATCGCGAAACAATCTCCGGCGGAAAACCAGGAAGACTCGCGGCGGATCGCAAAACTCTTCCGCAGGATTTGGAGTTTCCCTAGGCCGCTCATTGGGGCAATAAATGGAGCCGCATATGCTGGAGGCTGCGGCATCGCGACGCTATGCGACTTTACGATCGCCGTGCCGGAAGCAAAGTTCGGGTACACGGAAGTGAAGATCGGATTCCTGCCAGCAATCGTTTCCGTGTTCCTGACCAGGCAGATCGGAGAAAAGCGCTGCCGCGATTTGTTGCTTACGGGCCGCATCATCGAAGCGGCGGAAGCGAAGGAATTCGGGCTCGTCTCGGAAGTGGTTCCGGAGGAGCGTTTGATGACGCGCGCGCACGAACTTGCGGACCAACTCATTGCTGCAAGCCCCAGCAGCCTCACTCGTTCCAAACGCCTTCTGGTCTCCTCGGCGGCGCCCGGCGTGGATCACGATTTGGAACGCGCCATTTTGGAGAACGCGCGCATTCGCTGTACCCCCGATTTCCAAGAAGGACTTGCTTCGTTTCTGGAGAAACGAAAGCCGGTCTGGCAGGGCGAATCGGAAAAATAGGGAACATGAGAATGATTGAATACCACGACGCGGTGGTGCGCGTGCGTTACGCGGAGACGGACCAGATGGGCGTGGTTTATCACGCGAACTACCTCATCTGGTTTGAAGTGGGGCGCGTCGAACTGATCCGCGCGCTGGGCATCGAGTACAAACGCATGGAGATCGAAGATGACTGCCACATCGTGGTGGCGGATGCCCACTGCCGCTATCATCATTCGGCGATGTACGACGAAGTCCTGCGCATCCGGACGCGCATCGCGGAATCCCGGAATCGCATCGTCAAGTTTTCCTACGAGGTGATTCGCGACGCGGACGGAAAAGTCCTGGCGAATGGAGAAACGACGCACGTGATTTGCGGGAGCAACGGCCGTCCGAAAGTGCTGCCCAGGAAATATGAAACTGTATTTAATGCCATCGCCGTGCCGCAACCCGATCGGAGTGGCGCATGAGCGTCGCGCTGAGCGGAAATGATCTGACTTTTCCGCAACTCCACGATGTTGCCCTGCGTGGAGAACAAGTCCAACTGACGGCTTCGGTGGTCGAGCGGATGAATGCTTCGCGCGCGGTGGTCGATCGTTTGGTGGCGTCGGGGGCAACGGCGTACGGAATCAATACGGGCTTCGGGAAACTTGCGTCCGTGCGCATCTCCACGGAGCAGGTACGGCAACTGCAAGTGAATCTGGTGCGTTCCCACGCTTGCGGCCTCGGCGTACCGCTGAGTGAAGCAGAGACGCGCGCAATGATGCTGCTGCGCGCCAATGCGCTGGCGAAGGGATTGAGCGGTGTGCGACCGCGCCTAGTCGAGACGCTTTGCCAAATGCTCAACGCCAAGGTGCATCCCGTGATTCCTTCGCAGGGCTCGGTGGGCGCTTCGGGCGACCTCACGCCACTGGCGCATTTGGCGCAGGTAGTAATCGGCGAAGGCCGCGCGGCATTTCGTGAAGAAGTTTTGCCCGGCGGCGAAGCCATGAAGCGCGCCGGAATTATGCCGGTGGCGCTCGAAGCAAAGGAAGGACTATCGCTTCTGAACGGGACACAGGGCATGCTCGCGCTGCTGAGTTTAGCGCTGCACGAAGCAGACATACTCGTGGACACCGCGGATGTGGCCGCTTCCCTTTCGCTGGATGCGCTACGCGGAAGCCCCGGCGCGTTCGATGCACGGATCATGCATGCGCGTGCTTATGCTGGTGCTGCAACGACGGCGCGGAATCTTGCGCACTTGAATGAGGGCAGCCAGATTCGGGAGTCGCATCGTTCCTCCGAAAAAGACGCGCGTGTGCAGGATGCCTATAGCTTGAGGTGTACGCCGCAAGTGCATGGCGCGGTGCGCGATTCGCTGGCACAGGCCACCGAGATGGCGGCGGTAGAGCTGAACAGCGCGACGGATAATCCGCTCGTTTTTGTGCGCGACGCCGGCAGCGGCGACATTATCAGCGGCGGAAATTTTCACGGGCAACCGCTGGCGATGGCGGCGGATCAAGTGGCGATTGCGATTGCGACCCTCGGCGGGATCGTTGAGCGACGAATCGAGCAGATGACAAATCCGCTGACCAGCATGCTGCCAGCGTTCCTGACACCGGAGCCCGGTCTGAATTCGGGGTTCATGATTGCGCAGGTGGCAGCGGCCGCGCTGACCAGCGAGAACAAGGCGTTGGCCACACCGCATTCCGTCGATTCCATTTCCACGAGCGGGAATCAGGAAGATTACGTCTCGATGGGAATGAGCGGAGCGCGGCGGCTGGCGCGCATGCTGGTCAATTTGCGTAATACCATCGCGATCGAATTGCTTTGCGCGTGCCAGGGGATCGACTTGCTGGCGCCGCTGCAAACGGGGACGCTGGCAAAGAAAGCGTATGAAACCGTGCGAGCGAAATCGCTCAAGTTGTCTATGGACAGGCCGCTGGCAGTCGAAATTGAAGCGGTCTCGGCGCTGGTGGCGGAGGGCATGATTTCATCTCTGCTAAGGTAAAAGCGCTCTGTTCAGAGCGAAGGGCTGCGCTCCAAAAGGGGATTTCTAGTTAACCATGACACCCCCTCCCCTTATGTTTTTCATAAGTGTTCATTCTAGAGGGAGTTACATCCACTTGTTCTGGCCAATTCTATAAGGGCAATAATATACTTGGCTAACCAAACGTGCTAAAGTCAGGTTACCGTGACAGGGTAGGGAGAGCATCAGGAATCCAGACCGCAATCTTTCATCTGCCGCTTGAGCATCAGGTAACGCGAGTAGGTTTCATGCAGGTCTTTGAATAGCGTCTGTACCTTCTCAGCGTTCAAGACCGCTTCCGTCTCCGCATCCAGTCTGGATTCTTTTTGCTCACGGTCGGAGTGATACAGCCAGTCAACATCGTGCATTCTCTTTCCAAGTTTTGTGTAAAGCTCGCCTATTCTTGTGGCTTCGCTAATCAACGTTCCCATACGTCTTTTCGTATCTGCGAAGTCTGTCACCATGCGCCCGCGAGCCGTATATTCTTCGTCTACCGTCATCCTTGCTCCAAAAGAAAAAGCTCGCAGACGTGGGCGATACGCGGCCCCGATTTCCGCGAGCAAGGAGGGAGTATCTTCCGTCTAACGACGAAAGTCAAACCTACTTCACTTCATCCTCTCTCATTAGCAGACAGGTGCGCAGGTCTTCATCTGTCATTCCGCCATTTGGAGCGCCATGCCCATCAATTCCGGGTAGGTCAATGCGGTGTTCCTCCAGCCATTTGATCCTTGCCGCGTCAGCGCGACTCAGACCGCCAGCATTCGATTCGATGCTGTCCGTGTGGACGTTGCAAACTTTCCAGTTTGAGATAAGTTTGTCGTTGCCCTTTTTCTCCTTTTGCTGAACGACATTCCAAACGAACGGCACGACAACCACGGCCACAATCAATGCGACGGCTACGGAAAGTACACTCTTGAGCTTCACAGTAGATTACTTTCCTGCAACCCAGCGCTCGCGGAATTTTTCACAGTACTCATTGAATTTCTCCGGCGAACTGATTAGCACGGTCTGATACTTGGCTACAAATTCCTGCCATAACTTCGCTCTGTAGGCTATTTGTTCTGGCGTCTGATTCATGGCACGCTCCGTCCTCATAGTATGCGAGACTGAGCCACACCGGACAATGGAGCGTAGGTACTAATGTGCCCATTATTCACTGGCCCTTGGCTAAAGGTCGAACGGGCCAAGCAACACGTCAGTGACCTTCACGCGCGTATTCTGGCCATCGGCACCAGTGACTACTACACGCTTCGCGTCGATAAAGACTCGTACACGAGAAAGAACATCTTGCAGGTCGAGATCACTAAATCCCTTCCAGATGATTTTGCTCTCATCATCGGGGACGCCATTCACAACTTGAATAGTGCTTTGGATTTCGCGGTCAGCGACATCCTCCTCAGTAAAACTGGAGTCCGCTCCAAACACGCTAAGTTTCCGGTCTACGACACCAGGGAAGAACTTGTAGGTGCCATCGAAGGTGGAGACATACATCAAGCCCCCAAAGCAATCTTGGACTTCCTCGTGGATGTCGTAAAACCGTACCGTGGAGGGAATGATGCCATCTGCGCTCTGCACGATCTCGACGTTCTGGACAAACACATGCTTTTGCTTCCAGTCGTACAGATTGGTGCGTTGACTGGTCTTAGCTTGGAGGACGATAGAGGCAATCGCTGGAATGACTGCACCATCCTGATTGAAACTGGAAGGGTTTTCCTTCCCTACGTTACAGACGGAAATCTCAAGATCACAAACAACGGCAAGCCTACCCTCTCTGTACTTTTCGATAAGGGATTGCCCTTGGA
>Ga0137394_10000652_pt1 | contig 24149 bp, 17 predicted proteins | sample czobulk116metaG_FD_108278 | JGI IMG/M metagenome (GOLD analysis project Ga0137394, IMG submission 108278) | Vadose zone soil microbial communities from Angelo Coast Range Reserve, California, USA - czobulk1.16 metaG | ecosystem: Environmental > Terrestrial > Soil > Vadose zone | place: USA...
CATTCCTTCTTGCTGATTATCGTCTCCGCGCATTCGCTCGCCTCCTTGACCTTCCTTACTTCAGACGAGTTTTTTTGATCTAACGTTGCAAAGGAAATGGGTTTTTCAACAAACTGCTAATCCTGTTCTTGGCATCCCCGGCGGGATTTGCATCCGCGCTGCCGCCGTGAAAGGGAAGCGATTCTGTCATCGGGTCGTTTGGGTGCATTTGCCACCAACTGAACCGCCACGGCCTTACAAGATTTCCTGCCCATCGTGTCCGTCTAGCCGACTTTCCAGCACGTAAATTGAATAGGAAGTGGCAATCGCTCATTTCCCGCGCATCTCAGGTTCAGCTCCAAGGTAAGTCAACGAAGTGCGGCGGCATTGTAACTGCAGCATGAGGAATGTCCGGATTGCCGGGCTTGCGCGTATTATGGAAGCGGGAAATTGGTAGGAGAGGCGGAGTATGGGCAACACGATGAAGGAACGACTGACCACGCCACTGATTCGCGAGAAGGGGAAGCATCGTGCGGCGAGCTGGGATGAGGCGCTGGACCGGGTTGCCGCGGGATTTCGCGAGGAGATCGAAAAACATGGCCCGCGGACGTTTGGGATGTTCAGTTGTTCGAAAACCACGAATGAGCTGAACTACGTGGCGCAAAAGTTTGTGCGCTCGGTGATCGGCACGAATAACATCGACAGCTGCAACCGGACTTGACACGCCCCTAGCGTCGCCGGTCTGGCGGCGGTTTTCGGGGCGGGGGGCGGGACGAGTTCGTACCGCGAGATTGAAGAGTGCGAGGTGATCCTGCTGTGGGGTTCGAACGCGCGGGATACGCACCCGATCTTTTTTCACCACGTGCTGAAGGGGGTTCGCAACGGCGCGACGTTGTACGCGGTGGATCCAAGGCGGACGAGTTCGGCGCAGTGGGCGGATGTGTGGCTGGGCCTGGACGTTGGGAGTGATATTTCGCTGGCCAACGCCATGGGCCAGGAGATTATAGCCTCCGGTTTGGCCAATGAGACTTTCATCCAGCACGCGACGAGCGGATTTGAGGCCTACCGCAAGTGCGTGGAGAAGTACACGCTTGAGAGAGCCGAGCACGAAACCGGTGTGCCTGCGGAAGTGATTCGGCAGACGGCGCATGCTTACGCGAGAGCCAAGAGCGCGCAGATTTGCTGGACGCTCGGGATTACAGAGCATCACAATGCCGTGGACAACGTAGTGGCCCTGATCAACCTGGCGCTGCTGACAGGACACGTTGGGAGGTATGGTAGCGGCGTGAATCCGCTACGCGGGCAGAACAACGTGCAAGGCGGCGGAGACATGGGCGCGATTCCGGACCGCTTGCCGGGGTTCCAACACGTGGAGAATCCGGAGTTGCGCGCGAAATTCGAGCGCGCGTGGGGCGCGAAGATTGAGCCGAAGCGCGGCTGGCATTTGAGCGCGATGTTCGATGCCATGGAGCGCGGGGAATTGACCACGTTGTACGTGTTGGGAGAAAACCCCGTGGATTCGGAGGCGGACCGGCATCGCGCGGTGAAGTTGCTTGGCGGGTTGAAATTCATGGTGGTGCAGGATCTTTTTTACACGAAGACGGCGGAGATGGCCGATGTGATCCTACCCGGGTCCGCGGGATGGTGCGAGACTGAAGGGACGGTGACGAGCAGTGAGCGGCGCGTGCAGCGCGTGCGTGCGGCCGTGCCGCTGCCCGCGGGCGTGGTGGACGACATCGAGGTTGTTTATCAATTGGCGAGGCGATTTGGGCATGAGTGGGATAAGCCAGACGCAGAAACGATTTGGAACGAAGTCCGGCAATTAAGCCCGATGCACGCGGGCATGAGCTACCGGCGGCTGGAAGAGCTTGGCGGGATTCAGTGGCCGTGTTACGACGAAACGCATCCCGGTGAAATGTACCTGCACAGCCGGCTTTGGCAAGAACCGTTGATCGGTCCGCGCGCGCCATTCCATGCGGTGGAATTCGAGCCGCCGGTCGACGAATTGAATGAGCAGTATCCGATCCGGCTGACGACGGGACGACATTTGGATTCATATAACACGGGCGCGCAAAGCGAGCGATTTCCTTCTCCCTTGCGGCGCGATGCGACGATCGACCTCTCACCGGAAGACGGAGAGCGCTACAAGGTCGGCGAAGGAGAAAGAGTGCGCGTTAGTTCGCGGCGCGGTTCGGTGATCGCCCCGGTGCGCTTCGATCCGGGATTGCGGCCTGGATTGGCATTTCTATCCGTTCATTTTCACGAGCAGGTTGCAACGAACGATCTCACGATTGACGCGGTGGATCCCAAGTCTGGAACGTCTGAATTCAAAGCGACGGCGATTCGCATCGAGAGATGTGCGGAGAACTGAGTGGATCTGCATTTGACTGCGGCAAGAGCATGCGCGGAAGAACAAGCTGCTGTTGACGCGCTGCTCGGCAACGCTGAATCCAGTTGGAATGGGGGAGTGCGGCAGATCGAACGCGATGGGCGTGCCTCGTTCGGCGGTGAGGCAGCCCGTTCTCAGCGGAATCTGCTGCTTCCCGTGCTGCATGCGATTCAACGACGAATGGGGTGGATCAGCCCCGGCGCGCTCAATTACGCGTCAGTGCGATTAAAGGTGGCACCGGCCGAAGTGCACGGTGTTGCTTCGTTTTACGGAATGTTTTCGCTGTCGCCGCGGCCTCCGGTGACTGCGCATGTCTGCGACGACATTGCTTGCATGACTCGCGGCGCGAGTGCGCTGTGCGCGGAACTGGAGCAGAAACTGGGGCTAGCGGGATCGCCTTGCGTCGGCGGGCAAGCGAGCTGGCAACGCAGCGCGTGCCTGGGGCTCTGCGAACGCGCTCCGGTAGCGCTGATTAGCGCGGTAGGAGCGATGCCGCGAGAGCGCGTGGTGGCACCTGCGACAACGGAAAATGTTTTTTCCACAATGCAAGATGCCGTGAACGGTGGGCTTCCGGCAGAACCCGACACATTGAGCACGAAGCTGTCCGTGCCGCAAGCGGGGCAGGCGCAGCTGCACCTGCTGCGTCGCGTAGGACAAGTCGATCCTTCTAGCATCGAGGATTATCTGCAGCGTGGCGGTTATAGAGCGTTGCGGCGGGCGTTCGAACTTGGTGCCGAGCGCGTCATCCAGGAAGTGATCGAGTCCAAATTACTCGGCCGTGGTGGCGCGGCATTTCCCACGGGGAAAAAGTGGGAAGCGGTACATTTGCAGCGCCATCTTGGACACCCTCATTACGTAGTTTGCAACGCGGATGAATCGGAGCCGGGGACGTTCAAAGATCGCATTGTGATGGAGGGCGATCCGTTTGCGATGCTGGAGGGGATGACGATTGCCGGGTTCGCGGTGGGCGCGCAGAAGGGTTACCTCTATGTTCGCGGGGAGTATCCGCTGGCGACGGAGCGGCTGAGTCACGCAATTCGAATCGCTCGCGAACAGAAACTTTTGGGCGACAACATCATGGGCAGCGGATTTCGTTTCGATGCGGAGTTGCGGCGTGGAGCGGGCGCCTACATTTGCGGCGAAGAGACCGCCCTCTTTAATTCCATCGAAGGTTTTCGGGGCGAGCCGCGCAATAAGCCGCCATTTCCGACGCAGTCCGGATTGTTCCGCGAGCCGACGATTGTTAATAATGTGGAAACGCTCATCAATATTCCGATAATTATTTTTGGCGGTGGTGCGGCGTACGCGAAAGTCGGCACAGAAACTTCCGCGGGGTACCGGTTGTTTTGCGTTTCTGGCCATGTGAAACGGCCGGGGGTGTACGAAACGCCGTATGGACCGACGTTGCGAGACTTGATTGAGATGGCGGGTGGCGTTGGAGGAACTGGACGACTGCAAGCCGTTTTGCTTGGCGGCGCGGCCGGGAGTTTTGTTTCGCCGGCGGAACTGGACATCCCGCTAACATTTGAAGGAACACGCGCGATTGGCGCGACGCTTGGCTCCGGCGTCGTGATGCTGTTTGATGATTCCACCGATTTGAAGCAGGTGCTGCTTCGCATCGCAGCGTTTTTTCGAAGCGAGACTTGCGGGCAGTGCGTGCCGTGCCGAGTCGGCACGGTTCGCCAAGAAGAGGCGCTGCAGCGGCTGGTTCACCGCCAGACGATCGAGTCAGTCGCCGAAGAGAGCAACACGCTGCTGGAGATTGCCCAAGCGATGCGCGATGCCTCGATTTGCGGATTAGGGCAAACGGCCTCCGGCGCAATTCTTTCGGCGATGAATCGGTAGAGCTTATTTTCATGAGCGAACCGTCCCAAGGGCCATCTCCGCTGATCCCCGTGCCGCGAGCACCCGTCCCGCAAATTCCCGCGGCTGCTCCGCGCCGCGAGATTGAAATCACCATCGACGGAAAGCGCATGGCGGTTCCGGAAGGCGCGACGATTCTGGACGCGACACGAAAGCTCGGCATCGATACGCCCACGCTTTGCTTTCTTGAAACACTCACCCCCGTGAATGCATGCCGCGTCTGCGTGGTGGAGCTGGAAGGATCACGCACGCTCGTTCCCGCATGCTCGCGGAAAGCCGAACTGGGCATGGCCGTTCACACGAAATCCGAGCGCGTGCGCCTGAGCCGCCGGCTCGTGCTGGAGTTTTTGTCGTCATCCGTGGACGTCTCGACCGCGCCGGCGATAGAAGAGTACATCAAGCGCTATGGCGCGCGGCCGGAACGATTCGGCGCGCGGGCCGCGACGGTGGCGCAGCCGCCGAAAATCGACAACGAACTCTACATGCGCGACTACTCGAAGTGCATCCTCTGCTACAAGTGCGTGGAAGCTTGCGGCGTCGATGCGCAGAATACATTCGCGATCAGCGTCGCGGGGCGTGGTTTTTCTACGCACATTTCTACGGAGTTTGCTATTCCGCTGCCGGGATCCGCGTGCGTCTATTGCGGCAATTGCATCGGCGTCTGTCCGACGGGCGCACTGATGTTCAAGACCGAGTACGACATGCGCAGGGCGGGAACGTGGAATGAAGCCGAGCAAGCGCAGACGGACACGATCTGCCCGTATTGCGGCGTGGGCTGCGAGCTGACGGTTCACGCGCAAGAGGGGCAGATCGTGAAAGTCTCTTCGCCGCTCGACCACTCCGTCACACAGGGCAATCTGTGCATCAAGGGACGCTTCGGCTGGCAATTCACGCAGAACGGACTTCAGGCCTCACCAAAGAGAACGCCTGCTACTTCCGCTTAGCGCTCGTCGCCGAAGCGCTTGATGTCTTCGGGGCCTTCTTGTAGCGGGCCAACCTGGCGGCCCTGCACGAGTTCGCGAATCTGCTCGACGATATCGGGGTTCGCGAGTGTGGTGATGTCGCCGGTGTCCATGCGATTGGAGATGGCGGCGAGGACGCGGCGCATGATCTTGCCGGAGCGAGTTTTTGGCATATCCGGCACGATGTGGATGCTCTTGGGCCGGGCAATTTTGCCGATCATGGTTTCGATGGTGGAGACAACTTTGTCCTGGATGGCTTTTGTCGTCGGCACGCCGGGCTTCAGTGAGATATAGACCACAGGGACGCGGCCTTTGACTTCGTCGACGGCGGGAACGACGGCGGCTTCGGCGACTTCGGAAATTGTCAGGCACGCGGATTCGACTTCCTTGGTGCCGAGGCGATGGCCGGCGACGTTAATGACGTCATCGACGCGGCCGAGGATGCGATAGTAGCCGTCGGCGGATAGCATGGCGCCGTCCGCAGCGTAATAGGGCCAGTCACGCCAATCCTTGCTCTTCGGATTCTTGTTGTACTTTTTGTAGTACTGATTGACGAAGCGCTGCGGGTCACCCCAGATGGTCTGCATGATGCCCGGCCAAGGATTCCGAATGCAGATGTTGCCCGCGCTTCCCGAGCCTGCTTTCACTTCCTTTCCTTCTTCGTCCCAAATGATCGGATAGATTCCGAGCGCTGCGGGACCGGCGCTGCCCGGCTTCATGAGATCCAGCGCGGGCTTGGTAGTGCAAAGGAACCCGCCGGTTTCCGTTTGCCACCAGGTGTCGACGATAACGGCTTTGCCCTTGCCAACGACGTCGTAATACCACCTCCAGACTTCCGGTTCGATTGGTTCGCCGACGGTGGTCATATGCTTGAAGCGGTAGCTGTAGTTTTTCGGGGCATCGCCGCCGGCTTTGCGGAGCATGCGGATGGCCGTGGGCGAAGTGTGGAAGATGTTGACGTCCAGCCTTTCGGCGATGCGCCAGGGACGGCCGGCGTCCGGGAATTGCGGGACGCCTTCGTAGAGCACGCTGGTTGCGGCAAGCGCCATCGGGCCGTAGACGATATAGGAGTGCCCGGTGATCCAGCCGATGTCGGCCATACACCAGTAAACGTCTTCGGGATGGATGTCCTGGTAATACTTGGCGGTGCCGGTGACGTAGGCGAGATACCCGCCGGTGCGATGCTGGCAGCCCTTGGGCTTGCCAGTGGTGCCGCTGGTGTACATGAGGAAGAGCGGAGCTTCGGCGTCCTGCGAGACGGGCTCGATGATCTGGGCGCGATAGTTTTTCAGGACTTCGTCGATGAAGAAGTCGCGTCCCATGATCATGGGTGTTTCGGATGTATATTTTCCGGGATAGCGTTTCCACACGAGGACCTTGTCAATCTCCTGGCCCTCTTTCGTCGCGGTTCGCACCGCGATATCCGCGCTGGCTTTGTGATCCACCCACTTGCCGTTGCGGTGATAGCCGTCGGCATAGATGAGGACGCGGCTGCCGGAATCGGCGGCGCGGAGGCCGCAGGCTTCGCCGCTGAACCCGCCGAAGACGACGGAGTGGACGACCCCGAGCCGCGCGCAGGCCAGCATAGTGACTGGCAACTCTGGAATCATCGGCATGTGGATGGTGACGCGATCGCCGGTCTTGAGTCCGGCGAAATCGCGAAGCATGGCGGCGACTTCGTTCACACGCTTGTAGAGTTCCTGATAGGTGATGACCGCAGCGTATTCACCCTCGGGCTCAGGGACGAAGATCAGCGCAGCTTTGTTCTTGTATTTAGCGAGATGGCGGTCGACGCAGTTGTAGCAGGCGTTGAGTTTGCCGCCGACGAACCATTTCCAGAAGGGAGGATGGCTGGCGTCGAGCGTCTTGCGCCATGGCTTGTCCCAATGGAGGAGCGAAGCGTAGTGGTCGAAGCATTGCGGAAAATGCTTTTCGCTGAATTTCTTGACGAAGGCAGGATCGGAAAGATTGGCCTGTGCGATGAATTCCTTGGGAGGACGAAAGTACTCTTCTTCCTTCCAATGGACGGCGATTTGCGCTTCGGTGAGCTTTTGCTTGCCCTTCGATTCTTTCGCGTTTAGTTTCGGTCGGACTGTGGCCACAGCGGCAACTCCCTTGGAAGATCGAAATACGTTGGCACGTTTCAACGAGGGACAGCTTAGTTTGGGCAAGCTCGCTCTTCGATGAGAGGAAGCTCGCCCGCCAAAAATGATGCTCCCGCGCAGGCGCGCGAGTCAATCCACGCAGCCCCCTACTTCATGCCGCCGACTTCGTCCCAAATCTTGTGCCCATAGGTTTCCTTGAGAAACAAGCTCCCCACGATGAAAGTAATACTGGCCACGATCATCGGATAGTACAGCCCGGCTAAGATATTGCCCGTGGCTGCACAGGAAGAAAGTCCAATCAGCGGCACCATGCCTCCGAACACACCATTTCCGATGTGATACGGCAGGGATAGTGACGTATACCGTATTCTTGCCGGGAATGCCTCGACAAGATAGGCAGCAATTGGCCCATACACCATGCAAACATAAACCACCTGTATGAGCACCAAAACCACCAGCATCGGCACGTTCGGATTCGGAGCTTCCTTTGCCGGAACGAGCACGCCCGAGGCATCGCGGGTCAATGGTGTTAATGCGATGGCGCCCGTTACCTTGTTCTTCGCGGACTTGACGGTCTCCACGTTATTGCCCGCGTAGTGCTCCATGGCCTTGTAGATCGGGATGTAGGTGAGCACGGCAATGAGACAACCGGCCATCATGATCTTTTTCCGCCCGATCTTATCCGAAAGCCATCCGAACAGCGTGAAAAGCGGCATCCCGAGCAGGAGGGCGATGGCGATGATGATGTTGGACGTGCGTGCATTCACCTTCAAAATTGTTTGGAGGTAGAACAAGGCGTAGAACTGCCCCGTGTACCACACGACGCCCTGGCCGGCAGTCGCTCCGAGCAAGGAGATCAGAACGCGCTTGAGGTTATCCCATTTTCCGAAAGCATCCTTGAGTGGCTGCAACGAAGTGGCGCCCGCCGTCTTGATCGAGGCAAAGATGGGGGACTCCTTCATCTTCAGCCGGATATACAGCGATATGCTCACCAGAAGGATCGATAGCAGGAACGGGATTCGCCAACCCCAGGCCGAAAAGGCATCCTTGCTCATCCACGACTGCGTGGTGAGGATCACGATCAGGGAAACAAAGAGACCCAAGGTTGCTGTGATTTGGATAAAGCTGGTGTAGAAGCCGCGCTTGCCGTCGGGGACATGTTCAGCAACGTACACCGCTGCACCGCCGTATTCGCCGCCCAGCGCCAAACCTTGCAAAACCCGAATGGCCAGCAACGTAATCGGAGCGAACCACCCGGCGGTGGCAAAAGTTGGCAGGAATCCGATGAGCGCCGTTGCACCGCCCATGATGGTCAAGGTCACCAGAAAGGCGTACTTCCGACCGACAAGATCGCCGATGCGGCCAAAGAACAGCGCGCCGAAGGGGCGGACAAGAAAGCCCACGGCGAAGGTGGACAAGTAGGCGATGAGAGCAATGGTATCGTTGCCGGCAGGATAGAATTTGGGCGAAAGAACCGCCGCGAGACTCCCGAAAATATAAAAGTCGTACCACTCGATCATGGTGCCGACGGAGGAGGCAAGAATCACTCTCCAGATGCTGTATTGGGCTGCACCACCCATGGGAATCGCGTCTGCACGGCTGGCCATGCTTCCTCCTGTTCAACTTCGACCTGAGTATCGATGCGAGGCGCTGGCCATCGCTCGCACGGGCGACGGCTAGAGACACACCTCACTTGACGTCTCATTTCCCTCCCTTTGAATCCCCCCTGTGACTCACGTTTGGGCTGCGAGCCAGGTCTTCAGTGGCGGGAGGGCTCTGGAATGCACCGTTCATATACGGGTCGGCGATCGTTGTCAAGAAATGACTCAACCCCGAAAAAGGGAAATCTCGACGCGCAAAGACACCCGGCAATGGAATCTCCAGAGCCAATCACCTCCCACTGGAGTACCGAGCGTCAAACGTGATAGAAGACATGTTTGAACCTCCACAACGCCATCTTTCTGTTCTTTGCAGGAGCTCTTGGAGGCGCCATCAACGCGGTGGCCGGCGGCGGAAGTTTCGTCGCTTTTCCTGCCCTTCTGTTCACCGGCGTGCCACCCATCCCGGCGAACGCCACCAATACCCTTGCCCTGTGGGTGGGAACGACAGCGAGCGGCGGAGCGTACCCCCAGAAGCTCGATATCTCACGCCGCGTCATGATTCCCCTCGTAATAGCCAGCATTGTCGGAGGGCTGGGGGGCGCATTCCTCTTGATCAAGACACCTGCGCAAACTTTTCTTCGCATTCTTCCCTGGCTACTCCTTGGTGCAACGCTGCTGTTCGCCTTCGGCAAGCATCTGACCGGGCGCATTTCCGCCGGCATCTCGCACGACGCATCCAATGCAGCAGTGACAGGCGCTTCGATCTTCGAACTGCTGGTGGCGGTCTATGGCGGCTATTTCGGTGGCGGGATTGGGATCATGAACTTGGCCATGCTTGCTGCAATGGGCATGACGGACATCCATGCCATGAACAAACTCAAGGTGAGGCTTGGCGGCGTGATCAATGGAGTCGCAACGATTACTTTTATCGCCACAGGGGCGATCCTTTGGCCGCAGGCGATTGTGATGACCGCCGGCTCCATTCTTGGCGGCTATTCGAGCGCGCATTTTGCCCAAAAGCTCCCGCAGGCCTGGGTGAAATCTTTCGTCATCCTGGTGGGAACGGCCATGACGATTTACTTTTTCCTTCGAGGCTACCGCTAGAGACTGCCGTGGGAGGGGTCCAACCCCATCGATTTTTCTTTTCCTCATAACAGCTTCTGATATAGTCCGCCCTTATGTCCGCCGCTGACATCCATCTGGAAACACAACTCGCCAAAGCGACGCCACTTACACGAAATCAAGTCCGGGGATTCTGGGCCGCGTGGGGAGGCTGGACGCTCGACGGCATGGATTCGTTCATTTACGCGCTGGTGCTGGTGCCCTCCCTACGCGAGCTGCTGCCGCGTTCCGGCATTGCCGCCACGAAAGGCAACATCGGCTTTTATGGCGGCTTGCTTTTCGCCCTCTTCCTCTGCGGATGGGGACTCGCGTTTCTCTGGGGGCCGGTCGGCGATAAGTTCGGTCGCGTTCGGACATTGATGCTGACAATCGTCTGGTATTCGGTGTTCACTTTTCTCAGCGCGCTAGTAACGAATGTCTGGCAGCTTGCCGTGTTGCGCCTGCTGGCAGGGATCGGCATCGGAGGCGAGTGGGCGATGGGAGGCACGTTCGTCGCTGAAGAGTGGCCAGAAGAACGTCGGCGCGCTGGCGCGGGATACATGCACACCGGATATTACGTGGGGATTTTTCTTGCCGCGCTGCTGAACTACTGGATCGGTAGCCGCTATGGATGGCGCACCATGTTTTTTGTCGGGGGATTGCCGGCGCTTCTGCTGGCGTGGGTTCGTCATGGCGTAACCGAACCGCAGCGCTGGCGGCAAAAAGAAGGAGTGGTTCGCTCCTGGCGGATCTGGCAGCCATTCGCGATACTTTTTTCGAGCGGAATGCGCCGCCGAACAATTCTGAATTCCTTGTACATGCTGGCCTCCATTTGCGGACTGTGGGCAGGAACGGTGTATGTTCCTGCCGCGGTGACGGTGCTCTCGGAAGCGGCGGGGAGGGCCGGACCATCGGCGGCGCAGCTCGCTTCGCGGGCGACCATGCTTGTTTCTTTTGCAACAATTCTGGGCTGCCTGGCGATGCCGTGGCTCGCGGAAAAAGTCGGCCGCCGCGGGGCACTGGGCTTTTTTTTCGCGCTGATGTTCGCTTTCATCGCTCTCACGTTTGGAAAGGTCTTCTATCTCGGTGCGTCCGCGCTTCCCTGGTTCTTTGTTTGCCTTTTTTTTCTGGGTTTTGGCGGCGCGAATTTTGCGGTTTATACGCTATGGCTGCCGGAGCAATACCCGACGGAATGCCGCGCGAGCGCTTTCGCCTTCTCCACGTCTGTTGCGCGATTCGGCGGAGCGGGAATCACCTTTCTGGTCGGCGCAGGTGTTCAGCATTTTCAATCGCTGGGCATTCCCGTCGCGCTGACGTCCATCGCCTTCGCCATTGGCTTGCTCCTCATTCCTTTTGGCGCGGAAACCCGCGGGCAGACCCTGCCGGCGTAGAGTTCGCCACAGCCGAGGATAAATATGAGCGAAGTTGAAACAAAAGTTTTTCCTATCGAAGCGCTGTTTGAATTCAGCACTCGCGTGTTCCTGCACTTCGGAGTTCCCAAAAAAGATGCCGTGCAGGCGGCCGAAGTGCTTGCTTGCGCGGATGTGCGCGGCATTGATTCGCACGGTGTAGCCCGGTTGCACAGTTATTTTGACATGCTCAGCGAGGGACGAATCAATCCCAAACCCGAAATCAAAGTGGTGCGCTCAACGCTGAGTACTGCAACCGTGGACGGCGACAACGGCCTGGGTTTAGTTGTGGGCCCGCAAGCGAATCGGATTGCCATGGATATGGCGGAGAAAGCCGGCTCGGGTTGGGTCAGCGTACGAAACACGAATCATTACGGCATCGCCGGCTACTATGTGCTCAAAGCCATCGAGCGTGATCTGATCGGGTGGGCAATGACAAATTCGACGATGCTGGTCGCGCCGTTGTGGGGCGCGGAGCGCATGCTCGGTACTAATCCCATTGCCATCGCCTTTCCGGGCAAGGAAGAACCACCCATCGTGATTGATATGGCCACGTGCGCCGCCGCGTACGGAAAAATCGAGATGGCGCGGCGGAGAAGCGAGAAGATCCCCGAAGGATGGGCGATTGATGCCGATGGTCATGCCACCACCAATCCTGACGACATCTTGCAAGGCGGAATGCTCTTGCCCCTCGGTTCGGATCGCCAACGCGGAGGACATAAAGGCTACGCGCTGGCCATCATGGTGGACGTCTTGAGCGGCGTGCTCAGTGGGGCAAATTGGGGGCCGTTTGCGCCTCCCTTTGCTCTTCGCCAGGGAATTCCGAAACGCAGCGTCGGCGAGGGAATCGGCCATTTCTTCGGCGCTATGCGCATCGACGGCTTTATCGATGGCGATTCTTTTAAGCGTCAGATCGACGATTACATCCGCGTTTTTCGCACCACAAAGCCGGCGCCCGGCACCAACGGCCCGCTGATTCCCGGCGATCCCGAACTCGAGATGGAACAATTGCGGCATAAGGAGGGTGTGCCGCTGATTCTGCCGGTCGTCGAGGAGTTGCGGGACATCTCCCAGAAAACCGGCATACACCTCGAGTAGCAGTTGCAGGAAGGGATTAACTCCTGAGCGATTCGATCGACTCGCCACGAATGGACGCATCCACGAGTTGAATCGTGTGCACCACAGGAATCTTCTGGCCCCGGCGCGTCAGTGCGGATTGCATCTGCAGCAAACATCCGGGATTTCCCGTTGCCACCACGTCCGCCTTCAACGGAGCGATGAGCCCTGCCTTGCGGTCCCCAAGCTCATTGGCGGCATCGGGCTGCACGAGGTTGAAGATTCCCGCGGAGCCGCAGCAGATAGCGGCTTCGGGAATTTCGACAAGCTCCAGCCCTGGAATGCTGGAAAGCAAAACGCGGGGTTGTGAACGAACGCCCTGGGCATGCTGCAAGTGACACGAGTCGTGGTACGCCACGCGCAGTGTGAGCCGCTGCCTTGTAGCGCGCGGCTCGAGGCTGGCCAATACTTCGCTGATGTCTTTGCATTTTGCCGCGAAGGCCCTGGCTCGGCCGGCATACTCAGGATCATCTCGGAGCAGGTGCCCGTACTCTTTCACGTTTGAGCCGCACCCCGCGGCGTTGGTGACGATAGTGTCGACGTCCGCAGGTTCGAACGCGTCGATCGTTCTTTTCGCCAGCTCCATCGCTGCCGCTTCCTCTCCGGCGTGCATCAGAAGAGCTCCGCAGCACGGCTGCGCTTGTGGCGCAACGACTTCGCAGCCCTCGGCGGTAAGAACGCGCACCGTGGCCGCATTGACTTGAGGGACAAATTCCCGCTGCACACAGCCGAGCAGCAAACCAACCCGGCGGCGCTTCGCGCCGGCAGCCGGCGTAACTTCCGCGACCGCTTCTCGCGTCCCAAGCTTGGGAAGAAGCCCTTCCATCGCCTGCATCTTCTTGGGTAACAACTTCAGCAAACGTAATCCGCGTACGATAGCCTGCAATCCGGATTTTTGATACGCGAGCAGCGGCAAGCGCATTCGCCGCAAGCGATCTGGCCGGGTAAAAATTCCGAACATAAATCGCCGGTGGAGCTTCTCTCCCCGGGAACGTTCGGTCTTTCGTTCGATCTGCGCGCGCGTAGCCTCGATGAGCTTTCCGTAGTCCACTCCGGAAGGGCACGCGGTCATGCAAGCCATGCAGCCGAGGCAGCGATCGAAGTGGCTCACCCACGTCGAATTCATTTCCGCGGCGCCCTCACTCGCCATCTTCATGAGGTAGATGCGGCCGCGCGGTGAATCCATTTCCTGTCCCCACAAGACGTAAGTGGGACACACCGGCAAACAAAATCCGCAGTGAACGCACTGTTCGATGATTTCGTTCGGAGGCGCATGGTGCATGTCGAAGGCGCTGGCGCGTTCCGGTTTTGCAGTCAAATCTTCCATCAGATGCCACCCACAAAGCGGCCCGGATTCAGGGTGTTTTTCGGATCTAGCCGTTGCTTCACCGCTTTCATCAAGGGCAGCGTATCACCGGCCGTTCCCCAGGCGTCGAACGCTGGCATCTTATCCGGACGATGGAGCACGACAAGAGAACCATCCTGGCTATCTAATTCGCTGCGCAACATCTGAAGCGCGCCGCGCAACGATCCCGGCTTTCCTTCCAATCGAAGCCATCCTATGCCCGTTGCATACAGGAGCGTTTTCCATCGGAGCTGATGCGCGTTCGCCGAGTGTGCCACCAGTTCCATCGTGCGAGCCAGGTCTGCCGGCAAGATGCTGATTTTCGCGATGGCTGTGCTTGTAGGATCAGAAAAAGTCCAAAGCTCCTCGCGCGCTGTCCAGGTTGCCATGGAAGCCCCTGAAACGCTTTCGGGTGTGGCGAGATTTCGCAGGTGTGTTTCCTGGGCCGCGAGGCCAGCCTCGGTGCCTTCAAAGAGAATGTCAGAGACAGGCGGAGCGTCATCCGAAAAATGAGATTGCAGGAAGGTGTGAGCGAGTTTCGAATTCTGAACCGCGAGGACAAATTTCTGTGTCTCTTCCGAATTCACCGTGGAAACGCTGAAGGAACGCGAATTGAGAGGAAGAGGATGGAGGCGAAACACGGCGCGAGTGATGACGCCGAGAGTCCCCAAAGCCCCAGTGACAAGTTTGGGAAGATCGTAACCGGCGACATTTTTCACGACCTTGCCGCCACTGCTCGCGAGTGTACCGTCCGGGAGGGCAATGGTAACGCCGATGATCAGGTCGCGCAGAGCGCCAAAACGCAAACGGAGCGCACCGCTGTCATTGGTGGAGAGCACGCCGCCGACGGTGGCCTTTTCCGGCCACAGTGAATCAAGCGCCAACCGCTGGCCATGTTGTGCGAGCGTTTCCTGCAATCTTTGAATGGTGCAGCCAGCTTCGACGGTTACGGTGAGATCCGCCCAGGCGTGTTCGATGATTTCGGTCATACGCGCCGTCGACAAAATCAAATCCGTACTCGTTGGCGAATTTCCCCACCCGGGTTTAGTTCCTCCGCCACGCGGAATCACCGCTAGCCCCGCATAATTCGAAAGCAGTAAAACGTTGGCAAGCTCCCTTTCCGTTCCTGGCTCAATCACCAGCTTCGGCTGCGCTCCGGCGACCGCATCCGCGGCCGTCGCCGCCCGCACATATTCATTCCCAACAAGAGCAATGAATTTGTAGCGCAGCGCCGGACGCAAGCCGCTCGACCCGGATTTGATTGCCGCGTCCATTGGTCGGCGTCAGTAGCGCTCCGCGATTCCCGCAGATTCGATCGGGTGCGCCGCGTACTCCCCAGGTTTCTCGCCGCAGAGGCGTGGGGTCGGAAAGATTTTTGTGGGATTCGAAAGCTGCAGTGGATCGAAAGCGCAGCGGACAAGCTGCATCGTCACCAAATCGGGCTCGGCAAACATTTTTGGCATCATTTTCTTTTTGTCTTCGCCAACGCCGTGCTCTCCCGTAATCGATCCCCCTGCAGCAATACAGAGTTCAAGAATCTGCGATGAGAGCGCCTCGGCAGCTCCTTCCTGCCCCGCGATGCGCCGGTCGTACAAAACCAGCGGATGCAGGTTCCCATCACCAGCGTGAAACACGTTGGCCACGCGCAATCCTGCTTCCTGGCTCAGTCGCTCAATTTCGCTCATCACCTGCGGCAGCGCCGTTCGCGGGATCACCCCGTCTTGCACAATATAGTTTGGCGAAATCCGTCCCATCGCCGCAAAGGCCGCCTTGCGTCCTTTCCAGACGAGTGCGCGTTCGGCGTCCGACTGCGCCAGGCGAATTTCCGACGCGCCATTCGAACGGCAAATCTCATTCACCTGAATCATCAAGGCTTCGACTTCCGCGACAGGACCATCGAGTTCGACGAGGAGCAACCCACCACAGCTCGGATAGTTCGCGTGGACGGCCGCTTCGGCGGCCTGGATCGCAAGGTTGTCCATCATCTCGATGGCGGCGGGAAGCATACCGGCGGCGATGATATCGCTCACCGCCGCGCCGGCTTCGTTTGTGGAGGGGAAAGCGGCGAGCAGCGTTCGAATGCACTCCGGCCGCTTCACGATGCGCAAAACAATTTTGGTGGCAACGCCGAGAGTGCCTTCGGAACCCACGAAAACTCCGGCGAGATCATAGCCTGGGGTGTCGAGAGTTTTTCCGCCGAAATGGACGAGCGAACCATCGGGAAGAACCACCTCCAGGCCTAGGACATGCGTTGTCGTAAAGCCATACTTCAGGCAATGCGCCCCGCCGGAATTTTCCGCAACGTTTCCACCGATGCTGCAGATCGATTGTGAGGAGGGATCGGGGGCGTAGAAATATTCTTGCGGCGCGACGCGTACGGTGACGTCGAGATTGATGACGCCGGGCTCCACAATCACTCGCGCATTAGGAAAATCAACCTCAAGGATGCGATTCATTCGCGCCAGGCTAATCACAATTCCGTCTTCAACTGGAAGCGCCCCGCCGCTCAAGCCTGTGCCCGAGCCGCGCGCAACGAACGGGATTCGTTCACGGTGACAGACTCGAACGATCCCCTGAACTTGTTCTGTGGAATTTGGCAAAAGGACCGCGTGAGGCATGACACGGAAATTGGTTAAGCCGTCGCACTCGTAAGTATGAAGTTCTTCCGGAGAAGAAATCAGGCCGCGGTCGCCGACAATCGTTCGAAACTCGTCAAGGATGCGCGCTTCCATAGGATTCATTCACCGGAATGCAAGAAGCAGCTTGCACCATCAATGAATGAAGTTCAACCCACTGGGGATGAACTGCGGGAAAACGTAAGCGTACATCATGACGATGATGCCGACGATGGCTGCGAGCGCCACGGAATGCCAGAAAACAAAGCGGAAAATGGACCCTTCGTTGCCGACCTGGTTGGTGGCAGCCGTGGCGATGCAGATGGATTGTGCGTCGATCATTTTGCCCATGACGCCGCCAGCGCTGTTCGTGGCGCACATGAGAATGGGGCTCAAGTTCAGCTGTTGCGCGGTGATTTTCTGCAAGCCGCCAAAGAGGGCGTTCGAAGAAGTATCGCTACCGGTCAGCGCGACGCCCAGCCATCCGATGAACGTGCCGAAGAAGGGAAAGAGCCAGCCGGTGCGCGTAAAAGCCAGTCCCAGGACCGCGTCCATGCCGGAGTATCGCGTGACGTAACCTAATCCGAGCATGCAGGTCATCGCCACAATGGCGAACCTGAGGCGGACGAGCGTACGGCCGAAGAGCTGGAAGATTTTTCCAGGCTTGAGGCCGAGGATGATGCCAGCAAACAGGGCCGCCAGGAAGCAGCCAGTTCCCGTGGCCGTGAGCCAGTTGAGATCGAACCGCGCAGCTTCAGCGGTCGGCTTTTGTACCACCGGCGCGGCCCGAAACACTTTGGCATGTAAATACGGCCAGTCCCATCCTGGAGGTCCGGGCCGAACTTTGCCATCTGCCATCACGACCCTGAAGGAAGGTGTCGTCGCTTTATTCATGCTCAGTTTGACAGCGGGCAATCCCCACACCAGGACAAAGAGAGAAAGGATTGCGAAGGGCATCCAGGCCCTCGCGATTTGGCCGGCGGAGAAGTGCTTCACGGAATCCCGCGCTTCCGCTGCGGTCACCGCCTGCTCGTCCGCGAAGCGCCATATTTTCTTGGGCTGCCAGAACCGAAGAAATATCAGCGTTGCCACCATGGAGACGACGCCGGCGGCGATGTCCACCAAGTTGCTGTCCATGTAATTAGCCCAGAACCATTGTGTGGCGGCGAACGAGCCACCAACGACGAGGATGGCGGGGAGTACTTCAAATGTTTCTTTCCAACTCACCATCGCGCGGACCAGCCAGAAAGGAACGATTATCGCCGTGATGGGAAGAATGCGGCCGATCATTGCGTTCAAGTCGCTCTCGTTGAGGGCAGTGACGGCAGCGAGAGTATGAACCGGCGTGCCGATGGCGCCCCACGCGACCGGCGCGGTGTTGGCGATGAGGTTGAGCGCAGCAGCTTGAAAGGGTTTGAAACCGAGCCCGATCATGAACGCACCGGCGATAGCGACCGGCGCGCCAAATCCGGCTGATCCTTCGATAAATGCGCCGAAGCAAAACGCGACGAGAAGGAGTTGCAGGCGGCGATCGGGGGTAATCGCTGCGACGGACTGCTTCATGATTTCGAATTGTCCGGTCTCCACAGAAATGTCATAGAGAAAAACTGCTGCAATGACGATCCAGACAATTTTGAGGAGGCCAAATGCCGATCCATAGAAAAAGCTGCTAATAGCGAGGCGCGCGGGCATCCCGAAAACGATGATTGCGCAAATGACGGCAGTCGCCGCGCCTGCAACGGCGCAAAGATGTGCCCGCACCTTTAACCCCGCGAGCAGGCCCAGCAGGACGATGATTGGCAGCGCCGCAACGAGAGTCGAAAGCCACCAATGTCCCAAAGGATCATAAACTTGTGTCCAAGTCACAGCCGAACCTCCAGCACCCTAATTTCTTCGAAATTTCGGCGAGTCCAATTTCCCAAACCGCTTGCGAAAGAGAAGAGTGCCTGGTCGAGCCCCCGCTCTTATCCGGGAAACCTTGCGTTTCGGTGGCTGAGATACTTCCTTACCGCGTTCTTGTCAAGCGATAACTATTTTCTCGGCCGCTTCCCCCTGTTTGTAAACGCCGTGTGAACGGCGAAAGTGCCAGGCAAATCCACGGGCTCGGACAGCATCAGAGCCGTTGTAGACTATCATCGAGTTTTTTTGAAACTGGCAAAGGCCTTAGTCATGTTGCCCGGAACTCTCTTTACGCTCCTCACCATAAGTCTGCTGGCTATGCCGTTCAAGCTCCCCCTACCACTGATTGTCGGCTCCGTATCCGAGAGGATCCCAGACAGCTCTTCGATCGTCTCGCAGCAGTATTCGAGCAGCGACAAATATACGTTGCGCGGAACCGTCGTCAATTCCGTCACCGGCGAATCCATCCGCGGTGCGCTTGTGCAGATTTACTTCAATGGGCAGAGTTCTATGCTCACGGGACCGGACGGAAAATTTCAATTCGACGGCCTTCCCACCGGCGAGGCCATGATTGTGGTCCGAAAACCGGGCTTCTTCGCCGAAGAGGATTTTCAGCCGAGTGAGCGCGGCCAGCGTCTGGCTACGATCGGACCCAACAGTTCGCCGGTGGTTCTCCAGTTGATTCCAGAAGGTGTCATCCATGGGCGAATTAGTGAAGACGATGGCGAACCGATCGAAGGACTACCCGTCCAGCTGCTTGTTCAGCATTTGCAAAACGGCAGAAAGGCATGGGAACAACGGCCCGGAGCCGTAACCGACGAAGACGGAAACTTCCGCATCGCCGAATTGCCTCCCGGCAATTATATTCTTTCCGCCGGCCCCAGCCGCAATCCGGTGACTTTCCCTGCGAAGTTGTCGCAGCCTGGCGCGCAGGGCATTCCGCTGGTCTACTATCCGGTGGGATCCGAACTTGCCGCGGCCGCTCCCATCTCCATCGCTCCCGGCAAGAAAGTCGAAATCAATGCCACACTCTCCCCGCAGCCCTTTTATCGCGTCTCGGGCACGATCAGCGGCTACGCGTCGAGCCAGCCGGTTAATCTTCAACTCCGCAATGCCGTGGGAATTTCTCTCCCCTATAACACGCGCTTTGATTCCGCGAGCGGTTCTTTCCGCATCCTGTGGGTTCCCGCTGGCGCTTACACGCTACAGGCCGATGCACCCGATGGTCACGGACATTCTCTGACCGCCTCTGTTCCTCTCGCTGTGAAGGCCGACCTTTCCGGCATCCATGTCATCCTTCTGCCCACCGTCAATATTCCCATTCGAATGAGCGTGATCACTTCCCGAACCGGTACGGAACGTTTCAGCGACCAGGAAAACCATTTTCCAGCCTATGTCCAGCTTGTTGCCCGCAATGCCGGCTTGTTTGAGCTCAGATACGGCTCGCAACAAGTCGGAGAGAAAGGCGCTTCTTCGCTCGAACTCCAAAATATCGCCCCAGGAACATACAGTGTCGAGGTCAATCCCAACGGCCCCCTATACGTGCAGTCCGCTATGTGTGGCACGACAAATTTGTTGGACTCCGACCTGTCCGTTGCGCCCGGCAGCTCGCTGCAGCCCATCGAGATCACGCTAAGGGATGACGTGGCTACTCTGAACGGAACTGTGTCCTTGGACAATCAGCCTCTGAGCGCCACGATCTTGGCATTTTCCGAGCATGTCTCCGCGCCTCCCAGAATGCAGCCCACCGATGCGGCCGGCGGTTTCCAACTCTCCTTTCTTCCGCCGGGCGCATACAAGATTCTTGCGGTGGATCATCCGGACCGGCTCGAATATGCAAATCCGGAAATCCTGCGGAAATATCTTTCGAAAGCACGTGAAGTCACACTGTCGCCGGATCAGTCGGCAAAGATCGATTTGGAATTGGCAAAGGTCGGAGAATAGCCCGCATGTTCGTCCAAAAATTGTTGCCGGTTCTTTCTCTAATGGCATTCTTTCAGCAGGCCACTGCGCCTCCCGCTTCTCCTCCTGCTCCCGCCACGCCGTCCACGTTTCGAATCAGCGGCAGAGCCATTGATGCGATCACCGGGCAGCCGCTCGCGCGCGCGTCCGTTGCATTGAATCCTTCGAATTCTCCCAATGCTCCCAATCCTCCGGATTCTGAGCGCGTCGAAATCACGGATACGGAAGGAGTTTTTGCTTTTGCCGGCCTGCTGCCGGGCAAGTATGTCCTCTCCGCGCGACATCGCGGTTACATTGCGCAGATGTATCAGCAGCATGAGAACTTCATGACCGCGATCGTCGCTGGGCCGGGATTCGAATCGGAGAATCTGATTTTTGGTTTGCGGCCCGGCGCTTCCATTTCCGGAGACGTTGTCGATGAGTCGGACGATCCCATCCGTCATGCGGATGTCATGCTCTACCACCAGATTTTTGCAGGCGGAAAGCGCCAGACACTCCAAGTGCGGCGAGCCAACACCGATGACGAAGGCCATTACCACTTCAGCGGCTTGAATCCCGGAACCTATTTTGTTGGCGTTTTAGCACAGCCGTGGTACGCGCAGCACGGCGTCCGGCATCGCGCGAAACTGGAAAATCAGGATGTAAATGTAGGTGGCCCTCAGCCTCTCACCGAACAGAACCAAAGCCTCGATGTCGTCTACCCCATTGCTTTCTATTCGAATGCCAGTGACCTTCCCGGCGCTACATCCATTGCGCTTCATTCCGGAGATATGGCGATCGCGGACTTCCGCATGCGTCCCATTCCTGCCATGCACGTCTTGGTAAGGACCCCGGTAACGGATTCCAATCAGGGTACGAGTGTGGCGGTGACGCAAACTGTGGCGGAGAATGACACCATTTATGTTCCCGCACAGGTCAATCAGCTTGCTCCCGGGCTCATGGAAGTTGTCGGTGTGCCGCAAGGCCGCTTCAACCTTGTCCTGAACTCGCAGCGCGGAAATGGCATGGCGCATCGGTCGCAAACTGTCCAGATCGAAAACGATGCCGAGCTTGACGTGACGCGGAGTGCTTCTTCCCCTGTGGTTAGTGGGATTTTGAAGGTCGAGGATGGCTCGCCGGTGCCGCAGCCCGCTCGCGTGCAGTTGCGAAGTTCCGTAACCGGAGAGGTTTGGGACACGACTGTGTCGGCCACGGGCGAATTTTCGTTTAAGGACAACCCAGTCGAGCTGGGAAACTACGAGATCATCATCATCGACCCGCAAGCATTTTTCATTCGAAGTCTGGCTTCGGCAAACGCAAAAACGTCCGGTCGCTCTTTTGAAATCGCGACGGCCCAGGACGTGAGCGTTACGATCAACGCTTCAAAAGGAAACGGCCGGATTACGGGCGTGGCCCTCAAGAAGGACAAACCCGCAGCAGGTGTAATGGTTGTCCTCGCGCCGCTCGATTTGAGAAGTAACCCAGCGTTGTTCCGACGGGACCAGTCCGATTCGGACGGAACTTTCGCGCTGAACTTTGTGGTGCCGGGCCGATACACTCTCATGGCCATCGAAGACGGCTGGGATTTGGAATGGGCCGACCCGAGTGTTCTGCAAAAGTATATTGCGGGTGGCGAAAGCGTGCAGATTGCGCCGAACCAAAAAACGGATGTCTCCGTGAAGGTACAGTGAGGAAGAACACATTAGAGCAGGCCTAGCCGACGCTCACGCGGCGAAAATATTGCGCGCCAATCGCCAGGAGAGCGGGGAAGCAGACCAGAACATAGCGCGGCTCGCAGGTTTGTAACTGTGTGAGGAATGCCGTGCGAATGAGGATGAACGCCGCGATCAGCAAGACTCCAGGATTCGTGCGACAACGCCACGCCGCTGCGAGAGCCAGTACAACGTAGAGAACATTGAGCAGCGCGAATCCGAGTGTCACTTCGAAGTCGGTGCGATTGCTGCGGTAACTTTCGGCAAGCGGCCAGAGTCGGCCGGAATAGGGCAGCAGGGTAATCCGCGGAGTGAACCACATTGCACCAGCGCGCTCGATCGGGATCCATACATAAGTGCGAATCGGATGACGGTTCGCGCGTTCCTGCGCCAACTCTGCGAATTCGAGATCGAGTGAACGCGTCATACCGTGCATACGGTTGTAGCGATCCAACAGGGAAGCGACGCGCGAGAATTCTTCGGGAGAATCCACTGCGTAGGAAGGAAGATTTTTCAAGGCGATCGGCTGCGAGGGCAGTCTCCACGTGAAGAGATACGCGTCGCGAAAACGAAACATCCAAGTTTTCGTCCAGGCGTAGAAGCCGGTCGGCAGGACATCGCCAACCGTTTCCGCGTAGCGAGGGGCGAGGAACTGCACGCGTCCAAGACTGACTGCATTGCGCGCGGCCCAGGGCGCCAACGGCAGCAGCAAACCAACGATCATCCACAGCGTTGCCAGCGTGAGTTTTCTCCAATTCGCTGGACGCCGATAGCGCAGCCAAAGCGCGATCAGTACAGCTCCAAGAAGCAGCGGCGTTTCCGGCCGAACGAGTGTGCCGAGACCAATAACGAGCCCGCCCGCGAACCAAATTTTCAGGGAGCGGATCAGGTCGCGGCTGGAGGCGATGCGGTCGATCTCCATTCCCGCGTGCGACAGAAAAATCAGAAGCGCGAGCGTGGTAAAAAATGTCGCCAGAACTTCCGTGAGCGGGACCGCGGCGTAGTTCGCGATAGACGGACAAAGCGCCGTCAGCCAGAGAGCAGCAATTGCGATTCGGCTGCGGGTCGATTCGGAAGCGCCTGCGGCCAAACGACTGGCGACGCCCGCGGCCAAGGCGCAAGTGGCAAGGTCGAGGAACGCTTGCGCGAGCATGACTGCCTTCCGGCCGGCACCAGCCAGGAGATAAATGCCTGCGAGGAATGCCGGATAGCCGGGCGCGCGGGCATCCGAGGGAAGAAGCTGCCCGTGGGAGTAGAAGCCGTAAACACCATGGTACAGCCAGTTGCGGGCAAGCTCTTCGTAGTAGGCCGTATCGCCCGAATAGAAAGGGAAATGGCAGATGAAGAAGAGACGCAATCCGAGTCCGGCGAGGAGCGCTGGCAAGAGATGTTTGTAGAAAGGTTTGGGGAACATGGTGTGCAGGCGAAGAGGAATCGGATGCACGGGCATTGTAGCAAGCACGGGACTGGCGGAAAAACCACGCTGACAAAGGCTTGACATGGAAGGTACAATCTCTGGAAATGGCTAACGCTCCCGATGTCGTAAAAGCCCCTGGAATGGTGCCCGACGAGCTGAAACAGGAGCCTCGCTCGAAGGGAATCGCCACCGCGCGCAAGAAGAGACCCAAGGAATTGGCGGTTATCACTGAGTGCTGCACGGGTTGCGCGGGATCGCCAGCTTGCGTGGAGTACTGCCCGGTGGAAGACTGCATGTTCTGGGTGCCGGACGAGGACAATCCGCCGTTCGGGCGCATCCAGATTGACCCCATTCTCTGCATCGGCTGCAAGAAGTGCCTCAGCAAGGGCCCGGACGGGTGCTTCCTCGATGGCTGCCCGTGGGACGCCATCGTCATGGTGGATACCGCCGAAGTGGAAAAAGTAGTCGGCCCCATGGCCTACTGACCGGTCCTCCTGTTCCAGACCCACCCCCGCCCGCGGGCGTTCCGCGCAAAGAGTGTGGAATCGCTTGAAAATAGAAGAGTTGAGTCTTCCGTACGTGCAAAGGAGTCCGCAAGACCTCACTCAAGGTTGTTGAGCGGAGGCGCGTTCGCGGATGGATTTTTCGGTGAGGAGGGCTTGCTGGCGGACGCGGTCGGAGATTTCGGGGAGTTC
>Ga0137394_10000653_pt1 | contig 24142 bp, 19 predicted proteins | sample czobulk116metaG_FD_108278 | JGI IMG/M metagenome (GOLD analysis project Ga0137394, IMG submission 108278) | Vadose zone soil microbial communities from Angelo Coast Range Reserve, California, USA - czobulk1.16 metaG | ecosystem: Environmental > Terrestrial > Soil > Vadose zone | place: USA...
AAACCGTTCCTTCTTGCTATTCATGGCTTTCCTCCAAATAGGATTTGCCACGTCCCATGCTTCGATGCTAGAACTTAAAGTCAGCTTTAAGTCAAGCAGTATTTCAGGAACGCCATCATGAAAATCGGTGAACTCGCCGCCCGCGCCAGCCTCAACGCCTCCGCCATCCGCTACTACGAAAAACTCGGCCTCCTCGCCCCGCCCCAGCGTATCGGCGGTCAGCGCCGCTATCCCAGCGACGCCCTCCATCGCGTCCTCCTCATCCGCTTCGCCACCGACATGGGCTTTACCCTCGCCGAAATCAAACTCTTCCTCAGCGGCCTCCGCGACAACGCTCCCGTCGGCCCTCGCTGGAAAAAACTCGCCGCCCGCAAGCTCGCCGAAGTCGATCAAACCATCGCCCGCTCCCTCAAACTCAAATCCCTCCTCCACGGCCTCCTCCGCTGCCACTGCCCCTCTCTGCAATTCTGCGTCAATCGCCTCAGCCTCAGCCCCAAACTCCGCCTCCTTGAGAACATCCCGGATTAAGTACCGGTAATTTCCCTCCGTCAAAAGAGTGAGGTTGCAAAAGCGCACGCGCAACCTGCAAGCTGAGAGGCATGCCGGAATTACCGGATATCGCCGCCTACATTACAGCGCTCGAACCACGCATCGTCGCGCAGCCGCTCGATCGAGTGCGGCTTGCGAGCCCCTTCTTGCTTCGCACCGCACAACCGCCAATTACAAGTGTCGAGGGCCGCGTGGTGCGCGAACTGCGGCGAATCGGCAAGCGCATCGCGATTGGAGTAGAAGGCGACCTTTGGCTGGTGCTGCACTTGATGATTGCAGGCCGCCTGCACTGGCGGCCGCCGCCGGCAAAGTTGGCGGGCCGCCACAGTCTGGCAGCCTTCGATTTTCCCAACGGCTCCCTCGTGCTTACCGAAGCCGGCACAAAGCACCGCGCATCGTTGCATGTTCTCGCTGGCGAGGAGGGTTTGCGTTCCGTCGACCCGGGAGGAATCGACATCTTCGCGAGCGATCTCAGCTCGTTTCGCGACGCACTTACCTTTGAAAACCGCACACTCAAGAGAGCTCTCACCGATCCCCGCCTGCTCAGTGGGATCGGCAACGCCTATTCGGATGAAATCTTGCATGCGGCGCAACTGTCGCCTATCACCCTCACGCGCAAGCTGGAGCCACACGAATGGAAAAAGTTGTTCGCGGCGGCGCGCCATACCCTCGGGCTCTGGATAGACCGGCTGCGGGCGGAGGCCGAAGCTGGCTTTCCCGAAAAAGTGACCGCGTTTCGCAAGGAAATGGCGGTTCACGGACGCTACGGACAGCCTTGCCCAAGGTGTGGAGAAAAGATTCAGCGGATTCGTTATGCGGACAACGAAACAAACTACTGCGCCCGCTGCCAAACTGGTGGAAAAGTTCTTGCGGACCGCGCTTTGTCCCGGCTATTGGGATCGGACTGGCCGCGCACCCTCGACGAGCTCGAAGCCCTCAAGCGCGGCTAAGCCGGCTGCTTTTCCGCTGTGTATGGATCGCACTCCCATTTGTCTTCGAAAAACTTGTGATATACCACCGTATAGGACAAGTGCCGGGCGCAAACAGTACCGATATGCTATAATGTTTTTTGAATTTCGCGCCGCAAACCCGCCCCGCCCCCCAGGTAGTCCTTCAAACTCCTTCAAAATCATTGGGCCTCACTAGGTTACCTTCTCGCCAACAGCCCGCTTGCGTAAGTCCTTTAGCTGCAACACTTATGGGCTCCCCCGCCAGTGTTGCAAACAAAAGACTTACGGCATGGCTAACTCCCTTAGCTGCAACGCTTACAAAAAACAGGGGGGTGGGGAGTGAGGCCGCTTTCCTCCCCTCATCAACCGACATGCCTCCGCTTTCATTTCATACGCTTACGAATTGCAATTCTAGCAACCCCTTTGTTTTTATATTCATGCAAATTGATGGGGGAGTGTACCCCCCCTGCACCTTCACCACATTCCGTTCCCCTGGCAAGCTCTTATTTCCCGATTCTCGCCGGTTGATCGATACTGCGCCTTCCCCTTGCTTCTCTTTTAACTTTCAACTTTCGACTTTCAACTTTCTCTCGCGCGCCACTCTTCCCACGGGTCGCGGGTCACGGACCACGGGACACTCCTCATGACCCAGCAACTCACGTTCAACCTCATGCCCGACCGCAAGACCTTCACGGTAAGCGAGCTGACCGGAAAAATCCGCGACCTCCTCGCCAAAAACTTCACCGACATTTCTGTCCAGGGCGAAATCTCCAACTGCCGCGAAGCCCAGTCCGGCCACATCTATTTCACTTTGAAGGACGACCGCGCGCAGGTTCGCTGCGTTTACTTCAAGCAGCAGCAGCGCGGCATCAAGTTCCGCCCCGAGGACGGCTTGCAAGTCACCGTCCGCGGCAGTATCAGCGTCTACGAACAGCGCGGCGAATATCAGATTTACGTCGAGAAAATCGAGCTGATGGGGCAAGGCGCGCTGCAGCTCGCCTTCGAGCAATTGAAAAAGCGCCTCGAAGCCGAAGGCTTGTTCGATGCGGCGCGCAAAAAACCATTACCGCTTCTCCCCAGCCGCATCGGCATCATCACTTCACCGAAGGGCGCCGCCGTCCGCGACGTCGTCCGCATCCTTACGCGCCGCTTTCCGAATGTGCACCTGACCGTATATCCCGTCCGCGTGCAGGGCGAAGGTTCTGCGGAAGAAATCGTCAAAGCGCTGAAATTTTTCAATACCAAGAAAATCGTGGACGTGTTGATCCTCGCGCGCGGCGGCGGCTCCATGGAAGATTTGTGGTCCTTCAACGAAGAAATCGTTGCGCGCGCCATCTTCGCCTCGGAAATTCCCGTGATCTCCGGCGTCGGCCATGAAACCGATTTCACCATCGCCGATTTCGTCGCCGACGTCCGCGCCTCAACTCCATCTGCGGCAGCGGAGCTCGTCGTCCAGACGCGCCGCGAATTTGACAAGCACATCGCTGACCTGCGCGAAACCCTCGCCGGGCTGATCCGCTATCGCCTATTGGAATTTTCCCGCCATGTCCACGAGCTTTCAGCGCGCCGCGGTTTCCGCCGCTCGCTCGATCTCCTGCGCCAGCAGCGCCAGCGCGCCGACGAAATGACTTCGCGCCTCGCTCTCGGCCTCCGCGCGCGCCTCGAACAGTCGCGCAAACGCTTCACCGCCGCCCACCTGCGCATCGCCTCCTTCGATTTTCGCGTGAAGATCGCGGCCTTCCGCCTGCGCCTCGAAAAACGCACCGCCGATCTCGGCCTCCGCATCGAGCGCTTGCTGCGCGCGAAGCGCGATCGCTGGCAGCGCCTGACCGTGCAACTCCAGGAGCGCGGCCCTCTAAAAGTTTTGGAACGCGGCTACGCCATCGCCACCGACGCCGCCGGCAACCTCCTCCGCTCTGCGGATCAAGTTCAGATCGGCGACTCCGTCGCGATCCAGCTCCACCGCGGCAAACTATCTACGGAAGTAATCAAGAAGGAGGACTAAGTAAAAAATAAAACTAACAACTGAAAACTGATGACTGAAAACCACGAACTATTCGTCATCGGAGGAAGAGGCAACTTTGAGAACGGCGAGGAAGGCTTCCTGCGGAATATCGACCTGGCCGACGCGCTTCATGCGGCGCTTCCCTTCTTTTTGTTTTTCGAGGAGTTTGCGCTTGCGAGAAATGTCTCCGCCGTAGCACTTGGCGAGAACATTCTTGCGAATGGCCGCAACGGTTTCGCGCGCAATGACGCGGCTTCCAATCGCGGCCTGGATCGGCACTTCAAACATCTGCCGCGGAATCAGTTTTCGCAAGCGCGTCACCAGATCGCGCCCGCGCTCAGCCGCAAACTCGCGATGGATGATCAGCGCGAGCGCGTCGACCGGCTCGCCGGCGACCAGCACATCCAGTTTGATGAGGTCGGATTCGCTGTAGCCCGCGAGGTGGTAATCGAGCGAGGCGTAGCCGCGTGAAGTGGATTTTAGACGATCGTAAAAATCGAGCACGATTTCGTTCAGCGGCAATTCGTAGGTGAGCATGACGCGCGTCGGCGAAAGATACTCGAAATTTTTCTGCGTGCCGCGTTTTTCCTGGCAGAGCTGCAGGATTCCGCCGACGGAATCCTCGTTGGTGATAATCATGGCTTTGATGATCGGCTCTTCGATTTTCTCGATGTCGCTGGGATTCGGAAATTTCGCCGGGCTGTCGACTTCGACGACTTCGCCCGTCACCCGCGTAATGCGGTAGCGCACGCTCGGTGCCGTGGTTATCAGATTCAGGCCGAATTCGCGCTCCAGCCGCTCCTGCACGATTTCCATGTGCAGCAGGCCCAGGAAGCCGCAGCGAAAACCGAAGCCCAGCGCCACGGAATTTTCCGGCTCGTAAAAAAACGCGGCGTCGTTCAATTGCAATTTGCCGAGCGCGTCGCGCAGCGGTTCATAATCATCGGCAAGCACGGGAAACAGCCCAGCGAAAACCATCGGCTTGATGGCTTCAAATCCCGGCAGCGCCGGTGCCGGGCGGCTCGCATCTGTAACGGTATCGCCCATGCGCGCATCGGCCACGCGCTTAATGTTGGCGACGACAAAACCGACATCGCCGGCTTCGAGTTCTTCAAGCGCGATGGGCTTCGGCGTGAGCGTGCCGAGTTGTTCAACCTCGTAAACCTCGTTGTTGTAGACGAGGCGAATTTTCATGTGATTCGTGATGCGCCCTTCCATCACGCGCACGAGGACGACGGCACCGCGGTAAATGTCGAACCACGAATCGAAAATCAGCGCCTGCAGCGGATTTTCCGCGCTGCCCTTGGGCGGCGGAACGCGCGCCACGATGGCTTCCAGCACGTCCTCCACGCCGAGGCCGCTCTTGGCGCTGATCAGCAGTGCGTCCTCCGCCGGAATCGCGAGCACCGTTTCGATTTGTTCTTTTGCGAAATCCGGCTGCGCGGCGGGCAAATCTATTTTGTTGATCACCGGCAAAATCGTCAGGTTATGCGCCGCCGCGAGAAAAGTATTTGCGACCGTCTGCGCTTCCACGCCTTGCGATGCGTCGACGACGAGAAGCGCGCCCTCGCAAGCGGAAAGTGCGCGCGAAACTTCGTACGAAAAATCCACGTGGCCGGGCGTATCAATTAAATTTAACCGGTACGTATTTCCGTCTTTCGCTTTGTAGTGCAGGCGGATGCTTTTTGCTTTGATGGTGATGCCGCGTTCGCGCTCGAGGTCCATGGAGTCGAGAACTTGTTCGTGCATCTCGCGCTGCGTGAGGGCGCCGGTCATTTCCAGCAGGCGGTCCGCCAGCGTGGACTTGCCGTGGTCGATGTGCGCGATGATGCAGAAATTTCGAATGAACTTCGGGTCCATTTTTCTCGCTTACCAATTTTCTCAATTGCGGGCAGGATTCGAATGGCCCGGCCGACTTTTCCGGCGGGCTTGCTGCATCCGAACGAGCGACACACGCAGCGCAAAAACCGTGCCGGATAAACAACCAGTTTGCCACAATTCAAAGGCCGCGTCAGCCTGCCCGCCCAATGCGGACGAGACGAAAATTGGCATGATGAGTGCGGGAAGAGCGGCCCGCCTCGGAAGGCGGGCCCTACAGGAAACTGGGGATCGGTTTCCGCACAGTGGCCGGATGGACTCCAAGCGGAATCATCGAAGAGACGACTATACAGGATGTACTCTTCAGGAGTTTAGCTCCAATGACGGAGCGCAATCCTGGCTTGACAAATAGGTAACAAGATGTATATACATCTACTATGAGAAAAGAGGCGCTTGAGAAGCAACTTGCAGCAGAGCTGTTTGACCTTCCCTGTGCGTGTCAGAATCTGCGACGCGCCACTCGAATCGTAACGCGGATCTATGACCAGGAGTTGAGGAAGGCAGGACTCGAAATCACGCAATTCGGCCTGCTTACCGCGTTGGCCACGACTGGAGAGGCCCATCAAAAACGGCTGAGCGCGGGTTTTGCCATGGATAGCACGACACTGACGCGGACGCTGGGGCTGATGCGGAGGCAAGGCTGGGTTCGCGTGAGGCGGGGAAAGGACAGGCGGGAGCGCCTGTTCCGCCTCACGCAGGCCGGCAAGCGAAAAGTGGCAGAAGCTCAACCTTATTGGGGCCGGGCAGAACAGCGACTGCGGAGAGAACTTAGCGATGCGGGGTGGAAAAGCATGAAGCAGACGATCTCGCGAATTACAGAGGCCGCGACGGCGGCGTAAATTCTTGTAACGAATATAGATGTATATACATCTATGTGATTCGAAGGGATTGAATCCTTCCTGAAAGGAACCCATTGATGCGAACCTTTATCTATTTGCTTGCAGCGCTGCTCATGTTCGGAGTCTTCCTTGCCAACCTGCGAGGAACCCCTGCTGGCCCAGGTCCCGGGAACCACGGTGAGGCCAGCTCTCATCGATCGGAACTCGAATACTTGAAGGCCGTAAACAGCGTGGCACCGCCGCGAGATCCACAGTTGCTGTTTCTGCTTATGGCCCAGTATTCGAACGCGAACCTGCAGGGCGAAGGTGCAGAGTTTTTCTCCGCGCGGCTGCAGGAATTCGGACCTCGCCTGACGGACGCTCAAGAGGCCTTGTATCTAAGCGCCATCGGATTACTGCGCGCTCAGCACGCATCTTCAGTCTCGTTGCTGCATCGGGCCGGCTACGTCAAAGAAACGATCGCCATATTGGAACAAGCCAAGCAGCTCTCTGGCGGGAAGATTTTCGTTGTGAACTGGATCGCGGGCATCGTCCATGCCGAACTTCCTGGCGTTTTTCATCAGAGGAACGCAGCCGAGGCCGAGCTGGCCTGGTGTGTAGAAAACGCCGATAAGGCGCCTGATGCAGGGTGGTTGCGGGAAATCTACTATCACCTGGGAAAGCTGGCACTCGCAGAGGGAGAACAGGCCAAAGCCCAAGACTATCTGCGGCGGAGCGGCTACAAGGAGTTCGCCAGGCCGATTACACTCATTACTCCTTTTTCGGAGGAAGTCGCATCCGGACACGCTTTTGCCCCACGGCGCATAAGCGAGATCGTGCCGGGCCGCGTATATGCGCTCTCGGGCTTCGAGTTCACGGAATATTATTTTGTGGTGTCGGACGATCGGCAAGAACTAATCGGCATCGATGCCGGTACACGCCCGGACGCTGCCAAAGCCGCCTACGAGGCACTGCGAGCGTATGCGCCTAACTTGCCGGAACTGACGACGGTCTTCGTCACACACTCCCACTGGGATCACGTTGGCGGGCACACGTATTTCCGTGCCCTAAATCCCCGCTTGCACTTCTACGCGCGGAGCAACTACGGAGAAGAGATCGGCCGCGAACTCGGTGCGCCGGCCGTTTTCGACAAGCAATTCTTCGGCGAAGGCTTCAGCCTCGACAACGTGCGGAGCTTCAAGCCGGACATCACCATCGATCGCCGCACCGAGCTGAGGATCGGAGGAACACGCATCGAGCTCATTCCTGTCCAAGGAGGCGAAACTCACGATGCGATGTTCATCTACCTGCCGGATCAGGGCGTTCTGTTCGTCGGTGATTTCATCATGCCTTATCTCGGCGCACCGTTCGTCGAGGAGGGCGACTTTCAGGGGCTGCTGGATGCGCTCGATATCGTGCTACAAAAGAATCCGAAGTATCTGCTCCATGGCCACGAGCCGCTCACGCGGAATTTCGCCTCCGCCTCGATGCTGGCGCAGCTCAAAATAGATCTGATATGGCTGCGCGAGCAGGTCCTGACTGCAACGCGCCGCGGCGATGAGCGTGGCGCCATACATCAGGCAAACCTGATTCCCCCGGGCCTGCTTAACGACCAGCCCGACGCGTATCTGCCATACCTTATTCTGCGCGAACACGTCATTGACCGTCTTTATGATCAGAACATCGGCTATTGGCAGCCGGACTTACAGGGCCTCGAACATCTCACCCGTGCAGACCACGCAGAACTCCTGGTTGACTACCTCGGCGTGTCGGAAAGACAGCTGGTCAAGGCGGTGGAACGCTTGACCGCAGACGGCAAGTATGAACTCGCAGCCTCTCTGCTTGAATCGTCCGGAGACAGGTTCGAGCGCAGCGCGTCCGTAGCGAATGCCAAACGGCTTGTATACCTGAAGCTGGTGGAGAAGCACCAGAATACCGACCCTTTCAAATTCATCATCTACTCTGGAAAGATCGGGGAACAAACGCCGCAGATGGCTGCGGGCAAGTAAGAGTGGAGATGCGCTTAGTGCCTATGTGGGGAGTTACGTGCCTTGATGCGCATGTCCGGGAGGTGACAGGGCACTGGGAAACTGGCCCAGTATCAAACAGCGGCGGACCTTGACGGGGGCAATTTCCCGCCATAGAGTCTCGGCAATCGTTACACGCCTTCGGCCGGCCTGTGGCCGAGGAGACCCTTCGATCGGGGCAGACACATACTGAGGTGATCGTGGCCAACGAAACAGCCGCTGCTGTTGCGCCCTTCGAAGCTAAAACAATTCACAAACTGCGAATGAGGATTATTCCATTTGTGTTCGTTCTGTACGTCATCTCCTTTCTTGATCGTATCAACATCGGGTTTGCGGCGTTGACGATGAACAAGGAACTGGCGATCAGCAGCAAGCAGTTTGGATTGGTCGCGGGAATTTTCTTTTTTGGGTATTTCCTGTTTGAAATTCCGAGCAACCTGATGCTGCACAAGATTGGGGCGCGGATCTGGATAGCGCGGATCCTGATTACCTGGGGAATTCTAGCCATGCTGACCGGGTTGGTGCATTCGGTGCATCAACTGTACGTGGCGCGGTTTTTGCTAGGACTGGCGGAGGCGGGCTATTTTCCGGGGATCGTTTTGTATCTGACGTATTGGTTTCGACAGCGGGAACAAGCGCAAATGATTGCGTTGTTCCTGGCGGGCATCCCTTTCACCAGCATCATTGGCTCTCCCGTATCCGGATACATCATGGATCATGTGCACTGGCTTAGTTTGGGCAGTTGGAGATGGCTCCTGATTCTGGAAGGGATTCCGGCGGTAGTTTGCGGCGTGCTCACGTACTTTTTGCTTCCCAACCGGCCGGCGGAAGCCAAATTTCTGAGTCAAGACGAAAAGGACTGGATTTTGGCGGAGCTAGCGCGCGAGGAACGGGAGAAGCTGGCGAGCCACAGCATCTCAGCAGGACAGGCTGTGTTGAACAGCAGGGTTTGGCATTTGGGATCGATCGGATTCACCTTGAATTTCGGGATGTACGGGATGAACTTTTGGATGCCACAGTTGGTGAAGTCGCTTTCGAGCGGAGCCTCCAACAGTTTGATCGGACTGCTGTTAATGATTCCGCATCTTGTGGGCTTGCCGGTGATGGTGATGGTGTCGCGGAGTTCCGATCGCAAGCAAGAACGGAGATATCATGCGGCGATTCCGGCTGTCACCGCTGGAATTGCGCTGGTGTCGCTGGGGGCAACTCATTCCATTTTCCCGACGATCGCGCTTCTATCGGTCGCGGCGCTCGGAATCTACAGCGTTTATGGCCCTTTTTATTGCCTTCCCGGCGATTTTCTGTCGGGATTTGCGGCGGCCTCAGGGATTGCGTTGGTAAGTTCGGTTGCGAATCTCGGGGGATTTGCGGGGCCGTATGCGATCGGTTGGATCAGCCAGAAGACAGGCAGCTTGTATGGCGGACTCGCAGTTGCGGGTGTTTCGGTGTTCGCATCGTCGACGCTGATGTTGTTGCTTCCGAGAAGACTTCGTGGCACCTCAGGGTGAATCTCGATGAGCTTGTTCGATGGCCGCAATTGCACTGTGCATTTGACGGCTGGGCGAGTGGAGCGCAGCGATGCTGCGCCCCTACAAGGGAAAGAATTATGGGAATGGAGTCTAGCGGGACGGCTAGGTTGCGGGTTTGCGAGACCAGGCGCCGACCATGGCCATCCAAGTAACAACCGTGTTTGAGGCCGCAACTTCCGCTTGGATCCGCTGTGGAAGTGTGGCAAGGTCCCCGAGCGGCTCGAGGGAAAGATTGAACTGCTGAACTTGCGGAAGCAAACTGCCAAGAACGTCGGGGACCCAACGCGTGAATTCCGGATCATTCCCAAGCGGCATCTCCAGATTCATGGTTGGCGCGGGCAAACCTGCCTCCTGGAAAATTCGGTAAAGGGCGAAGCCCATCTCGGTGTTCGCACCGGAACGCCGGAAGGTCTCGTGGACTAGAGAAGCGCCGGCAGACCAAAGTGGGAGGCGCGCTGCAAGCAGAAGAAAAGGCGCCCAAGATAATTCGTGGAAAGCAACGACTCCGCCGGGACGAACCAACTGAGACAGGGAGCGCAAAACAGCAAGGGGATCCGGAAGAAACATCAAAATAAAACGGCCCACCGCGGCGTCAAAGGGTTTGCCGGCGGGGATTTGCGAGACATCGGATTGGGTGAAGGTCACATTCCGCAGCCCAGCCTCGGCCATGCGAGCCCTGGCCCGGGCGATCGAGTGCGCGTCGCGCTCTACCCCGACGACTTCACCCGAAGGACCGACTAGCTTGGCCACCAGCATGGCCACATCTCCGACGCCAGAACCGATATCCAGCACGCGCTGGCCCGGGCCAATGCCCGCGCCACGGAAAAATCGTTCGGTGAACGGAGCGAGAAGTGCAGCCTGCCGAATAAGGCGCGCCTGTTCCGCGTCGGTGCTGCCGAGAGCGTAGTGCTGTACGGAAATGGGTTCCATGTCAGCCTAAGATTCTACCATCCGCGGCGCTTACGGCCGTTGCGCCAAGGAAGACGCGGCTGGGGTTCCCGCAATGCATACCGCGTCGCCCGCCTGGCTTGCGTTCCGCAGACCTTGTGTGAGCGGTATATGAGTGGAAGGGCGTGCGCCTCAACAGGCCTCCCTATTCCTCGCGGAGGATGCGGATGGGTTCGACGCGTGCGGCGCGGTAGGCCGGGAAAACCGTGGCGAGAATGCCAACCGCCAGCAGGAGAAGGGCGACAGCAGCGAAGGTGAGCGGGTCGGTGGCGCGGACGCCGAAAATGAGGGAGGAGACGACGCGGCTGAGCGCGAACGCGGCGGCGAGGCCGATCACGACGCCGAGGAGAATTGGTTTCATGCCATCGGCGACAACCATTCGCACAACATCATTGTGCGTGGCGCCGAGAGCGATTCGAATGCCGATTTCGCGGAGGCGCCGGCGCACGGTGTAGGAAAGAACGCTGTAGATGCCGACGGCGGCGAGGACCAACGCAAGGCCGGCGAATGACCCGAGCAGAAGCACATTGAAGCGCTGGGGCGATACGGACTCCGAAATCAAGTCGTTCATGCTCATCACGTCCGTCACGGGGAGTTCCGGGTCCACCTGATGCAGTGCGGCAGTCACCGGGGAAATGGCGTTCCGCGGATCGGAGCTGGAGCGCACAGTCAGACTCATGCCGAAGGAGCGCCAGGGCTGCTGATCGGGAACGGTGACCTGCGCCAGTGGGTGATAAATGGCCGCGACGGGCCGCGTTTCATCCAAGGAGTCCAGCTTCACGTCGCCGACAATGCCGACCACTTCGCGAACAACGCCGGGGAAAAATGTCAGCGTCAGATGCTTGCCGATCGGGTCTTCATTGGGCCAGAAACCCCGAGCCAGCGCGGCGCTGATGAGCACCGCGCCAGGCCTGCCCGCCACATCGGCGCCGGAAAAGTCGCGGCCTTTCAGGATCGGGACATGCATGGCGCTGAAGTATCCAGGGCTGATCAAACGAACATCCACCTCGGGCTGCTCCGACATCGGCACGACGGGGCGGCCCTCAATCGAGAACGGCTGATGCGAACCGCCGCCGCCCAACGGCAAATTATCGATTACGCCAGCGGACTCGACGCCGGGCAATGTACGGACACGCTGCAGTACTTCCTGAAAAAAGCTGATTTGACCCGCGGGTGACGGGAATTTGGTTGAGGGAAGCGGAACCGTCATGGTGAGTACGTTACGGGGATCAAAGCCGGGTTTGACGCTGCGAAGCTCCCACAAGCTGCGAACCATGAGGCCAGCGCCAATCAAGAGGACCAGCGATAGAGCCACTTCGGAAACAACGAGCAGGCCGCGCGTCTTGCTGCCACTGGAATCGGAGCTGCCGCGGCTCTGGCCCTGCTTCAAAGCTTCATTGACATCAGTTCTCGTAAAACGCTGGGAGGGGATAAGACCGGCGAGGATACCGGCGACAACGGAGAGCAAGAGGGTGAAGGCGAGCACCTGGGTGTCGAGCGTAATTTCCATGAAATGCGGGATTCTGTCGCCGAGCACTTTGATGATCAAGGTAACGCCAAAGCGCGCGAGAAAGAGACCAAGCGCGCCGCCCGCTACAGAGAGGAGCACAGTTTCGGACAGGATCTGGCGCAGAACGGTGAGGCGCGTGGCCCCGAGCGCGGTGCGGATGGCGATTTCCTTGCGGCGGGCGAGAGTCTTGGCGAGGACAAGATTGGCGACATTGGCGCAGGCAATGAGGAGAACGAAAGCGACGGCACCGAGAAGGACGAGCAAGGCGGGACGAACGTCACCGACGAGCTGTTCGCGTAGCGGAAGGATGATGGCGCCCCAGCCCCTGTCATCTTCGGGATAGAGCTGCTCGAGGCGAGTAGAGATGGCGCTGAGTTCGGCTTGGGCCTGGCGGATATCCACGGCAGGCTTGAGGCGAGCGATGACGAGATAGTTGTGATTGCCGCGAACGGCGCGATTCTGGCCGGTCCAGGCGAGGGGCACCCAAACCTGCGCCCAATTGGGGAACTGGAATTTGTCGGGCATGACACCGGCGATGGAATAGTGCTCGCCATCGAGAGTCACATCCCGGCCGACGATGCTGGGATCGGAGGCCAAGTGGTCGCGCCAGAACTTGTAGCCGAGGAGGACGACGTGGCCCTGGCCCGGGCGATTCTCATCGGGCGAAAACGTGCGACCGAGAAACGGATGGACGCGAAGGAGGGCGAAAAAGTCAGGCGCTACCGTAGCGCCCTGAATGGCTTCCGGGCGGTCCTTGCCGCCAAAGGTGAAAGCGTGAAAGCCGTAGGCGGCCATCTGTTCAAAAGAGGAACTCTGACTTTCCCAGTCGAGGTAATTGGCAGGGGAGACCGAGAACATGGTCAGGCCGGGAAAGCTTTTCGGGGGCGGCACGTGCCAGACCTGCATGATGCGAGAGGAGTCTTCGTAGGGCAGGGGACGAAGGAGGACGGCGTTCACGACGGAGAAGATGGCGGTGTTAGCACCGATGCCCAAGGCGAGGACCAAAATGGCGGCGATGGAAAAGCCTGGATTGCGGCGCAGGATTCGCAAAGAGAAGCGCAAATCAGAGAGCAAGTTTTGCATGGGACGACACCTCCGGTCACCGCAAGCGAGGGCATCCGCGGTGACAGATTATAGACGAATCAGACTGGGCAGATGTTCCTATGAATTTGGAGAATGAGGTGAGCGGGCAACACGTGGCGCCCTTCCGGGTTGCGAAGCGCGGGACCGGGGGACGGGGTGTGACGCTGCCGGGCGCGCAAACGATGTGCTGTGAGCAAATCGTCTGAGGCAATTCAAAGGCTATGCGAGCCTTGCCGGATAACGCATGCGCACTTGGCATGTGTTTTGCCCGCCTCCGACGAGCGGTATATAGTTAGGACGGGCAGTTCGCGCACCAGGCAACGTGCAGCCCGGTACTATCACTTGTTTGGCACCTGATCGACAGTTTTCAGACACCGCAAAGGCACGGATGGCCGCAGACATAAGCAAGCATCTGGATCGCGCCAAGCGCTTCCTCGAGAAGAACCGCGTCGAGGACGCGATCGAGGCGTATTTGGCGGTGCTCGACGAGATGCCGCAACATCAGGAAGCCACGCAGGCGCTCGGCGATCTGTACGCGCGGATGGATCAGCCGGACCGCGCGGCGGTTTACTACGGCCTGCTGTTCGATCTGCTGGTCGAGCCCAAAGATGAGACCAAAGCGGTCGCCATCTACAAGCGGTTCTTGCAGACGGGTCAAAACCAGCAACTGCCCGAGCGCATCGCTCGATACGCCTTCCTGCAGCAAAAACAAAATCATCCCGACGAAGCCATCGAGCAGTACACGAAAGCCGCGGAGCTGTTCGCGGCGGCGAGCCGCGAGGAAGACGCCCTGTTTTGCTGGGAGCGGGTCGCCCAGCTCGATCCGGAAAATTCTTCGCGGCAGCTTCGTCTTGCGGAAGCGGCCGAACGCATGGGCAAGACTGCGCTTGCCGCACGGGCGTTTCTGCGGGCCGGGCAACTGGCTTCGGTGAGCGGCACGCCGGCCGACGCGTTCAATCTTCTTGGCCGTGCGTACAAACTCGCGCCGCAGGAACGCAGCGTCGGACTTCTGTATGCCCAAGCAAACCTGCAGGCCGGGAATGCCGTGCGCGCCGCAGCCTTGCTGGAACCGTTTGCGGCCACCGAAAGCGACGCGGCGTTTCTCACCACATTTAGCGACGCGCTCATGCGATCGGGACACCTGGAGCGCGCCCGTGAGCTACTCGAGCGCGTTCTCCGCGAAAAAAATGAAGGCATGACCGAGCTGTTCGAACTGGCGGACCGTTACGTCGCCGCGGGCCAAGACCAGAAAGCCACGGATATCCTCCTGATGCTCAAGCGGCGGATGTTTGCCGACAAACGACAAAACGATTTCGCGACGTTGATGGACGGTGTGGGGGCCAAATACCCCCATTCTCAAGTCATTCTTGAATTCTGGGCTTCCATCCACAACGAATTGAATCGCGAATCGCAGTATTTCGAAGTGCTGATCAGGCTTTTCGACGTGTACCTGACCTCGGGAAATGTAGCGAAGGCGGCAGAGACTCTCGAGCGGCTGGTGGACATCGATGCGTACGACTATCGCAATCAGGAGAGGCTGGAACTGCTGCGCGGCCGAGTGGATGAAGCCCATCTGAAACGGATCGCCAGCCGGCTGCTGAAATCGAGCACACCCACGCCGGGTCATACTTCGCACGCTCCTCCGGTGCAGACCCCCGCGGCTCCTTCTCCGGGCAGTGAAGAAGGCCGGCAGTTGCAGGCGCTGGAAGATCTGATCGTGCAGACGGAGATTTTTTTGCAGTACTCGCTGCAGAATAAGGCCCTGGAGCGTCTGCAAAGAATCGCGGCGATGTTCCCCGGGGAAGAAGAGCGGAGCGCGCGGCTGGCCAATCTCTACCAGATGGCAAACTGGTGGCCCCAGGGAACGCCCAAAGCGAAGACGGAACCCGCGGCTGCGCCGCCAGCGGCATCCGCGGCGCCGCTCGTACCTGCCGCACCGGCTGCCGAGGCGCCAGTGCCTATTACCTCGAAGACCGGGGTTTATTCGGCGGAGACGCTGCGCGATCTCTCAAAGATTTCCGAGGTCAATCAAAAGATATTCCGCCAGCAGACGCCGCGGGCGATGCTGAACACGGCGGTCAACGAGGTCGGCAGCTATCTGCGCGTGACGCGCGCTCTGGCCGTGGTGGGCACTCCGGGGCGCCCGCCGGAAATGGCGGCGGAATTTTGCGCCCATGGGGTGAAGCCCGCACCCGGCGCACAGGTGGTCCTGCTGCTCGCACACATCGAGAAGGCCGAACCGGATGAACTCGGCGGACTCATGGTGCAAGCAGCAGAAGGATCGATTCTGAGCGATCTGGGGCTGGCGACGGCGCTGGGCGTGATGATCACGGACAAAGAGACGCAGATGCCCGCGGGGATGTTAATCGTGGGGCGTGCCGAAGAGCACAAGTGGAGGCCTAATGAGGCCTATTTCCTGCAGGCCATAGGCGATCAGATGCTTATGAGTGTCAGTCACACACGGCTGCGGTCGCTGGTGCGGCGCATGGGCGTATCCGATGAGCGCACCGGTTTGCTGAGCCGCAGTTCGTACCAGAGTTGCTTGCTGACGGAAGCGGACCGCGCGCGGACGCAGGGGACGCCGCTGGCACTTACGATTCTGCAGATCGACCGCGGCGCGGAGATTTTGCGGCAGCAGGGCGAATCGCCGCTGGAACGTTTTCTAGAGCAACTGGCGCGGTCGTTGCAGCCGATGGTGCGGCAGAACGACGTGGCGGTGAAATACACTTCATGGTCGCTGGCGTTTATCCTGCCGGATACGACGCTGGCGGGTGCGCAGAATCTGGCGGATAAGCTGCGACGAGCGGCATCCGGGCTGCGGCCGCCGTGGGACTCGACGCAAGTTACGCTGAGCGCGGGGATTGTGGAAGCCGTGGCCAAGCACGAGTACGACAGCGAAGACATCGTGACGGATTTGATCAATCGCGCGGAGTTTTCGATTGAAGAGGCGCGGAAGCGCGGCGGGGATATCGTGGTGGCGCTGGAAACGCCGAAGTTGTGACTCGTGAGTGTTGACTTGTGACTGGCGCAAAACTGCCACGGGTCACTGCAAGAATTGGGCGCGGAGTAGGACGGAGCCATGCGGCATTTGGGAATGAGATCCTTTGCTTCGCTCAGGATGACAATCGTTCGAATTGAGAAACTCAGCTCAGACAAATAGGAGAGGAAGTATGTTTCCTACCGATGTGGTGATTGTGGCGGGGGCGCGGACGCCTATGGCGCGGTACACGGGAGCGTTTTCGGATGTTTCGGCGATTGAGCTGGCGGCCAATGCTTCGAAAGAGGCGATTCGGCGGGCTGGCGTGGATCCTGGCGAGCTTGATCACGCGATTTTTGGCAATGTGATGCAGACCAGTGCGGATGCGCTTTATGGCGCGCGGCACGTGGGGTTGAAGGCTGGGCTGAAAATCGAAACGCCGGCGGTGACGGTGAACCGGTTGTGCGGTTCGGGAATTGAGGCGATCGCGCAGGCGGCGCAGCGGTTGTTGCTGGGCGAGGCCACAATGGTGTTGGCCGGCGGAATGGAGAACATGACGCAGGCGCCATTTGTGGTTCGCGGGGCGCGGACGGGATTGAAGCTCGGCGGAGGAGCTCTGGAAGATTCACTGATGGCGGGGCTCACGGATACGTATTGTGGATTGCCGATGGCGCTGACGGCGGAAAAACTTGCCGAGCAACATAATATTTCACGCAAGGATGCCGACGCGTACGCGCTGCGCAGCCAGCAGGCAGCGGACGCGGCTTACAAAGCGTGCCGTGTCAAGGAAGAGATCGTGGCGGTGGAAGTGAAGCAGGGGAAGAAGACCATGCTTGTGAGCGAAGACGATCACCGGCGTCCGGAAACGACAATGGAAATTTTGGAAAAACTTCCACCTTCGTTTAAGAAAGACGGAATCGTCACCGCGGGCAATGCCAGCGGGATTGTGGATGGCGGAGCCGCGATAGTGGTGACGAGAGAAAAAATCGCGAAGGAGCGGGGATTGAAACCTGTGGGCCGAATCGTATCGTGGGCCGTGGCGGGAGTTGATCCGAGCATCATGGGGATCGGGCCGGTACCGTCATCGCAGAAGGCGCTGAAGCTCGCGGGGCTAACGCTGGAGCAGATGGACCGGGTGGAAGTGAATGAGGCTTTTGCGGCGCAGTATCTTGCGGTAGAAAAAGTGCTGGGATTGAATCGCGATAAGACGAATGTCAACGGCGGGGCGATTGCTCTGGGGCATCCGCTCGGGGCTTCGGGAACGCGGCTGGTGATTACGATTTTGAACGAGTTGCGGAGGAATGGATTGCGGTATGGGCTGGCGACGGCCTGCATCGGCGGGGGGCAGGGAATCGCGATGATTGTTGAGGCGACGGGAAATTGATTGAGTGCCTGCGCCCATCGCGCCGTGAAGAGAAAAGACTGAAGACCTAAAGATAACGCTGAGACGCAGAGTGCGCTGAGGAAGCGCAGAGTGGAATCAGGAATCGGTCATTTCTGCTACACTTTCGCATTCGGGTTCGCGGTTTTCTGCCGAGCCTTTTTCTGCCGATTGGCCGGCAACATCTTCTAAGAGGAAAAGCGTGGCGATTCGAAAAGTGGGAGTCGTGGGGTGTGGGCTGATGGGTTCGGGAATCGCGCAGGTGGCGGCTGCGGCGGGATTCGGAACCGTGGTGCGCGAAGTGAGCGCGGAATTGCTGGACAAGGGACTCAAGAGCATCGAGAAAAATCTGCATCGCTTGGCGGAGAAGGGCACGATCACCGAAGCGGTGAAGGGCGAAATTCGCGGACGGCTCAAAGGAACCACGAAAGTCGAAGACCTCAAGGATTGCGACGTCATCGTAGAGGCGATTATCGAGCAGCTTCCGGCGAAGCGAGAGCTTTTTGGGGCGTTGGATGCGATCTGCCAGACATCGACGATCTTTGCGAGCAACACCTCTTCGTTGACAATTACGGAAATTGCTACGGCGACTAAGCGGCCGCAACGATTTGTCGGTTTGCATTTTTTTAATCCTGTGCCGGTGATGAAGCTGGTGGAGGTGGTGCGGACCATTGCTACGGAGCCTGCGGTTTATGAAGAGATGGTGGCGTTCGGAGCGAAACTGGGCAAGACGCCGGTGCGCGCGCAGGACAGCACCGGCTTCATCGTGAATCGATTGCTGGTGCCGTATCTTCTGGACGCGATTCGCGCGCTGGAAGAGGGCGTCGGGTCCATCGAGGATATTGATAATTCGATGAAGCTGGGGTGCGGACACCCGATGGGGCCACTAACGTTGCTGGATTTCGTGGGACTCGACACTACCTATTACATTTCGCAAATCATGTTTGATGAGTTCAAGGAACGGCGATTCGCGGCACCGCCGCTGCTGAAGCGGATGGTGCTGGCGGGATGGAACGGGCGGAAGTCGGGACGAGGGTTTTATGATTACTCCGATCCGGGGAATCCTAAGGCGATGAAGTTTTAGCGGCGGGAAGAAAATAAAAGAATAAAGATAACGCGGAGACTCCGAGTACGCCGAGCCGAGAAGAGGGAAGAGATGGGTTACGAAAATATTTTGTACGAAAAGAGGGACGGAATTGCGTACATCACCTTCAATCGGCCGAAGGTGCTGAATGCGCTGAATCGCAAAACGGTGGAAGAGTTGCAGCAGGCGCTGCTCGATGCGCGCGATGATCAGGCCGTGCGCGTATTGATTCTTACGGGCGCGGGAGAAAAGGCATTTGTGGCAGGGGCGGATATCAGCGAGCTGGCGCTGCAAACGCCGGTCAACGGCAAAGAATTTTCGCTTTTTGGGCAGGGCGTTTTTCATTTGCTGGAAACGATGGGGAAGCCTTCGATCTGCGCGATCAACGGTTTCGCGCTGGGAGGCGGCTGCGAGCTAGCGCTTTCGTGCACCATTCGAATCGCCAGCAAAACGGCAAAGCTCGGCCAACCGGAAGTGAAACTCGGGATCGTTCCCGGTTACGGCGGATCGCAGCGGCTGGCGCGGCTGTGTGGCAAGGGTGTGGCGCACGAACTTTGCCTTACCGGCGAAATGATCACCGCGGAAGAAGCCCAGCGTATCGGACTGGTGAATCATATTTACGAGCCGGCGGAGCTGATTCCCGCCGCGGAAGCCATGGCGAAGAAGATTATCGCCAACGGGCCACTCGCCGTGAAATTCACCATGGAAGCGATCGAGCGCGGCGTGGAAATGGCTCAGGAAGAGGGGCTGTTCCTGGAGGCGACGCTTTTCGGCGTCGCTTGCGCGACAGAAGACATGCGCGAAGGCACCAAGGCATTTTTGGAAAAGAGGCCGCCGCAGTTCAAAGGGAAGTAGGTAAAGGAATAAAGGATAGGAATTCGGAACGGCGCGGATTGGCGATGGCGGAGAAAATACAGCCCGGGAGGATTGATGGCGCATTGAGCGCGGCCGGTTTTCGCTTTGGAATTGTCGTGAGCCGCTTCAATAGCTTTATCACCGCGCGGCTTCTTGCGGCGGCGGTGGATGCGCTGGAGCGGGCGGGCGCGGGCAGCAAAGATGTTGATGTGATGCACGTTCCGGGAGCGTTCGAACTGCCGCTGGCGGCGAAAAAACTGGCGGCCACGGGGAAGTACGATGCGCTGATCGCCGTTGGCTGCGTGCTTCGCGGCGAAACGACGCACTATGACTATGTTTGTTCGGAGACCGCACGCGGATTGCAACTCGCGCAGATGGACAGCGGCTTGCCGATTATTTTTTGTGTGCTGACGTGCGACACGCTGGAACAAGCCATCGACCGCGCTGGACTCAAGGGCGGGAACAAAGGATTCGAAGCGGGGCTCGCCGCCATCGAAATGGCGCAACTGTCACGCAAGCTTCGCGCCTCTCATGCGAAAGCAGCGTCTGCCGGAAAGCCGCGGCGCAAGTAACGTGTCTCTCCGCACCAAATCCCGCGAGTTTGCGATGCAGATGCTGTTCCAGTGGGACATGAGCCAGCAGGATTTCACCAAGCTGGAAGTGAAATTCTGGAAAAGCGCAAAGGCCGCGGACAAGACGCGCGCATTCGCGAACAAACTTTTTGAGGGCGCGGCGAAGGACGTCACCACGCTGGACGCGATCATCGTCAAGCACGCCGACAACTGGCGGTTCGAACGGCTTGCGGCCATCGATCGCGCCATTTTGCGGCTGGCGATTCATGAAATGAACGGCACGGACACGCCGCCTGGGGTCGTCCTGAACGAAGCTGTGGAATTGGCTAAGAAGTTTTCCTCGGAAGATTCCGGGGCGTTTGTGAATGGTGTCCTCGACGCGGTCCATAAATCCTTGAAAATAAACTAGTTATATCCGATTCTGCGGCGCTCGAGTCCTTCCATGAAAGCTTGCTTGCGGCGTAGCGAAACTTTGCTGCTCTACCTGTGTTTGATTTTGTAAGTGTGGTGGTGAGTTCAGGAATCATTTCAATTGGAGAGAAGACAATGAAGGCAGAACTCATAGTCCGTCGAGGTGTGATCGCAGTCGCTTTTGCCGGTTTGTTCGCCGGTGGCACGTATGCCAATAGCCAGGATCCGACTCCGCAGCAGCAGGATATCCAGAACGACAAGAAAGACATTCGAAGCGATAAGAAAGACCTGGCGAAGGATCGTGCGGATCGCAATGCCGATCAGCGGGACATCAATCACGATAAACGCGACCTGAGCAAGGACCGCGTGGACCGCAACAAGGACCAGCGCGACATCAATCACGACAAGGCCCAGCTTGCGCGCGATGACAAGAAATACGGCGACAATAGCGCGCAGGCGCAAGCCGATCGCAAGGACCTTCGCGCGGATCGCGTCGACCGGAATAAGGATCAGCGGGACATCAATCACGATAAGAAGGACCTGTCCAAGGACCGCAAAGATCGCAACCAAGACCAGAAGGAGATCAACAAGGACAAGAAAGGCCTGCACAAGGATCGCAAGGACCTGCGCCACGACAAACGCGGGCACTAAGAGCAGCTCTTAGTTGTCAGTTTTCAGTTATCAGTCCCGGAAAAAAGCTATGAAGGCCGCTCGGAGTTCCCGGGTGGCCCTTGTTTTCTGTTGTTGTTTTCACTATTTAGTGAAAGAAGTCAGACGCGGATGGTGCCTTCGAAAACTTTCACGGCCGCGCCGCTGACGCGCGGGACGAGTTTCTTTCCACTCTGCGTGACTTCCACTTCGATCAGGCTTGGGCGTCCCATTTCCGCGCCCTGAAGAATGCTCAAGGTGTGGCCTGGCGCTAATTTTCCGTTTCGCACAAGGTACGCGCCCAGCGAACCAGCGGCGGAGCCCGTCGCGGCGTCTTCATAGAGTTCCCAGGGCAGCATGCCGCGGGAAAAGGCTTTGCCATTGCCGCCAAGTGCGAAGCAGTAAGCCATCGTCGCGTTCTTGCCCTGGAGGCGGCGGAGTTCGGTCATGTTCATGGCGATGTTGCCCAGCGCGGCACGATTCCGCAGCGGCACCATCAGGTTGAAGATGCCGGTGGATACAAATTCAGGTTGCAGTTTCGGGTCGAAGTCTTTGGGTGAAATCCCCAGTGCGGAGGCAAGCTTCTTCTTGTTGAATTTCGCAGGCTTGAAGATGGCTTCCTTCTGAGTCATGGTCACGCGCTGCGGGCGGCCGTCCTTGAAGCGGATTTCCACCGGCAAGATGCCCGCGCCGGTTTCTTGCAGAACGTGGACGCCGCCATCCTGCGCAGGAACGACGCCCAGCTCCGCGAGCAAGAACCAGGTTCCAATCACGGGATGCCCGGCGAGCTTGAGTTCCTCCTTTGTCGTGAAGATGCGCAAGCGCGCGAGGGCTTCCTCTTCCGTCGGCTTTTGCACAAAGACGGTTTCCGAAAGATTCATTTCGCGCGCGATGGCGAGCATTTGGTCGTTCGAAAGCCCGTCACCGTCGGTAAATACGGCGAGCGGGTTACCTTCGAAGCGGTTGTTGGTGAAAACGTCGAGGGTATAGAAGCGGTGTTCCATGGCTGGTCGTAGATCGGCCGCGGGAGCGGATTTCAGATGCGCTCGAGCTGGGCGACAGTCCTTTCGTTGGTGATGTTGCCGGTATTCAACGTCGATTTTGGTTCAATGAGGATGATGTGAACTTCCTCGTCAGCGACAGGGCAGTGCTCGACGCCGCGCGGCACGACGATAAATTCGCCTTCCTTGACGACGGCTTCGTGGCCGCGGTATTTCATCCGCAGCGTGCCTTTCACGACCAGAAACAGTTCGTCTTCGTTTTCATGATGATGCCAGATAAATTCGCCTTTTAGCTTCACCGCCTTGACGTGGCAGTCGTTCACCTCACCAATGACGCGCGGTTTGTAGTAGTCGGAGAAGAGAGCGAATTTTTCTTTCAGATTGACCGTTTTCATGAGCGCACCTATAGATTTTGGACGATGCCGGTCACAGCTTGGAGGACACGCTGCGTCGTCTCGACATTTGACGTTTCGCAATAAACTCGCAAAAGATTCTCGGTTCCCGAGGCGCGGACCATCACCCATCCGACATCGCTCAGATAGAGCTTGATGCCGTCCATATCTTCCCGGCGAACCACCGGCAGATCAAGGATACGGCTCAGTTTCGCATCCGAAAAGTGAACGATGGCTTTTTCTTTTTGGCCTGGTTTCAGATCGAGATCGACGCGGCCGTAATGATACTCGCCGAACTCGGCGGTAAGCACGGCGAGCAGCTCACCAAGTGATTTGCCGTGCCAGGCCATCAGTTCCGCAAGGAGAAGCGCGGAAACCGTCGCGTCGCGCTCGGGGATGTAGAGGTTGGTGCCAATGCCGCCGCTCTCTTCGCCGCCGATCAAAATGTTCTGCTCGAGCATCAGCTCGCAGATGTATTTGAAGCCGATGGGCGTTTCGTGAAGTTTCCGGCCGAATTTTGCGGCGAGCTTGTCGATGAGCTTCGTGACGGAAAAAGTTTTTGCGATATCGCCGGGCAGGCTGCGGGTTCCGGCGAGGTGCCAGACGAGCAGTGCAAAGATCTGATGAGGATTGACGAACGTGCCGTCGCGGTCGATGGCTCCAATGCGATCGCCATCGCCGTCGGCGCACAAGCCGGCATCGAATTTCCCGGCGAGCACCGCTCGCCGCAAAGCCTCGATATGCGGCTCGATCGGTTCCGGATGTACGCCGCCGAAGCGCGGGTCGCGCGTCCCACGAATTTCATCGCAGGCGATGCCATTGCGCCGGAAAAGTTCGACGAGCAAGCCCGTGGCCGAGCCATGCATGACATCGGATACAAAGCGAAATTTCGCCTTCCTCAGCCGTTGCCAATCGACCAGTTTTTCGAGTGTGTCGAGATATGGAGCGCGCAGCTCCAGGGGCTGGATCAGGTTTCTTCGCGGCGGCAGAGGCGGCACGCATACTTTCTGCACCACATCGAGGTCTTTTTCGATTTGCGCGACAATCGAAGGCAATGCCGAGCTGCCATAGCTCGCTTTGTACTTGATACCATTCCATTGATACGGATTGTGGCTCGCGGTGATCATCAGGCCGCCAGCCGCTCCGTGTTGCCTCACGAGCAAGGAAACCGCCGGGGTGGGGCAGGGTTTATCCGTCAAGAAAACGGGCGTGCCACTCGCGGAAACCACTTCAGCGGCGGTCGCGGCGATGCCGTCCGAGGCGAAGCGATGGTCGTAGCCGATGATGACGCCCTTGCGCGCATCTTCGCAGCGCACGACGTAACGGGCGATGGCCTGCGCGACAGTGCGCGCATTCGCGAAAGTAAAATCTTCCGCGATGATGCCCCGCCAGCCATCGGTGCCGAACTTAATGGAGTCCATATATGTCGATGCAAAGTATACGCGAGGCGAACAATTCGCCAACAGCCGGATTGGCCTGGTTGTGGAGGACGGACCGCCTCAGAAGGCGGCCTCTACAAGAGCG
>Ga0137394_10000654_pt1 | contig 24117 bp, 26 predicted proteins | sample czobulk116metaG_FD_108278 | JGI IMG/M metagenome (GOLD analysis project Ga0137394, IMG submission 108278) | Vadose zone soil microbial communities from Angelo Coast Range Reserve, California, USA - czobulk1.16 metaG | ecosystem: Environmental > Terrestrial > Soil > Vadose zone | place: USA...
ATATGAGCACGGTTCCACCAGGACAAGAATTTTCCGCACACCTGGCCACCACCACCTTTCCTTCACCACAGCCTGCGGCAGATCCACCTCCAGCCCACTGTCTTTCTCCCCCCACTGGGGCTCTCCGCTCGTCGAACACCGGGAACATTGGTCCCAGTCCCAGGGCCGTCCGCCTCTCCTCCTGCCCTTTATCCCACATGTCCGAGCGGCAGCAACGGAATCGGAGGTGTCTGAATGTGCGCGACTGCCACACGGCGGGATGTTGTTCTCCCCCTGGGCAGATGTGGACCTCGTGCGGTCGCACATGGCATCGTCATCATCAGCCGTCTCGCAGCCCTCGGCGCTGCAGCGCGTGGCATCTGGCACACTCGGGTTGAGTTAGCGGAGGATGAGGAAGATGATCCGTATTTGGGAGCGTATATACGACGATGAAGGAGATCATGCAATATTTCCTCGGTCAGACTTCGCATGAATTTCATTACGTCATTATATAGGGTTTTCCCGATATACCGGCCCGTGTAAATCTGCGCGTAAGACTGGTGCGTTTCGTTGGTGCACCTTTTCGCTTTGAGGGCGACAAAGTTGAGTGCTACAAATACCAGCCACTACTGTATAGCCGAACAATAGCGTCAACATAGAGCTCTTCGGCCGCGCTGAGCGACGGGTGCCAGCCAACAATTCGGTCACGTCGGACTCGTGTACGCCACATACAAGTTCGTCCCCTGCGAAGAGAAGACACGCATTTGTCCATGCGATTAGACTTTCCCACTCGCCCCATGCGTCTTTCGAATGCCTGGCCGCGGTGAAAACTGCTAAGTTTAAAGTTTTTCAAGGCGTTCTCTGATCTCGAAAAAGACGCCATCAGCGCCGTATACTATGACTAAAATATTCGCGCCATGGCTCCCCATTTCATCCCATCGACAAGTCGACATCAACTTTTTTTTCTTAGAACAGAATTCAGATGCCCAAGGAGCAGCCAGGGTAGATGGAGAGGGACGTGGACGAGCTGATGCAGTTGCTTCAGAGCAGTGAGTCTTCACCCAATGGAGAGAACGGGACATTTTAATCCGTCAGCGGGGCCCCTTTATTGTTGCCAGACGAGCCGCGGGGGGGCTGCTGTCGTGAAGATTGTGCTCATCCAGCACGTCGAACTGGGCTCCAAGGTTACCCTCGGCGTCCTTTGCGACCAGATCGTACCGCCAGATGATCCCATGGGAGACGAGGATCCGGCACAATCCTGCACGGACTCGGAGCAGGAACGGATGCTGATTGACACGTTACTCGTTACTCAAGGTGCCGTGCATTCCGTGATCGTTTTGCCAAAACTGCCCTGACAGACGAGCTTGGGTTTGCCAGGCAGTGGCTAAATCTGACCACAGGGATGTGGCGAAGATCGCGAAGGACATCCTCAGTTTCCTCTCCTTCGACAGCGACGATGACGACGACGGTAGCTGCCGTGCACGCCCCGCTCGATGACGCGGCGATGAGCTGCTTTTATCTGATTCTACTCGAGCGAGTGGCGTTATCGATCAAGGAAGACCTCGCACCTGGGCGGAACCCTACGAGCCTGGTGCAGTCCCGCCTTTACCTCAGGCTGTCGGACTTTCTGTGTTGCGAATGGTACACGTCAGATTCCGTCCAGCCCTTGCGTGATATTGAGTATTGGGTTGTAGAATGTTCTATGACGTCTCAGAAGTTCAGGGGTGCGAGGACTTGGGTTTGATACAGTGATTACAGAGTGCCATGCTCCACATGCTGTAACAACGCGAGACATGATGGTATAAAGATAAAATCATATAGTAAATCATGGCAAGCAGGAAGCGATTATCGGAGACGATGACTCAGGATAAATTCTGTAAATTGTGAAATAGAATATTCTCGGGGAGGTGAAGAAAACTGGTTTGTGATTTCCCCATGAATGTGAGAAGACATGTATTGCAAGCATGCTTTATGCAGGGCCTTTTTAAGCGATGGCCTAGATGATGAGGCATAACAAAGGCAGGTATAGTCCAGGATGAGAAGTGTCACTACTTAAAATGTTAGAAATTATAGAGGCAGACAGTAAAAATATACCAATCAATGTGTGATGTGTATCATCATTAGATATAGAAAGAGTTTGCTAAAGATGCATGAGTAAAACCAAGATAGAATGGTAAAATAATGACAATACATTGGTAATGAATGAGCCTAATGTGGAGGTCAAAGTCTGCAGAGCCGAGAAAGGCAGAAATAAGGACGCAGAGAGCAAGCAAGTACAACAAAAAAACTCACTATCTGGAAAATACAAAGAGGGAAACAAGTCGGGTAACAAAATTCAAGTAAGTGTGGGGGCACTCACAAACTAAGGAGCACAAAGAGAGAAAGCAGTCAGAGCACCAATGAAAGCGAGCGAGTTCGGGGGCACTTACGTCCTGTCAAGTACAGATAAAGGAACTCATTAGGACAGCAAAAACAAGCCAGCAAAAAAAGGACACTTGCTTTCTGTTGAGTGCAGAAGGAAGGACTCATCAGAACAGAAATCTGGCGAGCAATGGGCACTCACTTTCTGTCGAGCGTGGACGGAGGGACGACTTGAAGTCAGGACGGTGAAAGAAAGCAAGCAGGTAAGGGGCACTCACGTTCTGTCAAGTGCAGATGGAGAGACTCATCAGGACAGAAAAAGAAAGCCAGCGAGCGAGAGGCACCCACGTCCTGTCGGACACAAACGGAGGGACAAATCAGCACATTGAAATAAGCCAGCGAGTGAGGGGAGCTCACTTTCTGTCGATCGCAGACAGATGGACAAGTCAGGACAGTGAAAGAATGCCAGCGAGCAACGGAGGGGCACTCACTTTCTGTCGATCGCAGACAGACGGACAAGTCAGAGCAGCGAAAGAAAGCTAGGGAGCGGAGGGCACTCACAAACTGTCGATCACAAGAGAAGAACAAGTCAGGGCTGCGGAATGAAACCAACGAGCGAGGGGCACTCACGCCCTATCGAGCACGAACAGACAGACGACTCAGGACTGCGAAATGAAACGAGCAAGCAAAGGGTACTCACGGACTGTCGAGCACAGACGGAGGGATAAGTCAGGAGAGCAAAAAAAAAGCCAGTGAGCGAGGGGAACTCACATCCTGTCGAGTGCCGAGAGAAGGACAAGTCAGGGCAGTGAAAAAAAGCCAGCGAGCGAGACGAACTCACTTCCTGTGGAGCACCGAGAGAGGGACCAAGTCAGGGCAGCGAGAAAAAGCCAGCAAGCGAGGAGCACTCACGTCCTGTCGAGTGCAGAGGGAGAGACAAGTCATGACAGCAAAAAAATCCAGAGATCAAGGAACACTCACCAACTGTCAAGTGCAGAGGGAGAGAGAAGTCAAGACAGAGAAAGAAAGCCAGCCAGCCAGCAGCACTCACCACCTGTCGAGTGCAGAGGGAGGGACAAGTCATTACAGAGAAAGCCAGCCAGCCAGCCAGCGGCACTCACACGCTGTAGAGCACATAGGGAGGGACAAGTCAGGACAGTGAAAGAAAGCGAGCGAGCGAGGGGCACCCACCAACTGTCGAGCGCCGAGCAAGGGACATGTCAGGGACAGCGAAAGAAATTCAGCAAGCGACGGACACTCACAGACTGTCGAGTGGGGAGGGACAAATCAGGACAGTGAAAGAAAATCAGCGAGCGACGGGCACTTACGGACTGTCGAGTGGAGACGGGGGGCAAATCAGGATAGCGAAAAAAAAGAAGCGAGCAAGGGGCACTCACTTCCTCTCGAGCGCAGATGGAGGGGAAAGTCAGGGCAGCGAAAGAAATCCAGCGAGCGAGGGGTGCTCACTAACTGTTGAGCGCCGAGCGAGGGACATGTCAGGGACAGTGAAAGAAATCCAGCAAGCGAGGGACACTCACGGACTGTAGAGTGCAAAGGGAGGCACAAATCAGGACAGTGAAAGAAAACCAGCGAGCGACAGGCACTCACATACTGTCGAGCACAGAGGGAGGGACAAGTCAGGACAGCAAAAAAAAACCAGCAAGCGAGGAGCACCCACTTTCTGTTGAGCGCAGAAGGAAGGAAAAGTCAGCATGGGGAAAGAAAACCAGCCAGCAAGGGGCACTCACGGGCTGTTGAGCGTAGAGGGTAAGATAAGTCGGGACAGCCAAAGACAGTCAGCAATCGAGGGACACTCACAAACTGTGGAGCACAGAGGGAAGGACGAGTCAGGACAGCGAAGAAAAGCCAGCAAGCGACGGGCACTCACATACTGTGGAGCACAGAGGGAGGGACAAGTCAGGACAGCGAAAGAAATCTAGTAAGCGAGGGGCACTCACAGACTGTTGAGTGCAAAGGGAGGGACAAATCAGGGTTGTGAAAGAAATCCAGCGAGCGAGGAACACTCACCCTCTGTCGAACGCAGAGCAAGGGACAAGTCAGGGCAGTGAAAGAAATCCAGCAAGCGACGGGCACTCACAATCTGTCAAGTGTAGAGCGAGGGACAAGTCAGGACAGTGAAAGAAATCCAACAAGCGACGGGCACTCACCCTCTGTTGAACACAGAGCAAGGGACAAATCAGGACAGTGAAAGAAATCCAGTAAGCAAGGGACACTCACGGACTGTTGAATACAAAGGGAGGGACAAATCAGGATAGTGAAAAAAATCCAGCGAGCGACGGGCACTCACATACTGTCGAGCACAGAGGGAGGGACAAATCAGGAAAGTGAAAGAAATCCAGCGAGCTACGGGCACTCACCGTCTGTCGAACGCAGAGCGGGGGACAAGTCAGGACATCGAAAGCGGGCAAGAGAGTGATGAGAGAATATAATGAGAAGTCAGGACATCGGAGACAGGTAATTAAGGTCAGACTGACACGAAACTAGGTAGTAATCTTCTTTCAGCATGAGGCGATTCGCAACGCCGCATTATGACTTACCCAAAGCGAAGGAAACGCTAGTATGCATAACCTTATTACTTTTTCTGTACTCCCGAGGCCTTGCACAATTGCGGAATGAGCCCTGAAATGATACTACGTTCCTCTCATTTCCTTTCACGTTCTTGAGAACCTACTTACCTACTAATGGCTTGATTTATGCTCAGCTCCAAGTTATCCCGCTGTACAGCCAACAACATCAGGGCAACGGCGCCACCGGAGAGAGTGTTAGCAGTCAGCTTGATAAGGCCGTCACACCGTTGGCCAGGCTTGTGCATTCCTGCAGGATAGAGATTAGTATAGGACATGGTTCGAAGGCAATGCAAATCCTCACTCTCTAACCGTATGAACGGTGGAGGTCCCGTAAGGTTGGCCAGATAATGTTGATTAAATACGCTTTCGACCTCGGCGTCGAGGAGCGCTGGGTCACGATGCTGATCTTCCAACTTTTGCTTGATGTCGCGCCTGAATTGATCTTGCTTCGTGAACAACGCTATTACAGGGACTTGAAAAATTCCTCATGTCAACGCCAGTTCATAAAGTTGCAGTTCGACGCACCGTTCTTATCTGGGCAAATATCGTCAAAATACTTCAAATCTAGCTCAGGCCGAACATTGTCCATCGGAATGCAGTACCTGACGAGGAATTTGTGAATTTGAATTTGAAGATACCTAAAGGAACAAACCAAATCGCGTGCAATTTATCCTTCAATAATTTCTCTCCCGATTTGCGACGGACAAAATGTTGGACAATCTTGAGCTCCTCTTCACCGCCAGCTTCGAATCCGCGCGAGTCGTGGAAAAGATAACCGTCGTGGTTATTGAAGACGAGTTCGTCGTCGATGTTGTGCATGCCACGCTGTAAGCAGGACCCTCACGATCAGCCGTCATCAATAAGCATAAGTATGCCCGACCTCTATCGTAGGGTCGAGTTTGACCTGGCTAGACAATGAGATTTAACGTGCTCTTAGGAACCAGAACGTACCCGCTTGCGATTTCCCTCTGTATCACACCTATAGATATCTGGACTCTGGGTCGTGTCACAAACTCGCTGCAAGATCGAGGTCTTGCCGGCGTTCGCTCTTCCAATGATGAGGATTCGGAACTTGATATAGCTAGGGACCCGGGGTAGAATGGTATCGACGGTATCGTTCCCAGATGACTTGGACGTGGCCTGGCCCATCCTTTGAATACAATGTTGTTGCGAGAAGGAGACTTGTAATAGGACTGAACACGCGTGAGATTGCTTGGTGCTGGGAACTAGGAACTGCGTACCCTGTGCGGAGGGATGGCTGTACGGTACAAAGCATAAACGTATCAACACGTGCCGGCTGATAACGGTGAACCTAAAAATAATGCACGATTCACAGATTAATCCAACCTGCAAACGCGCCCAAGCAATGCTCGCAAGACAACACTGACTAGTACTCTTCTGCAGCAAGATTCGGTGTAAACCTGAAAACCGTGAATAAGCTGTTACTTAATCTTTTAGATGGTGTTTTGGGACAGATTTTGGCTAGATTTAAAAAATTTCTCACCATAGGACATTTTGATTATTCAAGGTTTTTTACCCTTATGAAAAGTTAAAGATTATGTAACGGTGTATTCACGGTTTCAGGTGACACCAAATCATGCTGACAACTCAAGGAGCTCGGTCTGGCCACAGGGATGTGGCGAAGATCACGAAGGACACCCTCGGTTTCCTCCCCTCCTTCGACAGCGACGTCGCTGTGACGACGACGACAACGGTGGCTGCCGTGCGCCCCCAACTCGACGACGCGGCGATCGACCTCGCGCTGGGGCGGAACCCTATGAGCCTGGAACAGTCCCGCCTTTACCTCTCGCTGTTGGACTTCCTGTGTCGCGAATGGGACGCGTCGGATCCCGTCCAGCTCCATCAGGGAAAACTACTGCCCGTCGTCGCTCGTCGGCAAAATGACGCCCGAGAGGCTCTCCGAGAACCCGCGCCTGTTCGTCATCGTATACCTGGCGCGGGCCCTCCGCTTGCGGTCGTCGGCCGCCGAGCCCGGACGGCCCAGAGTCTGGCGAGCTCGCATCGATGCAGCGTCAGGTCGTGGATGCGTTGAGGATCAACCTCCGCGTGCGTGTTCTCACACCCCGTTGCTTCTTCATTTTCAATTCATTTTCAAGCAGTTCTTCGTCGAAATTTGCGGAAAAACCGACGGATGTGATCGTTTTTATCGTTCGTCAATTTTTTCTCCATCGTTCTTAGAAGGTGCAATAGACGAATTGGAACATCCCACCACCCTTCCATGTGATTCTGGCTGATATTGCTCGTCTGGCAAACGAAAAGCAGTTGCCCGAGTCCAAATGTGTCGCAGATCTTAGCAGGGTTCGTTTCTAAACTCTTTCGTTTGTGTTTTCGTCCCATTTTACTTATACTTTTCGTCTTCATCAGTTGTTGGCTCCGCCAACGTCACATCCGCTCTCGCTTCCCGCGAAACCACCACCATCTCCAGCCCCACTGTCGGTCCTCAACGTTCTTGCAGAGGCCATTTCTGGAAAGCAGAGAGGTGGGGACGACGAGTCCAATGTGCCGGGGGAGCGACCAGGAGCGAGGAAACTGTCCATCAAGGGACAACAAGATTGTCAATGATGTAGGCGCAAGGATTCCTCTCCTGACCATTCTAGGGGCTCCGGTCCATCTACGCCCGAAAGTGCAGCAGAAGACGGCCCCCAGCAGCCCTCGACTATGAAACGGCTGAAGACGACTACCGAAGAGGAGGCACCGTCGCTATTGCTGCGCAAGGGACACACAGCAGATCTTAGTACCATCACGCGGGCGAAAGATGTCGAAGTCCCCACCAGCAATTCAATCGTAGCGCTCCGATTCATGATGGCGATCTTTCACTGGGGATTAACATCAAAGGCGCTGCGCGTTCTCATTCTCGTTCGCATCCGCAGTCTCTACTCGAAAGGATACAAGGATACGGGACATAGTGGGCACTCGTTTAGGTTAGCAATTTTGGTAGTTTTGGTAGTCAGCTTGCGGACCCCGCGAGCGACTCACACACAAATTGGCGACTCGGAAGAATCGCGATCGGGGCGCAACAAATAAAGTCAATCGCCATCATTACAGGCTACGGCAGCAGCTACTTTGTTGTGATTGACTTGTACAGATGAAGTGGCGAGACGAAGCTTGTTTTTGCGGTGCGCCGCGCCGCACTGCAGCATCGACTCGGAAGACGCCCACCATTCTTGTGGTACGTTCTTGCAGTGGCCCCGTCCCCAGTTAGTCCAGACCATGCAACGCGATCACACTTTACTCGCATAACATTCTATCACCTTTAAGTGTCGGGACACTGTTTATTTTCCTGGCCACCACGATGCATGCGTGAGTCCGTGAAGAACAACAAGGAGAAAGGGACAGCATGTTGGAATCTGCCCCGCCGGAGGCGAACGCGGACACACCCTCGTGTGGTGCTCGTTCGGCCTCGGGGTGGGCCGATGACGCGCACCGGCCTATGGCGTTGCGCATGGCCAGTCCTTCGATCGTAGAAGTGCCTGCCGAAATGGAGTCCAAGGTTCTTAGGCCTAGCTCAAGTTGCAAGTTATATGGCCCCCACAAATGAGCGTCTGCCCATCTCATACCACATAATCAACAATTACTTGCTTTTTCACTTCAGGCCTCGCATAACGTTGGCCGTTCGATCTCGTACCGAATCTCATTTCAGATCTGTCGGTAGTAGTCAAGATAAATTCTCAGGGCATGTGTGCTACATGGTTCAATCGCGAAATCACTCAATGAAGTTTGCAAGCCGCAGCTCACGAGTGAGATGATTGAGCTCGAGTTCTCTCTGGTTGTCTTCAGGTCCGGAGGCCAGGACAAACGCGGGGATAGGCAGCTCGGACTTGGGTTCAATTCAGTGAGAGCCGTACTACACATGCTGTAAACGCAAAGGCAAATTCATACAGTAAATGATGGCAAGCAAGAAACAATTATCAGAGACGAGAACGAAGGATAAATTCTGTAAATTGTGAAATAGAATATACTTGGGGAGGTAAAGAAAAGTGGTTTGTAATTTCACCATGAATGTGAGAAGACATGTATTGTGAGCATGCTTTATTCAGAGCCTTTTTAAGAGATGGCCTAGACAAGGAGGCATAACAAAGGCAGGTGTGATCCAGGATGAGAAGTGTCGCTATTCGAAATGTTAGAAATCAAAAAGACAGATAGCAGAAACATACCGATCATTGCGTGATGTGTATCATCATTAGATACACCAAGGGATGGCTGAAAATGCATGAGTAAAACCAAAATATAATGGTAAATTAACAATAGTACGTTGGCAAGGAACGAGCTCAACGTGGAGAATAAGGTCTGTGGAACGAAGAAAGGGGGAATAAGAACACACAGAGCAAGCAAATACAACATAAGAACTCACTTTCTGGGAAACAGAAATAGGCACTCATCAGAACGGCGAAAGAAAGCCAGCAAGCCAGGGCACTCACTCTCTGTCGAGCGCAGAGGTAGGGGCCCGTCAGCAAAAGAAGCGAGCGAGCGGGGCGGAGACACAGGGAAGGGGCACTCACGTGCTGTCGAGCACAGAGGGAGGGACAAGTCAGGACAGCAAAAGAAAGCCAGTGGACGAGGGGCACTCACGATCTGTCAAAGAGGGAAAGTCAGGACAGCAAAAGAATGCCAGCGAGCGAATGCCACTCAAAAGCTGTCGAGCGGGAGAAATTACAAGTCAGGATAGCGAAGAAAAAGCTAGCAAGCAAGAGGTACTCACGTCCTGTCGAGCACAGAGCGAGGGACAAATCAGCGCAGCGAAAGAAAGCTAGATAATGAAGGGTACTCACTCTCTGTCCAGCGGAGAGCGAGGGGCTCGTCAGGACAGCAAAAGAAGGTCGGCATGCGAGGAGGACTCACGATCTGTCAAGCGCAGAGGAAAAGGCAAGTCAGGGCGTCGAAAGAAAGCAAACGAGCGAGGAAACTCACGTCCTGTCGAACACAGAAAGAGACAAGTCGGTCTCAGACAGCGAAAGACAGCCAGCGAGCGGGGTACACTCACGACCTGTCGAGGGCAGAGGGGGGGACAAGTCAACGCAGTGTAAGAAAGCCGGCAGATGAGGGCACTCACTCTCTGTTCAGCAGGGGGAGATACAAGTTAGGATGCTGAACGAAGACCAGCAAGCGAGTGGCACTCACGTCCTGTCATGCGGAGAGGGAGAAACTCGTCAGGACAGCGAAAGAAAGCCAGCAAGCGGGACACTCACTTCCTGTTGAATACGAAGGGAGAACTTAGGATAGCGAATGAAAATCAGTGAGCGAGGGGCACTTACGAACTGTGGAGCGCAGAAGAAGGGACAAGTCAGGAAAGCGAAAGGAAGCCAGCGAGCGAGTGCACTCACGTCCTGATGAGCGCAGAGGGAGATAATCGTCAAGATAGGGATAAAAGGCCAGAGAGCGCCTCTGGAGGGCCACTCACCGACTGTCGAGCGCAAAAAGAGGGACTCTTCAGGACGGCAAAAGAATGCCAGCGAGCGAGGGGCACTCACAAACTATGAAGTGCCAAGGGAGACAAGTTAAGACAGCAAAAGAATGCCAGCGAGCGAGGACCATTTACCATCTACCGAGCGAGGAAGGAGGGACTCATCAGGACAGCGAAAGCCAGCGAGCGAAGGTGATCATGACTCACAGTCTATCAAGTGAAGAGGGGTCGACAAGTCAGGACAGCGGAAGAAAGCCAGCGCGCGAGAAACACTCACGTCCTGTCGAAAGCAGAGTTAGGGACAATTCAGGACAGCAAACGAATACCAGCGAGCAAGGTACACTCACGCCCTATTGAGTGCAGAGGGAGTTACAAGCCAGGACCAAGAGAAAACCAGCAAGCGAGAGACACTCACGTTCTATTGAGCGGAGAGGAAGGGACAGGTTCAGGATAACAAAGGAAAGCTAGCGAGCGAGGGGCACTCACATCCTGTCGAGCGCCGAGGGAAAGCCATTTCAAAACTGCGAAACAAAGCCAGCGAGCGAGGGGCACTCACGTCCTGTCGAGTAAAGAGGGTGTCGTCGTCGTCGGGACAGCGAAAGGAAGCCAACGAGCCCAGAACGAGGGAGCCGTCAGGACGGGGAAAGAAAGCCAGCGATAGGGTGGCACTCACGTCCTGTCGAGGTAAGGAGGGTCAAGTCAAGACAGCGAAAGAGAGCCAGTAAACGAAGGGCACTCACGTCCTGTCGAGCGCGGAGGAAGGGACAAGTCAGTTCATCAAAAGAAAGCCAGCGAGCGACAGGTACTCACGAACTGTGAAGGGCAGAGGGAGAATCGGAGCTAAATCAAGACTGAAAGAAAACCAGCGAGCGAGTAGGGACTCACACTCTGTTCAGCACAGAGGGAGGGTCAGGTCAGGATAGTAAAAGAAAGCGAGCGAGCGAGGGGCACTCACGATCTGTCGAGGGCAGGATAAGGGACCCGTCAGGACAGAGAAAAAAAGCCAGGAAGGGAGGGGCACTCACACCCTGTCGAGCGCGGAGGGAAGGACATTTAAAGACAGCGAAGAGAGCCAGCGGGCACTCACCTCCTGTCGAGTACAGAGGGAGTAGTCAGGACAGCGGAAAGAAGCTAACGAGCATGGGGCACTCACTCTCTGTTAAGCACAGAACGAGGGAGCTATAAGGGACGGGGAAGAACGCCGGCGATAGTGAGGTACTCACGTCCTGTCGAGCGAAGGAGGATGAAGTCAAGACAGCGAAAGAGAGCCAGCGAACGAGGGGCACTCACGTCCTGTCGAGTGCCGAGGAAGGGACAAGTCAGGACAGCAAAAGAAAGCCAGCGAGCGACGGGCACTCACTCTCTGTTCGGCGTAAAAGGGAGAGACAAGTCAGAACTATGAAAGAGAGCCAACGAGCGAGGGATACTCACGAACTGTCGAGCGCGGAGAGAGAAAAGTCAGGACAGCGAACGAAAGATAACGAACGAGAGGCACTCACGAACTGTCGACCCCAAGAGAGAAACAGGTCAGGACAGCGAAAGAAGTAGCGAGCGTGTGGCACTTACGAACTGTAAAGCACAGATGGACGGACAAATCGGGACAGGGAAGGAAGCTAGCTAGCGAGGAGCACTCACTCTCTTTTGAGCGCAGAGGGGGAGCACCCGAGAGAATAATCAGGACAGCGAAAGAAAGCCGGCGAGGAAGGAGCACTCACGAACTGTCAAGCGCAGAGGAAGAGGCAAGTCAGGACAGCAAAAAAAATCCAGCGAGTGAGTGACATTCACCAACTGTTGGGCGCAAAGGGAAAGACAAATTAGGACATCGAAAGAAAACCAGTGAGCGAGGGGCACTCACGTCCTGTTGAGCGGAGAGGGGAGATAATTCAGGACATCGAAAGATCGCCTGCGTGGGAGATGTACTCACAAGCTGTCGAGCGCAGAGCGAGGCGACTAGTCAGGGCAGCAAAAAAATGCCAGCGGAGGGGCACTCACACACTGTCGAGGGACTCGTCAGGACAGCTAAAGAAAGCCAGTGAGCGAGGGGCACTCACGATCTGTCGAGCGCAGAGGAAGGGACAAGTCCGAGTCAGGACAGCGAAAGCAAGCCAGCGCAGGAGGAACACTCACGTCCTGTCGAACGCAGAGTGAGCGCCAAGTCAGGAGAGCAAAAAAAAAGCCAGCGAGCGAGGTATACTCACTCCCTATTGAGTGCAGAGGGAGAGACAAGTCAGTACTGAAAGAAAACCGGCGAGCGAGAGGCACTCACACTCTGTTGAGCGAAGAGGGGGGGGGCATGTCAGAATAGCGAAAGGAAGTCGGCGAGCGAAGGGCACTCACCGGCTGTCGGGGCAGAGGGGTAGAGAAGTCAGGACAGCAAAGAGCAACCAGACCAGCGAGCGAGGGCACACACGTTCTGCCGAGTGCAGCGGGAGAGAAGTCAGGAAAGGAAAGGAAAACGAGCGAGCGAGCGAGCGAGAGGTACTTACTCTCTGTCGAACGCAGAGCGGGGGACAAAGATAGAGAGAGAGCGATGAGAATATAGAATAAGAATTGGACCTCGGAAACAGGTAATCAAGGTCGGACTGACATGAAACTAGGTAGTAATCTTTCAGCATGAGGCATTTTAGAACTGTATTACGACTCACCCAAAGGGAAGGAAACGCTAGTATGCACAACCTTATTACTTTTTCTGTACTCGCAAGCCCTTGCCTATTTGCGGAATGGACCCTGAAATGATACTACGATCCTCTCATTTTCGTTTTCACATTTCTTGAGAACTTACCTTATAATGGCTTGATTTATGCTCAGCTCCAAATTATCCCGCTGAACAGCTAACAACATTAGGGCAACGGCGCCACCGGAGAGTGTGCTAGCAGTCAGTTCGATAAGGTCCTTACACCGTTGGTCAGGTTCGTGCATTCCTGTCGGATCGAGATTAGTATGGTTCATGGTTCAATGGCAATGCAAATCCTCACCCTCTAACCGTATGAACGGTGGAGGTCCCGTAAGGCGGCCCAGGTAATGTCGATTGAATATGGCTTCAACCTCGGTGTCGAGGAGCGCTGGGTCACGACGCTTATCTTCCAACTTCATCTTGATGTCGCGCCTGAACTGATCATGCTTCGTGAACACCGCTATTATAGGGACTTGAACAATTCCTGATGTCAACTCCAGTTCATAAAGTTGCAGTTTCACGTACCGTTCTTATCCGGGGAAATATCGTCAAAATACTTCAAATCTAGCTCTGGCCTATCATTGTCCATCGGAATGCAGTACCTGACGAGGAATTTGTGAATTTGAAATCGTAGATACCAAAGGAACAAACCAAATCGCGTGCAATTTATCCTCCAATAGTTTCTCTCCCGATTTGCGACGGACAAATTCTTGTACAATCTCCAGCTCCTCTTTACTGCCAGCTTCGAATCCGCGCGAGTCGTGGAAAATATAACCGTCGTGGTTAGTGAAGACGAGTTCGTCCTCGACGTCATGCATGCCACGCTGTAAGTAGATCCTCACGATCAGCCGTCACCAATGAGAATAAGCCTGCCCTACCTCGATCTTAGGGTCGAGTTTGAACTGGCCAGACAATGAGATTTAGCGAGTGATTAGGAACCAGATCGAACGTACCCGCTCGCGATTTCCCTCTGGATCACACCTATAGATCTCTGGACTCTCCGTGGTGTCACAAACTCGCTGCAAGATCGAGGTCTTTCCGGCGTTCGCTCTTCCAATAATGAGGACTCGGAACTGGATATCTCTGGGGACTCGGGGAAGAATCGTATTGTTCCTGGACGTGGCCTGACCCATCCTTTTTTGAATACAATGCTGTTTCGAGAAGGAGACTTGTAATAGGGCTGAACACGCGTGAAATTGCCGGGGTGCTGGGAACTGGGAACTGCGGTGTGAGACTGAATATATGTACCCATGCGGAGGATGGCCGTACAAACGGTTATAAACACGGACCATACGGACCGGCTGACTACGGACGACGTAAGATCACGTACAGTAACTCCAACCCTGTAAACACGCCCCAGCAATATCAATACCCGCAAGACAAATCTGAGTCTTCTGAGTGACCTCGAGGCTCGAAGCTGGCCGAGGCCCTAAAGGGCCCGACAACCAGAGTGTGACAGGTACGAGCGTGTGATAGAAATGGCAGGGATTTTGACTGATCAATGTTTCGCCCAATGTCCCATGACTGACTCTTCACACCCAGAATCGTACGGAAAGTGCCGAGGGGCAAGGACCCTGGTCACCGCTCTACGCAAATGTATGCGAACAATTCCGTCGTAGTGTCCTGCGAAGAGAAGACACGCATTAGTCCATGCGATTAGGCCTTCCCACTCGCCCCATGCGTCTTTCGAATGCCTGGCCGCGGTGAACACTGCAAAGTTTAAAGTTTTTCAAGGCGTTCCCTGATCTCGAAAAAGACGCCATCAACGCCGTATACGACCAATGGTCATTATCCTCCGTTCTTGCCTAGTCAGGCTATGACAAGCTATGTAACAAGGTAATTCAACGCGTGACTGCGCGCACACATGCGACTACAACACACACCGGCAGGTTATGTGCATCGTGGCCGAAGTGAAAGGCGAGGTCGCAGGACGTACGTGCGAAATACTTTTTGTTGGTATCGGTCAGCTACTGACACTCCGTGGCTTGCCCGTGTGTGTGCGCGCGCGTGCACCACAGATACCTTGAGTAGCATGGGCGCGCAAGAATTGGGATGGATCATGGACGGCGTTGTACGTCGTATTCCTTCCTTCCTTCCTTCCTTCCTTCGGAAATCCACCTTCCTCTTTCCCTATTTTCTCTTCCCCCGATGCCGCCGTGATGGCCGAGGAACTACTCGGATGGTCGGATGGATGGCTGACCATGGGCGCGTTCATGCGTGATGTCTATATCCCGCTTTCACCATTTCTTTTCGCAGGGGTTTCAGGCCTATCATGGGCGACAGCACGATGGTGATAATGTGGCCCTCGCGTGATGTCGAAGCCGAAGACGACTCGGACACGTCCGTCACGCTCTCGCAGCGCAGTGGCAAGGCGCCCTGCGAGACGTCGGAGACGATGCTTTTGCCGGATCCTGGCCTGCTGTTCGTCGCTGCGCCCGAGGATGGATGCACGCGGTGCTTTTGATAGGTTATTGGGGAGCATCTACAGATGGCATTCACACGACCTGTGCGTTTTTTTTCGTAGCAGGGGTTGCGTCTGGGTGACCCAAGACACGACTTCTCACTTCACTTCAAGTTCATCTCTGCGTTGCGCAGGCCCTGCCGGACAGAACGCAACATATCATCTGGGCATTCAGGCGCACGCCGCCAGCGTCCGCCGACCCGAACGTAAACATTACGAGTTTGGAAGCACAACGCTCGATTTGACGCGTACTGCTGTACTATCCGATGACACACCTGCACCTGTCCCTCCCTCCGAGGCGGGCGAAGACGAGGATGCGAGGGCATGGGATACTGATACGTCGTCCGAGTCCACAACGCTCGCCGTCCGAGTCATAACTGGAGCGAGAAGTGATGGCTTTGCCAGCTTTGTGCACGCCGATCTATGCATCTTCTGCGTTCCTGCTGGTGATCCCGCCCTGGGGCCCCCGTGGTGCGGTACGCCAAGCTCTGGGTAGCTCTGCCGCCTTCGACCTGCATCGGAACTTGCAGTTCTGCGTCGGTGCATTCACACCTCTGACCCTGTAGCACTGTGACTCCCTCCCCGCCCACTCTGTTTTCGTTCCCGTCGTTTGTATCACTCACCCACGCATGGGATTAACGTGCTCGTCTCTCAGCTGGCGCGTCCATCACGGGGGGCATGCTCGCGTACCTCTTCATGGACTACCATGGCTTTAGTCCATCGCATAAGGTAAACTATCGGACCACTGTACTGGCCGCGGTCGATGGGCCTCCACAGTACTCGTACTGACGATGGCGGCCTACGTCTCGTGTAGTGGTAGGACAGCTCTGGTGTTGTTGTACGTAGTACAATGCGCAATGGGATACTGGGTCCAACGTGCCCTCACGCAGCATCGCGCTCGCGGAATCTTCTATCGTCCTCCTCGCGTACGATGGTGCCTGGTTCTACTTTGTCGCTGCCAGTGACACAGCGCCGATATGGGCCGACTCAGGGGGACGCGAAGGGCGAATGCGTGGCGTTAGACTCGCGCGCTCAGAATGAGGAAGTTTACGACGAAGAAGATCATAAATAGCTACTGACGCCAGATTCTGACTTGACGTCGTATTTCTAAGCAGCAAGACACCAGGAACCACGCAACGCGACCACACTTTGATCGCATAGCGCTCCATGACCTTAAGCGTCGGGGGCACTGTTCATTTAGCGGCTCGCTAGGATGCATGCGTGAGTTCCCTCAGGCTCGCATGGCTCGCTCAGCCTCGGGGTGCGCCGATAGCGCGCCCAGCTAATGATGTCGCACATGGCCAGTCTTTTGATTCCGAAGTGCGTACCGAAATGAAGGCTATGGTTCTAGAAGGCCTTGCTCAAGTCGCTAGTCATATGCCGGAAACGAGTGTCTGCCCATCTCACCAATCTAGAAACATGTTTATACAAAGATGAAATGATCCCATAATAATAGGGTAGAGAGCAATAATCATATACGATATCGAAGGATAAATTCTGCAATGTGTGAAATAGAATATCTCAGAGGATGTGCAGTAAACTGCTTTCTAAGTTCATCATGAATGTTCGAGGCAATATATCGAGAGCATGCTTTATGCAAAGCCCTTTCAAGAGTTGGCCTCGATGATGAGGCATAATAAAGAGAAGCATTATCCAGGATGAGGATTATTACTATTTGAAATGTTAGAAGTTGAAATGGCAGACAGCAGAAATATACCAATCATCATATGATGTGTGTCATCATTTGATATAGAAAGGATTTTCTGAGAACGGATGAGTAAAACCACTAAGGAATAGTAAAATAAGAACAGTACGTTGGCAACGAATGAGCTTAATGTGGAGAACAAGGTCTACAAAGCGGAGAAAGGAGGCAATGAGGAAAAAACAAGCAAATAGAACATAAGAATTCACTCTCTAAAAGAAGGGAAAGAGGGGCGGACAACTGGAGTCAGGAAGGGAAGCTCAAGTAAACGAGGGACACTCACCAACTAGTGAACACGGAGGGATAAACCAGTCCGAAAACCAAAGGAAAGCGAGTGAGCAAGGAACACTCACTTCCTGTCGAGTGTGGAGGGAGGGATAAATTAGGACAGGGGGCAGAAAGCAAGGGGCACTCACTTTCTGTCGAGCATAGAGAAAGGGACAAGTCAGGACAGTGGAAGGAAATCAGTGAGTGAGGGGCACTCACTTCCTGTAGGGCGCAAAAGAAGGGATAAATCGGGACTATGAGAGAAAGATGGCAAGCGAGAAGCACTCACTTCCTGTCGAGGACAAAGGGTGGAACCGGTCAGGGCAGCGAAAGAAAGCCAGCGAACAAGGGCACTCACTTCCTGGAGGGCAGATGGAGGGACAAGTCATGACAGCGAAAGACAGACAGTGAGAGAGGGGCACTCACTCTCTGCCGAGCGCAGGGGGACAAGTCATGACAGTGAAAGAAAGTCATCAAGCTATGGAAACTAACCTCCTGTAGAGCACAGAAAGAGAGACAAGTCAGAACAGTAAAGAAGGCCAGTGAACGAGGGGCACTCACGAACTGTCAAGAGCAGAAGGAAGGAGAAGGAAGGAGTCTCAGGACAACGAAAGAGAGTCAGTGAGCAAGGTTAACTCACCAACTATTGAGCGGACAGGGAGAGACAAGTTGGGTCAGCGAAAGAAAGTCAACGAGGGAGGTGAACTCACGTGCTGTCGAACGCAGAGGGAGGGGCAAGTCAGGTCAGCGAAAGAAAGCCAGCAATCGACGGGCACTCACCAACTGTCGAGCGCAGAGGCATGAACAGGTCAGGAGAGCGGAAGCAAGCCAGCGAGAGGGGCACTCACTCCCTGTCGAGCGCAGAGGAGGGACATGTCAGGACAGTGAAGGAAAGACAACAAGCGAGGGGCACCCACCAACTGTCGAGTGGAGAGGGAGGGAACATCAGGAGAGGGAAGAAGCTAGAAAACAAGGGACACTCACACCCTGTAGGCGAAGAGGGAAGGACAGATCAGGACAGCTAAAGCAGCCATCGAGCGAGCAGCACTCACCCACTGTAGCACAGAGGAAGGAAAAATTAGAATAGAGAAATAAAGCCAGTGAGTGAGGGGCACCCACATCCTGTCGAGCGAAGAGGGAAAGGTAAGTCAGAGCGGCGAAAGAAAGCGAGCGAGCGAGAGGCACTCACTTCCTGTCGATTACAGAGGGAGGGTATGGTCAGGTCGACGAAAGAAAGCCAGCGTGCGATGGGTACGTACTTTCTGTCGAGTAAAGAGCGATGGGTAAGTAAGGACAGCAAAAGAAACTCAGCGAGCGAGGGACACCCACGAACTGTTGAGCACAGCGGAAGGGATAAGTCAGGACGGCCAGAAAGCCAGCGAGCAAGGGACACGCACTCTCTGTCGAGCGCAGAGAGAGGTACAGTTCAGGACAGCGAAAGAAAACCAGTGAGCGAGAGACGAGAGACACTCACTTCCTATCCAGCGCAGAGGTCAGGTCAGGTCAGGACTGTAAAAGACAATCAACAAGCGAAGGACACTCACTCTCTGTCGAGCGTAGAGTGAGGGACAAATCAGGACAACGAAGAAAGCCAGCGAACACGCACTTCCTGTCGAGCGCCGAGGGAGTAACAAGTCAGAACAGCGAATGAAACCCAGCGCGCAGGGCCGCAGAGGCACTCACTTCCTGTCGAGCGCACAAGGAAGGGCAAGTCAAGACAGCGAAAGGAAGCCAACGAGCAAGGGACGCTCACCCACTGTCGAGCGCAGGGGAGGGACAACTCAGGAAAGCGAAACAAAGCCAGTGGGCGATGAGCACTCACTTCCTGTCGAGCGCAGAGAGATGGAAAATTCAGGATAGCGAAAGAATGTCAACGAGCGAGGTACACCCACGTCCTGTTGAGTGTAGGGCATGTCAGGACAGCCAAAGAAAGTCAGCGAGCGAGGGACACTCACAAACTGTCGAGCACAGAGGAATTGACAAATCAGGAGAGCGAAAGAAGGCCTGCAGCAAGGGGTACTCACGTCCTATTGAGCGAAGAGGGAGGGACAGGTCAGGAGAGCGAAAGAAGGCCGACGAGCGCTGGGCACTCACCAACTGTCGAGCGCAGAGGGACGGACAAATAAGGACGATGAAAAAAAAGCCAATGAGCGAAGGGCACCCACGTTCTGTAGAGCGCAGAGGGGGGGACAGGTTAGGATAGCGCAAGAAAACCAGTGAGCAAGGGAGACTCACGAACTGTCAAGCACGGATAGAGGGACAACCAGACAAGTCAGGACAACCAAAGGGAGCAGATGAGCGATGGGCACGCACCGCCTGTCGTGTGTAGAAGGGTAAGTCAGGACAGTCAACGAAACTCAGCGAGCAATGGACACTCACTTTCTGTCGAGCACAGAGGGAGGGACAAGTCAGGACAGGAGAAGAAAGCCAGTGAGCGAGGGACACGCACTTTCTGTCGAGCGCAGAGGGATGAACATGTCAGGACAGTGAAAGAAAGCCAGTGAGCGAGGGGCACTCACGTCCTGTCGAATGCAGAGGGAAGGGTTCGTCAGGACAGTGAAGAAAGTCAGTGAGTGAGGTGCACCCACAACCTGTTGAGCGCAGAGGAGGGGCGAGTTAGGACAGCGAAAGAAAGCCAACAAACGAGGGGCGCTCACTCTCTGTCGAGCCGGATAGAGGGACAAGTCAGATCAGCGAAAAAAGGTCAGCAAGCAAGGGGTACTCGCTTCCTGTAGAGGGCAGAGGGAGGGACAAATCAGGACAGTGGAAGAAAGCCACCGAGCACAGGGTACCCACTTTCTGTCGAGCACAGAGGGTGTGAGGGGTCAAGATAGCGAAAGAACGTCGGCGAGTGAGGAGCACTCACTCCCTGTTGAGGGCAGAGGGGGGGTTCGTAAAGGACATTGAGATAAAGCCAGCAACACTCACAGTCTGTCGAGGGCAGAGGGAGGGATGAGTTAGGACAGTGGCAGAAATCAAGGCACGTGAAGGGCACTCACCCACTGTGGAGCGCAGAGGGAGGGACGACTCAGGACAGCGAAAGAAAGCCAGCGAGTGAAGGGCACTCACTCTCTGCCGAGCGTAGGGGAGGTACAAATCAGAACAGCGAGAGAAAGGGCACTTACCCACTGTCCAGCACAGAGGGAGGGAAAATCAGGACCAGCTAAAGAAAGCCAGCGAGCGAGGACACTTACCGACTGTCCGGCGCCGGGGGGAGAGACAGGTCAGGACAGCGAAACGTAGCTAGTGAGCAAGGGACACTCACCCACTGTTGAGTGCAGAGGTGGGACAAATCAGGACACCGAAAGCCAGCGCGAGCGCGATGAGAGTAAAGAATGACAAGTCAGGACGTCGGGAACAGGTTATCAAGGATGGACTGACAAACGCCTAGGTGGCTTCAGTACGAGGGAGGCCATTCAGCCTGCTGTATTACGACTTACCCAAAGCGACGGAAATGATAGTATGCATAACTTTATTACATCTTCTCCACTCCCACGCCCTTGCGTAAGTGCGGAACAGGCACTGAAATAATACCACGCTCCCTTCATCCTCATCTCACCATTACTGATGAACTTACGTTTTAATGGCTTGATTTATACTCAGCTCGAAAGTATTCCTCTGTACAGCAAGCAGCATTAGGGCAACGACGCCTCCAGAGAGAGAACTAGCAGTGATTTCGATAAGGTCATTACATAGTTGGCCTGGTTTGTGCATTTCTTCAGAAGTGAAATCAGTATAGTACACGTCCGTTGGTGATTGAAAATCCTCACTCTCCAAACTTATAAAAGGTGGAGGTCCCGTAAGGCTGGCCAGGTAATGTTCACTAAACATTCTTTCTACCTCGGCGTCGAGGGACGCGGCGTCACGATGATGATCCTCCAACTCCATCTCGACGTTGCGCCTGAACTGATCATACTTTGTAAACACCGCTATCAAAGGGACTGGAAATTTTCCTTACGTCAATCTCAGTTAATAGAGTTGTAGTTCGACGTACCGTTCTTATCTGGGCAAATATCGTCGAAAAACTTCAAATCTAGCTCTGGCCGAACATTGTCCATCGGAATGCAGTACCTGACGAGGAATTTGTGAATTTGAAATTGTAGATACCCAAGGAACAAACCACATCGCGTGCAATTTATCCTTCAATCGTCTCTCTCCCGATTTGCGACGGACAAATTCTTGAACAATCTTCAGCTCTTCTTCACCCCCAGCTTCGAATCCGCGAGAGTCGTGGAAAATATAACCGTCGTGGTTAGTGAAGACGAGTTCGTCCTCGATGTCATGCATGCCACGCTGTAAGTAAGATTCCCACGATTAGCCGTCAGGATACAAGAATAAGCCTGCCCGACCTCGATCGTAGAGTCGAGTTGAACCTGGCTAGACAATGAGATTTAGCGTGTTATTAGGAAACAGAACGTACCCGCTCGCGATTTCCCTCTGTATCACACCTATAGATCTCTGGACTCTCCGTGGTGTCACAGACTCGCTGCAAGATGGAGGTCTTGCCGGCGTTCGCTCTTCCAATGATGAGGACTCGGAACTTGATATCTCTGGGGACTCGGGGAAGAATCGTATTGTTCCTGGAAGTAGCCTGACCCATCCTTTGAATACAGTGCTGTTGCGAGAAGGAGAGTTGGAAGACGCGTGAGATTAATATTGCCGGTGCTGGGAACTGGACAAATGCGGTATAAACACGTGCCGGCTGACTACTTTTTCTCCGCCCAGACCCCGAAAAGAGACCCTGGTACCATGCCCCCAGGCTACCGCGGCTTCGTGCCACCTCAGATACCGGACACGTCGCTTTGCCTCTCCCCCTCGGAAAATATGCTCATCTTCTACTTTTCTTATCTTCTCTTAGTCTCACATATCAAGATCAAAGGCCAGCTTTCTTGATTCTACGTAACATCATCCGTATTCCTTCGCCGACAACCTTCAATTGCCTCTCGCTTTCGTCCCGTCTCCCAGTCCTTCGATTAGGGCCCAAGTTCGACTTTGAGGAACAGTTGTCCGCATGTTCTTTTCGTCCCTCACTCAGTTCGCTCGCGTCTCGCTCTTTTTCTGATTCTCCAACTCATCCTATTTTCCTCTCCTTGTCTCATCCACTTTTCTCCTTGTATCGAAACCTCTCAATTGTCTCGCGGCACTACCATCTGCATCCCCGGAAAAAGGCGATCCGCAGGACGTCAAAGTCGGCGGATGTGGTCTCGCCAAAGCGGTTGACTGTCTCACCATGATCAGGGTGCATCCCACCGGCCGTTGTCTGTTTACGCTTGCCACCAGATTAAAGTTACCTTGCTTCCCAGTTGGTCCATCAGGGTCATCGTATTCTCTATGTGGGTCAGTTTCTTACTTAGCTGAGACAGGGTCACCGATGTGCATCGACGTCTTGGGTCATCCCGATGGTCTCTCTCTTCGGGCGGGTCCATCGTTCCAGTCACACGAACGTCAATGATCGTCAGACTGCCTGATGGGACCTAGGTTTAGTGGACGACGTGACAGGTCGAGGTCAAGGTTGCCTCTTAGCCCTTTCATCGCAGGCGAGACCGATCCTGACATCACTTGGCGCATGACGGTGCGCGGGTTCAGGTGACGCACACCGTGACATCACAACTGTCAGCTACGGCATCAGTGAAACTGGGATATTTTCGAATGCGTGCAGCTTACGAGTTTCTCGTCGCTTGTTCGAAATGAGATCGCGCTGATTATTCACTGGCAGTCACCACTTCTTATGGTAGGACCTTTCCGCGGCAAGCGGCTGTGGCACAGCTCACTTATGTTCAAAAACACGATCCACCCTCAACTGCAGATTAGCAAGCTTGCTGAACTCCCCGAGGATGACGGTCGTATGAAGGCGGAATGGTGACAAGTCGATGCCTTCTGCGTCACCATCTTCAGACGTCATGCTCGGGGTGCTTATGCTGTAAGGCGCGCATCAATTAATGCTGACCATGGAACCATTTGCAGCCTAATGCCGATCGCCTCGTAGCCCTTTGTTCCAGGGCCCTATGTTAAAATATGACGATTTAGATAACAACACGACGTCGTCAACCACGATACCTTACACCCAACCACCTCCATACATTCCTACCGCCTGGTAATATAGTAGCCGGACGCTGTATATACTGGACTCTTATACCTCAGCTTCCACAGTCGTTTATCTCTACGCTGAGGACGCCTAGTTCGTATACCCTCGTGCTCAATATCATCACCTCGCTCATACTCCTCAAAAGATTCCTTTTGTTCTCCTACTTTCGGATGTGTGAGTATACTTAGCCTCAGACTCGATATCTTCGGACTACCACTCGCACCGCTCGGTGCGTTCACATGTAAGTGACGCACTCATTCACCTCAAGTTCACTCTGTCGGTTATCGTTAGTGATATTAGAACTAAAACCTATCAAAGTGAACAAAGAACAGATCAAAGTAAGAACTATACATCGGATCCGAAAAGATTGTTCCCAATATATTGAACGAGATCATCAGGGGGCTTCAAGAATGCTCAGAGGAGCGCTACGGGCAGAGACACGGGATGCGTATTCCTCGACGGGGTCGTGGTGCGGATGGTGACGATGTGGATTGTGGTAGTGTCGGTGGTGGTTGCGTCGATGTTGGTGGCCCGGATGGCCCGGATAGTTGTGAGGCAGGCACTCTGTCAGCCTGAAC
>Ga0137394_10000655_pt1 | contig 24114 bp, 30 predicted proteins | sample czobulk116metaG_FD_108278 | JGI IMG/M metagenome (GOLD analysis project Ga0137394, IMG submission 108278) | Vadose zone soil microbial communities from Angelo Coast Range Reserve, California, USA - czobulk1.16 metaG | ecosystem: Environmental > Terrestrial > Soil > Vadose zone | place: USA...
GCGAGTGTCTGCATGTCAGGTCGCAGAATCCAGACGAACGGTGAGGATCAGCATCATATGACTAATCGGATCGCAAACTTGTCCAGCTGGAATTGCGTTCGCACTTTCCCCGAAGACGGGAACTCTGCGGCGCTCGCGGTACCGGCACTAAAAGTTTACTTTCCTGTTGCGTGTCGGAACGTCCGTGGGAGTACTGTGATGCCGAGCTTGCCTCAAGGACTACACTTCCAAAATTTGTCCTCCCTTAATGGCTGGTCGCTTCCGAGACATCATTGAAATGAACTTGACAGACGGCAACTGATCAGTGGAATTAGCTTGTCCATCATGAGAATGCTCTGTATGTGCGTTGAAATTTGTTGCAGGTCGGGTTTGACCTGGTGGTCGGCCCGTATAACTCACAACTTGGAGCCGCTTACGGAATGCACGTGACATCGCTTTTTCTAGTGCAAACTTGGCTTGGTTCATTTGCCCTCGGTGAGAGTTAGACGAAGCCAACGCGTATCCCCTGTTCTAGAGGTCTGTACACTGGATGGAAGAAGGCAGCACCCAGCGTGTGAAGCGCTTCAAAGTGCGCATTCCTTCTTGCTCGATCTCAGGGAGCTGACCCTCCCTTGGCAAACAGCACCAGTCATATCAAGCGACACTGAAAGATGTCCATCTCCCACCCGCGCTTACTCAGTCGGGCTTCGATCATGACATTGGGGTGAGGATCGTCTCTGACTGGGTTTCAACAAGCTAAGTAACATCGTTAGGATGACGAGTCACATTTTTCTGAGGCCATAGAGCATTGGAGACAATTAAATCTCTCTCCCGCCTTTGTTCAGTTCGCGAGAGATGTCGCGAGCATTTCTGCCTCTATGCCGCTTCTTGTCCATCACTGGAATGATATAATACGGCTATGGCTACGAGCGCTTGACACTGCCGACGATGAGGCGCTGGTTGCTTTACTAGAGTAAGTCGACTGGCCAATCGATCCGGTGCCCGTCTCTTCTCGTCTGACCTTGGTCTTCCACAGTCTCATGCAGAAATTCGTCCATGACCTTCGCTCTCTCATCCTTCCTTCATATGACGACTTGCTCGATCGTCTTCTCCTACTTCTTCCCAAACCGATCTCTGCAACGGCGCTCACCGCGCTTCTTGCTACATTTGGCTCCCTCTTCAAATATTTGTTAGTACCAACCACCGAAACTCACATACTACAGCGGACGTGGAAGCGCGTGCGAACTGTATTGCCTGAATGCAATTCGGAGATACAGCGAGCTATGGCGGAAGTCTGGGGTTCTCTGCTACGTCGTTTGAAGGCCTCTAGAAGGGAAGTGGCTGTTGAAGTCATGGCCGAGGATCTCTCGGGCGTGGAAGACGCATGTGCTTGGGCATATATTTTTGCATGCAAGGTAGGTCAGACATATGATGCCTAGGGGGTTTTCTGAATCTCCACACTTAGTCGGTGTCGCAAACCCTTCATACGGCTACTTCATCCATAGTAGCCCCGCTTCTTCAAGCCCATCTTAAGAGCCCAGAGCCCACACTAACATTTACTTGCCTTCGCCGTCTCCTCACTGCCCTTATTCACCACTGCAAAGGGGCAGAGCACTTTCTTCCCATTTCGGAACTCCTGACAGAGAGATTTATCAGCTCGGCGCGATATACGAAATCGCATGCGGACATTGACGATCTCAATCGCCTTATCGACATCATCTCAGTTGTAACTTCTGTACGCCAAGGATCGCGTTTGACTGGTGCGTTTCTTTATATTTGTGTGTGCATCACCCCTGACATATCAAAAGCTGCTCAGTTGTCTACCATTACCACAACGCTTTCGTGCCTCGTCCCGTTTCCCTCGCTAGAAAAATCCTTGCTCCATGCCTGCGTCTCAGTCCTCATGGCAGGCGACATGTCGCTCTGGATGGGCGCAGGACGCGATCTTGTTCAAGAGTCCTGGACACATATCACTTTGGGTGTTCAACTTTGTGGCATTCTGTCGGATCTCTCTTGGGGTGGCTGGCAATTATTGGAATTTCCGCATGTGGTAAAGCGCTTGCCTGACCTGCTAGAATCTGATGCTATTGGTAGCCTGAGACTACTCGCAACATTACATAGCGCTCGGAGAGTAAAAGGCGTACCCGCAGCTTGGTTTCTGCGTCTCGAAGAGTGGACTTTGAAACAGTTTGAAGGTTGGGTTTTGACACCTGAAAAGGTAAGACCCCGCTTTGACTAACTGAGTCGCTCTTACTAAGGACAAAGTGAATAGGTTGAGGAACTTCATCACACCCTTCACATCACTAGCCTTATCCCAGCAGTTCTGCCCGTTTTATGCGGTATTGTCGACAATGTACTTGATACGCCGGATCCCGAGATAAATCACCGAATTGGTCCCGCGAACCCATCCTGGGTGCTCGGAAGTTGCCTGAAAACACTGGCAAAACACCCGCATGATGAATGGGCACGCCATGCTAACCTGATTCTTTGGACGGAGAAGGTACTACAAAGATGGAACTGGTCCGACATCGTCCTAGACGGGCTCGCTGAAGTAATTCAGAGGAGGTAGGTCTATGTGCCACGAATCGATCATTATCTGATGGCCCTGCTGGGTAGTCCCGAACAGGCGCGGAAGATATCCTTCGAGGATATGTACCGTCACCTCGCGTCTCCGATACTTTCCCATTCACACCGCTTCCGGCTTAAAGCGCTTCACGTCCTATCATCTCCGCTCGTGCGTATGGACCCCACCCAAAAGCTTGTCATTTCGAAGCTCTTGCAAGCAGAAGAGGTCCCCATTGATGCGCAGAGTTCTCGTGAAAGAGTGCTCCGCGTAACGCAGCTTGAGCGGGTAATCCCCCCTGGTGACGCAGTCGTTTCGGAATTAGCTGTGTGCTGGCTGGTTGCGCAACTCAAAGTCGGCCTCCGTCCTGTCTGGCTTCCCACGGCACAAGCTCTGGAGAAGCTGTCCGAACAGTGCGCGGAAATTGTATGGCGGGTCATGTTTGGAGAGTTAAAGGCTGCCATTGTCTCATCGAGTGTTGATCACGTACCTGATTGGATGAAAGACGTTGGTGATGGGCCCTGTAACGCAGACGAGGTGCGTGAGGGTGAGCGATCGTGGAGAGACCCGAGCGCGCATAAGATCCGTAGCGTATTAGCCAAGTGGCGTGCGCAAGATAAATTCCGGTTCCAGCTCATACAGGTATGTTCTGCTCATAGGTTTGCGCGAGATCCTCTTAACGTATTTAATGTAGGATCAGCTACCGCAAGACCGTTTCGACCGCCTCACGTTTGAGGCACAACTTCTCGTGGCCCTCAAACACTGTACCCCGTTAGCAGAAAAACACAACCGCGATCTCATTCCATTTTTCCTCAATCTCGCAAGTCCATCAGACCCTGCTAAGCTTCCACGAGCTAAGCTAGTTGCTTGGTTTTCCCTCTTCTCGAATTTCAAGAATCCTCGTGTTCTCCACTCGACACAGATATTGCAGGATCTCTATACCTCCTTCCTTTCCCACCCCGACCGCTCGCTACAAGAGGTTGCGTTATCCTGTCTGTTCACATATAAGCCACCATACTTGCTTCCACATGAGGAACGTCTCCGAGGTCTACTAGATGATAGTCGATGGCGGGATGAGCTTGCTCGAATCGACATTGCCAGCATTAGCGGGGAGGAACGCCCCAGTCTCGTAGATGCTCTCATACGGCTGCTTTTCGGCTTCGTCCGCGAGCGGCATACTCGGGACCGTCGTAGGACAGTCCTGGCTGCCCTTGGCGGATGCACAAATTCTGAGCTGGACCTATTGGTCACGCTTATGCTACAAGCCATTCTTCCCGCTGCGCTGGAGATCACGAATATCGGCACGGTACCTCCCGTCTCGGGGGATGTGTCGCTGAAGCAGCAGATCGGATATTTACATATACTGGGTGACGTGCTGAAGCAACTCGGCCCACGATTGATCTCGAATTGGCATGTTCTTATATCCGCCACAATAAGCCTCACGTCCCATGCCCAGAGCTCGTTGGAAGTGTTGAGGCAAGACAACAAGGATCTACAGGAAGACGCGGAACTTCCGTCGGAGGAGGTGGAGGATGCTGATCCACAAGCTAGTTCATCAAGGCAGCTCCGGACAGTCCGGCAGCTGGGATTCCGACGCCTCGCGGATTTCTTTCGTATCTCGGTTCCATTCAACTTCGAGCCTTATATGAAGGAAGCCTTCCTTACCGTCTTCTCTCCACGCCTTGCGTCTTTTCCCAGGGAGAATACCCAGGCGCCGTCTGCTCTCCTAGAACTGTTTTATGTCTGGTCCTCTGACGAGATGTATGCCACATTTTTAGTGGACTACGACGAGCGTGTTTTGCCACAAGTGTATGCTTGCTTAACGGCACCCGGGGTCAAGCCCACGGTCATTTCTCGAATTCTCGATATCGTGGATCGTTTATTATCACTAGCCTCTCTCCATGAGGACATCTCGCGACATGTTGTCCGCCCTCACGTTTCCTTACTATTAACCAACCTCGCCGCGCTAGTCCAAGATACAAAAGGCGATACAGTATCGAGCAACCAGCTAGCACAGCGTCAGATCGGGATCTTATCAGGCCTCGCCCACTATCTCTCAGACGGGACACAAGCATCTACGCTACTCAGACTCTTCTCTCCTTTGCTACGTAAGCCAACAAAGCACGTTGGCGAGCGCGTTAAAGCCGACATCCTCAAGATTGTGGCCAATCTTCTTTCCCTCATTCCAGACCTGGCGGAGCCGAGTAGTTCAACATATCGGCTAACATTCGAACTTTTGTCCTCGTTATTCCAATCGGTTCGGTCAAGACAGTGCAGAGTCGCACTCGTCGCGGCGTTTAAGGCGTTATCAGCTACCAACGTTTCTCTTCAGGATCTAGCTGAATTAATGCAACAATTGAACGCATATTCCACGAGACGAATCGAAGAACCTGACTTTGATCAACGATTGGAAGCCTTCGCAAAGCTAAATGAAACCTTCCACACATCCCTCACACCCTCCCAGTGGTTGCCAGTCCTATACAACCTTTTGCACAGCATACAGGATCCCAACGAGTTGGCCATTCGAAGCCACTCGTCCCAGGGTTTCAAGCACTTCATCGATGCCGTTGTGGCAGGCTTGGACCCTGAATATCAGACAATCTTTCTGCGTAGGCTGTTCCCTGGCTTGAAGAATGGTCTCCGGTCGAAGAACGAAATGGTGCGCTCGGACATACTTAGCGTCATTGCCTATGCCGTGGCACGCTGTGACCATATCTCAACATTACAAGATATGAAGGTCCTTTTAGAGGGTGGAGACGAGGAAGCTAATTTCTTCAATAACATTTACCACGTCCAACTCCATCGTCGAATCCGTGCGCTGAATCGATTGGCGGACCACTGCGATGCGAGTCAGTTACGCAGCTCTACCCTGGCCGACATCTTCGTACCTCTTGTGGGAAACTTCATAACTCCCGCATCGCATACAGACCATCATCTAGTGACCGCTGCAATCGCTGTCACGGGTCGTATGGCAAAACAACTTCTCTGGAGCCCTTATTATGCCCTTATCCAACGATATCTCAAGATGTCAGCACCTCAAGACGGATCGGAGCGCGTTTACATTCGAACAATAGTCACAATCTTAGACAGCTTCCATTTTCCTATGGACGAGATTGCAGTACCAGATTCCAGTGGAGAACCCAACGCAGATGAACCCGAGCATATCGATGAGGAGCGCAATCCCCCTGAGCCTGCGCTGACTTCCGGCCGTGTTTCCGATGCTGTCAACCACAGACTCCTCCCTGCTCTGTTAAGACGCCTCGAGAATCGTGAGGAAGTCGAAGACACCCTTCGCATCCCAATATCCATCGGCATTGTCAAGATCGCACTGCATCTCCCTGAGAATATCAGAGGGGTACAGATCACAAAACTTATCACCGTGCTCAGCCAGGCGCTGCGTAGCAAGTCCTCGGAAACGAGAGACATCACACGCGAAACGTTATGCAAACTTTCCATTGTGATCGGCCCGTCATATCTTCCTGTGATGCTGCAGGAAATGCGTGGAGCGTTGATTCGCGGCCCCCAGCTACATGTCTTGGCATACGTAACACACGCCTTGCTCGTTCACGTTACGAAAGAGGAGAACGTAGAGAGCTTCAGAAACCTCGATAACTGCGCAGAAGACGTCGCCCATATATCCACAGAAGTCATTTTCGGTGAACCTGGAAAGGATGTTCAGAGGGAAGGATTTAAAACGAAGATGCGGGAAGTCCGCTCTTCGGGGTCAAAAGGCTTAGACTCCCTCGCTATTATCGCAAAATTCATCACCCCTTCAAGGATAAGTAGCCTTCTGCGGCCGCTGCGTGCCGTAATGCAGGAAACCGAAGCCCTGAAGGTCATGTCGAAAGTTGACGATGTACTGCGGAGGGTCGCCGGTGGTTTGAACTTAAATGAACACCTCGTTCCTAAAGAGCTGCTTGTTCTCTGCCACACGCTCGTCAGTCATAACTCCAAATTCCAGAAACAAGTCGCAAAGGCGGGCCAGAAGAAGAGGACCAAAGGAGACGCCATCGTTGAGCTCAAGCGGAACTCGGTCGTTTCGGAGGACTACCATGCCATCAACTCCTTCCGGTAAGCCAGTGCCTTACCGGCATTTTCTGGCATTAATGGAAATTCATCCAGCTTCATTGCCTTTGGTCTTGATCTATTCAATACTGCGTTCCGTCGCAACCGCTTCGATTTTGGCGATCCAGATGTTCTGTCTCGTCTGGAATCCATGGTTCCGGTCATCGGCAATACGCTGTACTCAAGCAACTCTCATGTCCTGATCCAAGGTCTAAAGGCATCCGCGGCTATCATTAAATGCCCGCTGAAGAAACTGGAAAAGTCGGTGCCCATTTTTGTCCGGCAGACCATCAATATCTTGAAAGAGACTGGTGGCACGGAATCCGAGGTCGCTCAAACGGCGCTCAAGTGTCTAGCCACAATTGTGCGCGACAAATCGAACGCAGAAGTCAAAGAGAAAGACCTGGTCTACCTACTCGAGTTATTGTCGCCGGATTTGGAAGAGCCGGGTCGTCAGGCCTCCGTCTTCGCCATGTTGCGAGCGATTGTTGCCCGCAAGTTCATCGTGCCGGAAATCTACGACCTCATGGAACGAGTATCCGAGGTCATGGTCACAAATCAGTCGCCGCAGGTGCAAGAGCTGTGTCGCTCCGTGTTATTACAGTTCCTGCTAGACTACCCACAGGGCAAGGGCCGCCTACGTACAACGATGTCGTTTCTTGCAAAGAATACGGCGTACACGTACGGGAGTGGGCGAATTTCCGTGCTGGAGTTGCTTAGTGCTATCGTCACGAAATTTGAGGAAAGTTTGATAGGTGAATATGCCGACCTTCTATTTGTTACTCTCGTGATGGTCATTGCCAACGATGACTCTACCAAGTCCCGTGAAATGGCTGCCGAGATTATCAAGAGATTATTCTTACGCCTTGATGCGGACCACCGGCGCCTTCTTGTGTCACATCTACGCTCCTGGGCGAGCCAGTCGACGAATTCCCAGTTGACACGAGTGGCAGCCCAGGTATATGGGATTATCCTTGATGCCCTCCAAACCGATGCCACGATATACCTTTCCAACACTATCGAGGACCTTAATAAAAACATCGTACGGAGCGCCGAGCAGCTCACAAACGAAGAGGATGATCAGATGGACGTTGACTCACAATGGCAGGTGGCATACCACATCCTCTCCGTCCTAGGCAAAGCCATCAGCATATTCCCCGACGTTGCCACACAACCGCAAAAGCTCTCCTGGACGGCCGTCGTTGCGCATTTACTTTTTCCTCATGCATGGGTACGGATGGCCGCTGCACGCCTACTTGGGCAGTTATTCTCCATGCTCCCAGTTGCGGCGCAGCCGCCTGAAGGTTATCCTGCTTCGTCGCCATTAGTCGAGTTGGATCTGAAGGAAATTGCTGAAAAGCACTCTATGCAACTCAAGAGCCCGCATCTTAACTCCATTTTGGGTTTGCAGATCGTCAAGAACCTATTCTATATTGGGAAATGCTTCTGTGCTGCAAAGGGACCAAACCCAAAGCCGACAGAGAACGCTGAGGATGAAAGTGATGGCGAGGAAGATCTCGCGGATGGAGAGAGCGAGCACGAAGAAGGAGATGGGGACAACCCGCTAGCCTGGCTTTTCTCCAAGCTATCGTATCAAATACGTTCTGCATATATTGCCCGGCGAAATCGTTCGGCTAGCAACGTAAGCGATCTTTGCGTAAACATGGATGGGAGCTATTGCTTACGAGCAGGCAGGAAAATTGGCACGAGCAACCCGCTGCCATCCTTCGCTTCTTTGCGGTAATGACAAATTACATGGAGGCTTCGCTACTGCAAGAATTCCTGACCCATATTCTATCACCTATATACCGCATCACAGAGGACGACACTGTCCGAGATGACCGGATGGGTAAGTTACCTCTAGTCCCTAGCCGCGGGTGACCCTATTCATGTCCCACAGACGAGCTCAAGATGACTACTGTTGAGCTTCAAGACCTCGTTCAACAAAAAGTTGGCACAACCAAGTTTGCTACCGCATACAATAGGATCCGACAATCCGTGTTGGGGGTACAGCGTGAGCGGAGGACAGCCCGCGTTACCAAGGTAAAAGATAGGGTGTATTACCTGGCATGGTGTTTGACCTTGGGTTCCTGTAGTTTACTGTCAATCCGGAGGCGGCGGCGAGGCGCAAGCAGCAGCATTCCCACGTGAAGAAGGAAAGTCGGAAACGGAAAAATGCGACGTTTGCGTAGGTGTCTTGTCTCCGAACTCACACGTAGTCTGAGGTCTTTTGCCTAGGGAAAATAAAGGTCGACTCAAACGACGTAAGGGTAGTTGAATCGGGTAGGATGTCGAGGACATCCATTCGGTCGGTTGCATGCGAATAAAGGTAGGATACGGTGCAATGAATAATGTATGATGTTATGGGTATCAAGAGGTGTCCATTGTGGCTTCACCTCGCGTCACGCTCCTTGGATAACATAGATCGTTCTCCTCCACGACAGCCTCCTCATCATCCTCATTCCAGTCACTAGTGGTCTCCCATTCATTTTCGAACTCGATGTCCATCGTAAGCTCTTCCGCGCCATCAGTGTCATCCGTGAGGGGCATGAACGACGCTAGCGGGGCAGCGTGAGCGGGAGCATGCATAATGGGTTGTACCCAGCGACGCTCGCGTAACCGCTTGTGACGCTCGCGATCAGCTTCGATGCGTTTGAAAATCTCATCACGTGGGAGGGCCTCTTGTCTCGGAGGTGCGCGAGCGAGCGGTGAGGGAGGAGGGCTGTTCTCATCCGCGACGTTCCGGGTGTTTAGTACTTCCAGGGCATCGTCGACTTTTTGTGGATCGAGCACACGCTTGCTCCGCCAATCCTCCAAAATCTGATCTTTCAGAATTAAAGGAAGAAAAAAGCCGAAAGAGAAAACGGATGTGGACCTGTTTCGTACTCATGAGATTTGGGAGGCCTATGCGTCCCTCTGGAACAACAAACTCGACAATCTTGCTTAGATCCCGACCAACATAGTCAACGTAGAAAGAGCTTTCTTGTTGGATGCCCTGACCGAGAGGGTTAGGTCGGGACTTGGCCAGGAGCGACGCCTCGCATAACGAATCGAGCAAGTACAGGATGTTTATGCGATTGTTTATGGAGCCCTATCAAGCGTAAGACATCAGCGACGTGAATTAGAGCCGGTTAGTTGTTATAACAACCTTTTGACACTCCTCCACGATGCAGTCCCATAGATCTTCACCGCACTGGGAGAAGAACTTGAGGGCAAAGCCGACGACTTTCTGGATTGATTGCTGTGAGCTGATGAGGCTGAGTTAGGTGAAGGTTCGAGCGGGAGGAGAGCAAGGCTGACGCATTGAGTTTTCGGATGAGGGAAAGGAACTGCATCCTCACTTCGAACGGATCCATGGACACTCTGAATCGGACGCGATGGCTGCAACAACGAAATAGGTCGATCACGCGAGCTAATGCCGGTACTATCGGACCGACGTCGCCGAAATCGAACCGTCTGCTCATGAGGCTCGTCCTCCTCGCTGCCGCCTCCGCCGCCCTCGCCCCTCGCCTCAAGGACCCTAGGACTGCTTTTGTTCGTGCTCCTTTGGTGAAATGATGGGCATGGACGGGCGCGACAGGTTAACGTGTCGTCATCGCTTATTAGCGAACATCACTCGCCAGCGTTCGAACCGGCTCCGTACTCTGACTATCATATGGATGGTAATGTGTAATACCTACTTTTCAGGGTACTGGAATCTCCTCTTCGGCAGAGTGGTCAATTCCCCTTTTCACGCACTCTGCGATAAGAGCAGCACCCCGCTCATCTAGAAGGAGCCTAAGACCAATCGGAAAACCCTCGACCTAATGGCGTAGAGGGGGTGGGGAAGAGACGACCGGACCCAATCGTGACATCTCTACACCAGCATGGGGGATTGCTTTGTTTCCTATTCTAAAGCGCGCCGCAAAAGAACTCGTTTCCGCAGTGAATGGCTGCGCGCAGCTGCGCTGCCTGCGCATGATCTGCGCATCGCAGTTAGGGCCACCGGGCGCACGCCTCATTTCCATGAAAGGTACTCGTTTACGTTGAGGAGGCTGTGTATTTGAGGCTGGACTTGTGAATTGTGGCACCCAACCAGTGTCTCCTCATGGATTCTCAACCCAACGGATTTTCCAAGCCCACGCCCGTTGGTCTATCGGACCCCCAGTATGCGGCCAGAAGGAAGCGCATGTTCGAGTTTCTCACTCGAGTGTGTGCGCTTGGGTGCGTAGTAACGCTGCCCCAAGCACCTCGCCACAGCTTACTAATCTGTGCTGTAGAGCCGACGTAGACCTGGATATTCCTTCCATCGCCGTTATTGGCTGGCAGAGCGCGGGGAAATCCTCCCTCATCGAAGCAATTTCTGGCATCACACTCCCGCGCGCTAGCGGTACCTGCACTCGGTGAGTCTTTCAGAACCGTCATGTATCAGCCCCTCATTGTAAGGAATATAAATATAGATGTCCAACGGAGTGCCAACTTTCACAGTCTGATGGGCCATGGACGTGTACAGTGTCATTACAGCTGAACAGCGCTGCTGATGGCAGTGCTCTTTCGAATTCCCAGAAGATCCAGTTTGGACCGGTCATCACTGAAAAGTCAGAGGTCACAGAGCGCATCCGGAGAGCGCAAAAAGCGATTTTGAACCCATCAACACCATCGGATGTCTTTATCTCCGGAGCCCAGACCAACCATGAAGTCCCATTTTCTTCTAACCGCATTGTTCTCCATGTCAGTGGACCCGACATCACTGATCTCAACTTTATCGACCTACCTGGTTCGTACGTGGATACACCGCCGCTCTTGTTTAACATTCTATACAGGTCTCTTTGTTGGTGGCGAGGAAAGCGAGATGAAGTTGATAAAGGATCTGGCAATATCCTACATTAAAAAACCAAGTTGCGTAATCCTTCTTACAGTTGCCTGCGAAAGTATGTCCTACTTGAGATGAGATATCGCCTTCTGATCAGGAATTGCAGCCGACTTCGTCAATCAGGGTGCACACCGGCTGGCCCAAGAATACGATCCTCGTGGCGATAGGACCATCGGTACGTTGGCAGGTTCACCTTGCTTGGGTAATGTTCAACAACAGTATATCCACAGGCGTACTGACCAAGCCAGATCGGATCCCCAAGATGGAAGAAGAGAATTGGCTTCCATTGATTCGAGGCGAGCGAGGAGACACGTTGTGGTTCTGCGTCAAGTGCCCCAGCACAGATCAGATCAACTCTGGCATCACCTGGGAAGAGGCTCGCGAAAAAGAGGCCAAGTTCTTTTCTCGTACCGTGCCTTGGTCATCACTCGATAAGGCATTCAGGCAAAAGTTGGGCACGGGACATCTTACCCGTTGTCTCAGCGAGATGCTATGCGACCTCATCGCAGAACGGTTTGTATACCTTATTATGTGCCTCTAAAACAATACATTTCCTAACGCTCGCGCAGTCTACCTCATATCGAACGAGAGTTGAGCGAGCTCCTCGAGAAGGCAAAAGGGGACATTGACGATCTTCCGCCACCCCCCTCATCTGCGCCTCTGAGGGAGGTACTTCGACTAATAATCGACTTTACGCGAGCGGTGGAAAAGCAGGGGGAGGGAGTGCCTGGCCGCGAGGGTCTCCTGCAGCAAATAAGACGACCACAAGATGAATTCCGTGTCGCTATCCGTAAGACTGCACCATATTTTGTCCCGCGATTCAACAAGAGACCTATACGTGACGACCCCGTCGAAGACGATTATACGGTGAGCCACCTATCTTCTGACCCTAGTCAGGACCTGTGACCAACTTTCTGCAGGAAGAAGAGCATGAAGATGAAGATGAAGAATCTGTGGACAGTCCTCAATCCCTCCCCTGTGATGATCAGAGTGCCGCAGAAATTAACCCCACTGAAGGTGAAAAAGCAGACACCCCACCGTTTCTTATAGGAGAAGAGGTGTCGGACGAGGTTGGACTCTCCGACGGTAAGAAAATCTTCATCGATGACGTGTTGGAGACTGTGGAATGGTGCGTGGAAATGAGGTGCTTTATCTTCACTCAGAACAAACCCTTTAATCAGGGCAGTCACACGAGAGCTACCAAACAATCATCCTTTCATAGTCCAGAAAGAGTACATCATCGCGTTTGTCGACAAATGGGGCGACCCTGCGCACGCACTTTTTATTTCCACTGCCGATAAGCTTAAAAAACTCACACTGCGCGTCGTTAACACCCATTTCGGGCATTACACACACGGCTACTTGAAGCAACGAGCTTCGTGAGCCGAGTCATTTCGTGAAACAGCTAGCTTACTGACTAGCGTAATCATCCATCAGTACCATCGTCACAACCCACCTTGATGAATGTTCCAAGGAGGCGTCAAGGTGTATCAAATTCCTTCTGGAAGTGGAAATGGAACCTTCCACGCAAAATACCCATTACTTCAAGGACTATCGTAGGAAATTCCTCAGCTTCTACAGAGGGCAATACCACGAGGATTCAAACGATCGGTTTATCGAGCGCTTGAAGGGCCGCGTTAATCAATCAGTAGAGTTCTCTCGAGCCCTACGGCGCGTTATATCAAACCTCGCCAAGATCGGATTCCGCGGCGTGAACCCTCTTGAGCTTGCAGCACTGCAGGCTTCGGAAGATTCGGACGATGCGCTTTGGATAATGGCAGATGTACGAGCATACTTTCAAGGTAACGTGACTGGTTTTCTCTCCCTTGCCATTTCCTAAGAACCATTCTCTGCACTTGCACCGACATACGATGCGTGCAACCAGTCGCATTCAGACGCTTTGTAGACTCCATCATCAAAGCGATTGACAAGGAACTTGTTCTTGGCCTCTCGAACGGTTTACACGACGCTCTCATCAGTGGGCTCAAGCTCGATTCGCCTGATGCACATGAAACTTGTGCGAGACTGGTCGCGGAGAACCCTAATGTTGCAGAAAAGAGGAATAATCTTGCCGCGCATCATCAAAAGCTGTTACTTTGCCAGGAGGAACTGTATAATGCACTTTCTTGAGACGGCATGACGTTCTACAGTTTTCTTATCCTTACCGATATGCCCATTCCCTTTTATAAGCTACATACCGGAGATATGCGCGGCGAAGAAATACCTACGTGTCAAGTTGTGACGAAATGATGTATATTAACTGTGGAAGCCCGCAATCATGATGATGCGTGCATATTTTTGTCTTCGCCCAGAGACGTGGAAGCAAGGTCGCTAAAGATAGACCGCAGAAGGGCAGTCGCCCCGGCCTGAAGGCGTCAGCAGACCAGATGTGACGAGGACTCCTCCCGGACTTGAAGGCTGCACCTGCCTGAACCAGAACGGTCATGACTCAGAGCTTTGCACGAGGCCTGGCATGAGGCCTAGACGTTCGACGAAGATATTGTGATGGGTCCGTTCTCGTGATAGAATGACGCAATGATCCTTGGACATGTTGGTGTCTTGTTCTCGGCCTTCCCACGGTCATTGTCACTGCGGATGATTGGAGTTTCCGCAGACCCGTAGTGTCTGCGGCTACTATCTGGCCATCTCCGAGTCATCTCCGAGTCATCTCCGAGTATACAGTCGCGGATTGCTTTCGATGGTGATGGCAGATACCGTGGGCGTTCATGTCCGCGGCATGGGTGTACGTCATCCACTTACGACTCTCCTTGGCTTCTTTCATCGGAAACGGGTTAACCCACCCTCTTCATACGCGTGTTCGGCGACAGGAACTCATACGTCCCATTTATAATATGGCAATGGCCAACAAGACCAGAGAGGCAGCGAATCGGGCTCAGAGAGCAAGCAGAAAACACAAGCTTGAAAGCTCACCCTCGCGTCTGACACATGCTCGACATGCTTGAGGATAATAGCACATTCGATTCCGAGTCTTGACATGTCTATGATAGGTAGAGGTGGTTTACTCCTGGGCGTTGCGATGTCTGCACCTTTCAAAGGTTCTACGGCTGCATATACCTGTGTGAGGGTGGTCGCTGTCCGATTGAGGGGTCGCAATTCCCATCTTGCTCCTGGAGAGAATTTAATCAAGGATGCTCGGCCGTCGGCTGGGAGCACCCAGCATCAGTTCCACGACATCGCGGATTCACAACCCAACACCGATCACGCAAGTCAGGCTGTGGGTCTATCAGACCCACAATATATTGCCAGAAGGAAACGCATGTTCGAGGTTCTCACCCGCTTGCGTGCTATTGGGTACGTACCTCTGTCAATCATCCCCTGCTACTAATCATAGATCCATGTTGCAGAGTCGATCTGGATGTTCCTGCCATCGCGGTCATCGGGTAGCAGAGTGCAGGGATGTCCTCCCTTATAGAGGCGATTTCTGGAATTACACTTCCACGCGCCAGCGGTACTTGCGCTCAGTGAGTCTTTCAGGAATATCAGATACCCATTACCTCACAAGGTTTCAGATGCCCGACAGAGTGCCGACCTACCTACTCCGACGCTTCGTGGACCTGCGTTCGGTCTCTTTGCAGTTAAGCAACGCTCCTGGCGGGAGCACCCGAGAGATCTCGTTCTGAGGGACCATCACTGTGAAGTCTGGAGCTGAGAGCGACCTCAACCCGTCAGAGGTCTCGTTTTCTTCGAATTGCATCGTCCTGCATATCAGCGGACCCGACGTGACTGATCCTTGGACTGATCTCAACTCCATTGATCTACCAGGTTCGTTCCTAAAGCTTTGCTCCTTGTCTCCGATACCCTTCACAGGTCCCTTCGCGGGGGCTATGCTCACTGAGATAAATCTTATAGGAGATTTGGCAATATCTTACTTGCAAATTGAAGACCCAGCTATATCATCCTGCTTCATCCTGCTCGTTGCCCCGACTCAAATCTCGGATATCTTCCTCTGATGGGGTAGTGCAGCGGACTTTATCAACCAGGATGCGCATCTCCTGGCCCAGGAATATGGCCCTCTGGTGAGAGGATGGTCGCCAAGTCGATAGGGAAGTATGCTTCGAAGGGTACAAACAGTGACGGCCGATGTCAAGCTGTACTGACCAAGCCGGATCGAATTCCCCCGACTGAAGAAGGTAATTGGCTTCCATACATTACATCCGAGGAGAGCGAGAAGACCCAACCTTGTGGTACGACGTGAGATGCCCCCAACTCCCAAGCGATCAACTCGGGAATTACTTGGGAAAGGGCCCGCAAAGAAGGATCCGAGTTTGTTCCACGGACAACTCCTTGGTTAACGCTCGACGAGGGCGAATCTAGGCAAAGGCGCGGACCTCTGCGATCAAATCGCACAATTTCCTGCCGAGATGATGAATGAGATCACCAGTCCCTAATCTTCTCATCTAATGTCACAAGACTCTGTGCTAACCGCCTGCGCAGGCTTCCCGCCATCCGACAAGAGCTAAACGAGCTGCTCGAAAGGACTAACCTGGAGTTTCGTGACCTTCCTCAACCTCTCTCGTCTGAACCACTGAGAGAAATCCTAGGACTAATAACAGACTTTACGCGAGCAGCGGAGAAGGAGGCCAGGGGGGGGGGTACCTGGCCGTGAGGGCCTCCTCCAGCAGATCACAGAAGAATTCCGTATCGCAAACCGCACGACTGCACCTTGCTTTGTCCCAAAGTATAAGAAGTGCCTCAGTGGGTGAGGATAGACGATGGAACCACCGAACCTGGGAGTCACACCGTTCCTACAAGGTGAAGAGCACTACGACAAGATAGGGCTAGACGATGGAAAAGAAATCTTCGTTAACGACGTCTTGGAGACAGCGGAATGGTTTACACTACCTTGAACATGTCACGTTTGACTCTTCCATGCCCATGCCGAGATTTGAATCCAGGTCGGTCACGAGAGAACTCCCAAACAACCCTTTCATCGTTGAGAGGAGATACATCGTCGACTCGATCAGCCAATGAGATCGCCGTGCAAGGACATTATTCGACTTTACTGTCGAGACACCGAAGGGAATAGCATTGCGCATTGTTGACACCCATTTCGAGCGCTACGCTCATCGTGGTTTAAAGCGACGACTTTCGTGAGTCAGACATGGTTGCTCGGGGTCTGCATATTGAGATCGTTTGCATCAGGGAGATCGTCATAGCCCACCTCGACGCTTCCCAGGTTCCTTCTATAGGTGAAAAAGGAGCCGTCAATCAAGGACGCCCAGTATTTCAAGGAATATCAGCGAATATTTTTCGCGTTTCACAAGGGCATATTCAACAGCAGCTCCGACAGCGATGTCATCGAATGTCTACAGAGATGTGCGCATCAATTATCAGAGTTCACTAAAGCCCTAGAGAGTATCATTGCGAACCTTGCGGTACTGCACGGATTGGAGGACCATCAAGATCGTGGCAGACGTGCGTGCTCACTTCCAAGGTATTAGATTCGGTCTCTTTCTCCTGCACTACCCGAGCAAGATTTCATGTGATGCCGTTTCCAGTGGCGTACAAACGGTTCATTTACAACGTACCCAAAGCGATTGATAAGCGACTTGTACTTGGAACTGCGAGGGGTCTGCAGGGTGCTCTCGCGACTGGGCTTGGGCTCGACTCGCATGATGCCCATGAAAGGTGCGCAAAATTGCTCGCGGAACCTTTACGTACTGTATAGCAGAGGAGAGAGAAGCTTGTCGCACGTCAGAGGCGTCTGTCGGCCGCCAGAGACGAACTGCTCATTTATTTTTGAATTAGAATATACAATAGTTGGATCTTGGATCTTGGATAACGTATGATTGTTTAGTCTGTTTTTCGTGGCTCGTCGGGGGTATTACGTTCGCTCCCTTTGTGGGGATGATGAGAATACAATACCAGGGTGGCGGAACGCGGCATCTACGTTGTCTGTGCGCAAGGCTGACGAAATGGCGTGTGTCAAATGTCACACTCGCCATAAGCCGTGGGTACATTTGGCTCCGTAAACGACACCGAAGCCAGGGTGTGGCATACAGTACGTTTTTATTAAAAGAAGGTGGCCAGAAGCAGACAGCACGGACTTTCGGGAGTCGAGTTGGAATGAGGACACAAGCATACGCTCGGCAGCAGTAGTGGCAGTCGTCATGTAGTGGACGATAGTTGTGTGCAGGGTACCGCAGATCAAAAGTCGCCGGATGGGAAAGAGAAGGGTGATCCAGAACTGGGAACAACTCGCGGAGCTGTCGGATAGGCGTATACTCCACGAACGCGTGTGTGACTTTTCGCCATCAGACATCAACTCGAGCTAAATAACGCAAGACGTAAGTGATGTTCGAACAACGGACCACAAAAACGGTTAGGTGCCTCCGGTTCACCGCAAAAGATAATAAGGACAATATGAATTTCTTGGGACTTTTGTCGAAAGGAGGAGCTATGAGGTCAGCAAATGGTGCGTGAGCTGGTCCAGAATCGTACACGCACGGCCATGGCATACCACGCGTGTTTGGTCAGAGGAAGCTGGGCGTGGGAAGGGCAAGCATAACCATAAACGGAAACATTTGGTTTTCTTAAAGGAGAACGTGCTGAAAAGGCGGACACGAGGCTGTTTGTTATCCTTTTCCAGATACAGTAGCTGAACAGGATTTAGAGCGCCCATAATCTTGGTATTGTTGATGGAAAGAAAGCGTCACAGCCATACTGTATGCCCAGCCCCCAGGAAAAGAAAAGTCGTGGGAAGGCGACAGGAAGCGTTTGTTTGACGTGTTGTTGATCTTCGTTGGGCGAAATGTCGGGCGGTCCTCGGCTAACGGCGCTCACCGGCCTCACCGGGGGACAAGCCCATCACGTGCCGGTGTGGCCAGAGGTTTCTTGACAGGCGACGGTCGCAAGGCTGTGGCCAGGCTGTGCTACGTGTGGTCCAATGTGAGAGAAAGAGGTGATCCGTTGCCCGCCACGTCGTTTCCCACACCTGACAAGCCCCTCAACGGGAATGTCTGTGCGTTCAAGGTTCAAACTCCATGGGCGTTCTTTTCGGTCTACTGCCATTTCCAGGTACTACAGGTCCGTCGCGTGCACTTGGCAGGCGCCAGAGGGGCGGCCACGTCAAATCCCCCTGGCATCCTCTCCTTCCTCTCCCACCGCCCACCTTGTCCTTCCTTTCCCCCAACCATGGCAGAAGATCGCCCAACCTCGACGGTCAACTCAGAGTATGCCACTCCCCCTGTCTCCGTCCTGGCCCTCGACGGTGTGCCCCTTGAACCTCCCAGGGCATCTTTCTTCAGCCCTGGTCCCTCTATTGGCGACAATTCTTCCCGGGATTCGCGTGCCCTGAGCGCGATGGGCCCAGAAGTCGACAGGGAAGGTTCCACTCCAGCCCATTCCACCGCTTTGCTTCCAACGACCAAGGATACAGAAGGCGTGGAAGCCCCCTTTTCGCAGCATTATGCCCCGAGATCCGTTCCCTTCTATCGCCGTCCCGTTTGGTTGGCCATCGCCCTCGCTGCTCTTGTGGCGCTTATTCTCATCATCATCCTCCCCGTGTACTTTACGGTGATCAAGAATAACGGTAATTCCAACAAGCTGAGCAATAACTCTGGCAGTGGCACTAGTACCAGCAATGCTCCTAACCCCACCAGTACTCCGATCAACGCTGGTGCGACCACGGGTGGCGATGGTTCTACCGTATTTACTGGAAACACCTCCTTCACCTACAGAAATCCCTTCGGGGGCTACTGTGAGTTTTTCTCCTTACCTCGAAATTGCTTACGTATTAGGGCGCCTGATGGGTGCTGCATGATTACTCGCCTTGCACGAGAATTGTCGCGTGTGAGCGTGCGATCCCAGTTCCTCTTGGCAATGGAGTGGCCTGCTATGGACTTCATGGGTTAGGAGGGGCGTTCCTGAGGAAGTGCCCAACAAGTCGGGCACATTGTCGGCCTTCCTGCTTCATTAACTTCACAGTCTATATTTCATATCCTGACAATGTCGTTGATAATCATTGCGCCTTACAGGGGTTTATGATCCCAAAGATCCTTTCAACAATGGCGCTAGTCCCAATTCATGGACAAAACCCTTGAACCAGTCCTGGGATTGGTCAACTGACCATGTGTATGGCGTGAACCTCGGCGGACTTTTTGTTCTCGAACCGTTCATTAGCCCTGCCCTGTTTCAAAAATACCCAAGCACCGTTGATGAATGGACCATCAGCGTGGCAATGGCAGCCGATACGGGCCCCGGCGGTGGATTGCAATCGCAACTGGAGGCTCATTACGACACATTCATCGTAAGTCCCATCTCCCGTCTCTTCGCTCGTAGCGCTCACCTGTCCTTGGGCTCTACGCACTACTGCCGCGGCGCTTCTTTGGACATATTCATTTGCAGACGGAACAAGACATTGCCGAGATCGCAGCGGCGGGGTTGAATTGGATTCGTTTACCCATTCCGTTCTGGGCCATCGAGACCTGGCCAGGAGAGCCCTTCTTAGCGAAGGTGTGCTGGACGTGGGTATTGGGCGTATTCTCTATAGACTATGCCCTCTGTACCATCTATGCTTGAGGAGGTGGCGCTAATCCTTCCTTCGCAGGTATATCCTTCGGATCTTTGCGTGGGCGCGTAAATATGGCATCCGCATCAACTTGGACTTGCATACTGTCCCTGGGTCTCAGAACGGTATGTGTAGACTGCGCACGCTATTCGGCTCATCTATCTGATACTCCGATGACAACTTTCTCGACACCTCATGTGCCTCTTCCCGGACGTCTACCCGTACCGTGGTCAGCCTACAATCATTCCGGAAGATTTGGCCAGGTCAACTGGTTGAACGGAATCATGGGTATCGCAAATGCACAACGTACACTGGACTACATTCGCATCATCACGGAATTTATCTCCCAACCCGAGTATCAAGACTTGATCCCAATGTTTTCAGTTGTCAATGAAGCCCTGCTCTCCACCATTGGGAAAAATGCGTTGACCTCGTTGTGAGTGTATACTCCTTTGGACCCTTATCTTCTACCTCATCTATGTCCGTCTCGACCCTCTATTTATCACCTATCAACACTTTCCTTCATCCAATGTCCTGATGGCGTTGCATGTCACCCGTTTCGGTCCGGCATGGGCACCACTGACACGATTTATTCCTAGTTACCTCCACACTCACGACATGATACGGGGAATAACTGGTTATGGTACCGGTCACGGGCCATATATCACCATTCACGACGGTTTCGCAGGCCTGGCAAATTGGGCAAACTTCCTCCCGGATTCAGACCGGATTGCGCTGGATGTGCATCCTTACTTGGCATTCAATGGGGCGTCGCATTCCTCGCCGATTGCTGCTGTTGGTGGGAGTCAACCTGGCGGTACCTACGTGACGCAAGCATGTGGCTGGGGATCAGATGTCAACACCAGGTACGGCTTTTCGGCCCGTCTGTGTGAACCAGACATTAACTGATTTACGTGGCAGTCGAACCGCCTTCGGGGTGACCATCTCTGGCGAGTTCAGCAGTGGGTACAACCCATGTGGCTTGTTCCTCTTAGGAACCACCAATACGGACACAACCACCGGAGATTGCGCACTCTTCACTGATTCGTCAACCTGGAACGACACATTGAAGGAAGGGATCCTTGCTTTCACCGAAGGGAGCATGGATGCACTGCAAAATTGGTTCTACTGGACGTGGAAGGTGGGTCTGAGCTCGCATCAGCGCAGATTGCTTAATGTCAAGACTGAATTTCTGCATGTATCGACAGATTGGTAATTCTACATCGGGCACAGTGGAGTCGCCTTTGTGGTCTTACAAGTATGGGCTGGCAAATGGTTGGGTACCGAAGGACCCTCGCACGAGCCTCGGAAAGTGCCAGGCCTTAGGCGTTGCACCAGAAGCCGCAGGCGCGTATTCCGCGTGGCAGACGGGTGGGGCCGGAGCAGGCACAATCGCACCCGCCGTGTCGTCATCCTACCCATGGCCGCCTGTCACAATATCAGGCCTTGGCGGGGCCGCGTACAGTGCCGTGCCCACGTACACGCCCACGGGCACCATCTCGACACTACCGCCTCCTGAACTTACACCACAGGTGTCAGAGGGTAATGGGTGGTATGATGCGCAAGACACAGCACGCGCGATGGTCACTGTCTCTGGATGCACCTACCCCAATGCTTGGGACTCGTCTGGCGTCGTTGCGCCTACGGCTCCTTGCCCGGCTGGTGCGCCAGCGCTTGTCACGGGGGTTCCTGCGGTGACTTCGGCATCGGCCGCATCGGCCGCCACAACTACCACAACGTCTACCACAACTACCACAACGGCCGCCACAACCACGACAACGGCCGCTGCTTGAGCCGGCGATGGGGATGGCAGTGGCATGCCCCGATTCGAGTGTCGCTCCTCGCTCCCCAGCGTATGGAACCCGGGATGTCGTAGAAGTTATTCAAACTGGTGCTACGGATATTTCAATACCCTCGTTTGCACCCTCATTTACTGACTCGGAGCACATGGATTATTTGTTTTTCTTACCCTTGACTACGGACATGGAGTGTTTGACGCACCTCGGGCGCGAGCACGTTTCACGATTCCGGACGTACATTCTTACGATGTCCTTCTTTACTGCTCCGTGCATACGTACATTACGTGCATGGACAGATGACGGTTGGAATCTTCACATACCTACTGATACAGAGATTTGACTTCCAGATGACTTTTACTATCTTCTTTTAGGTATCTACGATGTTTTTGATCTGCAGCATCTGCACATGATTTTGACGCGCTATAGGGGGGAAATTTTGAGGCCTGCGTCAAGCGAAGGGTCAGTTCGCTGGTCGACTAGTGTGCGGATCTGGCCGTCCGATAAACTCGCGCAGAAATGTACGTACGATGCGCATTTACCACGCCCGGGGATTCCGAAGATGGAGGACAAATGGGGATAGCGTGTTTGCCTGCCGCTCCCGACACAATGACGATGACGCCGCCTAAGTGGGTCTATCTAGTTCGCGAGTGCTCTCGACTGTATTGTACGTACACGGGGCGCGAGCCCTGATGTGATGAGCGCCATTGCGCCATGAAATGAACGGCTTGCATGGGTCCTCTGGCATGCCGGGGGCCAACAATGCCCAACACTGGCCTGTCCGCTCTCACACGTTTCTCGCAAGTTGCCTCATCAAGGTGGTCCGCACATTTCACGAGCCTTGGGACTCATTTGACCCCGTGGTAGGCGGCGTACCAATTACGCTTGTCTGATAAGGCTTGCGGAGTTGGTTGGGCGTTGGGCATTAGCATTGCGACTTGGCATTGGCAATGACCCCGCCCCGCCGTCCATCACGCATACTGCCGGCTTCTGCACAGTGCCATAGGCGGGCGGCGGGCGCGGGGTAAAGCAAGTTTTTGTGTGCGCGTGTTTTGTAACCCTTGGTTTGTTTGTATACGTGGTGCGTGTGAGCCCGAGGTGCGGCGCGCGGCTGGCTCGCGGAGATCGATCCGATCCAGCCATATTTTTTAGATATTTTTCTAGGATTTCCTACTTATTCTAGGGAGGAGCATAGGGGGGAGTGGGGGTGGAAGCGAAGGGGTCCATGTGGTGAAAATGGGTGAAAAGTGGTAAGAAGAAGACGGTGACGGTGAAGAGACCGGATTGGCCCCCGTCATACAGCACTCTCGCGCTTCCCTCGCGAACACACGCGGTCGCGAGTACTGTACCGTACCTCGCGCGAGAAGGAGAAAACGAAAATAGAGAACGGACCCACCGGACCAATGTTACTCATTATTAGGAAGGGGGCTTTTCATTCGAACACAACTGAAGATGCTCTTGTTCGTCGGAACGATGGCGGGCTAAGATGGGAACGGCGGCCAGGGTCTCTGATTGGTCCGGTTTAGTGAGGGTGCCGGCCGGCCGGCCAAGCCTTGTAAAACGGGGAAGACGGGCGGGCGATGCCGGGCCCTCGCGTCATGGAAAGCTTCGTTGGGGGACGGATACGCAATCGGGACAAATTAACTTCACTGCCAGGCGCAATAACGTTATTGGGGGATGTTCAACTTGAGATGTCGGCCTGAGGAGGGGGGTTGCTTCTGCTTCTGGCGGCGCGGGGGTAGAACGTTCGCGAACGTCCTCTGATGGGAGGCTTTCTCTTTATCTCTGGGCTATGTGCTGGATTTCCTTTGTTGAGGGATTTCCTTTTTCTCCGCTTATCCTACCGGGGCAATTTGTGGCCCGAGAGGTTTCAGTGAGTCGGGTAGGGTCGAAGAAGGAAGATGGGTGCAGGCGTGAGAAGGACTCGCGAGAGGGTGGGTCCCGAGGAAGAGCGGAAGCTCGTGTTTCTTATTCTTACGCAGACCATTTCACTGATCACGACCGACGAGTCAGCCAGCTTGCTAATGAATCACTTTCCGGGTATCTGAGTCTGAGAATCTCCTGTGACGCCTCGTATGATTTCATTGATATTGAGGACGCGCTAGTCTCACGCCAAGTTGGCGGGTCCCGACACGACACTGCTGGGTGGGGATTTTTTGCGGCAAGTCAACTCTATTCGGTATGGAACCTGGCCGGTTTTGGCAGAACAGCCAGATCGTTCCATGCCCCGATGGCAACTCACTATTTGGCATGATGCAGGTATCACACGCAAGGCAAATTCCGCGTGATAGCTCGTGTTTTTCCCTCAGCAGGAGGTGAATCCATGCAC
>Ga0137394_10000656_pt1 | contig 24106 bp, 18 predicted proteins | sample czobulk116metaG_FD_108278 | JGI IMG/M metagenome (GOLD analysis project Ga0137394, IMG submission 108278) | Vadose zone soil microbial communities from Angelo Coast Range Reserve, California, USA - czobulk1.16 metaG | ecosystem: Environmental > Terrestrial > Soil > Vadose zone | place: USA...
GGATTCATGGAGCAGCTGCATCTGACATGCCGAGCAGTCGTCCACGGCCACGTCGCCGTCGCCGTCGCCGTCCACGATCACGACAACGTAGGACGACAGCGTCAACGTCTGTCGCTTGACTGAATTGGGGCCAGGCGGCTCTCCGAGAAACCCCGGCGTTGGGTTCGGGTCTCGGCGCTTTCGCCGGTACGAGGGCGCAGTCAACCCAGAGGTCCGCCCAAATCAACGCCGATCGTGCGCGCCGGCCCCAACCTTCGCCCTCGATCCCAAGGCCCGGAACGCGAACCCGACCCACGAAGCGCCGAAAGGCGCGAGTCCCGATCCCCAAACCCCGACCCGGTCTCCCCAGACAAACGAAGAGGCGGGTCCCGCAGGACCCGCCTCCGTCAGAGAACCCCCCGAAGGCCTTGCTCGAGCAGACAGCCCAGGAGCCGCCCTGCGGCGGCCCCGGGCCTATTCTTCGTCGCGGCGGCTTCCTTTGAGGTTCCCCATCTCGTCCAACCCGCTCTCCTTCTTCGCAGCCTCGCGGGCCATCCTCTTTCCCTGCTCGATCAGCTCACGGACCTTCTGGCCGCCCTTGTGGCCGATCTGTGAGTAGAACTCGGGTCCGCGCGAGGCACGGACGGACTCGCCGCCCTTCTTGCCGATCTGCTCGTAGAACTCGTGCCCGCGCTCCGCCTTGACCGTCTCTCCGCCTTTGCGTCCGATCTGCTCGTAGAACGCGCGGCCCCGCTCCTGGGCGACCTTCACTCCGCCCTTGCGGCCAGCCTCGGCGACGGTCATTCCGCCCTTCTTCTCCTCCGCCATCTCCTTGCCTCCGGTGGTTGGAAGGAACCCCCCTCCCGATCCCCTTCGGCTCCTTCGATTTTCAAGAAGCACATCCGTCCTTCTAGAGGATGCGCTTCTTGCCCTGCTCGATGAGCTCGCGGACCTTCTGGCCGCCCTTGCGGCCGATCTCCTCGTAGAACGACGGGCCGTACTTGTCGCGCACGGCCTCCCCGCCCTTTCTGCCTCCGAGCTCACCACCCTTGCGGCCGATCTCCTGGTAGAACTCCACGCCCCGTTCGTCGCGGACGCGCTCGCCGCCCTTCCGGCCGGCTTCCGAGACCGTCATGCCGCCCTTTCCATTGCCGCGGGTCTTGATCATCCAGGTTCCTTTCCTTTCCCGCGGCTACTCCTGCACGGGCTCCGGGTTGACTTCGCCGCCCGGCGCTGGCGCCCGCTCGTCGGATCGGGCGACCTCGGCGGCCGCCTTCTTGCCCTCCTCGATCAGCGTGCGCACGCGGTGGCCGCCCTTCTTCCCGATCTCCTCGTAGAACGGCGTCCCCCGCTCGGCCTTCACCGCCTCGCCGCCCTTCTTGCCGATCTGCTCGTAGAAGCCGGCGCCGCGCTCCGCCTTGACCGTGTCGCCGCCCTTCTTGCCGATCTGCTCGTAGAAGGCACGGCCCCGCTCCGCCTTCACCGTCTCGCCGCCCTTGCGGCCGATCTCCTCGTAGAACGAGTGCCCGTACTTGTCGCGCACCGTCTGTCCGCCCTTGCGGCCGGCTTCCGACACGCTCATCGAGCCCTTCTTCTTGCCCGTATTCTCTTCCGCCATGCCCCCCCTCACACGCCCCTGTTCGGAGCCAACTGGTTTGTCTTGCGGCGCAGCGACACCCGCCGCGAACCGCGCTCGAGTTTGCGGCCCGCCGCGATCAGATCGCGCACGCGCTGCCCGCCGAGCTTTCCGATCTCCCGGTAGAACCCGACCCCCCGCTCCGCCTTGACGGCCAATCCGCCCTTGCGGCCCCCGATCAGTCCCCCCAGCCGTCCCGCTTCGCGGACGGTCATGCCCCCTTCGCGGCGGGACATTTTCAATTTGGATGCCGGCCGCTTGGCCGCACCCTTTCCGGCCTTCCGGCCTCCCGCCGCCTGGGATTTGCTCTGCAACCGTGCTGCCACTCGCACCTACCTTCGCGCACCTGGGGTGTCGCGGACCTCACATTGACGAACGGAAGCTAGGTCGCCGGGCGCAGCCCCGCAAGCTGCCAACCGTCCGCGACCGCTTAGGAAATGGCTCAGCCCCCTCCCGCGAGGGAGGCGATCGCCGTCTGCACTGCCTCGACGACGGCGGCGCGGCGGGTCGGGTCCGTAATCTTCCCGATCGGGTGCTTGGAAGCACTCGTCAGGTCGCGCAAATAGAAAGCATCGGTAGCGCGGTTCCCTTCCGTGGCGATTCGAGCGACTTCGATGCTCACGCCTGCCCTGTGCAAAGCATCGGCAATCGTGTGCAAAAGTCCGGGACGGTCCTGGGTCATCACGTCCAGGATCGTCATGTTTTCGCTGCTCACGTCGTCCACCCGGAGCTTGGTCTGGACCGAGGGAGCAGCCGAGCTGGCCCAGGTTGCGCGGCGTAGCCGCTTCTGCACCAGGCGGTGCGGGTCTTCGGTCCCCGAGAGCAGGCGGAGCAGGTCGGCCCGGGCGGCCTCCCAGCGCGTCTGCGAGGGAGATCCGCCCCCCGTCTCGCGGACCACGAAGGTGTCGAGCGCGATCCCGCTCGAGAGCGAGTTCACCTCGGCGCCGAGGATGTCGATGCCGTTCGCCGCCAGGGCCGCGCTGAACACGGCCAGAAGGCCGGGCCGATCGGTGGCCAGGAGCGTCAGGTCGGCCTCGCCCACCGCGGAGCGGTGGAGCTCGCCGGCGAACCCGGTCTTCTTGGCGATGCTCCAGAGCTTGAGGTGGCGGGCGGCGGCCTCGGGCAGCGCGGTCGCCACATAGCGCTCGGGCAGCTCCTTCACGAAAGCGGCCACCGAGCCGGCTTGCTCGCCCGCCAGGGCGACGAGCCGGTCGGCGAGCCGGTGGCGCCGCTCCTCGACCGACTGGGCGTGCTCGGGCGCGCCCAGCCCTTCGGTGAGCATGGTTGCGCGCGTCTTCTCGTAGAGCGTGCGGAGCAGGTTCGCCTTCCAGGGAGTCCAGTTCTCGGGCGAGACGCAGGACATGTCGGCGTAGGTCAAGAGGTACAGCATCTCGAGCCGGGCGGCGGTGCCCACCTCGCGCGCGAACGACTCGATCAGGTTGACGTCCTCCAGGTCGCGGCGCTGCGAGATGTGGCTCATGCGCAGGTGGGCGAGCACCAGCCACTCCACGTCGCTGGCGTCCGCCGGGTCGAGCCCGATCCGCCTTGCGTAGCCGCGAACCAGCTCCGCGCCGCGCGCCGAGTGGTCGGGTCCCAGGCCCTTGCCCAGGTCGTGGAAGAGCAGTCCGAGCATGAGGGCCAGCGGGCGCTGCAGCGCCCGCGCCACGCGCGTGAGCACGGGCTCCACGTCGGCGAGCGCGCCCGAGCGCAGCCGCATCATGTGGGCGAGCGCGAAGACCGTGTGCGTGTCGACCGTGTACACGTGGTACAGGCTGTGCTGCGCGTGGGCGCGCAGCCGGGCCACTTCGGGCAGCAGCGCTCCCAGGACGCCGAGCTCGTGCAGCGGGATCAGCGCGCTCCCGTCGCTGCCCTCGCGAACCAGGAGCTGCCAGAGCTCGAAGTGGGCCTCGCGATCGGTGGCGAGCTGCGGTCCCAGCCGCTGCAGCTCCTGCACCAGGAGATCCCGCGCGTAGCTGTAGACGGGCAGCCCTGCGGTCTCCGCCACCGCGTAGAGGCGGATCATGTCCGCCGGGCGCCGGGCGAACACCTCCTTGTCGTTGACGGTCACCCGGCCGTTCCAGACCTTGAACGTATCGTCGATCGGGTGCGGCCGGGGGACGCGCTTGAGGATGCTCCTCGGAGCGTCCTCCACCGCGCAGCGGTCGATCAGGGCGTCGGAAGCGCGGGCGATCTCCTGCAGCGCGATGTACGCGTCGCGCATCAGCTTCTCCACGCTCAGCTCGCCCTCGGGGTCGTCGGTGTACCCGAGCTCGGTGGCCAGCCGCCGCTGATTGTCGAAGGTGAGGCGATCGTCGCGCCGGCCGGTGGCATAGTGTAGCTCGTTGCGCAGCCGCCAGAGCAGGTCGCGCGCCGCGCGCGCGGCGGTGACCTCGCGATGCGGCAGGAGCCCGCGCTCGCCCGCCTCGCCCAGGCCGGCGACCTTGTGCCGCACGCGAGCGATCCAGAGCGCGGCCTGCAGGTCTCGCAGCCCGCCCTTGCCCTGCTTGAGGTGCGGCTCGAGCAGCCAGACCGAGCCGCCGTATCGCGCGCGCCGCTCGTTCAGCTCCTCCAGCTTGTCGTTGATGAACTCCTCCACCCGCCGCTGCTCCAGCTCGGTCACAGTGGCCCGCTCGAGCTTCTTGAACAGCTCCGCGTTGCCCGCGACCAGCCGGCCGTCGAGCAGCGCGGTGCGGATGGTGTGGTCCTTGCGCGCCAGGTCGACGCACTCGTCCAGGTTGCGCGCCGCGTACCCCGCTTCGAGCCCGGCATCCCAGATCGCCCGGTGCAGGTTCTCGGCGATCTTGTTCGCCCGCCCCTTGGTGGCCGCGTCGCCCTCCTTGGGCAGGAGCGCGAGCACGTCGATGTCCGAGCGCGGAGCCAGCTCCCGCCGGCCGTACCCGCCCGTGGCCACCAGCGAGAGGGGAACGGGGCCGCTGCCGGGGAACTGCGCGGCGATGGCGTCGAAGAGCTCGGCGATGACCTGGTCGGTCAGCGCGGAGATGGCGCGGACCACCTCCTGCCCGCCGGCTCCGCCGCGGTGTCGCGCCAGGATCTCCTCGCGGCCTTGCGCCAGCCTGCCGCGAACCCTTGCGACCGCCGCGTCGTTCCCCATGCCGCCACCATAACAAGCTCACGCGACCAGGGGACTCAACCGCCAAGTTTGTCGGGCGGCGGAGGTCCCCGGGCCGGAGGGTCCCCCTGCGGGGGCTTCCTCTGCGGGGGCTCCTTGCGGGGTGGCTCGGCGGGCGGAGGATCCTTGCGCTTCGGTTCCCGCGGGCGAGGGTCCTTCGCGGGCGGAGGCTTGGGATCGGTCTCGGGCATGCCCGCAGGGTATTCACTCGGAGGTTGCCGCCGGAACGATACGCCTGCGGTGCATGCTCGCCAGGAGGCTGTCACCGTAATGGTCAAGCGTGTTCCCGCATTCGCGGGAACACAGAGAAAAAGCGTTCGGCGCATTGTCGCCTTCGGCGACAGCGCCTATGGCGCGGGACCGGCAAGCGCCAGCCGCTGGCGCGAGTCCACGTACTCCTTCACGCCGCGCGCGATCGCCTCGGCAGTCCCTTGCTGGAAGCGCGCGCTCTTGAGCCGCGCCTCCTCGGCCGGGTTGGAGATGAACCCCGTCTCCACCAGGATGGAGGGCATCCGGGTTCCGAGCAGCACGTAGAACAGCGCCTGCTTCACGCCGTGGTCGCGCACCTGGCTGCCCCGGCCGCGCAGCGTCCGCATCAGCGAGGACTGAACCGACCAGGCCAGGTCGCGGGCGTCGCTGGCGTTCGCCTTGGTGGCGAGGTCCGCCAGGATCATCCGCAGATCGCTCACGGTCCGATCGGCCTCGGCGTTCTCGAAGGCCGCCAGGCGCGCCGCGTAGCGGTTGCTGGAGACGTTCAGCGTCCACGTCTCCACTCCCGAGAGCCTGCGCCGCCGGGCCGCATTGCAGTGGATCGAGACGAACAGGTCGGCGCGCGCCTCGTTGGCGATGCGCGTCCGCTCGTCGAGCGAGACGAAGACGTCGCTCTTGCGCGTCATCACCACCTGGAACCCGAGCGCCTGCAGCCGCGCCGCCACCTGCTTCGCGATCGCCAGCGCCACGTCCTTCTCCCGCACGCCGCGGGCCCCGATGGCGCCCGTGTCCCTACCGCCGTGCCCCGCATCGACGACCACGCGCCGGACCTTGAGGCCGAGCTGCGCCGCCAGGGAGGTCCCCGACCCCAGCGCGATGGACCGCATCTCGCGGACCTTCTCGGCCCGCGCCGGCGCGTCCTCCGGCTCCGTCAGGGCAGCGACCGCGCTCTTGACGGCGCGCACGATCGGCGGGTGCCGCATTGGAGGGTTCGCCGGAGCCTCCGGCTCGGGCAGCTCCTCGTCCTCGCCGTCCTCCTCTTCCGGCGAGGATGCCTCCTCGCCGCGCGCGCTCGCCCGGGCCTTCGCGTCCTGCACGATCTCCTCGACCGCCCGGGCCGCCTGCGCATCCACCTCGGGCTCCTCGCCCTCCGCGGCTGCCTCCTCACCGACGCGGGGAGCCTTCACCAGGGGCGGAGGCGGGATGGTCTTCTCCGCCGGAGCTGCTCTCTCCGCGGGTGTGGTCTTCTCGGCGCCCGCGATTTTCTCGTCGGATGCCACTCTTTCGGCGGGCACCGCTTTCGCGGCGCGCGCAGCCTTCTGTGCAGTCGCGCTCCGGCCCGCTGGGACCGTCGGTGCTGCCGGCAGGCTCGCCACCGGAACCTTGGCCGCCGGCTTTCCCTCGCCCGGATACCGTTCCGCGATCCGCCGCGCCAATGCGGCCCGGTCTTTCGCCTCGTGCGCCCGCCCCGCGACCCGCACGGCCAGCGCCAGCGCCTGTGCTCCGGCCGGCCCGGGATAGTCCTCGTCCACCTGGCGCAAGGCGGCGACCGCCGCCCGTGCATCTTGCCGGGATCGCGAGACCTCCCACAGCTCGGCGCGCGCCCGCCCTCCGGCGAGGGCGGCTTCCGCGGCGCGTGGTCCATGGGGCGCGGCCTTCACCGCCGCATCGAACATCCTCAGGACCGCTTCCCACCCGTCGCGGTAGCGCCGCCTGCGCGCGTCACGCTGCAGCTTTTCGAGCGCGGCCTTCCCGGCCTCCAGCTTCCGGGCCTGCGCCGCGACCGCCGAGGCAGCCCGCGCGGGATCCGGAAGGAGGAGCGCGAGAGCGAGGAGCAGGTGGATCGCGCGCACGCCCGCAAGCTCGCAGAACCGACCGAACCGTCAATTTTTCCTCCCACCCGAACGCACGGTTACCGATATCTGCGCAGGACCGCCGCCGCGAACAGGCAGCGCGAGAGCCGTTCCGCCTCCCGCCATCGCCGCCGCCGCGCCGCTTCCTTCGCCACCGACCACGCCAGCACCACCCCGATGGCTACGAACAAGAGGGCGCTCATTGCAGCACCACCGCGTCGATCTGCAGATCGAGCTGTCCCCGGACCACGCCCGCGGGCACCGCTTTGAGCTGCCGCCGGCTGCCACACCGGCACCGCTTGAGCGACGCCAGGTACGCGGGCCAGGTGGCCTCGCGCACGAACTCCACCGACCCCCCGCGCGTGCGCGCCAGAAGCTCCGCATGCCGCGCGCGCGCGTAGTCCACGCTCTTCTCGATCAGCAGGCGATTGCAGGACGAACACCGCCAGATCTTCGAAGCCTCCGCCGTCATTGCTTCCTCCTCACCAGCATGCGGGAAGCCTAGCGAGGGGGTCTGACAATCCGTTCAGTGACCGGAGATTCGTTGTGTGATTTTCAGGGGTTGTAGCTGCGCGCGCCTCAGAGCCGCCGGCCACGGGCGCAGCGATCGATCACCAAGGCCAGCCGGCGCTCGCGCGTCTCGGGCTTCTTCGCGCTCATCACCCAGAAGGACACCGTCCGCCGGTACCAGGCCGCCTGCGACTCCCAGAACGACCAGGCGGCGGCGTTCTTCCGCAGCAGCCGCTGCACCGCCGGCGCGAGCGCCACGGGCTTCTGCTCGAACGAGTATTTCGCTTCGATCCGGTCCGCGAATGCCTGCAGACCCTCCGGCTTCATCCGCCCCTGCTTCTGAAGCGCGGTGGCCCGCCGGATGTTCACCGCGCTCCAGCGGCTGCGAGGACGGCGCGGCGTGAAGCGGATGCGATACGACTCGCCGTCGATGCGTTTGCGGACGCCGTCGATCCACCCGACGCAAAGGGCTTCGTCGACCGACTCGGGCCAGGTGATCGACGGCCGCCCGGAGCCGCGCTTGTGGAAGCCGACCCACAGTTCCACCGCGGTCGCGTGGTTCTTGCGCAGCCAGGCGCGGAACTGCGCCGGCGTAGCGAAGAACGTCAGCGCAGCTTCTTCTGTTGATCGTGCAGCCACAACAGAGCTTCCAGGGGAGTGGTCCGCGACAGGTCGAGTCCGCGCAGCGTCTCCTCGAAGGCCGAGGGCGCTGGAGCCGGGGGCGGAGGAGGCGGCGGCGCCTCGAAGAGGCCGAGCTGCGCCCGACGACGGGCCCGCCCCGCCGCCAGCGCCGGCCGTCCCGACTCGTCCAGCTCCTGCGCCTCGAGGTTCGCGAGGATCTCGCGCGCCCGCCGCAGCACCGCTTCCGGCAGCCCGGCCAGTTTCGCCACCTGGATCCCGTAGCTGCGCGAGGCCGCGCCCGCGACGATCTTCCGCAGGAAGACGACGCGCCCCTCCACCTCCGTCACCGCCATGGTCAGGTTGACGGCGCGCGGCTTCTCCCGGGCCAGGTCGCAGAGCTCGTGATAGTGCGTCGCGAACAGGGTGCGCGCGCCGACCTGGTCGTGCAGGTGCTCCGCGATGGCCCAGGCCAGCGCGAGCCCGTCGAAGGTGCTGGTGCCCCGCCCCACCTCGTCGAGCACCAACAGGGAGCGCGCCGTCGCCTGGTGCAGGATCCGCGCGCACTCCGCCATCTCCACCATGAACGTGCTCTGGCCCCGCGCCAGATCGTCCGCCGCGCCCACGCGCGTGAACAGCCGATCGACGAGGCCGATGCGCGCCCGCGCCGCCGGCACGAACGATCCGCTCTGCGCCAGCACCGCGATCAGCGCCACCTGCCGCATGGCGGTGCTCTTGCCCGCCATGTTGGGGCCGGTGAGCACGATCAGGCGGCGCTCGGAATCGAGCTGCAGATCGTTGGGAACGAACGGACCCTCCCCCGCTTGCGCCAGCGCGCGCTCCACCACGGGGTGGCGGCCGCCCGCGATCTCGATCCCGTCTCCGTCGTCCACCACGGGCCGCACCCAGCCCGCCTCTGCCGCCACCCGGGCCAGGGACAACAGCGCGTCGGCCTGCGCGGCCGCCTCGGCGCACGCGCGCAGCTCGGGGCTGCGCTCCAGCACCAGCTGGCGCAGCTCCTCGAAGATCTGCAGCTCCAGCGCGGCCCGCCGCTCGTCGGCGGAGAGCACGCGCGCCTCGTGCTCGGACAGCGCCGGCGTGACGAACCGCTCCGCCCCCACCGTGCTCGACTTGCGCTGGTAGTCCTGCGGGACCAGGTGCAAGTTCGGCTTGGTCACCTCGATGTAGAAGCCGAACACGCGGTTGTAGCGGACCTTGAGCGACTGGATCCCGGTGCGCTGCCGCTCCGCCGCCTCCATCGCCGCGATGGCGGCGCGCCCTCCCTGCGCCAGCTCGGCGAGCGCGTCCAGCTCGGGCCGGAAGCCGGGCCGTACGAACCCCGCCTCGCGGCCGGCAGGAACCTCGTCGACCAGGGCGCGCTCGAGCACCTCGGTCAGTTGCGCCAGCGCGCGCAGCGGCGGACCGAGGGCGCGCAGCAGCGGGGCCGTGCAAGCATCGAGGTCCGCGGCGAGCGCGGGCATCCCGCGGAGGGAGGCGCGCAGCCCGGCGAGATCGCGCGGCATGCCCTGGCCCATCGCGAGCCGCCCGAGCAGCCGCTCGAGGTCAAGGACTCCCCGCAGCTTCTCCGCGATCTCCTCGCGCCGGACCGCCGCCTGCGAAAGCTCCTCCACCGCGTCCTGCCGCCCGCGGATGGCCTCGAGGTCGAGCAGCGGAGCCGAGATCCACCGCGCGAGCAGCCGACCCCCGGCCGCCGTCAGCGTCCGATCGATCACCGACAGGAGCGTGCCCGTCCGCCGGCCGTCCGGACCCCGGAACAGCTCGAGGTTCTGCACCGCGCCCGGATCGATGAACAAGAGCTGCGAGGGCTGCTCGGCGACCACCCGCACCACGTGCCTGGCGGTGGCGCGCTGCGTCTCCTGAAGGTACGCGAGCGCCTCCGCCGCCGCCTGGATGGAGAGCTCGTCGCGTAGCCCGAACCCGTCCAGCGTCGCCACGCCCAGGTGCCGCTTCAGCGCCTGCCCCGCTCCTTGCGGATCCCGGAAGGCGCGCGGCTCCACCCGCATCGCCCCGCTCGCCCGCCGCACCGCGTCCGCCACCGGAGACTCCTCCGGCACCAGCACCTCGCGCGGCCGCACTCGCGAGAGCTCGTCGAGAGCCGACTGGAGCGGTCCGGACGGCAGGGCGCGCAGCTCGCCGGTGGACGCCTCCAGCAGCGCCACCGCGGCGCGCTCCCCTTCGCAGGCGAGCGCGGCCAGCCAGAGCGGATCGCGCGCTTCCAGCGATTCCTCGTCGACCAGCGTTCCCGGCGTGACCAGCCGGACGATCTCCCGGCGGACGAGCTGCTTTCCAGGCCCCGGCACCTCCATCTGGTCGCAGATGGCCACCTTGTGCCCGGCAGCGACCAGCCGCGCGATGTATCCCTTGGCCGAGTGGTGCGGCACGCCCGCCATCGGGACGCGATCGTCGCCCTTGGCGCGTGAAGTCAGCGTGATCCCGAGGATCTGCGCGGCGATCCGCGCGTCGTCGTAGAAGAGCTCGTAAAAGTCGCCCAGCCGGAAGAGCAACAGGGCGTCCCTCGCCTGGGCCTTGGCTTCCTGATACTGCCGCAGCATCGGCGTCGTCGGAGAAGGAGCCTCCGCGGGCGCATGTGAAACCGGCTCGGCCACAGCGTCACAGATACCACGAGGCATGCGCCTGCACCGGCCGGATTCGCTGCTGAAATGCTGGCGGCGTTCCGCCGTTCTGGCCTGCGGGATGCGCGCGAACGTGCTGCTGCTTCTGGCGGCATCGCCAGCCTTCGCGCAGGCGCCGATAGAGTTTCCGCCCGAGCTAGAGCTGGTCCGCACCGCGCACGCGGCGCGTCGAACCGGACCGATCGAGCTCGACGGCCGCATGGACGAGCCGGCCTGGCAGGCCGCGCCGCTGGAGGAAGGCTTCCGGCAAGTGAATCCCGTCGAAGGCGCGCCCGCCAGCGTGCGCACGGCGTTCCGCGTGCTCTGGGACGACGAGTACCTCTACTTCGGCGCCATCTGTGACGACCCGAAGGAGCCCACCGCCACGCTCAGCCGCCGCGATCGGTTCATCGAGGGCGACTCCGTGCAGTTCGACCTTGATACCACCTTCGATCGGCGCACCGCCTATCACTTCCAGGTCTACGCCGCCGGGCAGCAGCTCGACGCCCTGCACTTCAACGACACGGACTTCACCTCCGACTGGGACGCCGCCTGGGAGTCGGCCGTCGCGCGCACGCCGGCCGGCTGGTCGGTGGAGATGAAGATCCCCTTGCGGGTGATGCGGATCCCCGAGCGCGCCAAGGTAATGGGGTTCAACGTCTACCGGATCCTCTCCCGCAACAAGGAGGAGGACCAGTGGCGGTTCCGGCCCAACGGCAGGCCCGGCGACATCAGCCGGCTCGGCCAGCTCGACGGAATCGAAGGCATCCACCCCGTCCGCGAGCTGGAGCTGAGGCCGTACGTGGGGTTCAAGGCGCTGCGCAGGGTGCCCGCCTACGCCACGCCGCGGCCCGAGCTGGGGAGCTGCGCGACCTTCGCCTTCGACACGCAGCGGCAGGGCGGCTTCTGCGCCGGGCTCGACTTCCGCTACAACCTGGCGAGCGACCTCGCGCTGGTGGGCACCATCAACCCCGACTTCGGGCAGGTGGAGGCCGACCAGCGGGTGCTCAACCTCTCCACCTTCGAGACCTTCTTTCCGGAGAAGCGGCCCTTCTTCCTCGAGGGCCTGGACCTGTTCAAGCCGGCGCTGCGGGCGGACATCGGCGGGACGTACGGCGGCGACACGTACCAGATCTTCTACTCGCGCCGGATCGGCCGCGGCACGCCTTCGCACGGCGATCTCGATCTGAACGACGATCAGAAGATCGTCTACCAGCAGCCGTTCGTCCCCGTGCTGGCGGCGCTGAAGCTCAGCGGGACGATCGGGCCGGCCAGCCTCGGCATGCTCTCGGCGTTCGAGCCGCGCGTCTTCGCCCAGGTGCTGCAGCCGCCGGTCTGCGATCCGTCCGGGAGCTGCGCGCCGGGCCAGGTGACGAACATGCGCAGCGCGGAAGCGCGCAACTCCACCGTGCTGCGGCTGCGCACGCCGCTCGGCGGCAACGGCCTGGCCGGCTTCACCGGCACCACCGTGAATCCCTTCGCCACCAGCGAGGAGCTGGCGCTCGAGGACAAGCGCCACGCGCACGTGGGCGAAGGCGACGTGACCCTCTACTCCAGCGACCGCGTCTGGGAGGGCACCCTGCAGGGAGCGGGCTCGCTCCTGACCGACGCGGTCCCGGGCACGCTCCGCGACGGCGTGTACCGCGCGGAGAGGTCGAGCGGGTACTCCGCGTCCGCCAAGGTCCGCCGGTCGGGCGAGCATGGCGTCTTCAGCGTGCAGGGCGATCTGTTGTCGCCGCTCTTCGACGTCAACGACCTCGGGTTCATGCCGCGGGCGAACCTGTTCCGCGCGATCGGCTTCGCCGGCTGGCGCGATCCGCATCCCGGCCCGCGCTGGCAGAGCGCCCAGGCCATCGTAGGCGCCCGCGAGGTCCACGACTACTCCTTCCACAACCTCCTCAGCCGCGACCTCTTCGTGGAGGGGTGGATGAACTCCAACTCGTTCTGGTTCTACGACACCGGGTTCGATTGGTTCCTGCCCTTCGTCGACGACCGGGAGCTCGAGGACGGCACGCCGATCGAGCGCCAGGGATCGGTGCAGTGGTGGGGCAACCTCTCCACCGACTCCCGTTTGCCTCTCCAGGTCCAGCTCTACTGGACCGAAGGCCGTTCCTATCCGCGCTTCGAGCGGCTCAACCAGATCGGCGGCACCCTCGTGTTCCGCCCCATGCCGCAGCTCGACGGCACCCTGGACGTCGCCTACAACGAGACCGCCGGCACCATCCGGCAGACTCGCACCGCTGGACCGATCCCGGGTTCCGGGGACCCGGCACAGGTCTACGATCGCACCGGGGCGACCGACAAGCCGCGCCTCTACATCCTCGCTCCACAGCAGGCGCGCAGCGTCAGCTTCACGCTGCGCGCGACCTACTCCTTCACGCCCTACCTGACCCTGCAGGCGTACGGCCAGCTCTTCTCCGCCGGAATCGACTACGGTGCGCCGCTGCGCGCCGAGGTCGGGCCCGGGCGCCGGACCGTCACCCTCGACGAGCTGCAGCCCGCCCGGCCGGAGGACAAGCCCGCCGTCAACTCCAGCTCGAACGAGCGCCAGGTCGGGCTGAACGTGAACGTCATCCTCCGCTGGGAGTGGCGCACCGCCTCGACCTTCTACCTGGTCTACGCGCACCAGAGCTCGAACGACCTGACCGGCGTCAGCCCCGGCCTGAGCTACCGGAGCGAGCTGGGCGGCCTCGGCGCGGCAGGCGCAGCGCACGGCGACAGCATCCTCTTGAAGGTGGATCTGCTGCACGCGCTGTGAGAAGAAGCGGCGCGTGATCCAGGCCGTCCAGGACCTCAAGCGCCTGCGCGAGATCAGCACGGTGGTGGTGCGCCACGGCTTCGGCGAGCTCTGGGACCGCGCGAAGATCTGGGATGTCCTCGGCCGGCGCGAGGACGGCGAGCGCCCCTCGCGCGAGGAGATCCGCGCCACCTCGGCCAGGCGGTTCCGCGAGACCCTCGCCGAGCTGGGGCCCACCTTCATCAAGCTCGGCCAGATCCTCTCCTCGCGCCCGGACATCCTTCCGCCCGACTTCATCGCCGAGCTGTCGCATCTTCAAGACCGCGCCGCCCCGATGCCGGTGAGCACGGTCTTCCAGCTGATCGAGAGCGGCCTGGGGCGGCCCGCCGGCGAGCTCTTCTCCTTCATCGACCCGGAGCCGATGGCCAGCGCCTCGATCGCGCAGGTGCACCGGGCCCGCCTCCAGACCGGCGAGGAGGTGGTGGTCAAGGTCCAGCGGCCGGGGATCGAGGAGCAGATCCGCAGCGACACCGACCTGCTCTTCTACCTGGCCCGCTTCCTGGAAGGAGTGATCGAGGAGACCGGCATCTACACCCCCACCGGGATCGTCACCGAGTTCCGCAGCGCCACGTTGCTCGAGCTGGACTTCGAGAACGAGGCGCGCAACATCGAGGAGTTCGCGCGCAACCATGCCGATCGGCCCTACGTGGCGATCCCGAAGCTCTACCGGGACCTTTCCAGCCGCACCGTGATCACGCTGGAGGAGCTGAAGGGCGTGAAGTTGAAGACGGTGCTCGAGTCGGCGGACTCGCCGGGCATCGATCGCAAGCAGCTCGCCCACAACCTGCTGGAGGCGAGCTTCCGCCAGCTCTTCGTCGACGGCCTGTTCCACGGCGACCCGCACCCCGGCAACGTGATCGTCCTGGAGGGAAACCGGATCGGCCTGCTCGACTTCGGGCTGGTCGGGCGGATGAGCAAGCAGATGCAGGAGACCATCGTGCTCCTGGTGCTCGCCATCTCGCTGCGCGATCCCGACACCGTCGCGCGCCAGCTCTACAAGGTCGGGATCCCGGACCAGCGGATCAACTTGCAGGAGTTCCGGCACGAGATCCACGACATCCTCGAGCGGTACCTGGGGCTCAAGCTCGCCGAGGTCGACTCGGGCGTCCTGATGAGCGAGCTGGTGGACCTGGCGATGAAGTACCGGATCAAGGTCCCCAAGGAGTACGCGGTGCTCTCGAAGGCCGCCGCCACCACCGAGGGAATCATCCGCCAGCTCGATCCCGAGCTGGACGTCTCGCAGGCGGCGCTCCCCTACGCCAAGCAGCTCCTGGTCGACCGCTACAACCCCGCTTCGTTGAGCGGCGGCCTCTTGCGCCTGGTCCTGCAGCTCCAGGGATTCCTCCAGGACACCCCGCAGCAGCTCTCGCAGATCCTGATGGACCTCGAGGGCGGGAAGTTCAACGTCACCGTCCGCAACGAGGACCTCGCGCGCCTGAACACCAGCCTGAAGGCGCTGGGGCTGCTGCTCTTCGCCGGCATGATCTCGTCGGGCCTGATCGTCGGCGCGTTCTTTCTCGCCGGCCGATCCTCCCCGGAAGGCTCCGGCACGACCTGGCCGCTGCCGGCGCTGCTCGGCCTCGCGCTCGCGGCGATGCTGTTCGGCGCGGCGCTGACCTGGACGCTGGTCGGCGGCCGGCTGAAGAAGATCAGCGTGCGCCGCTTCCTGAAATGAAGCCAGTGGGGTCAGGCGTCGTCGGCCGGCAGCGCTTCGACCACCAGCTCGGCCACAGGTGGCGGCTCTTGCGGAGCGGGCGGCTCGATCAATCCCTCCAGATCGGCGGCTACCGCCGCGAGCGCGCCCATGCGCCCCACTTCCAGCCAGGCGAACACGGCCGCGGCCGCCAGACCCACCGCGGCGCGGGGCGCAACGGCCAGGATCTCCGTCGCTGGCCTGAATACCGCCGCGCCCGAGAGCGCGCCGGTCAGCGCGGCGGCCGCGCTGGCGACGACCAGCTCGAGAAACGTGAACGCGACCGACACCAGGAGGAAGGTCCCGAGCCGCTCGCCCAGGAGCGACGCTGCCCGGCCGAAGGCCGCCGTCGCCGGATCGCCGAACGCTGCCGCCCGCACCAGCGTGAGGCGGGCAAGCAGATCGAGCAGCAGGTGTCCGAGCAGCGCCGCGGCGCCCACCAACGCGACGCCGGCGAAGAAGGGTCCGGACGGCCGGAGCAGCGCAACCGGCACCGCGATGAACAGCGCCGCCGCGCAGGCGAGCAGGAACAGCAGGGAGATGCCCGATCCCAGGATGCCCGCGGCCAACGTCCGCGCCGCGCCCCGGGAGACCAGCACGGAGAAGTTGCCGGCCGGCGGCCGCCGATCGAGCTCGGCGTCGGCCGCGAGCAGCGGGACCGCGCCCGCCCAGAAGAGCATCCCGGCGGTGAACCCGATCGCGAGCGCCGCCGCGACTCCGCCCAGCACCGGCCAGCCGAGCTGCGAAAGCGCGTTCAGCGCCCGCGCCGCCGCGCGAAACCCGTCGCCCTGCGCGGCGCCGACGGCCGCGCCCAGCGCGAGCAGCCCCGCGAACACGATCGGGAGCCCGGCGAGGAAGTTGCCGCCCTGATCGATCAGCGCCCGGACGAACGGCAGCTCCGGGTTGCGCGAGGCCGCGCGCAGGCCGAGCCGGACGGCGTGGTTCGCGCGCAGCACCGCACCCCTATACCGCAAGTGCGCCCGGGTGGGCTTCCGTTGCTTGAATGCCTCCGGGAACGTCCTCTAAATTTCCAGGATGCAGCGCGCTGCGTTTCCCTCCTCCGTGCTGGTGGTCGACGACGAGCCCGTCGTGCTCGACCTGTTCTCGCGGGTGCTCGGCGAGAAGGGTTTCTCCATCCGGACCGCGAAGAACGCGGACGAGGCGCTGGCGCTGATCGAGCGCGAGGACTTCGGGTGCCTGCTCACCGACAAGAACCTGCCCGGCCTTGACGGGATCGAGATCGTGCGGCGCGTCCGGCAGGCGCAGCCGTTCTGCGCCTGCATCGTGATGACCGGTTATGCCTCGACCGGCAGCGCGGTGGAGGCGCTGCGGCTCGGCGCGATGGATTATCTCGAAAAACCGTTCGACGATCTGGCGCGCGTCGCCGATCGGATCGACGAGGCGGTCCGGCAGATGCGGCTCGAATACGAGCGGGCCAACGACGCGCCGCCGGGCGTCGCGGTCCGTCAGGCCGAGCTCGACCACGCGACGGCGGACCTGCGCACCCGCTCGCTGCACCTGCTCTCGCGGCTGGTGGCGAGCAAGGCCGCGGGGCGGGACGTGCTCCTCTCCGGCGAGTCCCTGCTCGACGATCTGCGCAGGCTGCGCGAGTCGGGTCGCGCCGATCCGGACGAGCTGCACCGGCTGGAGCAACGGATCGAGGAACACCTCGCGCTCGCCCGCCTCGCCCAGACGCGCTGAGGTGGGTGGTTTCGCTCGATTTACGCGGGGTTGCATACCCGTGCCTTTCTTGCTGCCACGAGAAGCCGGGCTCTATGCTGGCCTCCCGCGAGGGGGCGCGCCGCGATGCAATTCCGCAGCAAGATTTTCGCGGTACTGGCGCTGGTCGGAGTCGTCCCCGCCGCGATCCTCGGAGCCATGTCGTTCTCGGTCAACCGGGCCGAGCTCGAGCGGACGGTCGGGTCGGCCCAGACCCGCGTCGCCGAGGAAGCGGCGCGGGCCTGCGAGCGGTTCGTGGCCCAGGCCGCGGAAAGCCTGGGCCTTTCGGCCAGCGTCCTGCCGCTGCGGGAGCTCTCGCCACCCGAGATCGCTACCGTGCTGCGGATCCCCTACCGCCAGCTCGAGTTCGTGGACGCCATCTGGCTCCCGGGCAGCCCGGTCGTCTGGGAGGCCGCCAACGGCAGGCCGCAGCCGGAGCTGGAGATGCTGCAGCGGGCGGCCCCGCTCGCGCTGGCGCGACAGACGGGCATGGCGATCGGCGCTCCGTACGCGGCCCACGACGGATCGATGCGGCTGCCGCTCGCCCTGCGGCTGGACGGAGAGCACGTGCTCGCGGCCGAGCTGTCGCTCGCGCAGCTGAGCCGGCAGATGCGCCAGACATCGCAGGGCGGCACGGTCGCCTACCTCGCGACCCGCGCCGGCACTTTGCTGGCGCAGCCGGAGTCGCTGGAGCTGTCCGCCGAGGAGAGGGCCTTGCTCGCGGCGGGGCCGGCGAGCCGCATGGTGCTCCGCACCGACGGAGAGCGTTGGCTCGCGGCGACGGCGCCGGTCGGTTCCCTCGGCTGGATGGTGGTGGTGGCCCAGCGCGAGGGCGCCGCGCTGCGGCCGGCCACGCTGGTGCGGCAGTACACGCTCTTCTGGGTGGCGGTGTCGCTGATCCTGGTGCTGGTCCTCGGAGCGCTCCTGTCGCGGCGCGTGACCGAGCCGGTGAAGCGCCTGCGGGAAGGCGTGGTCGCGCTGGGCGAAGGCCGCGCCCAGGCGGTCGAGGCGGACCACGACGACGAGATCGGGGACCTGGCCCGCGCCTTCAACAAGATGGCGGTCGAGATCGTCGGGCGCGACGAGGTGATCCGCCGCTGGAACACGGACCTTCAACAGAGGATCGACGCCCGGGAAGCGGAGCTCCAGGCCGCGCAGGATCAGATCCTCCGGGCGCGCCGCCTGGCCGCCCTCGGTTCGCTCGGGGCCGGAATGGCGCACGAGCTGAACAATCCCGTCACCGCCATCTCCGGGCTTGCGGCCATCCTGCGCAAGGAGCTCCAGGGAACCCGGCACGAGGAGTCGCTGCGCACGCTGCAGCAGCAGGCGCTTCGCGTCTCCGACATCGTGGCCAACCTGCGCGCGTTCTCCGACCAGGAGCGGGCGCAGCCGGGACGGCGCTTTCCGCTGCACTCGTCGGTGCTGGCGGCGCTCGACCTCTACGAGGAGCAGATGCGCTCCAGCGGCATCCGCCTGACCACCGACCTCAAGAGCTGCGAGGCGCAGGGCGATCCCGCGCAGATCCAGGAAGCGGTCGCGCACATCGTCCAGAACGCCATCGCCGCCATGCCTCACGGAGGCACGCTGAAGGTCAGCCTCAGCGACGTGAACGGCGACGCGCTCAAGCTCTCCGTCAGCGACACCGGCAAGGGGATCCCCCAGTCGATGCGCGATCGGATCTTCGATCCGTTCTTCACCACCAAGGAGGAGCCTTCCGGGATCGGGCTGGGTCTCTCCATCTCCCACAGCATCGTCGAGGCGCACCACGGCAAGCTGCTCGTCGACAGCGCCGAGGGCCGCGGCGCGACCTTCACCATCATGCTCCCGGCGGCGGCCGCCGGCGCCCACCTCCGATGACCGCCTCGAATCCTCCGGTCGCGCCCGCCGCGCAGCAGGAGCAGTTGGAGGAGGCCGGCCTCCTCGGGCCGGGCCTGATCCACGAGATGCGGCACCCGCTGCTCGGCATCAAGGCGGGGCTGGAGCTGATCGCGCGCCGTGTGGGCCCGCGCGTCACCGGGCTCGACGACTGGCAGATGGTCGCCGCGCAGGTGGCGCGCCTGGAGGAGCTGTTCCGGGGCTACCAGCAGCTCTTCGAGCCGGGCGCGGTCCCGAGCACGCGCTTCCCGGTGGAGCCCGTGGTGCAGCGGGCGGTGGACCTGCTCTCCTGGCGCCTGCGCCGGTTGGGCGCGCGGTTCGAGTGGGGGCGCGACGGAGCACGCGAAGCCCTCGGGTCGGCCACCGCGCTGCTGCACGCGGCGGTCAACGTCCTGGCCAACGCGCTGGACGCGGTGGAGGAAGCGGGCGGCCGGGGCCGGATCGCCCTGCGCGTCCTCCAGGGTCCGCTCGAGGTCCGCGTCAGCGACGAAGGCTCCGGAATCGCTCCGGAGCACCAGGCGCGCCTGTTCCAGCCGCGCTTCACCACCAAGCCGCCGGGGCGCGGCACCGGGCTGGGATTGCACATCGCCCGCCAGGGGATGCAGCGGACCGGCGGCGACGTGCTGCTGGTGCCGCCCGGCGATGCGCGCCGGCTCTCCTGGGCGGTGACCGAATTCTCCATCCGGCTGGGGGACGCTTGATGGCGCGGGCCGGACAGACGCGGACCATCGCCGAGGCGACCGCCGTGCTGGTGGTGCTCCTGGTGGGCGCGTGGGTGCTGTTCCGCGGGACGCTCTATCGCCCTTCCGCCCGGGCCGCCGCGGCCCAGGCTCACGAAGAGACGCGCGCCGACGAGGCGATCGTGGTGGCGGTGACCGGCGACGTGGTCCGGCTTTCGCCCAACGGAGGAACCGCCGTCCTGTCCGTCGGGCAGCGGCTGCGGGCGGACGACTCCGTGCGGACCGGCCGCGACGGCCGGACGGATTTGGTGGTCGGGGCGCGCAGCCGCCTCACCGTGACCGAGGCCACCCAGCTCACGGTGCGCGAGATCACCGAGAAGGTCCACCACTTCAAGCTGTCCCGGGGCCGCATCGCCGTCGACTATCAGGCGGACGGCGCGCGGCTGCTGCGCATCGAGAGCGCCGACGGCGCGGCGGTCGCGGAGACGCAGGGAGCGCGCTTCGGCGTACTCTCCACCGGCACCGCGGTGGCCATCGCCACCGAGACGGGTGCCGTGAACCTGACCTCGCAGCAGAAGACGGTGGAGGTCCGCGCCGGCACGCAGGCGATCGCCGTCGCGGGAAAGCCCCCGTCCAGCGCCGAGGCGATCCCCGCCCGGCTGCTGCTCAAGGTCGCCGACGCCGCTCCCGCGCAGGAGCACGGGGAACAGCTCTGCGCGCAGGTGGAAGGCACCGCGCCGGCCGGCTCGGAGGTCCTGGTCGACGGCGCTCCCGCCGCCATCGCCGAGGACGGCCGTTTCCGCGTCCGCGTGCCGGCCGACCCGGGCAAGACCAGCGTGCTGGTCGCGATCCGCGACGCCGGCGGACGCGAGACCGCGCGGTCGATCGACTGCGGCACCAGCGGCAGCGTCGCGCACATCAAGGACTTCGCCATCCGTTGGAGGAAGAAGGGACAATGACCGCGGCCGCGCTCATCGCCGTCGCGGTACTGGTGGAGCCGTCTCCGCTCCACCTGGGCAAGGACGCGCGCGCGAAGGTGCGGGTCGAGGCGGCGGAGGCTCCGACGCTCTCGGCAAGCGCGGGGCGGATCGAGAACGTCCGCGCCGCGGGAGCGGGCTCCTGGGCGGCCGACTACTTCCCGCCCGACGACGAGCTGCCGCAGGTCGCCATCCTGACCGCCGTGGTCCAGGGGGAAGTCGCCTGGACGGCGATCCCGCTCTGGGGCCAGGGCGACGCGGTGGTGAAGACGCGTCCGCGCGGCAGCATCAGGGTGGAGATCGCCGGCCGGACCTTCGGGCCGGTCGTCGCAGACGCTTCCGGGCAGGCCCAGGTGCCCGTCGAGGTTCCGCCGGGCGTCCGGGAAGCGCACCACGGAAAGCGCATCATCCCGCTGAACGTCCCTCCGTCGCGGACCGTCCACCTGGCGCTCGGCGACACTGCCCGCCCTGCCGACCGGCCTCAGACGGTGCCGGTCTTCGCCGTCGCCGTCACCGGGGGCGGCCAGCCTCGAACCGGAGCGGCGCTCAAGCTCCGCACCAACCGGGGGACCCTGAGCCCGGCGCGGGAGCGCGCGCCGGGCCTCTACGAAGCGTCGCTCTCGCTGCCCCCCGGCCCGCCGGGCAAGGTGAGCGTCACCGCGGTGCTGGAGGGCGACCCGCGGTTCGTGGCGGAGGCATCGCTGCTGCTTCGCGGCGGGCCGGCCGAACGCATCGCCATTTCGGCGGACCGGGACCGGATCCGCGCGGACGATCCGGAGGCGCGGCTCCATGTCGTCGCCCGCGACGCGGCCGGCAATGCGTCCTCGGACGAGCTCGCCTTCGAGACGACCGGCGGGCAGCTGGCCACGGTCGCGACCGCCCCGGGCGAATGGAGCGTGATCGTCTCGCTGGAGCCGTCGTTTGCGGGCCGCAAGGAGATCGAGGTGCGGGCCAGCGCTCCCGGGTCGTCTGCGGCCCAGAAGCTGCCGCTGGTGCCCGGCCCCGCGGAGGTCATCGCGTTCGACGATCCCGCGCCGGTGCTGATCGCCGACGGCTCGAGCCGCCACCGGCTTCAGGTCGAGCTCCGGGACCGGTACGGAAACCCGATCCCTGGCGCGCGCCCCGAGGTCTCCGTCGACCAGGGTCGCGCCGAGCTCGAGGACGCCGGCGGCACGCTGTACGCGACCTATGTCCCGCCGCTGCTGGAGCGCCGCGGCAATGCGGTCCTCTCCTTGCGCGCCGGGTCCGCCGAAGGCCACGCGCGCGTCACGCTGCTGCCGCGAGGGTCTCTCACCCTGAGCCCCAAGGTGGGCTACCTGTCCAACTTCTCCGGCTTCTCCGCCCCGCTGTTCGGCGTCGAGGCCGCGTACCGGACCGACCGCTTCGGTCCGCAGCTCGCCCTTTCCATCGAGGCGGACTACGCGCATCGCGAGCAGTCCGATCTGCTGTTCGCCGGCGGATCCGCGGTCTCCGCCGGATCGCGGCTCGACCTGATGCTCGTCCATCTCTCCGCGACGTTCCGGCAGGGCCTCGGCGAACAGTCCGCGATCTGGATCGCCGCCGGGCCGTCGGCGGCGGCCTACTGGACGCGCGTCTCCGCAAGCGGTGCCCCGGAGCGCCGCGGTTTCGCGATCGCTCCTGGGATCCAGGGGGCCGTGGGCGCCGAGCGGCGGATCGGGATCGCGATTCCTTTCGTCGAGGCGCGCGCCGGCTGGATCGACAGCCCGGGGTTGCCGATGCTGACCGGTCCGCTGCGGACCGTCACGCTGCTGTTGGGGGTGCGCATTGAGGGCCGGTAGGAAAAGCGTAGCCGCATTTCCGCGCCTTCGGCGCGGAGCGGCCAGCGCGCTCCTGATCGCCGCGGTGGCCTGCAGCCGCACTTCGGCTCCGCCTCCGCCCCCGAGCCCGCAATCGGTGGAGCCCGCGGCCGCGTACGTGGGTCGCGACACCTCGGTGGTGGTGCACGGCAGCGCGTTCACGCCCGCCGTCGTCCAGGAGCTGGGGGGCGGGACCCGCATCGAGCTCGACGCGGACTTCCACGCCTCCCTCGGCACCTACGAGCTTCGCGACGTGCGTTGGATCGACTCGAGCACGCTCGCTGCCACCGTTCCGGCCGGATTGCCGCCGGGCACCTACGGGCTATCGCTGAGCGGTCCTTACGGGACCGGGGCCATCGATGGCGCGTTCCAGGCCCTGGACGGCGTTCCGGCCGTGCTCTTCGAGTCAACGTCGGCGCCGCCTCGCGCGCTCGTCGGCGACGAGATCGCCGTGGCCGTGACCGTCACGAACGCCGGAGGAAAGGCGGCCCTCGCGGTCGGGGCCGGGGCCGCCGTGATGGCCGGGCCGCCCGCGGCCGTGGTGGCTCCTCCGGAGAGCACGGACATCGCGGCGGGCGACTCCCACGTCTTCGTCTGGCGCGTCCGCGCGACCGCGCCCGGCCTCCTGCTCCTGAACCTTCCGTTCGCGGGGACCGACGAGGTGGACGGAAGCCCGGTGACCGCCGCAGCGAGCATCTCCATTCCCATCGTGACCCCGGCGCATCTGACGGTCTCGTCGCCCACCGCTCCGCCCACGCAGCCGGCCGGCCCGCCGTTCCAGATCTCGGTCGACGTGACCAACGATGGCGGCTCGGACGCGCTGGGCGTCCACTTCGACCCGCTGACCGCGCCGGCCATCGTCTCGGTCGTGACCTCGCCCGATCCGCGGGACATTCCGGCCGGGGCCACGCGCACCTTCGTCTGGACGGCGAGCGGAACCAACGAGGGCACGGCGACGCTCGGCTGCAGCGGAGCGGGCACCGACTCCACCGGCGGGGCCCAGGTGAGCGTCGGGCCCGTGCAGTGGATGGTGATCATCTTCGCCGCCGTCGCCATCCTCGACGCTACGCCCACGATCCCGCCCGGCGCGCTCCCGAACGAGACGTTCACGGTCTCGCTCCAGCTGGACAACCCGGGGATCGTCGACGCGCTCGGAGTGCAGCCCTCGATCGCGGTCTCCGGCACCGGCGGCGTAACGCTTCAGTCGGGTCCCGGTCCGGCGAAGGACGTTCCGGCGGGCCAGAGCATGATCTTCAACTGGACGTACAAGGCGGTCGCGCAGGGGAGCGTGCGGTTCGATCTCTCCGCCGCAGGCACCGACGCGCGGTCCGGCAATCCCGTGACGGTGAGCGCGAGCGGAACGACGGTGATCGGGGACGCGGTTCCCGTCGCCTCGGACCCGTTCGCCGACGGCGCTCCCTTTGCCTTCGTCTTCGAGTACGCCGGGCGCGTCTATCTGGGACCGAGCGGCGACGGCGCCAGCGCCGTGCGGATCAACCACGACGGCACCGGGGCCCAGCTCGTGCACTTCGGGTTCGACACCGACTTCGGCAACATCAAGAACGCCGTCTCCCCTACCCCGACCGCTTTTCCATCCCTCGGCTCGGTCGGGTGCGCTCCGGATACGCTCGAGTGCGGGCCGGATGACGAGGACGGCCGCGGCCTGTTCAGCTCGGTGACCGTCGACGGACACGAGTGGCTCTTCGCCGCCGGCTCCCGCCAGAGCAGCCTGCTCAAGCACATCTATCTCACGACCGATACGGGAACGACGCCCGAGTTCCCGTTCGTCGGCATCAGTCCGGGCGGTGGCACGCGCGGCACTTCGGCGGTCGCGGGAGTGGGAAGCGTGCTGTACGTGGGCTTCGCGGACGGGGGCGGGTCCGGCACGCCGGTCATCCTCAAGCTCACCGGGCTTCCGGGCGACTCGACCCAGCCTGTGACACCGACCATCACGTACGTGCCGACGCCGTTCACCTTGA
>Ga0137394_10000657_pt1 | contig 24088 bp, 16 predicted proteins | sample czobulk116metaG_FD_108278 | JGI IMG/M metagenome (GOLD analysis project Ga0137394, IMG submission 108278) | Vadose zone soil microbial communities from Angelo Coast Range Reserve, California, USA - czobulk1.16 metaG | ecosystem: Environmental > Terrestrial > Soil > Vadose zone | place: USA...
CCCTGAGAATGGAAGCCGAGGCCTGCGTCGTCGGCGCCGGAGCGGCAGGCGGAATCATCGCGCTCGAGCTCGCTCGCCGTGGCATCCGCGTCGTCGTGCTCGAATCCGGCCCGCGACACGACTTCGGCCGGCGCGGGGAGTACGTCCGGCGCTACCTCCGGCACGAGAACCCGTGGCGGAGCCCGCTGCCCGAGCTTGATCGCTATACGCCCGGGGGCCCCACTCCCTACGTGCTCGACTGGAAGCGCGTTCGGGGTGTCGGTGGCAGCACGCTCCACTGGGAGGGATACACCCTGCGGCTTCACGCCGACGACTTCCGGCTTCGGTCGCTCCATGGGATTGCCGACGACTGGCCGATCTCGTACCAGGACCTGGAGCCGTTCTATGCGCGGGCCGAGAAGGCGCTGGGCGTCGCGGGCACCCCTGACGACCCATGGGCCTCGCCGCGTAGCACGCCATTTCCACTCCCCCCGTTCCCGCTCAGCTATTCAGACGGTCGGTTCGCCGGAGCGTGTCGCTCCCTCGGGATCGCGCTTCATCACCTCCCTCAGGCGCGCAACTCGGTGGCTTACGGTGGGCGTGCGCAGTGCCGGGCCTGCTCGACCTGCCACGTCTGCCCCACAGGAGCCAAGGCCAGCATCGACCTCACCCACATCCCCGAGGCCGAGGCGACCGGTAGGGTACGCATCGTCACGGAGGCCACCGTCGTGCGCCTAGAGATGGACCGCGTCGGTGAGGTGAGCGCCGCTGTCTTCGCGCGGGCCGACAAAGTCGAGCAGCGAGTCACGGCCCGCGTCTTCGTGGTCGCGGCGGGCGCAATCGAAACGGCCCGGCTCCTGCTGCTCTCGAGCTCGAGAGCAGCCCCCGACGGCCTCGCGAACCGCAGCCGGCTGGTGGGCAAGTTCTTCATGTCGCACCCCTCCATCGAGGTGACGGGCCTCGCGCGCGACAAGGTCCACCCGTATCGCATCGGGTTCTCGACCGCCGTGTCGCGACAGTTCACGGTCGACCGGGACCGGGCGAGTCGCGGCGCCTTCATGCTCGAGTTCATGAATTCGGCTGGACCCACACCCGACCGGCTCGCCGTCACGAGCGGGCAATGGGGGGAAGCGCTGCGGCGGCACGTCCAGGACGAGTTCGGACGCCGCCTCGGAATCCGAGTGTACTGCGAGCAATTGCCCGACCGCGCCAACTCGGTCTCGCTCAATCCGAGAGTCAGAGACTATTTCGGCAACCCGGGGCCGCACATCCACTACAGCGTCGGGGGGTACGAGCGGCGCGCGCTCGACGAGGCCAGGGAGATCGCGGGCCGGATATTCGCAGCCATGGGGTTGACCGACGTCCGGCGGAGCAACCTCATGTTCGCCGCCCACCAGATCGGGACTCACCGGATGGGCACCGATCCCAGTGTGAGCGTGGTGGACGCGAACCTGAAAGCGCACGACGTCCCCAACCTGTACCTGGTGGGGAGCGGCTGCTTCGTCACCGCCAGCTCTTCGCCGCCGACACTGACCATCGCGGCGCTCGCGATCCGTGCCGCCGAGCACATCGCAGCGCGGCTGCACCCCACCGGCCGTGTTGCGCCGAGCGTGTCCTCGCACGAGCACGAGCCCAGACTGACGAGCTGAAGGCCTTGCGAAGCCACCCGGCCGCAGGCCGCGCGGTCCGCCACTCCCGCTGACCGGCAAGATCCGGTCGGTCAGCCAGGAAGGTCGGTCCCGAGCACAGCAAGGAGCGCCTGCACGCGCCGCGGTTCGTCGAGCGTCTCCAGCGCCGCGAAGATTGCCGCGGCGTGCTCGAGGAGCCGCCGCGCCTCGGCCGAGTCACCCTCGGTTCGCCGCAACTCCGCTTGCGCCACGAGCGCCTTGGCGTGCTCGTTGCGCGCCCCCACCTCCTCGAGTATCCGTATGGCGGTTCCCAGGTGACCCGCGGCGACGGATGGATCCTCTTTCGCCATCGATTGAGCGAGCAGCCGATGGGCCATTCCCTCGAGGTGGCGGTATCCGAGCTCACCGCTGGTGGCGAGCACCTCCTCGAGGACCGTGCGCGCCCGCGCTGGTTCGCCCTGGAGCAGGTAGCTGTCTCCCAACCAGACGCCGAACGCGGACCGAGTCAGGCGGAGATTTGACTTGTCGAACCACGCGACCGCCTCCGACAATTGCGCGGTCCCCGCCTGAAGCTGACCGAGGCGAACCAGTCCGTACCCCTGGGCCGCTTTCGCCATGGCGGCATCGACAGGGCTCGGAGCGAGCTCGAGGGCTTCTTGACAGCAGCGCACTCCCGTTTCCGGGTCGCCCCGCTGGATATTCGTCCATCCCATCCGCCACCAGCTCACCACCTTGATCCGCCGGTCGTCTACCGCCTCCCCGTGCTCGAGGGCACGCCGGCAGGAGTCGAGGCTGCGCTGCCACTGGCCCATGTAGATGAGAGCGATGCTGAGCCCCCAAAGCGTCCGGCAGGCCCACCACACGTTGCCTCGCCGTTCGAACGCTGGAAGCGCGCGCTCGCCGGCCTCCACCGCTGCTCGAAGGTCGCCCGCCATCGCATAGACGTGCGTGAGGCAGCACTCGGCGAAGGGCTTGATCTCATCCAGGCTGGCCGCGTCCGCGATCGCCGATGCCTCGCGGCAATAGGCGATCGGGACCTCGGGGCGCGAGCCGGTGATACTGTGGAGGAACCCCGCCCAGTAGTACCACCCCGCGCGGCGAGGCGGATCGGCCGTCTCATTGACCAGCACCCGGATGTCCTCGAGCGCATGGACGTGCTCGGCGTGGCGACCGAGCGCGAACTTGATCTCCGCCTGCTTGACGACCGCATCGATCCGGCGGAGCCGATTCGGCTCGGTGTCCGGCATCGTGGAGAGCCGCTTGAGAGCGTCCTCGAAGAACGCGAGAGCCTCGGTGTGGGCCCAGCGGCGTTGAGCCTTCTCGGCAGCCAGGATTGCGTAGTCGACGGCCTTCTCGTTCTCGCCACCGCTGCCGAAGTGATAGGCGAGAAGTTCCACGACCTCGTCCAGGCGCCCGGCATAAAGTTCCTCGAGCCCGCGCCCGGCGGCCGTGTGGTACTGGCGCCGCCGTCGCTCCAGGAGACCGCCGTAGACGACGTCCTGGGTCAGTGCGTGCTTGAAGCTGTACAGGGCCTCGGGATCGTGAGCAGCGGGGAAGACGAAATCGAGGCCGTGGAGATTCTGGAGGTTCTCGACCACCGTCTCCGCAGCGGTCGCGATGACACGGGACACGAGTGACGTTCCGAAACGCCGTCCTACCACGGCTCCGCCTTGCAGCGTGAGCTTGAGCGGGCCCGCGAGTCGGTCCACGCGGGACGCGATGATGTCGTGAATGGTCGCGGGCACCCTGACGTCAGCGTTTCGGAGCCGCGCCTCCCGGTCCGCGACGACGATCCCGCTCGTCTCCAGGAGCTGGTGCAGGATCTCTTCGACGTAGAGAGGATTGCCTTCGCCCTTCTCGGCAAGGAGCTTGAGGAGCTCGGCGGACATCGTCTCGACGCCGAGGACAGTGCGGACCATCCCCTCGACCTCTGCGGTGCCGAGTCCCTCGAGGGTGATCGTCTCGGCAGCCGCAAGGTCGGGCCACGGCAGGACGCCCGGCCGCATGCTCAGAAGCAGGAGGACCCGATGGCCGGACAGGCGGGCCGCCAGCTGAGCGAGGAACTCCGCCGAGCTCGCGTCCAGCCAGTGCACGTTTTCGATGAGGAGCACGACCGACGCCCACCGGCTCGCGCGCAGGAAGACCTCGCGCAGCACTGCGAACGTCCGTTCCTTGAGCTCGACACCGGAGAGACGGTTGATGAACTCCAGCGGTGCGAAGACACCGGCGAAGTGGGCCAGGAGGACGGCCGGCTCCTCTCCGTCGACGCCGAGGTCCTGGAGGCGCTCAGCGATCCGGCTCTTTATTTCGTCCGCCGCCATGCCTTCGGTAAGGTCCAGGTATCGTCGCAGCACCTCGAGGATCGGGCGATAGGGCATGAGGCGGCCGTACGAGGCACACGTGGTCTCGAGCTCCAGCACCCCGTGACCCTCCAGGCCGTGCAGGAACTCGTAGAGCAACCTCGATTTGCCCACGCCCGGCTCGCCCGATAGCAGCACCGTGGCACCCTGGCCGGCAGAAGCGCGGCCCCAGGCTGCGTTCAGAAGATCGAGCTCAGGAGCGCGGCCTACGAGCGGCGTGAGACCGCGGTCCTTCGAGACTTCGAGTCTCGTCCGGCCGCGAAGCTCGCCGGTGACCGCGTACGCGCGAACCGGCTCGCTCTTGCCCTTCACCTGGAAGTCACCCAGGTCCTCGAAGCTGAAGACCCGGTCCCGGAGGTGCTGGGTGCGCCGGCTCGCGACGATCTGGCCCGGATTGGCGATGGCAAGGAGTCTTGCCGCGAGGTTGGTCGTGTCACCGACCGCCGTGTAGTCCATGCGGAGGTCGTGGCCGATGGCCCCGACCACGACGGGCCCCGTGTTGATCCCCATCCGCATCTGGAACTCGATCCCGTGGGCGCTCTTGACGTCTTCGGCGAGCGGCTTCAGGCCCTCTTGGATCGCGAGCGCCGCGCTCAGCGCGCGCTGGGCATGGTCTTCGTGAGCGATCGGAGCCCCGAAGAGCGCCATCACCCCGTCACCGAGGAACTGGTTGACCGTGCCCTCATAGCGGTGAACCGCACCCAGGATAGCGTCGAACGCGCGGTCCATGATCGCGTGGACGTCCTCGGGATCGAGCTTCTCCGACATCGCCGTGAAGCCGGACACGTCCGCGAACATCACCGTGACGATCTTCCGCTCGCCCTCGATGGCGCTCTTGGAGGTGAGAATTTTCTCGGCGAGGTGCTTGGGGGTGTAGGCCTCCGGGGATGCGAAGCGGGCGGGCGGCGCTATAGGCGCTGCTGCGGCGGCCGGGGCCGGCGCTGCCGCAGCGGTCGCCAGACGCTGGCCACATTCGCTACAGAACTTGTTGGTGGAAGGGTTGACGGCCTGACAAGCGGAACAGAGCGACTGGAGTCGCGTCCCGCACTCCCCGCAGAACTTGGTCTCTGGGGGATTGGCGCGCCGGCACTGGGGACACTCCATCCTAGCCTTCCATGGTCCCGACCGATGGAAGTCGCCATAAAACTAAGGGATACATCCTGAGGAGTCAAGCTAACCGACGGCGACGTCGATGTCCGGGCGCAACGCCGCCGTCTCTCTCCAGGTTCGGGCAGAAATACCGCCCGGAGCACCGCCTCCGTCTCATCTTTTCCCACAGTTAGCCGTGGCATCGGGTTTGCCCTCCGAAATGACGCGGGGAGGGTTAAGAAATGGCGATCAGCGGCGTGGGCGGGTTCGTCGGGACTTCCGTCGCGCTGCGAGCCCGGCGGGCGCCAGGTTGTCTCCGGTGCCCACTCGAGCGACTGGCCGGTCGGAACTACTGCGGCGGATGCGGCAACCCGCTTCGCCCTCGCTGTGAGCGCAAACAGGTGAGCGTGCTTTTCGCGGACATCTCCGGCTTCACCGCGCTGTCCGAGCGGCTCGATCCCGAGCAGGTCAGCGAGATCATGCACCGCATGTTCGACATCGTGCTGAGGGTCGTGCACGAGCACGGTGGCAGGGTGAACCAGTTCCTGGGCGACGGGGCCATGGCACTCTTCGGCGAGGCGCCGGCTGAGCAGCATGCCTCCCGAGCGCTGAGCGCCGCCCTCGACGTGCAGGAACGCCTCGAAACGGTGCGCCGCGAGGTGCGGCGTAGCTACGGCTTGGAGTTCCGCGTGCGGATGGCCATCAACACGGGGCCCGTCGTCGTCGGGACTATCGGCGCTGCTCTGCGCACCGACTACACGGCCACGGGCAGCACGACCAGCGTTGCCTCGCGGTTGCTCTGCATTGCTGAGCCCGGTCAGATCGTGCTCACCGGCCGCACGCGGGAGCTTGCCACCGGCCGCTACGACTTCGAGGAGCTCGGAGAGATGCCTCTGACGGAATCGCTCGACACGGTCGAGGTCTACGCGCTGACTCGCGAGACGATGAAGTATGTCCAGAGCGGGGACCTGGCCGCGGTCTAGTCACTCACACGTCATCTCGTCGACGTCAATCCGGTGCTCGGCGACCCTCTGGCGACGGGTGTTCCGGTTGATCCCAAGGATCTGCGCGGCGCGTGCGTCCAATCCACCGAGGACCTCCCGCAGGCTCTTGACGCAGGGGCCTGAGCGCCGTCAACGTCGCGGTTCTGAAACGTCAGTCAAGGATGCCCGGGTCGATCCCGTGCTCGACCAGCTTCTTACGAAGGGTGTTCCGGTTGATGCCGAGGATCTGCGCGGCCCGCACCTGGTTGCCGCCCGTCTCCCGGAGCACCGCGCGCAGCAGGGGCTTCTCGACCAGGCCGATCATCAGGTCGTAGAGGTTGGCGCTGGCGTGCTCGCGGAGACCGCGGACGCACTCGATGAGCTTCCGCTCGATGACCTCCTCGAGCGGCGCGTCCACGGCGACCGAGGCGGCTGCCGACACCGGACCGATGGGAAGATGCTCGGGCAAGATGATGCCGCTCGTGGCCATCACCATCGCCCGCTGGATCACGTTCTCCAGCTCGCGCACGTTGCCGGGCCAATCGTAGCCGACCAGGCGGTCGAGCGCCTCGGGGGCGACCCCGCGCTCGCCGAGCTCGCCGGCGTACTTCGCGAGCAAATGCTCGATCAGGATCGGGACGTCGCGCCGGCGATCCCGGAGCGGTGGCAGGTTCACGCTGACGACGTTGAGCCGGTAGTAGAGGTCCTCCCGGAAGCGCCCCTCCTTCATCAGGGCCTCCAGGTCGCGGTTGGTGGCGGCCAGCACGCGCACGTCGATGCGGATGGATTCCTGACCGCCCAGGCGCTCGATCGTCCGCTCCTGCAGCGCCCGCAGCAGCTTGGTCTGCAGCTCGACCGGCATGTCGCCGATCTCGTCGAGGTAGAGCGTGCCGCCGTGCGCGAGCTCGAGCTTTCCGAGCCGCCGCTCCTTCGCGTCGGTGAACGCGCCGCGCTCGTGCCCGAACATTTCCGACTCGAGCAGGGTGGTGGGAATCGCCGCGCACGACACCGCGACGAAGGGCCGGCCGGCCCGGCGGCTGTAGTGGTGGATCGCGCTGGCGACCAGCTCCTTGCCGGTGCCCGACTCGCCGCGCAAGAGCACCGTCACGTCGCTGGCCGCCACGCGGCCGATGGTCTTGTAGACGTCCTGCATGCGGGGGTGACGGCCGATGATGGCGCCGAACTCCCACACCTCCTGCAGGCCGCTCTTGAGGCGGGTCACCTCCTGGGTCAGGCGGCGCGCCTCCATGGCCCGCTCGGTGAGCAGGAGCACCTCGTCGAGGTCGAACGGCTTCGCGAGGTAATCGTAGGCGCCGCGCTGCATCGCCTGGATCGCGGTGTCCATGGTGCCGTGGGCGGTCATCACGACGACGCACGCGTCGCCGCGGATCTCGCGGAGGCGGGCGAGCGCGGTGAGGCCGTCGACACCCGGCATCCGCACGTCGAGGAAGACCAGGTCGAAGGGCTCGGCCTCGAAGGCCCGGAGCGCCGCGGCGCCGTCCTTGACGGCGACGACCTCGTAGCCCGCCTGACGCAGGCCCTTCTCCAGCACCCAGCGGAGGCTGTCCTCGTCGTCGGCGACCAGAACCCGCGCGTTTATTGTAGCGATGGCCGTGAGCCCGGCTCGAGCCGAGGGTGGCCTGAGAGAGGAGCGAGTGGCTCCGACACGCCCGATCTCACCGTTTGTCCCTTCTTCACTTCGCGATCGGGAGGAAGCACGTCACGATGGTGCCGCGTCCCTCGGCGCTCTCCACCTGGATCGCGCCGCGGTGCTCCTCGAGAATGCGGTGGCAGATCGAGAGACCGAGCCCGAGGCCCTTGTCCTTGGTCGTGAAGAACGGGTCGAAGATCCGCGCGCGGACGGGGGCCGGGATTCCCGGGCCCTCGTCGGCCACCTGCGCCTCGACCATGCTGCGCTGGCCCGTCCCCAGGTCCATCTTGCCGAAGAGCGGGTTGAGGCTCAATCGCGTCGTCAGGGTCAGGCGCCCGCCGCCCTCCATGGCGTCCAGGGCGTTGCGCACGAGGTTGTGGAAGACCTGCAGCAGCCGGTCCTCGTCGCCGAGGATCGGCGGAAGGCTCGGGTCGTAGCGCCGGACGAGCGCGACGCTGCGCTCGCGCGCACCTTCCTCGTTCAGCAGGGTGACCCGCTCGAGGAGCTGGTGGAGGTTGAGCGGCACCGCGCGAAGCTGGATCGGCCGCGCCAGATCGAGGAGCATCTCGATGATGCGGTTCACGCGGTCGACCTCGGTCAGGAGCACGTCCGTGTATTCGCCCAGGCGCGAGTCCGGCGCGAGCTCACGCCGGAGCAGCTGCACGGCGCCGCGGATCGCGCCGAGCGGATTCCGCACCTCGTGGGCGAGCCCGACCGCCATCCGGCCCGCCGCCGCCAGCGTCTCGCCCCGGCGCACCTCGGCCTCGAGCTGATGGATGCGCGAGAGGTCGCGGAGCACGACGACGGCGGCCTCGACCTGTCCGTTCCGGCCGCAGAGCGGCGCCGTGACGACCGAGACGGGCACCCGACGCCCGTCGCCGCGCTCGACGAAGCTCTCGGCCTCGGAGCGGCTCTCGCCCGTGGCGAGCGTCTCGCCGAGCCGCCGCACGACGGAAGCGTCGGGAGAGAAGACCTCCTTGATGTAGCGTCCCTCCGCGCGCCGCGCCGAGCGCTCGGTGAGGACCTCGGCCGCGGAGTTCCAGAAGACGATACGGAGTTCGGCGTCCACCGCGATGACCGCGTCGGGGAGACCGGCTAGCACTGCTTCGTAGTTCATTGTAGCGGGGTCCGCGAGGCCGGCTTGGACCGAGGGTGGCCTGACAAAGAAGCGACCCGGCTCCGCATCGCCCGGTCTATCCGTGTCGTCCGCTTTGTCCCTGCCGCTCGCTTTAGCCCTGCCGCTCGCTTCATCCCTGTCGCCTGTTCTGTTCTGTCGCCCGGTCTATCCGTGTCGTCCGCTTTAGCCCTGCCGCTCGCTTCATCCCTGTCGCCCGCTCTATTCCAGTCGCCCGGTCTATCCGTGTCGCCCGTTTCACTCGGCGAGCGTTAGGTCGGGGGCGGCGTTCAGCGTCAGTGGCGCGTGCTGTCCGGCGGCGAGCCGTACCGTTCCCGCGGCGGTGATCATCGCTGCGTTGTCGGTGCAGAGGTGGCGCGGCGGGATGTGCAGACGCAGCCCATGCTCGATGGCCGCCGCCTCGAGGGCCTCGCGCAGCCGGCCATTCGCGGCGACCCCGCCGGTCAGGACGATGCGCTTGATCCCGTGGTGAAGGGCGGCTCTGACGGTCTTTCGCACGAGCATCTTCACGACCGTGGCCTGGAACGAGGCGGCGATGTCCGCGATCTCCGCGCTCCCCACGGGCGCGCGCTGCTTGACGTAAAGGGACACCGACGTCTTGATACCGCTGAACGAGAAGTCGGCCGCGCCGTCGCTCATCTGCGCCAGCGGGAACGAGATCGCCTTCGGATCACCCCCGGTGGCCGCGCGCTCGATGGCGGGACCTCCCGGGAAGCCGAGGCCGAGCAGCTTCGCGACTTTGTCGAAGGCCTCGCCGGCCGCGTCGTCGCGGGTCTGCCCCACCAGCGAGTACGTCAGGGGCGCCCGCGCGTGGTAGAGCGCGGTGTGGCCGCCCGAGACCACGAGCGCCAGGAACGGGTGCTCCGGCGGGTCGTCGGTCAGGAACGCGGCGTAGATATGGCCCTCGAGGTGGTTCACGGCGACCAGGGGCAGCCGGTGAACGTACGCGAGGGACTTCGCGACGGCACAGCCCACGAGCAGAGAGCCGATGAGCCCCGGCCCCTGCGTCACGGCGATCCCGTCGAGGTCCGGCAGTCGGACGCCGGCGTCGGCGAGCGCCTTCTCGACGACCGGCACGATGACCTCGAGGTGGCGCCGTGAGGCGAGCTCCGGGACGACACCGCCGTACGGCGCGTGGATGGAATCCTGCGAGGCGACGACGCTCGAGAGGACGCGACGACCGTCGGCGAGCACCGCCGCCGCCGTCTCGTCACACGAGCTCTCGATCCCGAGCACGATCATCCGTCGTCCTTTCTCGCGAGTTGCGCGGGCCGCACAGACAGCAAGGGCGATGCGGCCGAGTGCTTGCTACCCGGCCTGGCATCGCCCTTGATGCGCGTGGTGGCGGCTACTGCGGCCGGGCCTGGGCCTGTGGGTTCTGCCCCGGACGCTGCTGCTCGATGATCCGCATCGTCTTGATCACGTCGAGCGCCCGCTGCACCTGGATATCCTTCCTGAGCTCCTCCATCGGATCGAGCGACGGCTGCTGCCGGTCTCTCGACGCTGCCGGATCCTTCTCCTTCGGGATCTCGACGACGATGTCCGGCGTGATGCCCTTGCCGTGGATCGACCGGCCCTTGGGCGTGAAGTATTTCGCCGTCGTGAGTCGCAGCCCCGAGCCGTCCGAGAGCGGGATGATCGTCTGCACCGACCCCTTCCCGAAGGTCTGGGTGCCGACCACGATCGCCCGTCCCCAGTCCTGGAGCGCGCCCGCCACGATCTCGGAGGCCGAAGCGCTTCCCTGGTTGACCAGTACCACCATCGGCAGCGCGGGATAGGACTTCTTCGCGTGGGCCGAGAAGCGCATGTTCTGGTTCCGAACGCGCCCCTCGGTGTACACGACGAGCTTGCCGTCGTCGATGAACTCCTCGGTGACCTCCACGGCCGCCGTCAGGAGCCCGCCCGGGTTGTTGCGCAGGTCGAGGACGAGCGCCTTCATGCCCGTCTTCGCGGCCTTTTCGAGCGCTGCGCCCATGTCGCCGGGCGACTGCTCCTGGAACTGGCGCAGCTTGATGTAGGCGATGCCGCCGCCGAGGTCGGCCGAGCGCACCGACTGCACCCGGATCTGCTCGCGCGTGATGTCGAAGTCCTTCGATTCGGTCCAGCCCTCGCGCACCACGGTGATCGTCACCTTCGTGCCGGGCTTGCCGCGCATGCGCTTGACGGCGTCGGGCAGCTGCATGTCCTTCGTCACCAGGCCGTCGATCTTCAGGATGCGATCGCCCGTCTGCAGGCCGGCGCGGTAGGCGGGCGTCCCCTCGATCGGCGACACGACCGTGAGGACGTCGTCACGCAGCGTGATCTCGATCCCGAGGCCGCCGAAGCTGCCGCTCGTCTCGACCTGCATTTCCTTGTAGCTGTCCGGGTCGAGGAAGGAGCTGTGCGCGTCGAGGCCGCGCAAGGTCCCTTTGATCGCGCTGTAGATGAGGTCCTTCGGCGGCACCTCGTCCACGTACTGGGTCTGCACGATGGAGAGGACCTCGGTGAAGAGCTTCAGTTGCTCGTATGTGGCGCTGCTGTCCGCGCTCTTGCTGGCCACGGAACCGCCGAGCGACAGCGTGAGCACCACCAGAAGCGAGCCGATCACAAAGGCCTTCTTCATGGACGTCCCCTCATCCCGCGCTTAGCCACCCTGGCGGAGCCACTGTTCCGGATCCTGAGGCCTGCCCTGATAGCGCACCTCGAAATAGAGCCGCGGCCCGGCGAGCGACCCCGTGTCGCCCACCGTGCCGATCCGCTGCCCCTGTCGCACGTCCTCGCCCTCCTTCGCCTCGATCTCGGCGATGTGGGCGTAGAGCGTGTAGTACTCGTTGCCGTGGTCGACGATGATCAGGTTGCCATACCCCTTGAACCACCCCGTGTAGACGACGTGGCCGGCGTGCACCGCCAAGACTTCGCGGCCCACCGCCGCCTCGATGTCGACCCCATTCCGGAAAGTCCGGGTGCCGAACCGCGGATGCACCTGGGCGCCGAACCCCGTGACGATCCGCCCCTCGGTCGGCCAGGGCAGGCGCCCCCTGAGCGTTCCGAAGCCGACCGAGGGTGGCTCGATCCCACCCTTGGGTGGCGGCACCTTGGCCAGCTTCCGCTGCTTGGCCTGAAGCTCGCGGATGAACGCTTCGAGGCGGTGGGACGCTTCTGTTAATTCGCCCACCACGCGATCGTGATAAGCCCGCTCGTCGCGCACCTTCGCGAGGAGCGTCCGCCGCTTTGCGACCTCGCGATCGACCTCCGCCTGCTCCCGCGTCGCCTCGTCGCGGAGGCTCGCCAACTCCTGCTGTTGAGTCTCTTCCCGGCTTTTGCGGTCCGCCAACCTCTCAGAAGTAATACGATACTCTTGAATCAAGCGGGCGTCCAGGGCCGCGAGGCTCGCGAGGTGGCGCACGGCGACGGCCCGCGTCACCGGGTCTTCGCCGCTGAGGATGACCGGCAATGCGCCGCCCTGAGCGTGCACGCGATACATCACCCGGAGCCGCCCGGCGAGGGCCTGCACCTGGCCGGCCCGCTGCCGCTCGAGCTTCGAGATCTCGCCGCGGAAGAGCTGCACGTCGGCCTGGGCCTTCTTGATCCGCGCTTCCAGCCGGGCGACTTCGTTTTGCTTGCCGGCAAGTCGCCGCTCGATCTCCTCGAGCGCGGCGAGGAGCGACGTCTCGCGCGCCCGCGCCGCCGCGGCCCGCTCCTTTTCCTCCTTGAGCTGCTTCTGCGTCTGCTGAAGCTTCCGCTGCTCGGCCTGCAGAGGATCCTCGCGCTTGGGCTGGGCGGTCGCCGGGAGGACCGCGAGCACTCCGAGCACCGCCGCGAGCGCCGCGCGTCTCATGGCTCGCGGCCGGCGCGGGCCAGCCATCCGCCGAGTCCGCCGAGCAGGGTCCCCGCGCCGAGCAGCGTCGCAACGCCGACGGGGCTGAAGAACACGAGCTGCGAGAGCCCGAGCGTGAGGTTGACGAGCGGCTCGAGGCGCGGAGCCACCACCGAGTACGTGAGGACGAGGGCCCCCAGGGCCAGGACCGCTCCGGCGAGTCCCTGCATCATCCCCTGCAGAAGCAGGGGTAGCCGGATCGTCACCTCGGAGGCGCCGACGAGTCGCATGATCTCGGTCTCGTGCCGCCGCGCGTGCAGGATGAGCGTCGTCGCGGTCGTGACGGTCAGGATGGCGGCGGCGCCGAGCACGGCACCGACCCCGAGGCCGATCGTGGTGAGGAGCCGCTGCCAGTGCGAGAGCTGCTCGACCCAGTCCGCGCTCCCGGCGACCTCGTCGGCCTCGGGCAAGGCCGCCAGGCGCGCCAGGAGCTCGCGCGCGCCCTCGGGCGTCGCGGCGCCCGCCGCCGGCGTCACCTCGAGCGACGCCGGCAGCGGATTCGCCGGCAGCTGGTCGACCACGCCCGCGTCTTTGCCGAGCACCTGCTTGAGCGCCCGGAGCGCGTCCGCCTTGCCGATGAAGACCACGCCGGCCACCCCGGGGGTCGACCGGACGCGATCGAGCAGCGCGGCGACGTCGGCGGACCCCGGCTCGCGCTTGAGATAGACGACGATGCGCACCCGGTCGCGCCACTGCGCGACGGCGCGGTCGAGATTGGACGACACGAGCCAGAAGCCTCCGAGCGCGGCCAGCGACAGCGTGATCAACACGATGGCGCTGACGGCGACGCGCCCCGCCCTCCGGAGATCGCGCAGCGCCTCGCCGACCAGGAATCCAACCACGACTTCAGCCCTCGTCCTTCACGACGCGGCCGCCGTCGAGCATGAGAGTGCGCCGACGCAGCGCGGCGGCCAGCCGCGCCTGATGGGTGGCCAGCACGATCGTCGTCCCGCCCGCCCCGATGTCCTTGAGCGCTTCGATGATCTCGGCGGCCATCGCCTCGTCGAGGTTGCCGGTCGGCTCGTCGGCGAGGAGGAGCGGCGGTCGCCTCACGATGGCCCTGGCCAGGGCGGCCCGCTGAGCCTCGCCCTGCGAGAGCTGCGCGGGGTAGGCCTGGGCCCGCGACGACAACCCGACCACGCGGAGCGCGTCGAAGACACGCGCCGTGATATCGCGCCGGGGCGCGCCGAGCACACGCAGGACGAAGGCGACGTTCTCGTAGACGGTGCGCACGGGGAGCAGCTTGGCGTCCTGGAAGACGACCCCGATCGAGCGGCGGAGCGCCGCCACCTGCGAGCGCCGCAGCGGGACGAGGTCGTAGCCGAGGACTTCGACGTCGCCCTCGGAGGGCAGGTCGTCGCGGTAGAGGAGCCGCAGCAGCGTCGTCTTGCCGGCACCGCTGGCGCCGGTCAGGACCACGAACTCGCCCTTGGCGATCCGGAACGACACCTCGCGTAGCGCAGGGACCTTCACGGGCCCGACCGAGTACACCTTCGAAACCCGGTGAACCTCAATCATGGCGGGCGGTTTGATTATAGCCGCGGGCCTCAGGTTTGCGAGAGCTTGTCCTCTAGGAGGCGGTTCACGAGCGCCGGGTTCGCCTTGCCGCCGGTCGCCTTCATGACCTGTCCCACGAGCGCCTTGGCCGCGGCGGTACGCCCGCGCTTGAAGTCCTCGATCGCCTTCGGGTTGGCGGCCATCACCGAGGCGATGATCTGACTCAGGGCCGCCTCGTCCGCGACCTGTGTGAGCCCCTCCCGGCCGACGATCGTCGGCGCGGCCTCGCCCGAGGCGAACATCTTCTGAAACACGTCCTTGGCGATCTTGCCGCTGATCGTCCCGTCCTCGATGAGGCGGAGCAGACCGGCGAGATGGCGCGGCGGAATCGGCGAGCTCTGGATCGCGCGCTCGTCGTCGCCGGGGAGGACGCGCAACAGCTCCGACATGATCCAGTTGGAAACCATCTTCGGACGGTCCCCGGCGGCCGCCGCGGCCGGTTCCCACTCCCGCAGCGCGGCCTCGTAGTAGTCCGCGAGCGCCCGCGACTGGGTGAGCACCTCGGCGTCATAGGGCGGCAGCCCGTACTGCGCGACGACTCGCCGGCGCCAGGCTCGCGGCAGCTCCGGGAGCCCGGTCCGGATCTCCTCGACCCACCGCCGGTCGATCTGAAGCGGGACCAGATCGGGCTCCGGGAAATAACGATAGTCGTGCGCGTACTCCTTCGAGCGCATCGAGCGGGTGTAGGCCCGGTCGGCCTCCCAGAGGCGCGTCTCCTGGACGATGCGCTCGCCCGCGTCGAGTGCTTGCGCCTGACGCCGCACCTCGAACTCGAGCGCCCGCTGGACGTTCCTGAACGAGTTCAGGTTCTTGATCTCGACTTTCGTCCCGAGCCGGGCGCTGCCCCGAGGGCGCAGCGAGACGTTCGCGTCACACCGGAGCGAGCCCTCCTCCATGTTGCCGTCGCAGACGCCGAGGAAGACCACGACGGCCCGGAACGCTCTCAGGTACGCGGCGGCCTCTTCGGGCGAACGCAGCTCCGGCCGCGAGACGGTCTCCATGAGCGGCACGCCGGAGCGGTTGAAGTCCACCAGGCTCGCCTGCGCCGTCTCGAGCGTGCCCTCGTGGAGGAGCTTGCCGACGTCTTCCTCGAGGTGGAGCCGCTGGATCCCGATGGCGCGGGGCCCGCCGTCGATGTCGATCTCCAGCACGCCATCCTCGGCGAGAGGTTCTTCGTACTGGCTGATCTGGTAGTTCTTCGGCATGTCCGGATAGTAGTAGTGCTTGCGCGCGAAGCGGCACGCCTCGTTGACGCGGCAGCCCAAGGCCAGCGCGGTGCGGATCCCGAACTCGACCGCCCGCCGGTTGACGACCGGCAGGACGCCGGGCATGCCCTGGCAGACCGGGCAGGTCTGGGAGTTGGGCCGCGCGCCGAACGTCGTCGGACACCCGCAGAACATCTTCGATCGCGTCAGCAGCTGGGCGTGGACCTCGAGCCCGATGACGACGTCGTAGGGGGCCGGCGCCGTCATGCCAGGTCCGGGCGGCGCGAGCGCCACGAGGTCGCCTGCTCGTAGGCGTACGCGGCGCGCAGCACGCGAGCCTCGTCGAGCGGACGGCCGAGCAGCTGGAGTCCGATCGGCAGCCCCGTCGCGCCGAAGCCGCACGGCACCGAGACGCCCGGGATTCCGGCCAGGTTGCCCGGGATCGTGAAGACGTCGTTGAGGTACATGGACAGCGGGTCTTCCTTCTCGCCGTGCTTGAACGCCACGTTGGGGGTCGTCGGCGCGACGATGAGGTCAACGCGCGCGAACGCGGCCGCGAATTCGCGGCGCACGAGCGTCCGGACGCTCTGCGCCTTGCCGTAGTAGGCGTCGTAATAGCCGGCCGACAGCGCGTAGGTGCCGAGCATGATCCGGCGCTTGACCTCGGCGCCGAAGCCCACGGCGCGCGTCCGGCTCTCCATCTCGACCAGATCGCGGCCCGGCACGCGCAGCCCGAACTTGACGCCGTCGTACCGCGCGAGGTTCGACGAGGCCTCGGCGGGGAGGATCACGTAGTACGCCGCCAGCGAATGCTTGGTCGTCGGCAGCGACACCCGCTCGATCCGGGCGCCGAGGCCCTTCAGCACCTCGATCGCCCCGCGGACGGCGCGCTCGACGTCCGGGTCCATGCCGTCGATGAAGTACTCATCGGGGAGCCCGAGCGTGAGCCCGGCGATTCCCTTCCGCAGCTCCGCGCTGTAGTCGGGCACGGGCGCCTGGATGGACGTCGAATCGCGCCGATCGTGGCCGGCGACCGCGCCCAGCAGAAGCGCCGCGTCCGTGACGTCCTGGGCGAACGGGCCGATCTGGTCGAGCGAGGAGGCCAGCGCGATCAGGCCGTAGCGCGACACGCGTCCGTACGTCGGCTTCAGGCCCACCACGCCGCAGAAGGCGGCGGGCTGGCGGATCGAGCCGCCCGTGTCGCTGCCGAAGGCCCCCGCCGCGAGCGCGCCGGCGACCGCCGCGGCCGACCCTCCCGACGATCCGCCGGGCACGCGCGTCAGATCCCAGGGGTTGCGCGTCGGGTGGAAGGCCGAGTGCTCGGTGGACGAGCCCATCGCGAACTCGTCCATGTTGGTCTTGCCGAGGATCACCGCGCCCGCCGCCCGCAGGCGCTCCACGGTCGTCGCGTCGTAGGGGGGCACGAAGCTCTCGAGCATCTTCGAGCCGCACGTCGTCCGCACGCCGACCGTGCACAGCACGTCCTTGAGCGCCACCGGGGCGCCGTCGAGCGGGCCGAGCGGGGCGCCGGCGCGCCAGCGGAGCTCGGACTCGCGGGCGGCCGCCAGCGCCTGCTCGCGCACCACGGTGAGATACGCCCCCACCCGGCCGTCGAGCGCGTCGATGCGCGCCAGGTAGGTCTCCGCGACCGCGGTCGGAGTCAGGTCGCCCCGCCGGTACGCGTCGGTCAGCTCGTGGATCGGCCGATGCATCACTCCTCGATGATCCGCGGCACGCGGAAGAACTCGCCGCTGCGGTCCGGCGCGTTGGCGAGCATCGCATCTTGAGACAGGCACGGCTCGACCTCGTCCTCGCGCATGACGTTGACGACGTCCACCGCGTGCGAGGTCGGTGGGACGCCCTCGGTATCGACCGCGCGCAACGTGTCCAGGTGCGCGAGGATGGAGTTCAGCTGCTCACGCATCCGCTCGAGCTCCGCCTCGGTCAGCGCCAGGCGCGTGAGGCGCGCCACGTGCTCGACGTCCTTACGCTCGATCATCGGCTCACAGCTCCTCGAGGTGGGCGTACTGCACCGAGAGCCGCTTGCGGCCGACGCTGGCGAACCCCACCGTCACGACGAAGTCGGCGCCGTCCCGCTCGATCCCGACGACGAGCCCCTCACCGAAGCTTGCGTGGCGCACCCGGGAGCCCACGCGGAACGGCAGATTCTCGCCGACGGTGTCCGCCGCGGCGGCGTAGGCCGTTGCGGCGTCGGCCCAGCCGGGCGGCGCCTCGCGCCGGGTGTTCAGCGAGGTGAGCTGGCCCTCCGGCATCTCGCGCAGGAATCGCGACGGCTCGCCGACGCCGTAGCCGTGGATCCGACGGTGCAGCGCGTAGGAGAGATAGAGCCGTTCCCGGGCGCGTGTCAGCCCGACGTAGCACAGGCGGCGCTCCTCCTCGACCTCCTCCTCGTCGCTCATCGACCTGGCGTGCGGAAAGACCCCCTCCTCCATCCCGGTCATGAACACGGCCGGGAACTCGAGCCCCTTGGCCGAGTGGAGGGTCATCAGGGTCACGCGCGCTCCGTCGTCCTTCAGCTCGTCGATGTCGGCCACGAGCGCGACCGCGTCGAGAAAGCCCTCGAGCGTGGGGGTGGAATCCGCGCGCATGTAGTCCTCGGCGGCCGCGATCAGCTCCTCGAGGTTCTCGAGGCGCGCCTCGGCCTCGGGCGAGCGCTCCACGCGCAGCGCCTCGCGATAGCCCGAGGCGTTGAGCAGGTGGTCGATGAAGGCCGGGGGCGTCATCTCCCCCCGACGGTCGGCCAGCCCGCGGATCAGCGCCGCGAAGTCCGCGAGCGCTCGGTGCGCCTTGCCGGTGATCGCCGGCGGCGGCTCGACGGCGACGGCGAGCAGGCCGCGGCCAGCCCGCGCCTCGTCCAGGCGCGCGAGCGTCGCCGGCCCGATGCCGCGGACGGGTGTCTGGATCGCCCGCCGGAAGGCGATGTCATCGGCCCCGTTGACCGTGAGGCGCATGTACGCGAGCGCGTCCTTGATCTCCTTGCGCTCGTAGAAGCGCACGCCGCCGACGATCCCGTACGGGACACGCCCCCGGCGCAGCGCATCCTCGAGCACCCGGGACTGCGCGTTGGTGCGATAGAAGACGGCGATGCCGTCCCACGGCACGCCCTCGCCGCGGAGCCCGAGGATCGCCTGGGCGACGAAGTTCGCCTCCTCGTGCTCGTCCCAGGCGCGATAGACCTTCGGCGGGTCACCCTCGGCGTTTTCGGTCCAGAGCGTCTTGTCCTTGCGCTGCTGGTTGTGATCGATCACCGCCGAGGCGAGCGAGAGGATGCGCTGGGTCGAGCGATAGTTCTGCTCGAGCTTCACGACGCGGGTGCCGGGATAGTCCTGCTCGAAATCGAGAATGTTCCGGATGTCGGCGCCGCGCCAACGATACACCGACTGGTCCGGGTCGCCCACGACGCAGACGTTGCGGTGCTCGCCGGTCAGCAAGCGGATGATCCGATACTGGGCGCGGTTGGTGTCCTGGTACTCGTCGACGAGAACGTGGCGCCAGAGCCCACGGTACCAGGCGACCACCTCGGGGACCTCCTCGTAGAGCTTCACGGTCTTCAGGAGCAGGTCGTCGAAGTCCACGGCGCCGGTGGCGCGCAGGCGTTCCTCGTACCGACCGAAGAGGAGCGCGAGCTTCTCCTCCCACGGCCCGCGCGCCCGCTGCTTGGCATCGTCCACGCCGAGCATGTGATTCTTCCAGTAGCTGATGCGTTGCGTGACGCCGGCCGGGGTCGTGGAGCGCTCGGCCAGGTCGAGCTCCTTCATGCACTCCTTGACGAGGCTCTGTCGGTCGTCCTCGTCGTAGATGACGAAATGGGGCGGCAGCCCGATGTGGCGCCCGTGCTGGCGCAGGATCCGCACGCAGGCCGAGTGGAACGTGGCGATCAGCGGCGCCCGGATCCCCACGGGCAGGAGGAGCGACTCGACGCGGCGGGCCATCTCGCCCGCCGCCTTGTTGGTGAACGTGACCGCCAGGAGGTTCCGCGGCGAGAGGCCCTGAGCGCCGGTGAGCCAGGCGATCCGGGAGGCGATGACGCGCGTCTTGCCGCTCCCCGCGCCGGCGAGCACCAGCAGCGGCCCGTCTCCGGCGGTGACGGCCTCGCGCTGCGGGGGATTCAGGTCGTCGAGGAAGCGCGTGAGCTCCGGCGGCACCGGTCGATTGTACCGGGCGATCGAGGCCTCGCCAACACGAAGCCGCGCGCGGAGTCGGGCGCCGCCGGGCGCGGGGCGCTTCGGCTACTCGACCGTGACGCTCTTCGCGAGGTTCCGCGGCTGGTCCACGTCGCAGCCCAGCCGCACCGCGATGTGGTACGCGAGGAGCTGCAGCGGGATCACCGTGAGCAACGGGGCCAGGAGATCCGCGCAGGGCGGCACCTCGATCACGTGCTGGGCCTTCGCGGCGACGGCCCGGTCGCCGGCGTGAACGACGGCGATGACCTGGCCGTCGCGGGCGAGGACCTCCTCGATGTTGCCGAGCATGCGCTCGTACGAGCCGTCGCGCGGGGCCAGCGCCACCACGGGCAACCGGTCGGCGATGAGGGCGATGGGGCCGTGCTTCATCTCGCCGCCGGCGTATCCCTCGGCGTGGATGTAGGAGATCTCCTTGAGCTTGAGCGCGCCTTCCAGGGCGATCGGGTACTGGAGCCCGCGGCCGAGGTAGAGGAAGTCGCGCGCGCCGGCGAGCTCGCGGGCGAGCGCCGCGATGTGGCCGTCGAGCTCGAGTGTCTTCTCGACGAGCCGGGGGATCTCGACGAGGTCGTGGATCCGCTTCTTCACGTCCTCGGCCGTGATGGCGCCGCGCTGGCGGCCGAGCCAGAGGCCGAGAAGATAGGTGGCGACGATCATGGTGGAGAACGCCTTCGTGGAGGCGACACCGATCTCGGGGCCGGCGTGCATGTAGAGGACACCCGTCGCCTCCCGGGCCAGGGCCGATCCCACGACGTTCGTGATGGCGAGGATCGGGCACCCCTTGAGCCGGGCCGCCTTGACGGCGCCGAGCGTGTCGGCGGTCTCGCCCGACTGGGAGATCGCGACCACGAGCGTCTCGGGGCCGACGAGCGCATCACGGTAGCGGAATTCGCTGCCCAGGTCCACCTCGGCCGGGATCCCGGCGAGTCGCTCCATCATCGTCCGGCCGAGCATCGCCGCGTGGGACGCCGTGCCGCACGCGACGAGGACCACCCGCTCGATGGCGCGCACGGTGTCGGGAGCGAGGCTCACGTCGGGCAGGACGACGTTGCCCGTCTCGGGGGCGATCCGGCCGCGGAACGTATCGGTGATGGCCCGGGGCTGCTCGTGCATCTCCTTGAGCATGAAGTGCCGGTAGCCGCCCTTCTCGGCCATGATCGGGTCCCACAGGATGCGGACCGGCGCCCGACGAACGGGCTCCCCTTCGAGGGTCGACAGCTCTACGGAGTCGGCGGTGACCACCGCCATCTCGTTGTCCTCGAGCACGACCACGTCCCGCGTGTGCGACAGGATCGCGGGAATGTCGGAGGCGACGAACATCTCTCCCTGGCCGAGCCCGACGACGACGCTGCCGGCGCCCTGCTTGGCGGCGATGATCCGGTCCGGCGCCGCGGTCGAGACGACCCCGATGGCGTACGAGCCGGTGACCTCCTTGAGCGCCGCCTTCACGGCCCGGTCGAGCCGCCCCGTCGACTTGAGGTGGTGCTCGATGAGGTGCGCGACCACTTCGGTGTCGGTCTCCGACTTGAACTGGTGGCCCTCGGCCAGGAGGCGCTCCTTGATGTCGAGGTAGTTCTCGATGATCCCGTTGTGGACGACGACCAGCGTGCCGTGGCAGTCGGTGTGCGGATGGGCGTTCTCCTCGGACGGCCGGCCGTGCGTCGCCCAGCGGGTGTGGCCGATGCCGAGCGAGCCCGTCAGGGGCCGCTCACCGAGGACACCCTCGAGCATCTTGATGCGGCCGGCGGCGCGCCGTACGTGGAGCGTGCCGTCGCGGAGGACCGCGATGCCGGCGGAGTCGTAGCCGCGGTACTCGAGCCGCTTCAACCCTTCGACGATGATGGTCACCGCGCCCTTGTCGCCGACGTACCCGACGATTCCACACATGGCTAGCCTCGGTGCTCCTCGCGCTTCCTCGACTTCCGCGCCGCCCAGCCTTCCTTGACGACCTGCTGGGCGCGTCCCACGGCGAGGGCCCCCGGCGGGACGTTCTTCGTGATCGTGGAACCCGCTCCGATGTAGGCGCCCTCGCCGACGGTGACGGGCGCCACCAGGCTCGTGTTGGTCCCGATGAAGGCGTGGTCGTCGATCCTCGTCTCGTGCTTGGCGACTCCGTCGTAGTTGCAGGTGATCGTGCCGGCGCCGACGTTGACGCCCTCACCGACCGTGGCGTCGCCGACGTAGGAGAGATGCGGCACCTTCGACCCGCGGCCGATCTTCGACTTCTTGAGCTCGACGAAGTTGCCGACCTTCGCCTTGGGCCCCACGTGGGAGAGCGGCCGCAGGTGGCAGAACGGACCGAGGGTCGCTGCGTCCTCGATCACCGATTCCGTCAGCACGCAGTATGGCAGGAGCGTCACGCGGTCGGCGAGCCGCGACGAGCTCACGTGACAGCCGAGGCCGATGACGCACTCGCTCCCGACGATCGACTGCCCCTCGATCACCACCTGAGGATGGATGGTCGTGTCCAAGCCGACCGTGACGGTGTCCTCGATGTAGGTGCTGGCCGGATCGAGGATGGTCACGCCCCCTTCCATCAGCCGGTCAAGGATGCGGCCGCGCTGGACCGCCGCCACCGCCGCGAGCTGCTTGCGGTCGTTCACGCCCGCCGCCTCGCCGGGATCGGCCGTCACGACCGCCTCCACGCGCCCCCCGGCGCGGGAGAGGACGCCGATCACGTCCGTCAGGTAGTACTCGCCCTGGTCGTTGTCGGGGCGGACCTTGCCGAGGGCCTGCCACAGCCGCCCGGCGGCGAAGCAATACACCGCGGTATTGATCTCGGCGATCTTCTTCTCGGCGTCGGTCGCGTCCCGGTCCTCGACGATCCGCTTGACGCGCCCCCCCTGGCGCAGGACGCGCCCGTAGCCCTGGGGTTCGGCCACGATGGCGGTCAGCACGGTCGCGGCGGCGCGGCTCTTCCGATGATGGGCGACCAGGCGCTCGATGGTCTCGACGGACAGGAGCGGCATGTCACCCGGCAGCACGAGGATCGTCTCGTGGCCGCATTCGGGCCTGGCCTGCAGGACGGCGTGGCCGCTGCCGAGTCGCTCGCGCTGGACGACGGCGCGGACGTCGGGCCCGGCCACCGCCACGACGTCATCGGCGTTCGATCCCACGACCAGCACGATGCGGTCGGCGAGAGCTCGCGCGGTACGCAGCGGATAGGCGATCAGGGGCCGGCCGCAGAGAGGGTGAAGCACCTTGGGCTGCCGCGAGCGCATCCGCTTGCCTTCGCCCGCAGCGAGAATGACGGCGGTCAGCTGGTCCATCGGGTACCCGCCATTCTACCCCGGACGTCGAGAGCCACGATCAGGGTTTCCCCTGAAATGGACCCGCCAGGCCTCAGCCGCTCTCGCGAAGGTGAGACAGGAGCCGCTCCATTCGCTCGGGCAGCGGGGCGGAACATTCGATCACTTTCCGGAAAACCGGATGGACGAACGCGAGCGTGGTCGCGTGTAGCGCATAACCGTCGAGTGCCGTGGGCGGGCGGGAGCGGGCTTTGCCGTACACCGCGTCGCCGACGACCGGATGGCCCAGCGACGCCAGATGCACGCGGATCTGGTGGGTGCGTCCCGTCTCGAGGCGGACCTCGAGCAGCGTGAAGTGGGGGAACCTCTCGAGCACTCGATAGCGGGTGACCGCACGCTTGCCGCGGCCGGCCGGGCGGACCGCCATCTTCACCCGGTCCGTCGGGTGGCGCCCGATCGGAGCGTCCACGACCGCCTCATTGGCGCGGACGCGCCCATGAACGACCGCCAGGTAGCGGCGCGTCACCGTACGGGCGGCGAGTTGCGCCACCAGCTCGTCATAGGCCTTGGCCGTCTTGGCGACGACGAGAAGCCCCGACGTGTCCTTGTCGAGGCGATGCACGATCCCCGGGCGCCGGGGCCCGCCGACCCCCGCGGTGGTCGGCGCGTGAGCGAGAATCGCCGCCGCGAGTGTCCCTCGCGCGCGGCCGGCCCCGGGATGGACGACCATGCCGGCGGGCTTGTCGACGACGAGCACGTGGTCGTCCTCGTAGAGGACCGAGAGGGCGACCGCCTCGGGCGCCAACTCCTCTTCTGCGGCCGGCGGGATCTCGATCTCGACCGTCTCGCCGCCGCGGAGCCGATGGGCGGCCTTGAGCACGGCGCCGTCGACGCGGACGAGGCCGCGCCGGATCAGGCCCTGGAGCCGCGCCCGCGATAGGTCGGTCAGCCGCTCGCTGAGCCAGCGATCGAGCCTGGCGCCGGCCGACGCGGGCTCGACCGTGAGCATCGTCACGGCTCAGGCGCGAGCGGAGGGTGATCGCTCGACGAGCACCGCGAGCGCCAGCACCACGACGCCCACCGTGATCGCCGAGTCGGCGACGTTGAACGCCGGCCAGTGCCAGCCGCGGAAGTGGACGTCGACGAAGTCCACCACGGCGCCGAAGCGCATGCGGTCGATCAGATTGCCGACGGC
>Ga0137394_10000658_pt1 | contig 24063 bp, 15 predicted proteins | sample czobulk116metaG_FD_108278 | JGI IMG/M metagenome (GOLD analysis project Ga0137394, IMG submission 108278) | Vadose zone soil microbial communities from Angelo Coast Range Reserve, California, USA - czobulk1.16 metaG | ecosystem: Environmental > Terrestrial > Soil > Vadose zone | place: USA...
CGTCGGGTTCGAGCTGCCGAACTCGATTTGGGCCTCAGTTGTACCGAATGTACCGAAAATGGCGGTCGAACAAGCAGAGCAGGCTGTAGCGTAAGTGATTGTAATATGAGAAATTAGGGAGAGAGCGCCCGTAGCTCAGTTGGATAGAGCGTCTGCCTTCTAAGCGGGAAATAAAATTTACCAAATCTTGCCGGAGCCGACGCAACCCGCTAAAAAGTAGCAAGTTGCGACAAGACGCAGCAATCCGTTTTTCTCCTTTTTGTTCGCCTTCTGTTCGCAATTTAGTCCGATTTGCAGAGACTTGTACTACGTTTTTACTACGTTTGATTGGGGCGCTAAACGTTCGGCCCAGGTCAGCTGCTTGGCCAATAGTTTGAAAACGTCCTTGTGCCCACTGCCGTGCACGAGGAACTAACAGAGCCGAGAACGCCAGAGAATGTGCGCAATCGCGTCTCCTCTCTCCGCTTGGTTTGAGGGTCACGAAATCCATCGCGACGGATGTTCAAAGTTACTGAGAGGATTTCGATGTCATCTGCAGTGAACGATCTATTCACAATCTCCAACGAATCAGTGGCTGTTGGCAAGCCACCTGCACCTTTCAGGTAGTAGTTCCTCCTCTGTCGAGTGTAGCGCGTCCAATGTCCCACCTGGGAACGAAGGTCCTGCCCCATCTCTCTCCAGAAGTGATCGCTTCCGGATTGCCCCGTCGACGACCACAAGAGCGGCAGCCTGGCCTACAAAGGTATTGAAAGCAAAGAGAGGGAATTCATAGTGCCCCGTTAGTGCCCCCGAAAAGTCCTGAGGTTAGAACGGACGGCTGAGAGCTCAGACTCGTCCGGCGAACCAAGACCCGGATCGAATGACCGCCGGAAGCTGGGACTCGCAAAATGCTGATGACTAATCCGGCCAGTTCTTCTTCGTACAACTTCAGTCTTCGAGGACCTATATGCACATGTACCTGGTCTTCATTGGAGTGATTCTGTTCGTTTACCTCGAACGAGAGTACAGTTGAGCTTGCCAAACCGTCCGGGAAATAGCCTCTGGAAGATCGCAGACTCCATGGCCGCATCCCCGTGCCCATTACTTCCCATCTCTTCGAAGCTTACCTTAAGTGCCCAACTAAGTGTTTTCTCCGTTCGCTCGGCGAAACATCAACCGGCAACGAATGTGCGGATTTTGATCGAGCTCAACAGGCATCCTACCAGACTGAAGGAATCAAGCGCATGACTCAAACACTGGCGCCGAATGCATGTGTACTTGGCGACTCCGTCATCTTAACTGGGAAGCGCGCTAAATGGCGCGTGGCCATCGGACCCGTCGCACGGGCCGGGGACTTGGAATCTACCATTGAAGCCATAGAACAGGTGCCAGCCAAATCACCAGGCAAACTGGGACAACTCATCCCAATTCGATTCATCCGCACGAACACACTCACTAGAGATGACAGAATGCTCGTAGCATTCGACGCGCTCGTATTATCCGAAATGCTGGGATGTGCAAGCAAATTTGCCAAGATCATCCACGGGGACGAGGGCGCGACACTCAAGGTAAAGGCGGGTAGTCTGTCGAGCGAAGTCCGAAAACGGATCGAGAAGATCAGAGCATTAGTCTCCGCGGACTCGCCGCCAGATCTCATTCTTAACTGTCACTGTGCGGTATGTGCGTTTCAATCACGCTGTCGAAAGAAGGCTATTGAGACAGACGACCTCAGCCTTCTAGCTAATATGTCAAAGCAGGAACGGAAACAATACAACAGCAAAGGCATTTTGACGGTTAGGCAACTGTCCTTTGCGTTCCGCCCCCGCAGGAGGCCCAAACATTTAAGAGAAAAACGAGAGAAGTACCATCACTCTTTAAAGGCACTCGCGATCCGGGAAAACAGAATCCACATTGTGGGCAGGCCGGAACTGAAAATCACGGGGACACCGATTTTCTTCGACGTGGAAAGTGTACCGGATCGAAACTTTCACTATTTGATCGGAATGCGGATCGTGAAGAACGACTGCTGCGTCCAACATAGTTTCTGGGCCGATACCCAGCAAGAAGAGAGGAAGATTTGGAGGGAGTTTCTCCAAGTTTGCGCCGAGATAAAGGATCCCGTTTTGATCCACTACGGCGGCTATGAAGCAGCCTTCCTAAAGCGAATGCGAGAGCGGTACCCCACGGTAATAGAGAATCCAGCGCTGCTGGAGAAATTGATAAAAGAGTCGGTGAATGTCCTCGCCTTCATCTACGGGCAAGTTTATTTCCCTACGCATTCGAACAGTTTGAAGGATATCGCGGGGTTCTTGGGATTCAGTTGGCCGGAGCGGGACGCGACGGGTGTTCGTTCAATCATCTGGCGGCACGAGTGGGAAAAATCGAGGGAATCTGAAACCCAACAAAAGCTCCGCGATTACAACCTGGCTGATTGCGAAGCATTAGAGCTCCTGGCCAAAGTGTTGTTGGGATTTTCTTGTCCCGAAGAGTCCGCAAGAAAACCACAGGATGGAAATCCTGTATTTGTAACAGCTAGTCTGTCCAGCGGATTTTCGCACCCAGACTGGCGAAAATTCGAGGGCGCATTGCCTGAGTTGGACCGGATAAACGAAGCAGCCCAGTGGGACTACCAACAGGACAGAATATACCTGCGAACGAAGGAATACTCGAGAAGAAGAGTGAAGAAACGTCAAACCAGAGGAAGTCCGATCGAACGCGTCGACAAGGTGATTAACTCGCCAGAGTGCCCCGGTTTGCCCCAAGTGTCTAGGCGCATCTCGAAAGAAAACGAGAAAAGTGTCATACCAACTGCAGGAGTTGGTATTCGGGAGAAGCAGTGTTAAGAGAAGGACAGTCAAACAGGACTTCCAAGAATTCTGGTGTAAGACTTGTAAGGACACGTTCGGCTTGGACGAGCGTTTCCACGCAAACACAAAGTTCGGCTGGAATTTCATTTCCCTTTACTTCTACTTGGTATTGGACGTTGGCATTCAAGAGCGACGAGTCGCCAGAATCTTCGAGCGGCTCTTCGACGTGTCGATCTCGACCGGGGGTGGGTCATGCCTCAAAACAAGAATCGCCCGATACTACGATCAAACGGTACAGAAGATACTCGCCAGGATTACTGGAGGCCATCTCGTCCAGGCTGATGAGACCAAAGCACGAAAGAGAGGGTCAGCAGGCTATGTGTGGGTATTCGCCAACTCACATGAGGTGGTCTACTTATATTCTGAATCACGCGAGGCGGACACTGTTTCGCGGGTGATGAAAGGATTCCGAGGCGTGCTGGTCTCCGACTTTTATGCTGCATATGACTCAATTGAATGCCCGCAGCAGAAGTGCTTGATACACCTGCTGCGTGACATGAATAACGATGTTCTGGCACACCCTTATGATGAAGAACTCAAACAGCTTGTCCACAATTTCGCGTCACTTCTCAATCCGATGATTGAGACGATTGATCGACACGGCCTCAAAAGGCGCTTTCTGAACAAGTATGTAAAATCCGTTAATCGCTTTTACAAAGAACAGTCGCGCAGAGAATATTGCAGCGAATACGCACTCCAGTTGAAACGGCGCTTCGAAAAGAACCGCGATAAGCTTTTCACATTCCTCAGGCACAACGGCGTGCCTTGGAATAATAATAACGCTGAACACGCAATCAAAGCGTATGCAAGGTCACGAGTAATGTTCCAAGGTGCGCCTAGCGCGATCGCTATGTCCGAATATCTCGTTCTTCTTAGCATCTGCGAAACCTGCAGGAACAGAGGCATTGATTTTCTAAATTTTCTGCGTTCGGGCGAGCGAGACGTCGAGGGGTTTGACAAATCTAGCTATAAGTAGTTAAGTAGTTAACTGATACTGAGATCGGAAAAACACCAAAGCGAGGTGCACGCAGGCGAGGCGCCCAAGAATCTGCAACGTCCTGGATTGATCCTGTTCGTTTGCCTCAAACGGGAGTACAGTTCATCTTGCTAAACCAACCAGAAATACCCCCCTTAAATATCGCGGATTGGGTGGCTGAATCAAGGTGCTCATCACTTCCCATCTGTTCGAAGCGTACCTCAAGTGCCAAACCAAATGCTTTCTTCGGTCATTTGGCGAAACGGCAACTGGAAATGACTATTCGGAATGGGTTCAGGCTCAACAATCTTCTTATCGTAGTGAGGGGATTAAACGCCTTACGCAAGAAGCTGCAAAGAATCAGTGCGTCATCGGGTCGATCAATTGGGAGGATGTACAGTCCGCGAAATGGAGCTTCGCGATAGAGACCACTGCGCGGGCACAAAATCTGGAATCGACCATTCATGCTGTGGCGCGAGTGACATCGGAGGTGCAAGACAAGCTGGAGCTGTTCATCCCCATTCGATTCGTCTTCACGAACAAACTAGACAAAGATGCAAAGCTGCTGCTGGCGTTCGATGCGTTTGTGTTATCCAAATTGCTGGGCCGCGAAGTCGGCCTGGGTAAGATTGTCCACGGAGATGACCGCACCACACTCAATGTCAAGACCGGCGCTCTGGTTAGTGAGGTGCGGGGATTAACTGAAAAGATCGGTGATCTTCTTTCCAGCAATTCCCCTCCGGAACTGATTCTCAACCGACATTGTCCCCAGTGCGAGTTTCAAAACCAATGCAGACAGAAGGCGATTGAGAAAGACGATATCAGCCTGCTTTCAAGTATCACTGAGACCGAACGCCAGGACCATCGCAGCAAGGGGATATTCACCGTCACCCAGCTTTCCTACACTTTCAGGCCCCGCAGAGTGCCCAAGAGAGCAAAGAATCCTGCAACGCCGCACTACTTTGCATTGCAGGCGCTCGCGATTCGGGAGAAAACTGTTTATGTTCACGGAGCGCCGCGTTTTCCTGAGTCAAAGACGCAAGTATATCTGGATATCGAGGGACTGCCTGACAATCAGTCTTATTACCTCATTGGCGCTTTGACTGTCTCCGAAGAAAAAGAGATCTTCCACTCGTTTTGGGCGGATCACGAATCACAAGAGGTGGACATATTCTCCCAGTTTGTCGAAGCGGTCTGCCAGTGGGCTGATTCTAGAATCCTCCATTTTGGTAGGTATGAAACAGTCGCCTTGAAACGAATGAAGGCGAGATTACCAGAGTCCCTCCACGCAAAAATCGATGCGATTCTCGAGCGAGCAACAAATGTGCTTTCGGTCATACATCCTCACGTCTACTTTCCGGTCTACTCTAATAGCCTTAAAGATATTGGCCACTTTCTTGGGTTTGAGTGGGCCCATGAAGAGGCCACAGGGCTGCAGGCCATACTTTGGCGGAAGAATTGGAACAAGACTAAATCCCCCGATATCAAAGCTCAACTGCTTCAATACAACCAAGACGATTGCCGTGCCTTGAGACACGTTTTCGAATTCATCAACCACTTGACGTCGCCAGATCGCATGACAGCCGCGCCACTTCAGGTTTCTTTCAAAACAACTCCGACTGGAGACTTGACTAAGGATAGGCCGCATTGGGATCGATTTAGGCCTAGAGAGTACGCGTCGCAGGACCTTAAGAAGGTTGCTAAATGCGCCTATTTTGATTACCAACGGGAGAGAGTCTACGTACGGACGCATCCTCACTTAAAAGTATTAAGTAAAAGTCGGCACAAGCTCAGGCAGGCCTCGATTCGAATTAATAAAGTAGAGGTCATAGTGAGCCAGCGATGCCCTCAATGCCAAAGCAAAAAGGTCGATAAGCTCAATCAACTCAGCCACCAGGTGATCGATTTGAAGTTTTTCAATGGCGGGATGAAAAGATGGTTCACTCGCATTGTGTCTTGGCGTTACGAATGCCTAAAATGTAATAACATTTTTAATTCCGAAGCAAGATCACCTAATCCTACTAAATACGGGCATGGGTTGATGAGTTGGTTTGTCTATGGCAACGTGGCCTGCGGAATGAACATGCTTCGAGTTGAGAAAAGCCTCAGGGATATCTTCGGTTTTGAGGTTGCCTGGAGCCAGGCCTATCGGTCAAAGTCCTACATTGCAGAGCTCTACCAGTCTCTCTATCCGGAAATCCTCAAGGGCATTCTGGCTAGCCCGGTGATACATATTGATGAGACAACCGTCCGGCTCAGGAAGCAGGCAGGTTATGTTTGGGTTATGACCAGCATGGATAAAGCTTTTTATTTTTACAAACCGTCCCGAGAAGGATCATTTCTCCAAGAGATGCTCGGTGAGTTCTCAGGTGTTCTGGTCTCGGATTTTTTCACGGCATACGATTCTTTGGCCTGCGAGCAACAAAAATGCCTCGTTCACCTACTCCGAGACATCGATGACGATTTACTCAGGAACCCGCTGGACTCGGAATTCAAGAACATGGCTCAAACTTTTGCCACCCTGTTGCGAACAATCATTGAAACGGTGGATAGATTTGGGCTTAAAAGCCATCACTTACACAAACACAAAAGGGCTGCGACTCGGTTTCTCGATTCGGTGGCCTCCGCGGATTTCTCGTCTCAACTTGCCATGAAATATAAGAAGCGTTTTCAGAAGAAGAGTGGCGAAAAGTTGTTTACCTTCCTGGATCATGACGGTGTGCCATGGAACAATATCAACGCCGAGCATGCCATCAAACGATTCGCCAAGTACCGCAGGCAGGCCGATGGGTGCTTTACGGAGCGGAGCCTGCAGGAGTACCTCGTGCTGGCAAGCGTGTTCGAAACCTGCGAGTTCAACAACGTCAACACTCTCAAATTCTTGCTTTCGAAAGAGACGACGTTGGAAGGGCTACTTAGGTTGGCGTGGCGCCGGGCGAAGACGTCGAGAGAAGTGCGGGTGAACCATGACTCTAAGCTGAATCATACAGTTTCCGACTTGAGCGATACGCAAAATCTGGGGCATGATGACCGCCGCCCCCGAAAGACGACACCGACTTTTCCCCTTCCAATTGGACTCAGCCAGGTTCGAAATCCGGCCGTTCGTAGGCTGCAAGAGCATTTCCTGCCTGTCTCTAGCGAATTGTTATTTCGTCCATGATTTCACAGGATTCCCCGTCCTGCTAAAACGGCTATCGCCAGTTTGGGTCTTTGCAATTATTCTCCTCCTTAAAAACGGCCTCGGTCCTCTCTTTGCCCCAGATCTTCTTGCCAGCGCGTCTGGGGTTTGCAGTGAAGGCAATGTTTCGTTCATAAAAATATCTATCAATCGCCATCGTACATTCTTTAACTGACTGATAATTACTATTGTGGAGGATCGCTTTAGACATCCCGCTGAACACCGATTCAATTACATTCAGGAATTGGGCCCCTGTCGGCAAAGGCACAAGCTCGACTAAGGGAGTCATATTGTTGCTGCGATATTTCTCGCTGTTCACTTCTTCAACCTTCTCGTAGAGTGCCTTTGAGGCATGCCAAGAAGCTGTGTCCCATGAAAAGTATATCTTCCGTTCGCACTTGTACTTTTGTATCAGGATTGTCAGCAGCTTGATCATTTCGCGTGTGTTCTTCTGGGATGAATAAAAGTGAGTGACCTGATTCGTGGAAAGCTCAAGCGCTGCGGTGCATATAAGGCTACCTTTGCTCTTCTGTCTTTGCGGTATTGTCCGTATTTCATCGCCAGGCACGAGAGCGACGCCTCCGCGGACCCTTACCGAGAAGGGACCAAACTCGTCAATTGAAAAAAATTTCTCGTTGGGCGTAAGCTCGGAAAGTATTTGTGTAATCTTGCTTAGTTTCTCCCGATATCCTGGGTCACTGCTGGTAAGCACTTTCTTGGCCTTCTTAAATTTGTATCCCGCAGCTTGGAAGTATTCGGATATCGAACTTTTGGATACGGACGCTCCATAAAGTCTCTCGTAAACTGTGGCCAACGCACTCAAGCTCCATGATGCTCGGTTTATATCGTGAAGACGCGGGGATTCGTGTATCATCTTTATGAGCCTGTCCTTCTTCTCTTTGAGATCGTCGAGTGATTTCGTTGACTGGGCTTTTGTCCGGGGCAGGGACAGCTGATCAAAGCCTCCAGCCGCATATATCTGGCACCATTTCTTGATCGTCTGAGGTGATCTTTCAATCTTGCGGCTGATTCTGGCAACATTGTCACCATTGCTCATCGCCAGAATGGCCACGGCTCGCGCCCACAATTGTCGATTATTAGATAATTTCCACTTTCTCAAAGTTGGCAGATCATCTTGGCTGACCACAATTGAGAGCCGGTTAGTGGGGGCGGCTCTTTTGAGATGGCGTTCTTTACACCACAGGCTGTATCGGTTGACAAACTGAGAATATTTGTATGGCGTCGGTGCGGTGGCTGCGTATTCGCTCCAAACATCAATCAAAGATGACGGCTCAGTTTTCAATCTCGTGTGAATGCTCTCGAGTTGTATGGCCAGCGCATTATATCTGTCTGACCGTGTGAGTTCCGTGCGTGGACTCGATCTCTGCAGTAGGGCTACCAAGAGCTCTGCGTTGCTTAGCCGTTCAATGTCATTGCCCGTGAGCGCGGAGCGTTCGAAGGCCACGATATATTTGCGTGCGGTCCCCCGAGAGATCCTAAGGCAGTCGGCGAGTTGGCTTTTATTAACTATGGTGGAAGTCCATAGAACAATTAATCTGCGTACCTTGTTCGCGGATATCAAGTGTTGGGACATGTTTCAACCAAGGCCACAATACGTTGATAAACTGTAGCTTAGTTTCCAAACGTTGTCAGGATGGCCGCCGCTCTGTTCTCTAAATTACCTACTCGTCTTGGGTGGGATTCGAACCCGTAGGCCCTATTGATAGCACGTAACTTCAGAACTCCTGACATAGTTCGTCGGTGACCTGTCCGTTTTTTGCGGGGAAGAGCCTCCTTTTGATGTGGCGCCTGGATCATGGTTTTTAGCATGTCCTATCCCCCGTCGATTAGAAAAGCGGACAGGTTTAGGTCCGCACCCTTGCCAGGGAAAATCAAGCCAGTTGCAGCTTCAAGCGATATGCCAGGAGAGATGTCGAGCGCTTTCGACCGAGGGAAATGTAGCAGCTACAATTGTGCGATTTCCACTTGCCGACTAGAAAAAGCGGACAGGTTTAGGTCCGCACCCAGGAAGCGAAAAATCAAGCAGATTACAATTCCGGAGGGATCAGCAAAAGAAACCCTAAGCACTTTTCGCTCAGATCACGCGGAATCGGGAACCTTGGAACCTACAATTGCCGACTAGAAAAAGCGGACAGGTTTAGGTCCGCACCCCACCCTCGAAAAACTGTAATTCTGGCTGCTTTTTAGGGGTATGTCAGGAGTTCTGAACTTATTGTATTTTCAGCACGCCAAAAACGCTAGATTGGGCAGATTTCACGGATTGAGGTACACGGGAGGTACACGGCTCGATCATCAAGTGGACACAAGAAGTTTCAGACCCCTCGGCGTTGATATTCCCCTTCAAACGACACATTCATTGCAAAGTGACCTGGGATGTGTTCTTCCTTGCGACTAGCTTTTTCTCGTCGAACGATAGTTGCAAGATGTAGCCGTCCTTGTCCTTAAACGCAGACACGCTAAGTAGTTGGTTCGCCTAGCATTTTCTTATGTCACGCATCGCGGTTTTGCTCGGTATTCGGCATTGTTTGTTTTCTAAGTTGTGCCTAAGTTTGTCGCGGTCACCTCCCAGACGGGACTTATGGCCCCGTTGTGGAATTCATTTCTACGGCTGGCTTGTCATACAGCCGAGTGAGTGACCTCCATTTGACTTCAAGCCTTCTTCCATTTCTGGTGCGCAAACATGGGTTAACGCTGGCGAACTTCCAATTGCACCGGGCGCGCCACCGAACTTACTTCCGGATCGTAATATTCATACACTCGGGACCGGAACGTCCGTGCCCGAATCGGATACTTCGCCCGCAAACGAAACTGAAGCGTCACCGTGTCGCCTGGCGCGAACGAATCGAAGTAGAGAATTGCCTGCGTGGCCGTTAAGCTGAACTTCTGCAGTCGTCCACTTTTCTGGCCCGCACTTTTCTCGTGGTAGTCCTGCAGGTCTTCACTCAGCAGGTCGAATCCCGGTGGAATCCCGAAATCCACCATCACCATGTTGGCGGCCTTTGGCAAATTGTTTCTTACGGTAGCGGTTGCCGTTGCGATATCGTTTTGCGCTAGTTGCGTGCGATCGTAAGCCACCTCGATCGAAAGCGCTTCATTCTCCGGCTTCTTATCCCAAGGCAGAAAATACTGCCCCACCACCTGGTACGCCAGTCCGCCCTTCCCCGCAAAGCGGATCTCCACCGTGTTGCCGCCTTTCGCATCGACATCCTTGAACACAAATTGATGCAGTAGATCGTTATTCTCCGGCGTCAACACGAGTCTCTCCGCCGTCTTGCCGTTCAACATAACTTCCAGCGTGCCGCGAACGTCCGCCGCGCCTTTCTCCGATGCCAGCAGCAGCGCCCGCAACGCCATGATCGTCGCTTGCGTTGTCCCCCACGCTCCAGAAGCATCTTTTTTCGCCGCGATGTACGTCATCGCCTTCCGTGCCGTGCCCGAAGCTCCTCCCCATTTCAGCAGCGCCTGCGCTGCCAGCCCGGTCGTCTCCACGCTCGCGCTGGTTCCCGTGGCATATACACCCGTTTCATCCGCGCTCCACCACGCTTGCTCGTCCTTTTCCGTGCGCGCATCTAGCAGCAGCTGAACAGCCTGCCGCATGAACTCCCGGTCTTTTCCGTAGTCCACGGCGAAGTTCGCCAGCACCGCCAGCGTGTATGCGTCGGCTTTCTCACTCATGTGACGGTCAATAAATTGGCGCGCCCTTTCAACCGCCGGCCCTTGGTAACCGGTATTCTCCAGCGCCCATGCGAGGTACGCCGTGATGCGCAAAACGTCTTTGTTGTAACGATTCGTCGCGCCCTCATTGATAAACGACGCGTCCGGCTTCCAGCTTCCGTCCGCCTGCTGCTGCGCGGCAAGCCATTGCTGCGTTCGGGCAATCAGCTTTGGATCCACGTCATGGACCTTGGACATATCGTTGAACTCCATCAAGCCGTACGCCGTCAGGATTTTGTTCGCCGGTGCATTTCCGAACCACGAAAAGCCGCCGCTTGCAACTTCAAACGTCAGCAGCCGCTGATACCCGTTGGCAATGAATCCTTCCGCCTTGGCATGCACTTCCGGAGTGAGCTTCTTAGTGCGTTTCATGTAATCAAGCGCCAACACATTCGGGTACGTGCTCGAGGAAGTCTGTTCGAAACACCCATACGGCATGCGCAATAGGCTATCCATACCTTCGATGACCTGGCTCAGCGGCCCTGGATACAGCCTGACGAAAATCTTGCTCGCCTCGGGAATGGAATCGGCCGGGAAAGTGACTTCATGCTGCGCGGTGGTTTCCAGTCGTCCGTTAAATACCACGCTTTGTTCGCGCCCGTTGGGAATCACTTCGATTTCCCGCACCACGATGTCCGCGCGATTTGCTCCGCCTTTCATCCGCGCGCCCAGCGTCAGCTTGAATTTCCCGATGCGCTTTGCTTCCACCGTGAACTGCGCACCGCCCACGCGCGCGGATTGCACCGTGACGTTCTTCTCCGCAACATCATCCACCAGCGAAAACCAATCGTCGGCTTGCAGTTGCAGGTTCACGTCCCCCGCCGCGCCGGAATAGTTGTATACCGCCACGGGGATCGTGACGCGGTCGCCCTGCGTGAGTGTCACCGGCAAATCCAGATCCACGAAGAAATCCTGGAACACTTTGATGCTGGAAGTGCCGCTGCCCAACGCTCCGTGCGCTGTCGATGCCATCATCGCCATCCGCCATGTGGTAATAGAGTCCGCCAGCGGAATCGTGATGTTCGCAACGCCGTCCTTGTCCGTAATGATTTCTGGATTAATGTACAGCGCCTCAGGAAAGTACGAGCGCACTCGCGGCGCTGCCGAACCAGATTCGCTCTTTTCTTTCACGAGCGTGGCGCTATTGACAGCGACCATCTCGGCTGCCTGGTCGATCGCCACTAAGTGGGCAATTGGTTTGGGAGCCGCAGGAGGCGCTAGGGCGAAAGCGTCAAACTCGCGTGTTCGCAATGGTGCGCCGCCCATGCCACCGACTACCCCGCCAATGACTCCACCCATGGCCCCACCTGCAACTCCGCCCGGAACACCACCAACAACTCCAAATCCAACTTTGAAATCCGCCACCATCCGCCCCGTATCACTCACCGCCACGACCATTCCTGAGTGTTCCTGCCGCAGCAAAACGGACAGTACCGCGCGGTCTCGCGGGTCCAGCTCCAGCCTGCTCGAAACGCTGCCGGACTCCGAGGAAATCCCGATCTGGTAGTCACCTGCCGGAACACCTCCCAGCCGGAATTGCCCATCGGCGCCTACGCTCGCCCTGCGTATCTTTCCACTTAGAATCGAGCGCAACTCCACCACCGCCCCTTCAAGCGCCCCGCCCCATTGGTCCACGGCCGTTCCGATAATCTCCGCGCGGTCGTTGAATGAACCGCGCTCGTGGTCGATGTTGACCCCAATTGTGCTGGGGCCCGAACTCGCGCGTCTCACAATTTTCCGGCGCCGCACTTCCACATAAGTCCACAAATCGTCGCCGGTCCCGAACTGTTTGTCCGGACCAGCGCTGCGCACGAGGTAATGGGTCTTGCTCGAATCCCACACCGCATGTTCCACGCGCAAATTCGTATCCCACGCATCCCGAAGCCCCGCCGCGCCGTCGTGCGTCATGCTCTCGACGGCCTTGATCAAGTCTCCACGGTCAGCGCTCTCCGCATACGCACGGCTCAAACGTTCCGATAACCCGCGCACCTGCGCCAGAAAGCGCACCTGGTACCGTTGCGCGTACTCGCCGTATTTCGTTTGTGGCACTGTGCGCCCGAACTCCGTCTCGAACTTGTTCGCCGTCACCATCTCTGTGGCAGAGAACAAAGCGCGCGCCGCCCGGTCGCGCTGTTCCACTTGAGATTCTTCCACGGGTGCAACCACTTCCGGCATGCCGAACGAGTGAATCTCATAGCGCGGCTTCAACACTTCCTGCTCCAAATAAAAGAAAACCTTTGCAAATCCTGGTTGCTTTTCCGCCAGCGCGAATACGGCTTCATCCACCACCTGCAAACCCAGCGCCGCGCTCACGCCCTGTCCTTTCGCGTTTGTTACGCGGAAGCGGACGCGCGCCTCCCCGCCCGGTTTATACACCGCGGCATTCGTCGTAGCCTCGATCTTCAGTTCATCCGCCGGCTGCACAAACACAAGCCGGTGATCACCTACGGGACGCGCATCACGCCCAAACAAGTAGGCGTTGAAGTCCACTGTTCCCGCCAATTCCGGCGTGGCGGCCAGTGTCAATTCCGCCTGGCCATTTTCAATGTCCAGGTCGCGCGTCAGAATCGTCTGCCCTTCCTTCACGATGTCTACGTAAGCCGTACCTCGGTTAACTGTGGAAAAGACTTTCAATCGAATGGCATCTCCCGCCCGGTAAACAGCGCGTTCCGTGCGCAGCAGGATTTGATCTTGTCCTCCTCGCGTTTGCAGCGGCACGTTGCTCGACGCCTGGTTTCCTTCCTTATCCGTTGCTTCCACTGTCAGGGTCTGCGCTCCTCCGCCCGCTTTGATTCGAATCACCGCCACTCCGCCGTCGTCCGTCGCCGCGCGTTGTTCGGCATTGTCCGCGGCACGGACCGTCAATTCCGTTCGCGCCGGTGTTCCGTCCGGATAGGAAGCGAGCAGGAATACTTGATTCTCCAAACCGGGGATGAGTGTGCCGCCTTCCGGAACCGCAGTTACCAGCAGCGGCGTTTCGCTGACGGTGATTGGTTCTCCGCGGTTCTCCGCATGCCCCGCGGAGTCCTTCACCGTGGCCTCAACGAGCACCCGTGCTGCTCCCTGGCTCAGCGGCCGCCCGGCAAAGTACGCAGGCAGCTTCAGGTCGAATGCATAACTCCCGTCGCGATCGGTCTTCCCTTGCACGGATCCAACTTCAAACACCGCCACGTCCATGCTGGTAGCCTTCACGCTGATTTCTGCTCCATCCACCGGCTTCCCAAAAAAGTAGTTCGCTCTCACTGTTCCTTTCACACGATCGCCTGGCCGGTAGCCGCGTTTCGTTTTCTTCCCGTTTCCCGCGAACTCCACCGCCACCTTGAATTTCGGCAGAACATATCGCTCGACATTCAGCGCAATCTCTGCCGTGTTTGTGGGTGCCTCGCCTTCGCCCATCAGCGCGCGGAGGTGGTAAGTGCCTAGGTTCACTTCATCGGCCAGCGCGAATTCTGCCGATGCAATTCCAAACTTGTCGGTCTCCATCGTTTTCTTGAATACCTTGTTCCCACGCGAATCTTCTATCTCAAACGTCAGCTTCCGGTTGGCAGCCGCTTCGTGATTCGACCGTTCCAGCGCCAGCGCTCGCACGTGTATCGTCTGGCTGGGCTGGTAGATTGGTTTTTCCGTCGTCAGCAGGATCGAAACCTTGTCTTCCAGCCGCACTCCTTGCGTGTATTCTGTCGAGCCGATCGGCGTGTCCACCACGTACCGCAATTGCTGGCTTCCGGTTAGACCGGCTGGAAAACGGAATTGCGCCTCCGCCGTCCCCCGGCGGTTCAGCTTCCCCGTAAATAGGACGCGCGGCTTCTGCTCGCCAGCCGCAAGTTCGATTCTTACGGTCCCGGCGCCGTCGATCGCTTCGTTCTTGGAATCCGTCACGATCACCCGCACCGCTGCCGGCCCGCCGCTCAAATACGCTTGCTGCCCCAGGATGTGCACCACCGGTGTCCGTAATATCTGTGAGATGGATTCCGTACCTTCAAGCGCTGCAGCTTTTTGATCGTCATATACATACCTGTATCGCACGCGGTGCCATACCAGGTCATCGACGCCCAGCTGCTTGTCCAGCCGGATGTCTTCCCGCCAGCGCCCATGTCCCTCGCCTATGGCCACTTGCGTTTCCGCGCGTCCCAGAACTTTGTCTTCCGGGTCTAAAACTTCCACTGTGAGCTTTCCGTCGCCCGAGTGAACAGCGTGATGAGGAATGGTCACGTGCAGAACCCCGCGCGTGTAGGTGACCGCCGCTGTATTCCCTTTGGCCGCTTGGAATGGTTCCAACAGCACTACAGCGATGCCCGCTGCGAGTAAGGTCGCGATCAGGCACAGCCAAAAATTGCTTGGGCGCACGTCCACACTCGGAGCTTTCATGATCCGTCTCCTTCACATTTGTTTTCGTCGGCGCCCCTGCGGCTTTCTCGCGCTCCTATCTAGAACGTTTCGTTCGCCGTTTCTTGCAACTCTTATCTGCTATCGGATAGATTCTCTCCTCACTCGCAGACAACAGCGCATGGGGAATTGGACACCAATGATGGCTAGGAGTGCCCATCGACTGCGGGGGGCTACCGTAGAGGCAATCCAGGAGATCGTCGCGCTGCGTCTACCGACAATATTTCTGGATCACTTTCGGATGACTCGCCCTAATTTGTATTCATGAAAGTGGGTGGAGGGGCTGTCGCGATGGAACGAAACCATTGGTCGGCCTCGCGCAGATGTGCCCGTCGCAGTCCACAAACGGGGTTGCGGGATATCGGGTTTTCAAGCTACGTGCGAAGGGCTTCCAGGATTTGCTGACTACCAGGGTTGGAGTCGAACCCCGGGGGGATTGATACTGCGTAACTTACTGATTCTACGAAAAAGCAAAACGGAGAAAAACCATAAAAACGCCGGAGTGAGGTACACGGCGGGTACACGGAATGATCGGGAGCTTGGGCAGAACGATAGCCGAGTCAAAGTTCACCTACCAAGGGTTGCGGTCTACTCTCAAAGAATTCGTGGCATAGAGGTTCGTCTGAGTGAGTTGGAATCCTTTTGGGGATTTTTGCGAGTTTCGATATGCGGGCGAGTATATCATTTGGTGGTACTTCGGAACTTGACATCTCTAACTTACGATGACAAAGAGCGTGATGAGCGATGAGACTTACCGCTGACGTTTTCCTTGAGACCCAAGTTTTCTATACAAATAATTTTGATTTAAAGCGGACCGCTTTTACACAGCTGATCCGCCGCGTAGAGGAAGATCGCGTGCGCGTGTTTCTAACTTCCGTAACAGTTGGCGAAGTTAAGCGGCATCTCGCTGAAAGAGTGAGGGCTGCGGCTAACGTAATCGACAAGGTGAAGAAAGATCTGCGCATCTTCGCGAACTCAACGGTTCCCGAAGTGAAAGCGCGGGCCATTGGAATCAATAGAAAAGAAGTTATAGCCGAACTGACGGCTCAATTCGACGAATACCTCAAGAGGACTAAGGCAACGATCATCGATTGCAGTAATGTCGATCCCGAGATCATCTTCCGAAAATATTTTGAGCTCAGCCACCCTTTCCAGGAACGCCAAGATAAACGGCATGAATTTCCTGACGCGTTCGCGATTGAGGCTCTCAGAGATTTCGCGAAGTCTGAAAAGAGAGAGATCGCCGTCATCACCGGAGACAAAGGGTTCACGCATGCGTGTGAAGCGTACGGAATGTTTGTTATGGAAACGGTGGAGGAGTTTCTCCATAAGGAAAATATAGAAAGAGAGTCTAAAGTGTCACAACACGTGCTCGAGTCCTTCACACGGCGCGAGCATGAGATCATGAAGGAAATCACTGACGACTTTCTCTCGTCTGCTTTTGAACTCCAGGACGTTGAAGGCGAAGTCGATAGCACGAGTTTGAGCCGGATTGAGCTCGCCGAACCCCTTGTCGTCCAGATCGATGGTTCACGGGCGATACTCGAAGTCACGGTTCGGATGAAATACGATGCGGACATTTCCTATGACGATCCCGACGCCACGCATTACGATCGTGAAGATGACCGAGTCTATGTATTCAATAGAATTAGTGAAACCGTTGAAGAAGAAGTAGAATTCCCACTAGAAATAACCGCCGAATTCGATCCCGACGACGCCTCCTACTGTAATTTCGAAATCGGAAAACTCAACGAAGGCCACGACTTCGAAGTCTCTTCCAACTAGCGACATTCTAGGTTGCGCTCCTGGGTTTCTCACTCCGCCGGGTTCCATGGTATCTGGAATTCTATTACATCTCGGGACGACCTCCTCGAGCAGTGTATCGCCTGATCGAGACTAGGGGCGCTGGGGATCGAAACTACTACTTTATTGGAAACAAAGGAGTTTTGCGGTGCAGCCTGGCCTTCTAAGTAATTGAAAGGGAAGCGAGGGAATTCTTAGTGCCCCCTAATTGCCCCCAAGAAACCTGGATCGGACAAGCTTCACTTTCGAAAGAATTTTCCTGCACGCGAGGGACAAAGAAAAGCAGATACAGGATACGAAACGAGAACACCTGTTTCCCGGGGCACAACAACATCCGCAAGTCCGGGCTTTGTTGGGATCGCACGCGGATTGAACGTAACCCCTGCAACGCTCTTCGGTAGCGGTGTTTACATTTCGATCTAGCCAAGAGTTGGTACGAGCGTGGTGGGAATGGTCGTGGTCTTTCCATTCGCCCAATCCGCTTCGGGATCTTCTAAGTCGACGTGCTGAACGCCTTCGGGGAACGTGTTCTGTAAGAGCTCGTATTGCTCCCGAAGCTCAATCACAGGGTGCCGCCAATCGTGCTGGTAGTAAATTGCTTTAACTTTGGCCTGCAATGCTGCTTTCGTGCAGTCAAAGCACGGGCGCAAAGTGGAATAGATGACGGAATCTTCTACCGCATTCCCGAACCTAGCCGCGGCAATTAGTGCGTTTTGCTCAGCGTGCACACAAATGCAGACGTCATAACCTTGGCTGGCTTTGTAAGTTTCTCGGTCACGACAACGAACGCACCCTCCATCCGTGCAGTTAATCATTCCCTCTGGCGTTCCGTTGTATCCAGTCGAGATGATGCGGTTCTCCTTTACGATAACGGCCCCGACTTTCCGTCCCATGCAGTTCGCCTTCTTGCGCACTGCCATAGCTATGTTCATGTAGTATTCGTCTTTGTTCATTACGCCTCTTTTAACTTCCGCGAATCACTCGACAAATCTCGAAGACACACAGCGCTTGCCTTCACGTTTCCTTTTGATTAGAGTTGCAGTCGCTCTATATCTTAGACATGGTACTTGCGCAACTTGTTACTAACTTTATGGGCTAAGCTAATTGCTTGTCGTAGAGGTATAGACTCGAAGGAACCTGAGAATCGCACTGATCCATGTCTCTTACGCGCCATTCAGCCCCTGGGGCCGTCGCCGGATTTGATTACCAGTTTGAACGCGCTCTCTATTGGCTGGCACAGAGCCCGGCGGGTGCGGTCATTGGCATTGAAACCGACGATGACGTCGCCGTTCGCACCGCGAACGCGCAGCTATTGGAGCAGGATAAACATTCAATCCGCGATGGCGCCGAACCGTTTGGGGATCGGTCGAAGGATCTGTGGAACACCTTATCGGTCTGGCTTGACGCAATTGAAAATAGGCAGGTCACGGTCGAGTCGGCCCACTTTTTGATGGTTACCAACAAGGTGCTGCCAGCGTGTGTCGCGAAACAAATAGACAAGGCCACATCGAAGCCGCACGTTGCCGCGTGCATCAAGGCATTGGAAAAGGCGTGTAAGACACCGCCCGCACATATATCCGTCTTAGTTGCGCGCGTGCTGCGTCCGGCTTCGCGCGACACCTTGCGTGCTCTTATTGCCAAGGTGAACTTGGTAGATGGCTCCAACGCAAGCTCTGCTCCGCAATTGCGGCAAAAAACCTTCGCCCATATGCAGCTGCCCGTCTGGTGTTTGCCTAGTGCCGATTCAATAGTGGATGAGCTCTTGGGTTGGCTGCACAAGACAGCGATGGCGTCATGGTGCCAAAAGCAGCCGGCTTGGGTGCAGCGCGATCATTTTATCAACCAGCTTCATGCAATTATTGACCGTCGAAAGCGCCAGGTACTCCGAGAGCGAGCTGAACACCTAATCCCCGTAACGGATGACATTGTAGGGAATGAGAGGGGACGGCCTTTTGTAAAGCAGCTCTACTTGGTCACCGAAGACGACTCCCTAGTGGACACCTCAATCCGAGAGTTCGTTCGCTGCAACATTGAGAAAATACGGCTTTCAAAAGAGGGCAACGTCACCGATGAGGATTGGAACACTTTTGAGAAAGTCCTTCTGTCGCGTTGGAACAAGATCCGTTCGCGGGTCATGCGTATGAGAGCTGCGAATGCCGAGGAGGACGTTGGCTTTGAAATCTTCACTGAGACCACTGAAGATCACCGGGAAAGGCTCGCAGGCAGCGATACCGACCAGGTTTACCTGACTTCAGGAACCTATCATCGCCTCGCCGACTTACTGCGCGTGGGTTGGCATCCTCGTTACGAGGATCTGATGCGAGAACTTCTGGCAGGGCCATGATAGACGTCCTATTCGAACAACGAGTGACTCAAAATACTGGACTCGCCGCTGAGGTGATTTGGCAGGCAGTACAGGAAGCCTTTCAAGCCCATAGTCGCACCGAGGGGGTATCGCTGCCGTTGGTTTTTCTGGTGCTGCCACTTACTTTTCATCAACGCTCCGCAGTTTCACTGGCGTCCAGAACTCAACCAGGAGCTCTCTATAAAGCACTGTCCGACGACCGGGAGATCACCGTAGGCCTCCAGGCTAGGTTGCAGGCTATGTCGGGACGCACATTCCATGCCCTTTCGATCGCTTTCCAGACAGGCCTAATTCAAATGGATCAGGACCACCTGCATCAACTTATCCCCGGGAGGAAGTCCCCTCCAGTCACTCACGCTACGGATGAAGTAAAAATAATCATGGGTGCGGCGAAACGTGTTGGCCGCGCCCTGGCTGAAATGAGCGTCGTCCAACTCGTAACGCACCTGAACGTCAAATTCTGATGCGACTCACCATCCTCAAAGTCATCCTGTGGCCGAAAGACCTAACCCAGAGTGTCCGCGTAATCCAATTTGCGCCTGGCAAGATCAACGTTATTACTGGGGAGAGCGGCACGGGGAAATCGGCGCTTACTTGGATTATCGACTATTGCCTTGGCAGCGATAAATGCTCTATTCCTGTCGGTCCAATCCGTGACGTCACGGGTTGGTTTGGTCTGCATCTTAAACTTGCTAACACCGAAATGATCGTAGCCCGGCGCAACCCTGGGGACCAGCAGTCGACTACGGATTTCTATTGGGAAGAAGGCCTGAATCTACTCGTTCCTCCAACAGTGCAGAAGAACGCCCGAGTGGAAGACCTGAAGAATCGTTTCAACCAAATCTCCCATCTTCCTTCGCTTGATTTCTCAGTAGATGAAAATGTTGGTTTCGGAGGGCGTCCGAGCTGCCGCGACATGGCCTCATTCAACTTCCAACCTCAGCATATCGTTGCCAATCCGTACACATTTTTCTACAAGGCCGACACGACAGAGCACCGTGAGAAACTGCGAATCATTTTTCCGCTCGTCCTCGGGGCTATCAATGCAGCCACCCTCGCTACACAGCGTGAGTTGAAAGATCTTGAACGTGAGCATGACCGGCTTCGTCGAGAACTGGAAGCTCGCCTGGGTGCTGCACGTGCGTGGGAAGCAGAGGTCGAAAGCTACTATCTTCAGGCGCGTGGCTTGGCTTTGCTGCCAGATTCGCAGCCGCCTGCGTCTGATTGGCCCTTGGACAAATATATTCTCGAGCTGCAAAAAGTCCCTGCGCTGGTCCGCGCGATGGATATTCCTGAAGTGCAGGAGGGTACCAACGAAGCCGCTGCCACTGAGTTCAATAGGGTAGTCAACGAGGAAGACCAACTAGCTCAGGAGATCGGGTCAATTCGTCGGCGACTGGACAAGATTGAGCAGCTGTCGACTTCCGTCGCAGAGTATGGCGCCAACCTTGTCGGTCAAGAGGACCGGCTTCAGGGGGTTGGTTGGTTCGAGGAGAAATTGCAGAATACGCATGAATGCCCGGTTTGCGCGGCTGTGCATGTAACCGGTAACCTCCGGCTCCTTGAGTTACAGACGCTCGCGCGTGAGATGAAATCACTGACCGCCTCTGTTCATCAGGCCCCTCCCAAGCTTGATAATGAACTAGCGGCTTTACGACTCGAATTGCGCGACAAGGAGGGACTGCTTTCCAAGGCGCGCCACAAGCGGAAATATCTTGAGGATCGGTCGGCTGCTTTGTCGGCCCAACGCCAGCGCATCCGGCAAATCTACCTTTTTGTCGGACGCGTTGAACAAGCTCTGGAAAATGTAGCGGCCAGCCGCAACGTCGAAGACCTTCGAGAAAAAGTGGAAACGCTGGCGCAAAGAATTGCCGGACTGAAGCGCGCACTCGACCCCCGCACGCAACGCGAGCGCCTCGACGCTGCTATTGATAGAGTTTCCGCTCGAATCGCGCACTATGCCAGGCTGCTGCGACTGGAGCACGCCGGCGAAAATGTCCGGCTTAACCTCCGAGAGTTGACGCTTCAGTTTAGCCCGCTGTCGGGACGCACTGATTTTCTGTGGGAAGTCGGTAGCGGACAGAATTGGGTGGGTTACCACGTTGCTGGGCTGCTCGCGTTGCACGAACACTTCATCGACACGAATGAAAACCCCGTTCCGCGTTTTCTTGTAATCGACCAGCCCAGCCAAGTTTATTTTCCTGAGGCTTGGCCATCAATTACACAGGCGCCCGACACGCCCGGCAAGGTTGACCGCTCGCCGGATATCGACGGCGTGCATCGCATTTTCAGTGCTCTCTCGGCATTCTTCGATACAGTATTGGCGGAGTTTCAGATCATCGTCACCGAGCACGCTGGCTCCATCACTTGGGATGGAATTCCTCACGTACATCTTGTGGGGAATTGGCGGGAAGGGCACGACGAGTTTCTTATTCCTGCCGCTTGGCTAAAGACGAAAGGGGCAACCTAGGTCCTTTAGCTTTGCCGACAGGCAGAAAAAACTCGCTGAACTTTATCATCAATAAAGTGAAGGGATGACGACTTTTTCCGAACTAGAAAACTAATGACCCTTGTCTTTCAATACGGCTCGAATTGCACCGCTGGTCGACTTAATGGCCCAAGCCGGTTGGCCGGGCACGCAAAGGACCTCGGCAAGGCGCAGACCGTCGAAGACTTCGACATCGTGTTCGACGTATATAGCCAAACGAACGGCTGCGCTGCATCCAACCTTGTCCCGACGCCAGGACGAAAAGCCCGGGGAGTCCTGTACGAAGTGCTGGATGATTTTATCCGTGGCAGACGCACTGACGGCCAAAAGACTCTGGAACAAGTTGAAGGCCCGCGATATGAGGAAAAGGCGATAAGGGTGATCGATCAGGGCGGACCACGGGACGCCGTAACTTTTCTGGTGCGCGAAGCAGAGCGTCGCCATGGACTTGCTACAAGCGCAGCCTACGTCTCTTGGATCGTCTACGGCCTTCGCGACCATCGTGTTTCCGAGGATTGGATCGGCCATGTCGTCGACGTTGCCATTGAAACAAACACGCGCGCCAGCGCATCGGCTGACGAACAGCTTCGCCTGATCAAGACTTTGTGATTAATCCCGCAGCAACAAGTGCCGTGCTTGGCGTTGACAGTGCCTGCCTTCTCATTTAGGGCCGACCACTCTCCAGAAATCGGGTTGGCTGCGCAGTCATGAAAAGGGAAAATTGGGACTGCTATATAACTAGGTGCGAAACTCCGGGCCAATCCCTGCGAAGCAAGAGTAAAAACGTTGAGTCCGCGATACTCTTTTTGCGTTACCAGATTTGCCGGAGTCTGGCAGGTCCAGGGCTTGCGCCAGGGAGCCACGCCCGATTCAAGTTGCTTGATGATTTTCTCGGTGATGATTTCATAGACGCTTGGCATTTGGTTCGCTCCAGTTTTGATTTGCTGTTTTCAGGCCCTTACAGGGCATAAAAAACAACATGCTTTACTGGAGGCGAGTTCTGGCCGTGGTTCGCGGCTGTCAAGCCCCGAAGGGCATTTCAGCGCAGCCCGGAGGGGCGCGGAAGCGGGCTTTACAGTGGGAGCGAACTACGGCCTATGTTGCGCCGAGTAAAGCATGTGAGAGTTAAGTGCCGCGCGGAGCTGAGGCGCAGTCCTTCGGGAGAGAGTCGCAAAGATGAAACTATTCCGCGGAGATATTGATCTACGTTGCTTGCTGGCCCCGCGATTGCGCATCGGGATAACGATCGTTCGGGAATCGTTGATCACCATCCCCCGGAATCCGCAGATAACAATGCTTTGCCGAAGGGACGGTGGGGATCGAACTACTAAGGGCGTTGAAGACGCGCAAGTTATTGATTCTGCGAAACGGCAAAAGTAAGAAAAACCGCAAAAACGCTGAACCGAGGTACACGCGGGGTACACGGAAAGGATCCTTTTTTGGTTGATTGATTCTGCTGCTGAAACTTGGTGGAGCCGATGGGATTGTGTCTCGGCCGTTGAAGAAAACCGAAGAAAAACCGCTAACTCCCCAATTTTATTGCCACTTACTGATTTTTCCAATGTCCTTTAGAAACCCTTAGAGGTTCTTTGGCACCCGTATAATGCCCTATTCTGGCAACAGTTGGCAACAGTAAGCAGTGGGGCTGTTTGAAGTAGTGCAGCGCTGAGGAGCCGCCGTTTCCCAGATCGCCGTTTCTGGACTACGACGGACGCAAGTCCCTAATAGTCATCGTTTCGCCAGAGCCCAGCCGCCCCGTGGAAATCGTGTGGCACGCAACCTTTCATCAGTGCGGTCTGACACTCATAGAGATTGCAGGCCGGGGCACTGAGAGGTGCCCGGTCAAGGAAATTACCAACCCTTTAGCACAGAAAAGGTTATAATCGACGGAATTTTGCCGACAACAATCTGTCCTGTAGTTTGCCATTCGTTGGATTCCCCGAGCGGCCGCGCCATGAATATGCAGACCTTTCGCAATTTCAATTGCTTGCGAACCCTGGCACTACTCTCCCTACTGGTTGTCTTTACCACCAGCGCCGCTGTCGCAGCCCACGTTCACGGAACTGTCACTAATGCCCAACGCGGCGAACCACTCGGGAAAATTCAGGTAGCGATTGCCGGAACCGGCTTCATCGCTGCCACAGGGGCGGATGGCAAGTTTCATTTTTCCCAGGTGCCGCCGGGAACCTATGTGCTTCAGATCAGCGGTGTGGGATACCGCACTCTCTCTGTCCCCTTTCAGCTCGCGGCAGCAGACGAGAGCAAGGAATTCCTGCTCACCCTTGC
>Ga0137394_10000660_pt1 | contig 24015 bp, 22 predicted proteins | sample czobulk116metaG_FD_108278 | JGI IMG/M metagenome (GOLD analysis project Ga0137394, IMG submission 108278) | Vadose zone soil microbial communities from Angelo Coast Range Reserve, California, USA - czobulk1.16 metaG | ecosystem: Environmental > Terrestrial > Soil > Vadose zone | place: USA...
AAGAGACGTAAACTAGACGAAAAGTAAGGCGCAAACGGCAAAGACACAGACAGACACCGTAGGACCCTGCGCGCTTGCCAACGACCGTCGAGTGCAGTTACCTGACGAACGGTCCACCGTTATAGGTGGAGGGTAGGAAGTCTTTTAGTCTGGCTTGATAACTTTACCTAACCTGTAAAAGTTCAATGGGTGCGTTGCTTAGGCTATGCGTCATCGTGAACGATCCGTGACCCGCTTTTCACAGCTCAAGGCCACAAATGTTCTGTTCAGTCCATCTGCTGCGAAACGCCGCGTCTGTCAGGGGACGTCATTCCTTACCCTGGACGCGAGCGAGTGCAAGTATGAGCCTTCAATAATCTCCGAGTGAGATGACGAAGCCAGAGGGACCTTCGATATTCGACGGCGAAAGGCACGCTTCCACTTCTCTGGGCTAACGAGGGAAAGGAGGTTAGGTGACGAATAAAAGTGACGTTCAAAGGGTTCCCCTTACGACTCAGATGGGGGAACGCCGTCGTCGGCACATCACTAAAAAAAAAAACGGGAGAGGGAAGCGTACTGGCAGCCGTGATAACTGCCAGTTCTACGCTGAAAGGTCTTTTGTTGTCCCCCGCCCCGTGCTCACTTCGAGAAGGAGAAGGCCACCCACGACACGAGGCAGCATAACTAGACCAGAAGAAACAGAACACGCACCGATGTCGTCGGTTCGAAGCTTTTGCGTTTTCGAAGTAGGCAGCCTCTCCACCCGTCGCAGCGATAAGTGCCTGCTGTTTTCCCCTCCGAAAATCGTATACCCATGTAACGGAGTTTCCGCAACGAAAGGGAAGGAGGCAAGATTGAACAAGCCCCGTCGCATTACCTTTTTTTTTCCGATCCCGAGAAAGAAATAGCAGATACGCCGCGCAGCGAAGAACGTGCGGTGCAATGTGGGTATGTCTTCCCACTTCTGGTTCACCTCGGGCTCCAAAGAGCTCGCTTGCAGCCGTGGAGATTCGTTGGTTGAACGTCGGCTGAACGCTGAACGCTGGAGTGGAACACCTGTGAAGTGTTGGGGAGGGGGCATATCAAACGTCATCATCATTTTGCGCAAGTGTCGGCCAAAGTCGGTTTTTTACCCCAACGAAAGGTTATTATAGCAATCGGAGCCGCGCAACGGGATAGGAACAACAATAGCCCGACGTCCTCGATCTCTTTGGGGGGCGAATGCGATGCGCCAGAGGCAAGTAAAGCGGGCCACGTCAAAGCGTCGAACTTCCGACTCTCCGCTGTCCAGTCCCGTCTTACGACTTCAACAACCGAAAGCCGAACTATCACCGCCTTTTCTAGATTGTTCGCGACTCGCGATGAACAGGTTCGGGGCCCTTGGTCCTCGTCCTTTGCTGGGGTCCGGGGTGTGGTGGACCGGACCAGACCAGACCAGATCAGATCAGTGTTGCGGAGCGGAGTTCTAGATCTTTGCCAGCGCAAGCGGTAAGGCCGCGCCACCATCCCGCTGTGGGAGGTGGCGAATGGACCAGCCACCGCCCATGGGCTCGCACCATCTTGGCACGCGCCGCAGCCGTGACGGCATGATGCGGAACGCCCAGCGAGATTAAGTTTATGGGGGAAGAAAGCACCCTTGCGCCTCGCTTTCTTTTTCAAAAGAGTTGGGAAACGACACGCGTCTAAAAGACTTGAAGCAAATAGAGCCATTAATAAGAAGACATGGGTAAACGAAACTTGGTCACGCGACCGAAACACGACGTACAATGGTGATGACAACGATGACGACAAAAGTTTGTCTCATCCATCATCATCCAGGGTTGGACTCGGAGGACTCGGACATGTGTCGTGGGGTAGGCGGGCGGACAAAGAAACCAAAGTGGAGTTCCTCCGAGGAACGCATGCCTTAATACGAACGTGAGCCGGTGGCGCGTCTTCGTCTCGTCTTTGCTGTTTTTCCTTTCTGTTTTGCTAGAATTTGTGGGTCCTCCCCCAAGCGCGCGGGTGTGTCCGGCCGATTTAGCTCCCAATCCCACCCATCCTCCCCAACCCCGCGTTTTTCGGCAGGGCAATATTGCCAACGTCCACGGGGCGCGAGGAGGCGCGCATAATTGCCATTGGCTGGCTGATTGTCCTTCAAAAAACTCAGATCACCCATCCGGTCTCCACGCACGATCAGAGAGACCGACGTCATGGTCATGTCGGGAAAGCTTCATCCCATCCCTTCTCTGCTTGATCCTCTAAAGCACGCACGCGTGCGCGTGCGGGAGGGCTGGCACCTTCTACTTGGCGTTTGGCGCCACTGTGGTAGTAGTAGTAGTAAGCAGTACACCCGAAGGTGTCACTTCGGGGGCACCGTGATCACGATATGGGCGCGTCGCCGTCTTTTCTGATGCTGGAAACCCATGTGTGTGCGAAGAGCGGAGATTGAGCGCGGTGCACCGGGAGAGAACAAAGAAAAAAGAAAAGGAAGGGGTATGTAAACTCGTGGACCTACGCGGCTGTAACGGTAGCCGTCGGTTTTACGTTCGCACGTACGTCCCCCTCCGCATCCGACTCTTGACTACGTACAGTACGTATCAGTCGGTGGTAGCAATGGGCTCCGGAGCTGTTGTATCCCGAAGTAAATTTAAAAAAAAGGAAATTTGAAAGGAGATCGTTCGTCTACTAACCGGCCACCGTGTTTGACAATAAAAACGATTCCCCCTGGAAAAAGGAGAAAGGGGAGCCAGTCGGGGCTGTGCAATGTAGGCGCCTTCAAAGTCATCCTTCGAGAAGGTCCGCCTTTCCTTGTCATCTGTCCTCCCTTCAAGCGATATACAAAGACCGACGGTGCAACTAAAGCAGCAACGCCTGGATTCCGTAAAAGGTCGACGTCATTCGCGCGCCTCTGATGGATCACGCCAGCGCCCGTTTTTGCCATTCTTGACGACGCAATGAAATTCTTGATCTGAAACATTTTCGTGGAACCTCAAGGCCTCGTGGGGAATGCCACCTGACGTCGCGTGACGGGGACATTGGGAAAGGCATAACGCATACCGTAAATCGATACGCGAATCGGCCCCTCTGGGGACTCATAGAGGATGCGCCACATATTGTTTTTCTTTCGCAAGGTGGTACAATATCATCGCATATCAGCAACGAGCGCTCGACCCCACAGATCATCAACTAAGGATACCACAAGACAGTAGTATGGCCGCAACTGTTGCGAACACACCAGCCCTTTGATCGCCTCACTCGTCCAGATGACGGCACGCGTCAACGGGTTCGAGTGAATTGGACGACGTCAGACGCGGTGAGCAGTTTGGGGATACAGATTACCGCACTTGGCAATCTACAAGGCACATGTCATGTGTGCGACGTACGGTCGCATGCCGGAGTTTTTCTCGCCGCATAGCCGGTAGGTCAGCTGAGTGGCTCAAATTTCGTTTCGACCGAGGAAGACCGAAGAATGAAAAGGATCTGAAATTTAAAGCAACATCACACGATGTGAAACGAGGATGTGGCGTCAGAAAGGGCGACGTCGCCGGCCTCCGTGTGCGACAAACCCTGGACCACCCTCTGAAAGAAGGGCTCCGAATTAGTACCTTGCAATTATGCCCTACTTGGACTTTGGATTGGATTCTCGTCAGTACCAGATTCTTACTACGAGGATTGGCTCCGAATCTGCAGCGGAGGATACCAGCCGTCCGCGTAGACCCGCGTCCATCTCACTGGTGATCACATACGGCAAGCGTATGAGCCATCTGATGGAAAAATCGCGTCATAAGACGTACCAGCACAGGCGCAGGTGGGCGAATGATAGGAGCCCCGATCCAAATGGTGAACCAGGCAAGCGTCGCTCAGAACCATGAGAACGAACTTGGAGCAGAGAAAAAGAAGCTAGGCGCAGCAGGGTTTGGAAATGAAGCTTCTATCACCTAGTCAGCTCATTTCACGATAAGTCCTCAGGTAGCCCGCGGAATGACCCCCAGAGTCGAATGTTAACCGGCTGCTGTGGTGACAGCAGCTTTCCCCCAGAGGCTTGCGAGCTCGAAAACGTAGCGATGCAGAACGACGAAACCATATCACTGGAGAGACTAAGCTGGCAGGAGGAGAATCAACTAACCAAGCATTAGACACCACTTGGACGCGTAGTTGATCTGGATCGGTAACTTTATGGTTCTCCGGGCCGATGATCAACGCATCTTTCCTCCAATGTTCCTACCATTCTACCCGCGCCTAGCCATTTCCGTATCTCCGCGTGGTGAAATGACTGAGAGATCGGATTGAGGCTGTGGCTGACCTGGTAAACGGGTCTACTTTGATTCTCCACGTTGATAATCTACCTCCCACGTGCGCGAGTATCCCAGATGATAACACACTGTAAAACGTGCGTCAAAGGACGCCGGGGACATGCACACTCGAGAACTTGTAAAAGCCCCACGTTTTCTCGTCAAATGGTGCGTGGAACAATAATCGATGACAATATTTTCAAGTGGAACGTGGGCGAGTACTTGAGATTTGAGACGTGGCATGGCTGTGGACGTTGGTCCTCGGCTCTGTTCCTGCGGGTAATCAGTCAAAAGCTAAAAGTACTAATTGGGGTAGCACGTGGCCGTGCTGGAATGACCCGAAGGTCCCAAGAAAACATTCTCGACGGATAACGCGATAACGAATAAAATCACGGAAGCATACTCACATCCGAGTTTCAATCTAATTTCGCCTCATGTGTACTTTGATGCTGTCAGTCTCACCTGAAAGAAGGAGAATACCACGAGCGTAGAAAGGCCATAACACCACACCTGGTGTCAATCGGTAGATTTGGAATGAAGGCCGGCAGAGTCGCGGGCATGTGAGATACCTGCTCCATATCGAACGTGTGCCGACAATCAGTACCGTTGAAGTGATGAGGTGATGATCCATTGTATGCGCATAGTATTAGCGTCTGACACCAGTGACAAGCATGATTGGCGGATAACGTGTGCTACCTGGTTTGGACGGGGATACACAAAGTCGGACGAAAGACGCGAAAAAATTGCATCGCTGGCACACGAAGTCAATAGCGCATCCGAGACTGTGGTATTCTCGCGGCGGTGTGAGATATCAGTTGTCGCAGCACTGTCGGGGTAGGCCGATTTGAACGACGGGACCTCTTATCAAGGTTAGCAGTACCGCATACAACGAAGAGAGCCAGCACCGGAAACGGCGCGATGGCGCGGCGGTGAAGACAAGAAAATTGCCAGCAAGCAATGGCCATAATAAGCTGAGACAATTGAAATTTCGAGGGTAGTGACTGATAAGGTTAAACCGGAAGATCTGAGCGAGAGCAGACGAGCCAGCGCAGCTTCAGGCTACGAGAAGCAACGGCCGAGGCAAGGACCGGTGCCGTGTCGGGTGGAATACCTTAAAAGGCACATAATGATTCTCAGAGTGGGCGAACCAAGTGAGTTGTAGGTTTGTACTGCGGCGAGGGAGTGACACCTAAGGCAGTTTACGTGGATGATAGCTAAACTGTTGGCATAAAGGTACGGCAACCGGGGCGGTGTGTGGAGAGGGCCAATGATTGGGCGGATTGATAAGTTTTGGGTAGCGATCGGAACGACCAAGTTGCACGAAAGGCAAGTGGAGGAGATAAAGAAGTTCTTCGATTTGATTGCTAGCCAATGAAGGTTACAAATGAGCCTACCCTGATAAGTAAAGGGTGTTGATTGTCCAGAACACAGCGAAACACAGCGACGTTAGGGTGTTGGGATCAACCCAGAGGAATCGAAGGAAAAAGCGAGGGAGCGAAAGAGAATCGATCTGAAACAGATCGAGATCTGCATTAAGCGCTTTTATTGATTCAAGGTATTGGAAATCTCAACTGGCGTTAGATACCTTCCACTTGTGGAACGAAGCCACTGCACGACCTGAGCTCGAGAATGGAATCGGATGTCGGCGCGTGAGGCTATCGGGACAATGTGGAAGGGGCGGTTCAAATGTGTCGAAAAAGGAAGGGCGCGTTGCGTTCGGAAGAGAAAAAGGGAACGGGAAACGTAATGAAGGCACAGTTGCATAAATGGATGTGGAGCGTGGGGCGGAAGTGAGCAGCGGTCAGATTTTGGTCGGGAGGGGCTAGGCCAGGCCCGCGCGGGGCGTGAGAGGAGCGCAAAAAGTTGGGGTTCAAAAAAAATGACGAGGCATACGAGTGCGGAGATGTTAAGAGAGCGAAGAAGAGGAGCGGGGGTGGGGTGAGGGTGAGAGCGCAGACCGGGTTAAGTAGGAGGATGGCAGCAAAGAGGGTGGAATGTGAAGTGTGAAGTGAAGGATAGAGACGAAACCGATGACGTCAGGTCGCGCGAGAATTGGAGATTGCCGGGTAAGAACGTCCCGGAGACGAGGGACGTGGACATGGGACTCTCGAGATATGATAACTAGCTCGTTGCCTCCCTCGCCTCGCCTTCCTCTCTTACAAATGTCTCTCCGCTATCTCTCTTTCTGAATGCCCTACGTCGCCTCCCGCTCTCCCGTCACTTTCTCCAACGAGCGTGGCCCCGGTGCCTTTGCCCCCCTCAACGCCCTCCCTAAAAGACCAAACACAAAAAAATCCCTCTTCCACATCCCAAACGATGATGACCATGAGCAACAAGAGCTTTCTCCTCCTCCCTCTCCCCCTCTCCGTCCCTCTCCCAATCCACCTTCATCTCTCACACATGTAGATCGTCCTCACATACCTTTCCCCTCCGCTTCCCCCTCCTCTCCTACCCCAGTCACTCAAGCCAAATTTGCGAGCCCGCCTGTCCAGCGCTCAGCTTCGTCTTCCAGCATAATTCTTCCAAATGGCAGGCCCCTCAAGCCATCCCTCAAGTCGGCTTCTTCCTCTTCTATCGCTGATGACATGGCGTCCTCCACTTCCCGTCATGCCCGTGCACAGTCAATGCCTTCTACTCCTGCATATGGCCCGAAAAACGTCCATTTCAAAGAAAAAGACGACGGTCTAGAATCTGTTCGTCTCTTTCGCCGCACGGGAAAACCTGTCTCCGTTTCAAAACCCACTTCGGACACTGAGACCGAGACCGAACCAGAGCCCTCCGCTTTCCCATTCCCGCACCTATCATCTAACAATTTTGGCCCTTCTTCACTCTCAGAAATCGCCGATCGTTCACCCATCCCCGCCCCCAATCCATATCCCTATGCAAACGTCCACCTCGAATCTGTTTCCCTTCCTCCAGCCCGACCCCCGGTTCTCCGTGGTACTATCCTTGTTCGTAATATCGCGTTTGAAAAGCATGTGGGTGTACGATTCACCCTCGATGATTGGACAACCGTGTCAGAGGTGCTCGCAACGTACACGGGCCCTGTCGCCGCCATGGAGACGCTGGTTGGTGCCAACCAGGGCAAGACAGTGGGCGACCTCATCGGTTCATCAGTGGCCTCGGGGTGGGACCGTTTCAACTTCGCTATCAAGCTTGAGGATTATGAAGCATATCTCTGGCAACGCACTCTCTTTATCGTCATACGTTTCTCAGCCCCCGGTGTCGGTGACTTTTGGGATAACAATTCCGACCAAAACTATCGAATCACTTTCCGTTCACTTACCAGTCCGGTCCAACCGGAACGCAGACGCGGTACGAATGCCCCTTCAACGGCCCCTTTTCTCTTGAGTGCTAGTCCCGCCTCGCCCCTCGCTTCCCGCATCGCCGTTCACGATGAGCCCCGGCCGACCTTTGTCTCCCCACAGCGACCTCCGAGCATCTCACGTTCCGCCTCTTCTCCGATCCCAGCAGCAAATATCGCAGGTCATCGCCTCCATCTTCGGCATTATGCAGCTCCCGCCCCTAGCCCACTTAAACTGGTACCAGTTACCCTACCTCTCCCCCCAGCACCCTCGGTGGCACAACGTATCCTTGATCTTGATGCACAGCCTAACGTTCCAAAGCGTCTTGAGCCACCTGCCTCGGCCAAGGAGCTAACAGATGACAAAGATGCAATCGACGAGGGCTTCGCGACAGGCTCGGAGGAGGAAGTCGCTGCGACTCCTCCGGCCCTTCGTCCTCACCTTTCTTTGAAGATCACGCCACCCACTCCCGTAAACGTCCGACAGGTGTCACCCGTAAGCCCCACTCCGTCTCCACCACCAAGACAGCAAGGCCCATTTTCGCCGATATGCGAGCCATTTCCTCCAAGATCTGGAGGGGCTGCGGATGATTCGACCTACGCCGCTCTGATTCGTGAATGGTGCTTTGCACAAGGTCCAGACACCTTTGCTGCGGGTGCGACCATCGGGGCCCAGAGCGCCGTACCGTGGGTTGGTGGCCTGAGTTGATGAAGGAAGCCGCCTTGCTCCAGGTGTGTACCTCTCTCCCTCTCACTCCTCCAAGACCAACGAGGCGCCGTTTACCTATAGGTTCGGCGTCGATCCGATAGTCATTTGGAGAAGTGCGGTTCACGGCTGTATATAACTATCACCATCATGATTGGCTGATTTCAAAACACGGAGAAATCCGCTCTCATTCTCTTGCTTCCTTACACAGTATCTGACAGTTTGTGTACGAGCCTGCAACGCCATGAACAAGCATCAGCTTGATATCTCCCCACCCTCATTCGATCTCTCTCAATTTTGCATCAATTTTGCATTATGCATGCACTTATTTACACCTCTTACGTGGATCGTGCACACACGCGCCAATTGCACCGTTTCCTCTCCTACATCATAGACATCTGACTTGTCCATCCCATCCTCAATCTCACTCATTTCTCTATCTTTTTTTGTATAAATCATCCTGCTGATCGCTTTCAAGATGTTCTTTCCGCTCTCACTCACTTTTGTACCACAACTGAATCGAAAATGGATCGCTTTGTATCTAAAGCGGTGGTGGACCACGAGACCCATCTCACAGACATTCTTCAAGTTCCTGCGATTTATCTATATTGGTGCCGAACGTAAGAACAGAAGGGACGTGTCGCGGTGACAGATAATGATTTAGATACGAGGAGGCAGAGACAATCGTGTAGATCCATCATCCAGCACAGAACATCGCGGCTTGTTTCCGCCCACACGCGGCAACGAAGCATGTCGTTTGGACTTGCGGACCTTGTTCGAGTTAGTCGGCGACCTTGTAGAACTGTGGTGCGACCTCGACGAGCCACTGCGGCTCGATCGCGAGTATGTTGTAGCAGTATTCGCGCGTGGTGATGATGACCTCGTGATAGACGCACCACTCGGGCGGCTGCGGGCGCTTGAACAGGGCGCTCGACGGGTGGACGTGCACCGGCGCGTCCTCGACGAGGGTCTTGTAACACCTCTCCCGCGGATCCCTCTTGACCGCGTGCCGGAAAAAGCCGGCGCAGATCGCGCGTCGCACGCGGTCGCGGCCGCTCCGACGTCCCGCAGCGCTGACGACGTCGTGTCCGTACCGGTCCATGATCCCGACGAGCTGCTTGCGCACGTCCCGGGCGCGACGCACGTGCTGCGCCTGTATGAAGTGCGCCTCGCACCACGCGTCCGAAAAGCCGCCCGCCTTCCACCCGTCGTATGTCGCGAGCAGCGTGAGGTGGTCCCCCTCCGGCTGGTGGAACTTGGCCTTCTTGGCGTCCGCCTGCGTCCGCATGTCACTCGGGCGGTAAAAGACGTTCGGGACGGAGAGCATCGCGACGATCGTGAGGATCTCGTCGGAGCACTTGAGTCCGACGGACGCGATGAGCATCTTGGCCAGCTGCGGGTCCATCGGAAAATCGGCCATCTTGCGGCCGAGGCTAGTCAGCGATCTTTTGGCGTCCAACGCGGAGAGCGCGTACAGCGCCTTCGAGGCGGCGCGCAGGATTTGCGCCGGAGGAGGGTCCATGAAGTCGAAGCTGGGAAGGTCGTCGATGCCCATCGCCTTGAGCATCAGGATGGTGTGTTCCAAGTTCGTACGCTGGATGTCCGGAATCGAGTTGGGCGACATGACGTCGCGGTACGTCGCTTCGGTGTACAACCGATAACATTTCCCGGGGCCCGTCCGTCCGGCACGACCCGATCGTTGGCGTGCTTGTGCTTGAGAGATGGGCATCACCACTAGCGAGTCCATACCCACCCGTGGGTCGTACACGCTCTGCTTCACAAAGCCGGGGTCGACGACATAGTAAATCCCAGGGATGGTCAAACTCGTTTCTGCGACGTTTGTCGCGATCACGACTTTACGAGCACCGGCTGGGGTCGGTTCGAAGACGCGTGACTGAATGTCGGAAGGGAGTGCGGCGTAGATCGGGAGGATGACAAGTTCGGGCACATGGGGACGCAATGCTCTCATGCGCTCGACTAGTCTCTGACGCGCAGTATCGATCTCTCCTTGTCCTGTTAGGAAAAGAAGGATGTCCCCCGGTGGCTCGGAAAAGTGGATTTTCGAGACTAGATTGAGTGATGCATCAAGGTAGTCCGTTTCTGGCTCTTCGGTGTATAACACCTCCACGGGGTAGGTACGACTTGGGATCGTAAAGACGGGACAATCGAAAAAGTACTTGGAGAACTTTTCTGCGTCGAGTGTGGCCGATGTCACAATGAGTTTTAGATCAGGCCGTCGCTTGATAGCCTCTGCGAGCGTCATCAATACGAAGCGACGATTGAGAATAATACCCGCATTACGTACCTTTCAGCAGACCAAACAACACGTCGGTTGCGACTGTCCGCTCGTGCGCTTCATCCAGCATGATCACAGAATATTGATTGAAATCTGGATCGGCAACGCATTCTCGTTGGAGCATGCCGTCCGTCAAGTACTTGATCTTCGTCTCTGGGCTCGTAAAGTCCTCGAAACGAATCGTATAGCCAACCTCCTGACCAAGGGGGCAGCCGGTCTCCTCAGCAACACGTTTTGCCACAGACATGGCGGCGACGCGACGGGGCTGTGTGCAACCTATTCTACCGCGGTCTGCGTATCCGTCTTCGAGAAGATATTGCGTCACTTGAGTTGTCTTGCCGGTTCCAGTGTCCCCGACAACGATAAGGACTTGATGCTAGCAGGCGGTCAGCGGTAGTATGGCCAAGTCGAAGAATGTCCGGACATACGTCTCTGATCGCTTGGAGCAGTGGTACGCGCAACTGGTATATTGGCAAGGACTTTCGTTGCCTTTGAATGCTGGGACTCGTGTCCTCCTCGAGCGCAGTCGTCATGTTGAATGTTGATGCTTTCTAGTCGTGATCTGGCTCCGAAAACAGCTGCGCACGATGATGACTTATCAGATCCTGGGCAGACATCGTTGGAGGACAATACACTGACCTCGGTCTGGAGGATAGGGAATGTGTTACTGAGTATCCACCTGTTGGAGGAGCAGGTTACAATGTTGATGAACAATGAAAGGTCTAAGTTTCTTTTAAGGACCGCAGGGAGATCGCGCAGCAAATATGTACGTACAAAGACGCATGGGAGTTCCCAATGCCACTCGGTTGGTTTGAGGGATCATGATGGAGATACATTGAATACGCATAGTGAATTGTGGTCCGTGCTGGGTGAGTTGTATTATGGCAGTGTGCAATTGGCCCTCCTGGTTCGTTTGGTGGTATTTCCTGTTGGTATGTATCAGCGAGGTCTAATGCAAGCTTGTAATGCCACCAGCACCTTTCTGCCTTATTTGGACTAGAAGTCAAGTTGTCGCCTCGTGGTGGCGTGAACTTCGCAAGATGGCTACGGCTGCGAGTGGTGTATGTAGGGGGCCCAGGCCATGTGCTGGCACTTGGCATGTTGGCTTGGATAAGTACTAATCTCAGCCTTGAGGGAAAAAATGAAAGGTGCAACAGAAAGTGGGCTGGATACGTTCAAGTAGAGCAGTCTAAGGGGATGACATGATGACGCTGATACCTCCGGACCGGATGCCGCTCATCCCTCCCTTAGCTTCATCACGTCCTATCCTGCAAAATTCCTTCTCTTTGACTTGCTGTCCCGTTGGTCGCTACCAAAACATTCTGTTCCGATTCACTCTTGTATTATATGATTTACTGTCTCAGTAATAAATGAACTTTGCTGTTGTGGAGCGTGGAATGAAGATACAAGTCCGGGGTGACAGATAGTACCAATAAATTTAAGCGAGTGGAGATCCACTGCAATACCAATACCGCAATAGAACTCGTGCCTGTCACTTACACTCTCGGTTGTTGACGTGTATGTACCTATTTGCAGCAAAGGGAGCGATATAACAGATACATGAACAACAGCCACCGCACTGTGCCCATGTAACTCGCAATCGTCCGCTCCTCCTAACCGAACGTCTGGCTCGAACGCGCGCTGCGTTTGATTTTTGACAAACGCCACTCGTCTGGCTTCTCGTACTGTAGAGGAGTTTCGTCAGGTCAAAGGAAGAAAAAAAGAGAAAGGGGCCATAAAATCAGCATACCTTGTTGAACAGCGGCTCGATCTTCTCCTGGCGCTTGCGCTTGCTGATCTTGTTCGCGTCGGCGACCCTGAAGAACTGCGGGGCGACCTCGACGAGCCACTTGGGCTCGACCGCGAGCACGTTGTGACAGTACTCGCGTGTGGTGAGGATGAGCTCGTGATAGATGCACCACTCGGGTGGGCGGTTGAACAGCGCGCTCGACGGGTGGATATACACCGGCGTGCCCTCGACGAGCGTCTTGTACCCCTCCTGCGGGTCCTTCTTCGCCGCGTGCCGGAAGAAGCCCGAGCAGATCGCCTGTCGCACACGATTGTAGTCTCGCCCCGCGCTGATAATGTCGTGCTTGTACCGGTCCATGATCCCCAGTAGCTGCTTGCGCACGTCCTGCGCACGGCGCATGCTCCGCGCTTGGATGAAGCTCTCGTAGCACCATGGGTTCGAAAAGTTGCTCGCCTTCCATCCATTGTACACCGCGAGTAGCGTGAGGTGGTCCCCCTCCGGCTGGTGGAACTTGGCCTTCTTCGAGTCAGCCTGCGCTTGCTTCTCCTTTGGCCGGTAAAAGACGCTCTGCACTGAGAGCATTGCCACGATGCTCAGAATTTCTTCCGAGCACCCGAGTTCGACCGATGCGATAAGCATCTTCGCCAGCGGCGGCTCCATCGGAAAGTCGGCCATCTTGCGCCCAAGGCGAGTCAGCAAACCCTCGTCGTCCAGTGCTGAGAGCGCATAAAGAGCCTCCAGAGCAGTAAGCATAGTCTGTGCTGGTGGTGGGTCCATGAAGTCGAAGCTGAGAAGATCATTGATGCCCATCGCCTTGAGCATCAGAATGGTATGCGCCAAGTTCGTGCGTTGGATATCCGGAATCGAGTTGGGCAACATCTCGTTGCGGTACGCGGCTTCGGTGTACAACCGGTAGCATTTGCCGGGACCTGTTCGTCCGGCACGACCAGAACGTTGACGTGCTTGCGATTGGGAGATGGGCATCACCACTAGCGAGTCCATACCCAGCCGTGGATCATACGCATTCTGCTTCGCAAAGCCCGGATCGATGACATAATAAATACCGGGGATCGTAAGACTCGTTTCTGCGACATTAGTCGCGATCACGACTTTACGAGCACCTGGTGGGGTCGGTTCGAAGACGCGTGATTGAACTTCGGAAGGGAGTGCGGAGTAGATCGGAAGAATGATTAGTTCTGGCACTTTGGAACCCAGCGCTTTCATGCGTTCAAACAAAATCTCGCACGCCGTGTCGATCTCTTCTTGGCCAGTTAGGAAAAGGAGGATATCCCCTGGTGGCTCAGATAAGTGGATTTGCATCACTGTGATGAGTGATGCATCAAGGTAGTCCGACTCTGGCTCTTTGGTGTACAGCACCTCCACGGGGTAGGTACGACCGGGGATAGTAAAGATGGGGCAGCCAAAAAAGTACTTGGAGAACTTTTCTGCGTCGAGTGTGGCTGATGTCACGATAAGCTTAAGATCTGGTCGTCGCTTGATAGCCTCTGCGAATCGCGTCAGCGTTGCTCGTTGAATTAGAATACCGCCTTAACGTACTCTTCAGTAGACCGAACAAAACGTCTGTTGCGATCGTCCGTTCATGCGCCTCGTCCAGCATAACTACAGAGTATTGGCTGACATCTGGGTCAATGAGGCATTCTCGTTGGAGCATGCCGTCTGTCATGTATTTGATCCTCGTCTCTGGGCTCGTGCAATCCTCAAAACGGATTGTATAGCCAACCTCCTGGCCGAGACGACAGCCGACCTCCTCAGCAACACGTTTTGCCACAGACATAGCAGCGACACGACGGGGCTGTGTGCAGCCGATTCTACCATTGTCTACGTAGCCGTCTTCAGCAAGATATTGCGTCATTTGAGTTGTCTTCCCGGATCCCGTGTCCCCAACGACGATGAGGACTTGGTGCTATTGCAGACTGTCAGTAAGTTAGTCGAAGAGTATCGGAGGTCGACGTACATCTCGAATTGCACGCAGTAACGAGTCGCGCAACTTGTATATCGGCAAAGATTTTCGTTGATCCTGAATGCTAAGACTTGTGATCTCGCCAAATGTTGTTGCCTTATTGAATGTCGATGTTCTCCAACCACTGTCTGACTCTGAAGACTGTTGCCCACGAAGATGGCTTCTCAGATCCTGGGCAAATATTTTGTCTGTTTCCTTCGACATAGGATCTTGCCAAGGCGCGCCAAAGTCGCGCGCTTCGGAATCCGCTTTATCGTTTGCTTCTTGTTGCCTCAACTCGCGTCGCTCCTTGGAAAGTGCCGCTCCGGCCAAAGCAGCACGGTTGAGCGACCCATCAGGCGCCTTCACGATCTTGACGGGGCTAAGCTCAAGTGTCCGTTTGGTTTGACCACGGAGGAAGGCAGGCTCTTCCTCCCGAACCTCCACATCCAACTCCTCCTCTACCTCTGCTCGTGCTACCGGATTGCTGATTTCCTCGTCAAGGTCAGGATACTCGGATGCATCGATAGCACCCGATGATATTAGCTGCTTGATCTCCCAACGCTCCGGTGACGTCAGTCGCTTCGCAGAGCGCACTGGCACACTATCCTTCACGCCAAGAGGGAGCGCGTTGGTCCCCGTCGTAGCACGAGATGCGCGTTGTCGCTCTTCCTCAATGAACTCAGCCTCCGACTTGATGCGGAGGTGAGGGGTAAGGTCACGTCCAGTTGTCTGGTCGACATCTTTCATCGATAGACCAACACGGCTGCCAGCCACGCTCATTACTTTGACCTTGACTGGTTGGCCTCTGCTGAGGAGGTCTGCGGCCGAGTTGGCCCGGGCGCCGACCTGAATATTGGAGATGTGTACCAAGCCTGAGAAGAATTAAGAGAAGAAAGTGGGATGTAGTCAACGGGACATACCTTCTACCCTTCCTGCGACGCCTTCTAATTGAATGAATGCTCCAAATTCCTTGAGTCCCTGCACCCGTCCCCCATAGATCTTGAATAGGACGGGTCGCTCATCTAATTGACCTCTACTCCGGCCATAGGATCCTCTGTCACGTCCTCGCGGAGGGCTGACGCTGCGCCGTCGAGGTGGAGACAAGGACGTCCTTCGCTGACGTTTTGCTGGTGGTGAAGCGTCCCGGCGAGGACTTGACCGAGAACGTTTCGACGAGGACTCAAACTGAGCCATCATATCATCAACCTCTTTCAATAACACGTCCTTCGACACAGTCGGCTCCCACTCCTGGTCGGTCAAAGCGAGGCCGGGGAACATGCGCTTCTGTTTGTCCTTTTCTTCCAATGCGTCGCCGCCATTGGCCTTGGCCTTCCCATTTGTCTTGACGGGATTCTTCTTTTTATGTTTCGGATGAAGGGTCAAAACGAGGCGATCGATATTCTCGATGAAGGATTCGGGAAAGTCTGCGCCGGCTTCCTTGAGCTTGCCTTTGAAGTCTGCGAGAGTTTTGGACTTGTCATGTAAATCAATGACAAACTCGGCAAGAGTTTTATCATTCAGGCCGGTGTGGTTGTCTATTTCCTGGGTGATTTTTGCGACGAGGGAGAGGAATTCGAGATTATAGATGTCATCGTGGGCCATGGTAAAGAGAGAGTTGAGTGATTTTGCTGACTAATGTTCCTCGTTCATGCGAAGCTGACTCGGCCACTTACCGCACAGGCCAATCAATTCATCCTTTTAACCTACACATTGCGCCGTCGATACAGTGTGAATGCCTTCCAGAAAGGGAATTGTCAAGTCAGGTAATGCCGGAAATTCATCCAAGTCTTCAAAGGAAAGTATAGATTCCTCAAAAGTCGATGCAAGTCCTCCGCCCTTGTTCCCTCCGGGATCAAAATACCCGCTGAGTTTGTTACAAGAGAGGTTTGTCTACACACAATCATGTATGCAAAACGTGACACATTACTAGGTGCACGAAAAATGGTTGGGAGAAACCTGGCGTTGACACTGTTCAGTCGGTTTCCTTGCTTGTCTTGTTAGAATCATATTAACCTCTTGTCGTTCAGCCAAAGCGAGATGAGGGCTGGTCCTTTGTTGTCACTTTGACCAAGATTGTTCAAACGAAGAAGAACGGCCAGGAGCGCCAATCGGCGCGCATGGAGCCTCATCCTCCTTATGTCTGTAGATCTGCCTTGGAAGCCCGACACTGGGGTGCCACGTATGCTCTTTATCGCGTTCGTTGACCTTTGAACATCCTTTCTCGTTTGACCCGTCGAACCGATTACATTTTTCTACTAGTTCTGTAATGGCATCCAACTTAATCGTGTTCTTCCTCCTGGACCTCGTGACTACTGGGCTGAGCTGGCAGCGGAGCATAAGAAGGCGCCCGCGCATCAAAGCTGGATGTACGATGCCGATCCCTTTGCCGCGAAAAAGTCTGTGGCCGATCGTCAGGAAAAAGCAGCCAAAAAGAAAGAGAAAGCCCAGCAAACCGCCAACTCTCCTGCACCTAAATCAGAGTGGGGTATATTCGATGGCTCTCCTGAGGTGAAACTATCTACTGAACTCCGTGGACTTGTCGAGAACGCAATAAAAACGGTTGTCATCCTCAGCCCCTTTATTTGTTTGTCTGTCACTCACGCTTGTGTTAGGCAATCGCAGACAGTCCAGATGATGAGGATATCACGGGTCCTACTGCAACTATCACTGAAGACAGTGCGCCCGTCATCCTCCAACAGCTAGAGGGCCTGGGTTTCAAGAAGTCTCAAGCGCGCGATGCCATTACGTTTCTCTCTAAGCCCTCTCTCATCGCCTCCAATCTTCGGCGCGCAGCTTCTCCGCTCGAAGCATGCCTTGAGTATCTCGTGCTTCACATTCCAGAAGTTGACTTGCCCCAGCGTTTTCTCCCTGAGAACAACAGTTCGAACCCGTTTGTGACAAGTATACATGAAGGTCAAGAAGATATCAAGAAACGCTGGACCGAAGAACGCGCCATCAAGCAGGCAGGGTGGCCAGCGCACATTGTGCACGAGTGCACAGCCGAAACACGCCTCCTAGAAGAGTGGGCGTTGCTCGTGGCCGCACTGAATTGTCGCCTTGTTGGGAAGCCTTGGACGGACGTCATAATGCAACCTGAGGACGTTGATACGGAGGAGCGCATGACAGAAGATGAGATAGAATCGATGGGGGCGTCTTACGCGGATGATCACACCTCTACCCTTGTCATGCCGCTTTTCATTGCCCCACTCCATCTTCATTTTGTTGTCCCTCCTGGCTACTCCTATAACCGGTCTTCACGACCTCCGCCGATGTATATCACATCATCGTCAGTTCCTGCCTATGTTCGACTACACCTTTTGGCAAAGCTCCTTGGAGCCTTCGGACAAGGTACTATCAAGGAATCGACGGAGGGTATCTGTGTCTCAGCGATGCAGATTCTTGAAGAGCATTGGGCACTAATAGAAGACCAGGGACCACCGAACATGGATGAAGTGTTGAAGCACCTCGTCCCGCTCCAGGAGGTACGAGACATCAAAGTTGTCCCGATTGCCGATGTTCCAGAGAAAATCATGTCACGAAAGCCCTGCAACGGGCCCAATTCGGTGGGACAAGATTGGCGATCAGATACCGAAGTAATGCAGGAATTCGAGGCGATGCGTCAAGACGCGCAGTACGAAAATATGTATGCGACTCGACTCGGTCTGCCTGCGTTTAGGTCGAAGTATGACTTCTTAGCTATGCTTGAGCGATCTCGAGTGGTCGTCGTGGTTGGAGAAACGGGTTCTGGGAAAACAACGCAGCGTAAGCGTGTCCCGAGAAGATAAACTCTCTACGTTCATACCTGATATTGATACTCTTTACTAGTACCCCAGTTCATACTCGATTCTCTTATCCTTTCTGGCACGGGTTCCAGCGCAAACATCCTTGTCACTCAGCCTCGTCGTATCTCTGCCATCTCGGTGGCTACGCGGGTCCATGCAGAGCGTTTGAACGATGGTTCTGTGGGCTATGTAATCCGTGGGGAAAGCAGGCGAACCAACAAAACGAAGCTTCTCTTCTGTACGACCGGTGTCTTGCTCAGGCGACTCAGTAGTGGAGATGACTTGAGCAGCGTCACACATGTCATCGTGGACGAGGTGAGCAAGCGTGTTGAAATTCCCGTCTTTCTGTTGATAAACTTGGTCAGGTTCATGAGCGCTCCGTTGAAGGCGACTTCTTGCTGCTGGAGCTAAAGGAACTGCTGAAGCTGAACTCCATGCTGAAAGTCGTCCTGATGTCGGCTACGATCAATCATGAAACTTTCATTCGCTACTTCTCCGACGCTCCACTACTTAGTATACCTGGGTTTACGCACCCTGTAACGGATCTGTGGGAGACTCGTTTTCAATAATCGACTGGACGGGTGGAGCTGACAATAAGGATGACAGGTTCCTTGAGGACTTTATCAACCTCATCGGTTATCACCCTTCTGCAAATAAAAGCGGAAAGAGACAGGACGACGAAGATTTGCTTGCTAATAGAGAAGAGTGTCTCAATGTAGGTCTTGACGAACGAAGTGCGATGGCCGTTCAAGCAATCAGCCGCTCTGATCGTGTGGATTACGAGGTAAGTCCTCACTCAGATTCCCGCTTGTCTCCGCTCACCTTAGGCTGCATGGGTAGCTGATCACGGCTGCCATCAATCATATTATCAGTAAGGCGGAGGAGAAAGCAGGAATTCTTGTTTTCCTACCTGGTGTCCAGGAAATCAGACAATGCATCGACTCTCTTCAGGGCTCGCCCTCGGCATCGCAGGCGAAGATCTTCCCTCTGCACGCCAACCTGTCGAGCGACGAGCAGCGCGCCGTCTTTGCGCCCACCTCCAAATGGAAGATCGTGGTTGCCACGAACGTCGCAGAGGTGCTCCTCCGTGCCGATCGCTGTCTACTGCATATGTTCGACCTCAACGCTCACTTTGCAGACCTCTATCACCATCGACGACATTGTCTATGTCATCGACTCGGGAAAAGTTAAAGAGACGCGATACGACCCCGAGAGCGGTCTCACGAAACTCGTCGAGCAATGGACTACACACGCTGCGGGACGACAACGTCGGGGGCGTGCAGGGCGCACACGCCCTGGCGTGTGCTATAAGCTGTATACACGCTGGCGCGAGCGCAAGATGGAGCAGTTCCCGCGTCCCGAGATCTTGCGTGTCCCGTTAGAGAGTATTTGTCTGGCCGTGAAGGCTACGCGGGAGAATGAAGACGTTAAGGTTTGAGGTGTTGGACTGGTAATTGCTGCTCCTAGTTCTGACGCCACCTCATCCCGTAGGAATTCCTGAGTCGTGCTATTGACCCACCTGATATTATGGCCATGGACAAGGCGCTCTCTGTTCTTGAAGAACTTGGAGCGCTCGATCAGGACGGCCGTTTGACCGCCCTTGGCCGGCACATGGTGCGACGAAGGTAGTAGTACCAAACCCTGACTATCCCGCTGACTTCTCTCTAGGCTGTGCTTCCTCTCGACCTCCGTCTTGGAAAAGTCAGTCAAACGAGTCCTACGGGCTGGCGTCTTCTAATAATTCCGGGCTCCCGCAGATGCTGATACTCGCCACCATCTTCCAATGCCTCGATCCTGTCTTGACCATTGCGGCCTGCCTTTCCTCGAAGCCGGTCTTCCTATCTCCCATGGATAAGCGTGACGAGGCTACGGCGTACGACTACTCTCCTCATTCCTACACGTTTAAAGCTGAGGTTCTACCTACAGGGCGCGGGCACGATTCGCAACGGAGAAAAGCGACATTCTCACCGATGCCCACGCGTACGACGAATGCATGCGAATCCGCCAAGAAAAGTCGCCCAGCGCCATGCGCGCCTTCTGTTCGGAAGTACGTCCCCAAATCCCCTCTTTTCCCCAGCTTCCTTGTCCTGAAAAAGAAACCCCGAACGCAGAACTACATCTCCGTCACGACCATCCGCGACGTCAGTGTCCTGCGCAACGACCTGCTCTCCGCGCTCGCCTCAGCCGGGCTCGTCCAAGCGGGACAGCCCGCCTCAGCGCCGGAACTCAACGCGCACGGGGGCGAACACGCGCTGCTCAAAGCGCTCCTACTCGCGGCTCTGTACCCGCGCGTCGCGCGCGTCTCCCTCCCGCGCCACGCAGTGAAATTTGCGCGCGTCGCGGGCGGCGCGGTCGAGCGGGACGCGGGGGCGCACGAATGGCGCGCGACGGATATGCGCGGGGCACGCGTGTGGGTGCACCCCGCCAGCGTGCAGTTCGCGGAGACGCGTTGGCGCTCCGGCATCGTCGTCAGCTTTGAGCGCGTCGAGACGTCCACCAAAGTGTTCCTGCGCGACGTCACAGAGGTACAGTAATATTAATATCCCTTCTCTCTCTCTCTCCTTTTCGTTGGAGAGTTGGAAGTTCAAAGTAGTAATATTTTTTTTTGTTCTATGTGACTCACCTCAGGTCCCATTGTACGCGCTGCTTTTGTTCGGCGGGCACATCGCCGTCGATCACGTCCGTGGCGGGTTGACCGTCGGCGGCCGAGTCGAAGGGACGTTGCGCTTGCGCGCATGGCCCCGCATCGCGATCCTCGTCCAACAACTCCGGTGGGTCTTTTTCCTCTCCCTTCCCTCCTCATCTCATTTCCCATCGGCAACCTTTCAAAATACCATTACGTGGCTTCTATTGTTTTTTTTCCGGCAGACGGCTGTTGGATGCGGCACTGCTGCGCGCACTCAATAGTGGGCGCGTGCTCGAGGTGGCCGAAAGTCCGGTGATCGGGGCGATGTTGACCTTGCTGGTGACGGACGGGATGGCAAGTAGTGCGGGTGTCAGCTCGTAAGATATTGAAACTACAGTACTTATGGTAGAGTCCCCCCATCTGCGCTATCATACTGGCTTACTCTCCACCTTTACGTGTCGCAATATCAAGTTGAGTAACGAGATTCTCAGATATCGTAAGGATAAGTGATCTGCTTTTCTGCACGGAAGTGACGATCCTTCGATGGCCCTGAGGCTTGAGAAGCGAAGAACGCTCATCGACAAATCTCACTTACGCCATCAGCATCGGATTCGGGTCATTCTCAAGCATCGTAGCCGACGGCGATCCTGAGACAACATTATATGCATTATATGAAAGCGATGGTGCACGACTCAATGACAACGAATACAACAGGAGGCAATGGGGCAAGTACGGGTATGTGGACTATTACACGGAATCAGATGCAATAAACAACTATATGCACGGAGAAATGAGCGGCCATGATGGTAATGAGGGGCGTGGGATATGAATTTTGTACATATGCGGATACGTTCCAACACCCAGTCGAAAAGAAGCGTCGCCGTCGGCAATTCGGAGACTACTTTATAGTCGGGCGTCGCGACCTAGGTATGCTCCCTGATGGTTCGTGTCCATGGCAGGCAACGCCTTCAGGGATTGAAGCCACCACCGGTGCGCTCACTCGTTTGCGCCGTCTTTCAGATGTTACAAGCTCGTCTGCTTCTTCGGTTACAGCCCACGCTCCGGGTGTGGGCGGTATCCAGTTGTACGGCGGGCCATACGGTTGGGTGCGTGCGGGCTTGGGATTGGGCTTTGGCTCTGCTCCCTTGTCCTTTTCTTTGCGAGGATAAATCTTGTCGGTGAGGCGGAATTTCGGGCACGTCGATGGATTTGACATTACTCGACGATGTTGGGATGGCTCAAAACCGGCTGATAGGGAGGAGGACAAAGGGATCGGGGAGTTTGTGCGGTATGGGGGAGGAAATGAATCAGCCGACGAGTTGATATTCAAAGTGAGGGGCGCAGGCAATGGCAGCGATAGCGGAGGAGGCCGTGATCGACTCGTCGGTGGGGCTGTAACAAAGTTAGATTAAAAGACAATTAGACCAAAGAAAATGAAAAACGTACGACTGCGAGTCTGGACGTCGATCGTTTTGGACTTCTTCAGGAATGTGAACCTTCCCCTTTCGATGCCGCTGCGTTGCTTGACGTCCGATATCGGTCGTGTCTCAGCCTTTCCAGGAGAGATGACATGTTCGCCAAACTCTGAAGCCACCGTCGCCGACGACGATGACGCCGTCGTCGACGCGATCGTAGAAGAGCGTGAGAGCCGCCGCCCACGAAGGACGCGTGTTAGACGTGAAGAGAACGCCCGTTTGACGTCGGCTGGCGTCTCCGTAAGCGTCTCCGCAGACGAGAGGGGCGAATCATCATCAACGGCAGTCGGCAAAGGCAAAGGGATCGAGGGGAGGGGTCCCGCGGTATAACCCCTCTTACAACGCGGTAACGGGATGGAATAACCTCGTGGCGACGATGGAGCCGACGCGGGCGCCGGAGTGGGCGTTGTTGATTTCGGGTCATCGATCTCGAACGAGACATGTCGGTCAAGCACTGGTCTCAAAACAGGCTCCGTCTTTTTCTGGGCTTCCACGGATCGAGGTGGTGCTCGTGGTTGGACGAGCGGCATGTAGCGGTATCGTTTCTCCGTGATCACAGGAGGACTGCTGCGTGCCGAGGGAACGAGCCACGTCACAGAAAGTACCGCAACACTCTATATGTAGATTAGAATCCGAAATGCTTGTGAGGAGGCCCAAAAGAAAAGGACTGACAGTTACGAAACCCGTGCATCCTGCGGCAATTGCGAGTAACAGCACAACCGTTGCATGCACCAAGGCGCGCGCCGTATTCGCCCCCTCTGCGACATTTAATGCCACGCCGAACCGAATGTTGACATGAAAGCGCCACCCGTTGGCGGCGATCGGATCATTACGATGGGCGGTGGCCCGATCCTCCGCACCACCTTCGACAAGTTGGGAGGAAGCCAGCGTTTGAATTTGCCGTGTTGAATCGGTGGAGCTTTGAAGGAGGCGCTTAGTGGTTGGGCAGTAGATGCCGAGTGCTGCTATACAAGTGAAGGAGAGCGAAAAGAGGATGCACGCCAGCTTGACAATCGGACCAGCGAAATAGAACTGCGTCTTTCGACCAAGGGTACAAAGCAAAGGGGCCAAGGGGCGGTTGACGCAAAGGGGTTGCGAAGGAGACCAAATAAACCAGAGGGAACGTACGGGATTTTGAGGATGGTCGCGCTCACGAAGTAATAGCGTATGCGAATGGATGAGGACGAGCCCAGAGGAGTCGACGGGTGCGGGAAAGGACCATTGATGAAAAGGAGAGGGAATGGTTGTTCACTGGCTTGATAATAAACACGGCAGAAGAGTTACGAAAATCAGACCACTCGCATCTGCTAATAATCGGGGATGACACATCTCCATTCATCACCTTGACCACTCCCCATATCGTACGACCCTCCGATGTGCTCTCTGACCATCCACGCCACTAATGAGTAGTATCGGCAACGCTCGGCATCTTCTCTAGACATCAACCATGACCTCCAACGAAGCCCGTGCACCGTCGCGGGTATGTGCATGGTAACGACTATTCACATCGACTCGTGTCCAGAACCAAATATGACGCATTCACACACGGGCGTTGTGAACGTTCGATGCAGTATCACTCCACCCACAGAAAGCGCTCTGGACCCGAACATCGATCAATTCTCATTGACGCTTTGCGCTCTTAAACAAATATGACGAATCTTTTCAGAATTTGGAACATGACACGGTCACGTAGGACTCGTCACTTTGTTCCGGTTTGGCTGGTCTCGTCGTTTCCAGCAAAAAAGGAATGTATCCCGTTTAGTGAACTACTGTAGTGATCCCCGCTCTAACTACGGCCCTAACTACTGTAGGCCATGAATATTAATGCATACTTGTGACAGAGCCAGAACAAATCATTGT
>Ga0137394_10000661_pt1 | contig 23990 bp, 18 predicted proteins | sample czobulk116metaG_FD_108278 | JGI IMG/M metagenome (GOLD analysis project Ga0137394, IMG submission 108278) | Vadose zone soil microbial communities from Angelo Coast Range Reserve, California, USA - czobulk1.16 metaG | ecosystem: Environmental > Terrestrial > Soil > Vadose zone | place: USA...
CCAGCCGGATTCAGCCGCCTGGAAAGCCCCGAGCGTCTCTATGCTCTCCTCGAAGAGAGCGATGGCGTGGTGGTCTGTTGTCAGTGGACACCGGAGACGACCAAGCTGATCGGTCCGGAGGCCTTTGCCGCCATGAAACGAGGCGCTATCCTGGTGAACGTCGCGCGGGGTGAGATCATCGACGAAGAGGCGTTGATCGCTGCTCTCGCGGCGGGAAAGCTCCGGGGGGTGGCCCTGGACGTGTACGTGGGTGAGTTTGAACATGAACCCGATCATCGCCTCTGGGACGATGAGCGCGTCCTCATCACCCCGCATATCTCGGGCGGCAGTGACATGCGGCAGCATCGGGGGATCAACCTCTTCTGCGACAATCTGCGCGCCTATCTGGACGGGCGGCCCCTGACCAACGTCGTCGATTGGGCAGATGGTTATTGACCAATGGCCGGCGGCGGCTGGCTGACCTCCGACCCCGCGCATCGACACGCCGCGAGCCTAGTACGCTTTGGCCCCGCGGCGTTCAGGCGCGCCACCCCGGCCTCCCCGGCCTGCTCCAGGACCCCGGTAGTGTTGGCTACGGTCCCTCCGCCTATTGACAGGTCCCGGCGTTTCGCGTAGGTTTCGCGCACTCGTGAAGTGACCGTCCGGCCTTCGGGGAACGCATGTCCTGGTTCGGATTCTTGGATAACCTTCCCACGTCCTCGCGGGTCGCCCGGACCCGCGCTGGCGCTTGCCCTCGTCCGGCCGCGGTGCGCGAGGCCCGCTAGGTCGGATGGCCCTGCTCGCTCTCGAAGGGCTGCATCTAAGCTTCGGCGGCGTGGCGGCGCTGTCCGGGGTAAGCCTGGAAGTTCCCGCCCACGACTTCTTCGCCATCATCGGCCCCAACGGCGCGGGCAAGACCAGCATCTTCAACTGCATCAGCGGCATCTACGCGCCCACGCGCGGACGCATCCGCTTCGACGGGCGCGACATCACCGGGCTCAAGCCGCACCAGCGCGCCCAGCTGCGCATCGCGCGCACCTTCCAGAACATCGCCCTGTTCAAGGGCATGACCGTGCTCGACAACGTGAAGATCGGACGCCACATCCACCTGCGCTCGGGGCTCCTCGCCGGCGGGCTCTACTGGGGCAAGGCGGCGCGCGAGGAGCGCGAGCACCGCGCCATCATCGAGCGCGAGATCATCGACCTGCTCGAGCTGCAGGACATCCGCCACAAGATCGTCGGCACCTTGCCCTACGGACTCCAGAAGCGGGTGGAGCTGGCCCGCGCCCTCGCCCTCGACCCCGTGCTGCTGCTCCTCGACGAGCCGACGGCGGGGATGAACGCGGAAGAGACCGAGGACATGGTGCGCTTCATCCTGTACGTCAAGCAGGTGAAGCGGCTCACCGTCGTCATGATCGAACACGACATGAGCGTGGTCATGGACATCTCCGACCACGTGGCCGTGCTCGACTTCGGCCGGAAGATCGCCGAGAGCACGCCGGCCCAGGTGCAGAAGGACGCGGTGGTGATCAAGGCCTACCTGGGCGAGGACTTCGAGGTTGCCTGAGCCCGCCGCCGGCCCGGAGCGCGGCACCTTCCCGCGCCTGCTCGCCGCCCAGGCGCGGCGGCTCGGCGGCAAGGTCGCCCTGCGCGAGAAGCGCTACGGCATCTGGCAGGAGGTGACCTGGGAGGCCTACGCCGCGCACGCGCGGGCCGTGGGCCTGGGGTTCGTCGCGCTCGGGCTCGAGCGCGGCAATAAGGTCGCGGTGATCTGCGGCAACCGCCCGGCCTGGCTCTACGCGGAGCTGGGCGCGCAGGCGGCGGGCGCCGTCCCCCTCGGCATCTTCGTGGACAGCCTGCCCGAGAACGCGCAGCGCATCCTCGAGCACAGTGACGCCCGCTTCGTCGTCGTCGAGGACCAGGAGCAGGCGGACAAGGTCCTCGGCGTGCGGAGCGCGCTGCCGCGGCTCGAGCGCATCGTCGTCGACGACATGCGCGGGCTCGAGGGCGCGCAGGACCCGATGCTGGTGAGCCTGGAGGAGGTCGAGCGACTCGGGCGCGAGCTGGATGGGCGCGAGCCCGGCCGCTACCCGGGGCTGCTCGAGCGCGCCAAGCCGGAGGACGTGGCGCTGCTCGCCTACACCTCGGGGACGACGGGCGCGGCCAAGGGCGCGATGATCAGCCACAAGAACCTCCTCGCCATGGCGGCGAGCGTCACCCAGGTGGACCGGGTGGGCGAGGGCGACCAGATCGTCTCCTTCCTGCCCTTCGCGTGGGTGGGCGAACAGCTCATCACCCTGGGCATCGGGCTGCACGCAGGGGCCACCGTGAACTTCCCCGAGGAGCCCGAGACGATGCGCGATGACCTGCGCGAGATCGGGCCCCATGTGATGATCGGGCCGCCCCGGTTCTGGGAGGCGATGTGCTCGGAGCACCAAGTCAAGATCGCCGACGCCGGCCGCATCAAGCGCGCGGCGACGCGGCTGGCCCTGGCGCTGGGCGAGCGGGCGACCGCGCGCGAGTTCGGCCAGGACCCGGTGGGGCTTGGCGGGCGCCTGCTCCGCCGTCTCGCCCACCTGCTCGCCTTCCGGACCCTCCTCGACAAGCTCGGTCTCGCGCGCGTGCGCTACGCCTATACCGGCGGCGCGCCCCTCGGGCCGGAGATCTTTCGCTTCTTCCGCGCCATCGGCCTCAACCTCAAGCAGGTCTACGGGCAGACGGAGTCGTCGGGCATCTGCGTGCTGCACCCGGACGGCGAGGTCCGCCCGGAGACGGTGGGCAAGCCCACGCCGGGCACGCGGGTCCGTATCTCGGGAGAGGGCGAGATCCTGATTGCCGGCGACAGCGTCTTCCTCGGCTACTACAAGAACCCGGAGGCGACGACGCGCGCCCTCGACGGCGAGTGGCTGCGCACGGGCGACGCCGGGCAGGTGGACGAGCGGGGCCACCTCGTGGTGATCGACCGGCTCAGCGACGTGCTCCGGCTGGGCGACGGCTCGCGCTTCTCGCCGACCCTGATCGAGAACAAGCTCAAGTTCAGCCCCCACGTGAAGGAGGCGGTGGTGATCGGCGAGGGCCGGCCCCACGTGGTGGCCCTCATCCAGATCGACCTCGGCAACGTGGGGAGCTGGGCCGAGACGAGCCGGCTGCCCTTCACGACGTTCAAGGACCTCGCCCGCAAGCCTGAGGTCTCCGCGCTGGTCGCTGAGGCGGTGGCCCGGGTCAACCATGACCTGCCCGAGGTGGCGCGGGTCCGCGCTTTCGGCCTCTTCGACAAGGAGCTGGACGCGGACGACGGCGAGCTGACGCGGACGAACAAGGTCCGGCGCGCGACGATCCTGGACAAGTACCGCGAGATGATCGAGGAGCTCTACGCGCGGGACGTGGCGGGGGACCGCGTGGCGATGGGAGACGCGCGATGACCGAGCACCTCGTCTTCATGCTCCAGCTCGTCATCACCGGCATCGCGGTGGGCGGCGTGTACTCGCTGATGGCGCTGGGGTTCGTGCTGATCTTCAAGGCCTCGTCGGTGGTCAACTTCGGGCCGGGCGAGCTGGTGCTGTTCGGGGCCTACGTGTCGTGGGCCACCATCCTCAACATGAAGATGCCGCTCTACCTGGCCCTGCCCGTGACGCTCGTCGTGGCGATCCTCCTCGGCCTCGTCATCGAGCGAGGGATCCTGCGCCCGCTCATCGGGGAGCCGATCATCTCCGTCATCATGGTCACGTTCGGGTTCGCCAGCGTGATCCGGGGTGTGCTCAACATGACGTGGGGCAGCGACACGCGGCCGTTCCCCGTCCTGTTCTCGCCCGAGCCCTTCCGCCTCGGGCCGGTGCCCGTGTCGCCCGTGCACCTCTGGAGCTTCGTCGTCGTGCTCATCCTGCTCCTCGCCTTCTCGATCTTCTTCCGCTTCTCCCTCACCGGGATGGCGATGCGGGCGACGGCGGACAACCAGCAGGTCGCGCAGTCGCTGGGGGTGAGCGTGAAGCGGATCTTCGCGCTGTCGTGGTGCATCGCCTGCGTGGTGTCCACGCTGGCCGGGATCATCCTCGGCAACGTGCGCGGGGGCGTGGACTTCTCGCTCGCCGATCTCGGCCTCAAGGTCTTCCCGGTGGTGATCCTGGGGGGGCTCGACAGCGTGGCGGGGGCCATCATCGGAGGCGTGCTGATCGGCGTGCTGGAGAACCTCTCCGGCGGCTACCTCGACCCCATCTTCGGCGGCGGGGTCAAGGAGGTGGCGCCCTTCGTGATCCTCGTCCTGATCCTCATGCTCCGCCCCTACGGCTTCTTCGGCAAGGCCGAGATCGAGCGAGTCTAGCCCATGAAGTGCGGGGGGTTCAGGGTCAGCTACCGGAGCGACGAGCGCATCTTCGACACCGCGCTGCCCATCGTCGGCCTCGTCCTGCTCCTCGCCGGCCTCGCGGTGTTCCCGCCCTTCGCCACGACGTACTGGATGGACGTCCTCAACCGGATCGGCATCGCCATCATCGGGGCGATCGGGCTCAATATCCTGCTCGGCTTCACCGGGCAGATCTCGATCGGGCACGCCGCGTTCCTGGCCGTCGGCGCCTATTCCACGGCCATCCTCGAGGTCAACGTCGGGTTGCCGTTCTTTCTCGCCATCCCGCTGGGGGCCCTCATCACCTCGGGGTTCGGCCTGATCTTCGGCATTCCCTCCCTGCGTCTCAAGGGCCTCTACCTTGCGATCGCCACGCTGTCCGCGCACTTCATCACCACCTTCGTGATCGTGCACTGGGAGAGTATGACCAAGGGCGTCGTCGGGCTGTCGGTGCCGCCCGCCGTGGTGCTCGGTCTTCCGCTGGACTCGGACTTCCGGATCTTCTACCTCATCTACGCCCTGGTGGTTCCCGCGATCCTCTTCGCCAAGAACCTCTTCCGCACCCGGGTGGGCCGAGCCTTCATCGCGGTGCGCGACCGCGACGTGGCGGCTAGCGTGATGGGCGTGAGCCTGCTGCGCTACAAGCTCCTCGCCTTCATCGTCAGCTCGTTCTACGCGGGCGTGGCGGGGGGGCTCATGGCGCATCACTCGCGCATCCTCTTCCCCGACTCCTTCACCCTGCTCGTGGCCATCGACTACCTGGCGATGGTCATCATCGGCGGCATGGGCAGCATTGTCGGCTCCATCTTCGGGGCGATCTTCATGACGCTCCTGCCCGAGGTGCTGAAGCTCACCGCCACCTCGCTCACCGGGGTTTACCCGCAGGCCTTCGGCTTCATCGCCTCCGTGCGGGACGTCGTGTTCGGCCTCGCCGTGATCTTCTTCCTGATGTATGAGCCCCTGGGGCTCGCGCGCATCTGGGTGCGCTTCCGCAGCTACTGGCAGCTGTGGCCGTACTCGTATTGACCCCTCACCGAAGGAGGACGCTATGAGCCGTGCGCTTGGCCCGCTCGTCCAGTTCCTTCTCGTCGGCCTCGTCGCCGTCGGCATCGCCGCGGCGCCCGCCGAGGCCCAGGCCCCCATCAAGCTGGGCAACCTCGTGGACCTCACCGGCCCCACCTCGGACCAGGGCAAGGACATTGCCAAGGGCCGCAACGATGCCGTGCAGTGGTTCAACGAGAGGGGCGGCATCCACGGCAGGAAGATCGAGCTGGTGAGCGTGGAGTACGGCTTCCAGCCGCCGCGGGCGGTGGCCGCGTACAAGAAGTTTGTGGAGGACGAGAAGGTGCTCCTCGTCCTCGGCTACGGCACGCCGGACACCGAGGCCCTGCGGCCGTTCATCACCAAGGACAAGATGCCGTATCTGTCCGGCTCGTACTCCGGCCACCTGACCGATCCGCGGCAGACGCCGTACAACTTCCCCGGCGGCATCGACTACACGAGCCAGATCCGCATCTTCCTCAACCACGTAAAGGAGAGTTGGAAGGACACGAGCCGCAAGCCGCGCGTGGCCTTCATCTACGCGGACAACTCGTACGGCCGGGCGCCCATCGAGGCGGGTCGCGCCTACGCCAAGGAGATCGGCGTCGACCTCGTGGACGAGGAGATCATCCCGACCGTCGTCGTGGACGCCACCTCCCAGCTCCTGACCATGCAGAAGAAGAGCCCCGACTTCGTGTACATCAACACCAACACGCAGTGGGTGCCGGTGGTCCTGAAGGACTCCTACAAGCTCGGGCTCAAGGTCACGTACGTGATCAACAACTACGGCATCGACGAGCGAACGCCTAAGCTGGCGGGAGACGCGGCGGAGGGCGTGCTGGGCATCCAGGACGTCGCCTACTGGGGTGAGAACGTCTCCGGCATGAAGACCCTCATGGAAGTGCACAAGAAGAACCATCCCAACGAGACCCCGAACTCTCCGTACATGCGCGGTTGGCTGTGGGTGATTGTGGCCGCCGAGGCCATCAAGCGGGCGGGGCCGAACCCGACGGGCGAGGCGGTGAAGAACGCCCTCGAGAGCTTCAAGGAGTTCGACACGTGGGGGCTCACCCCGCCTTTCACCTATACCAACGAGGACCATCGGCCGACCAATCGCGCGCGGCTCGTCCAGGTCAAGGGCGGCAAGATCGTCCAGGTCCGCGAGGTTTCCGTCGACCGCGACATGAAATGGATCGGCAAGTAACGCGCGCCCACTAGCCTAGGGCGAGCCTCCTCCCTGCCCTCTCCCCGATGGGGAGAGGGCAGGGTGAGGGGCCGCCGCAACGCGAGAGAACACCTTGCTCAAGCTGAACAACATCCAGGTCATCTACAGCAACGTCATCCTCGTCCTGAAGGGCCTCTCTCTCGAGGTCCCCGACGGCCAGATCGTGGCGCTGCTGGGCGCCAACGGCGCGGGCAAGACGTCCACGCTCAAGGCCATCTCGGGCCTGCTCAAGACCGAGGCCGGCAAGGTGACCGACGGCAGCATCGAGTTCCTGGACCGGCGCATTGACGGGCTCGATCCCGAGGACATCTGCCGCCTCGGCATCGTCCAGGTGATGGAGGGTCGCAAGGTCCTCGAGAGCCTCACCGTGGAGGAGAACCTCCGCATCGGCGGCTACACCCGGCGGGACCCCGCGGGCGTGCGGCAGGACATGCAGATGATCTTCGAGTACTTCCCGCGGCTCGTGGAGCGGCGGAACCAGCTCGCGGGGTACCTCTCGGGCGGAGAGCAGCAGATGCTGGTGATCGGGCGCGCGCTCATGGCCAAGCCGCGGCTGATGCTGCTCGACGAGCCGTCGCTCGGCCTGGCCCCCTTGCTGGTGCGCGAGATCTTCGAGATCATCCAGAAGATCAACGTCGAGCGCGGGACGACGTTTCTCCTCGTGGAGCAGAACGCCCAGATCGCCCTGCGCATCGCGCACTACGGCTATATCATGGAGAATGGCCGCATCGTCTTCGACGGCCCCGCCGACAAGATGCGCGGCAACCACGATGTGCGGGAGTTTTACCTCGGCCTCAGCGAGGCGGGCCGGCGCAAGAGCTTCCGCGACGTCAAGTTCTACAAGCGCCGCAAGCGCTGGGTGTTCTAAGTCGCTCCCCCAGGTTCGATTGCGCCGGCGAAGCCGGCGCTCGGAGCCTTCGAACCTCGCGTCTCTCCGACACCAGTTGGCGCGGGTGGGACAATCCGTACCCGAGGCCGGTCGGCGCGCTCAGCGGTTCTGAAACTCCGGGATCACGTCGCGCGCGAACCAGCGCAACTGCTCCTGGAACTCCCTCGCCGGGAGCCCTTCCGCCCAGTGGATCATGAAGTCTTCGAGCCCGGGATACTTGGCCTCGATGGACTTGATGCCCTCCACGACGAGGGACGGCGGGCCGCAGAACCATGCCTTCTGCTGGATCCCGTCGGCGAGCGACGGCACGCGCGCGGGCGCGCCCGGCGTGCCCCAAGTACGGCCCTGCGCGTCCGCGTAACGCACGAAGCCGAACGGCGCGAACCACTTGTAGCGCTCGTCGTGCGACGGCTCGACGCGACGCTTGCCCTCCTCGGGCGTGTCGGCGAGGTAGAGCCCGGCGCCCCAGATCATGTCCTCGCCGAGCTGCTTCGGGCGGCCGTATTTCGCGCAGGCGTCCCGGTACGCCTTCACGACGTCGTCGAGGATCTTCTCGCCGTTGAGGGTCACCATGGCCTTGAAGTTCTTGCTGGCCATGTAGTCGATGGATTTGCTGCTCGCAATCGGCATCCAAATCTCCACGGGCAAGTGTTTCGGCCGCGGCACACACGTGATGTCGGTGAGCTGGTAGCCGCGGTACTCGACGGCCGGAGGGCAATCGTACCGCTTGCCCTGGTGGGTGAACGCCTCCTCGTTGAAGCACTTGAGCAAGAGGTCGATCTGCTCCTCGAACAGCTCCCGGTTCGCCACCTGGTCGATGACGGGCGCCCCGAACGTCTCGACCTCCCGCGAGTGGTAGCCACGTCCCACGCCCATGATCACGCGACCGTCGGTGACGATATCGGCCATCGCGTAGTCCTCGGCGAGACGGATCGGGTGCCACATCGGGACCACGTTGAAGGCACAGCCGAGCTTGAGCCGCGTCGTTTGGGTCGCGAGCCAGAGCGATAGCTGGATGAGGTTCGGGAAGCACTCGTACCCCTCGCGCTGGAAGTGGTGCTCTGCCGTCCACAGCGCGTAGTACCCGAGCTCGTCCATGAGCTGTGCAACGTCTCGCGCCGCGAACAACGGCTCGCTCAGCCGCTCGTTGCTATAGCGTCGGGCGTCGGCCGGCGTGCCGTGCAACCCGATGTTCTCCAGCTCGACTTGGCCGACGTAGAGCGCATGGAATCGTTTGATCATCGCGCCGTCCCTTCATCGATGACGAGAGTATGTCCCGCGACGCAGGCGGCGCCGTCGCGCCAGCCCCCTGCCCACCACGGATCATAGCCCAGCGCCCCCTCCGCGGGAAGAGGATCGGTAGACCTTCGAGCCCCGCCCGATGCGCGCGACGCGCCCCTTCAACAGAGCAAGGCTAATCGGACCCGGTTTCGTTGCACACTGGTTTGACTAGTCCTGACCGTGACCAAGGCGCGAATGAGGTTGGCCCCGGCCTGGCGCGCCGCCGGCGTGAAAGGCATTGGCACAGGCTTGGGTAAAACTCAAAGGTCGTCTGCTCCCATTCTGCTCCCATACCACCCTGAAACATCCTCAAAGGAGAGGCACGTAGGACCACCACGAAGAAACCGACAATTGCTCATCGTTCTGGACATTCTTCGCGAGATCAGAGGGTTGCCGACACGGTCTCAAGACGACTCATACCCCAAAGGTCGTCGGTTCAAATCCGACCCGTGATTTGATGCCATGAGAACGCGTGTCGGCTGCGGTTAGGCTACTGGTTCAACCCCCTGCCGAACGGCGTGAACGGTCGGCCGGGACGCGCGGCGCCGCTGCTCGCCGATCTATCGCCTCCGGCGGACAGACACCCGGAGCAGGGATAAGCTATTCTTTGCCGACGACCACGGTCAGATGAGAGCCAAAAGCTCGTCCTCCGTGCTAAAATGAAAGTGCTAAATTGGTCCCAACATGAAACCCTTCGTACTTGCTCTGTCATTCGTGCTTACCGTGCCCTTCTTGCTTCTGCCGGCGGCGTGGCTGTGGGCGCGTGAGCCCACGACCACGGAACTCACGGCGGATGAAGTGGCTCGGATGGAAAAGGGCGGCGTAGTGGTCAAAACGGAAACCCACCCGAGCGAGGATGGAAAGCTCGCCGCCAGAATCAAAGCCTATTGCATCATCAACAAGCCGCCGGCTGCCGCGTGGGCGGTAATGCTGGACTATCATAGGTTCCACGAATTCATGCCGCGACTCGAGAGAGTTCAGATCCTGCAAAAGACGAAAGACACCATGAAGGTGACCCAGACGATTCGCGTCCCACTCGGTCTGGTCAACTACACACTGGATCTGAAATTCGACCGCGCCCTGGGCAAGGTGAGCTGGGCGCTCGATAGATCGAGGAAACACGACATTGCGGACACGTTCGGTGCTTGGGAGTTTTTTCCTTACGGCAACAACAAGACCAGTCTGCGATACACGAGTACCTTGGACAGTGGCATGCTCATCCCCAAGTTCCTGGAGGACCTCCTCATCAAGAACGACTTGCCGGAGATACTCTTGAGCATGAGGCGGCGCACCGAGTCCGATGGAACGTGGAAGAAGGAGCAAGAGGCAGCGGGCGGCGACCTGCGCCCCGTAGAGCGGGCTGGGGGGCCACGGCAATCCGGCCAGTGAAGAGGCGGAGCGGCCGTCACGCTCCGAGCCAGACGTCCCTGTCCACAACCTCAACCTAGACGAACCGCATTCCAGGTCCAGAGCCGGCGGATGGTGGTTTGTTCGCGACTGGCCCGGCGGACGAGGCTGCCTCGTGGCCGGGCTTCCTCGTGTCGATTGCCAAGCCGTAGGGTGCTGCCATGGCCACCTGGGACGTCACTCCCGTTCGGTCGTCCGGGGAGCTGCGGGAATTCCTGCGGTTGCCGCGTCTCCTGCGGGGCGCCGATCCTCACTGGGTCGAGCCGCTCAGGGCGGAGCAAGCCTGGCTCCTCAACCGGGCCCACCACCCCTTCTACGTCGACGGCGAGGGGGCGACGGCGGAGTTCTTCTTGGCCCGGGACCGGCGGACCGGCCGGGCGGTGGGCCGCGTGGCCGCAATCTTCAACGAACGCTACAACCGGCACCGGCGCGAGTCCGGGGCGGCGGCGCCGGTCCAGGGCTTCTTCGGGTTCTTCGACAGTATCGACTCGCTCGACGTGTCGGGCGCCCTCCTCGGGTCAGCGGCGCGCTGGCTGCGGACGCGCGGCGCCGGCGAGATGATCGGGCCGGCCAGCCCTTCGCAGAACTATGAGTACGGGATCCTCATCGAGGGCCACGACCGCCCCCACGGCTATCTCCTCGCCTACCAGCCGCGGTATTACCAGCGCCTTCTCGAGTCCACGGGCCTCGAGAAGGCCAAGGACATGACGACCGTCTCGCTCGACATCGAGGACCGCGTCGCGTGGGCGGCGGCGAAGCGGTGGATCGACCGCTTCGATGCGGCCCACCGGTCGAAAGAGTGGCCGATTACCGTCCGGTCCATCGACATGCGCCGGTTGGACGACGAGGTCACAACCGCCGTGCGACTGTTCAATCAGATCCTGAGCCAGCACTGGGGCCACGTGCCCCTGAGTCCGGGGGAGATGGCCGACCTGGCACAGGGGCTCCGGCACGTCATTGTTCCCGACCTGCTCCTGTTCGCCGAGAGGCAGGGAGAGCCGGTCGGAATCCTGGTCGCCATCCCCGACATGAACGCCGCGATCCGGCGGCTCAAGCTCCGGATGGGCGCGCTGGAGCTGGTAGAATTGGCGCTCCGGGCGCGTCTCACACGTCCTAACGCTGTGCGCGTTCTCCTCTGCGGCGTGATCGGGGCCCGAGCCAGGATGGCCGTGGCCCCGTTACTACTCACCCGCTTCACCATGAGCACTGCGAGACTGGGCTATCGATATATCGACGGCGGATGGATCTTCGAGGACAACCAAGCGATGCTCTCGATAGTCCTCCATGCGGGGTTTCGGCCTGATCGCGTGTACCGGCTGTATCGACGCGGCCTGGAGGTTGCCTCCGGCGGCGTCTCCTGCTCCCACGCCGACGTAGGGCTGGTCTCCCCGGGAGAGCGCCGTGGCGCGTGACTACATCGGCAAATATGTCCGCTGGCTCAACCCGTACAACCCGACGCGGAGTTACTTCCTGGACCGGATGCAGCTCTCGAAGCCGCTCGTCCGCGGCGTGGGTCACCAACTGTACGACGCCGAAGGGATCGAGTACCTCGACTTCCTGTCGCAGTACGGAGCTGTCTCGTTTGGCCACAACCACCCGGAGCTGTGGGCGGCGCTCACAGCGTGCGCCGAGGAGCAGCTCCCGGCGATGATCCAGCCGCTTGTGCCCGTGGCGGCGCAGCAACTCGCCGCGACGCTCGCCGCCATCACGCCGGGCGAGCTGGGGATCACGGTGTTCACCAACAGCGGCGCCGAGGCCGTCGAGGCCGCGATCAAGCTGGTCCGGGTCCGCACGGGGCGCCTCACGATCCTGTCCACTATCAACGGCTTTCACGGCAAGACGCTCGGCGCGTTGTCGGCGACCGGCTGTCCCGTCTACCAGGTGCCGTTCGGGGCCCCGGCCCCTCACTTCGACTACGTGCCCTACGGTGACACGGCTGCGCTCGAGGCGACGCTCGAGAAGGATGCCGATCGGATCGCGGCCTTCATCGTGGAGCCGATCCAGGGTGAGGCGGGGGTGATCCCCGCTCCGCCCGGCTACCTGGCCGCTGCGCTCGAGCTGTGCCGCCGGCACGGTGTTCTCAGCATAGTGGACGAAGTCCAGACCGGGCTCGGCCGGACCGGCGCGCTCTTCGGCCTGCCCGCGGAGGCGGGGACGCCGGACATCCTCCTGCTCGCCAAGGCGCTCGGCGGTGGCCTCGTCCCAATCGGCGCCTGCATCGCGACGGCCGACGCGTGGGACCACCGGTTCGGGGCGCTCCATAGCTCGACGTTTGCCAACAGCAACCTGGCCGCCCGCGTGGCGCTGCGCGCCCTCGACATCCTGCTCCGTGACGACCAGAAGCTGGTGCGTCATGTGGCAGAGGGCGGCAGGTACCTCCTCCGGCGGCTCCGCGAACTGCAGGCCGCGTATCCCGGCGTGATCCGGGACGTGCGCGGAGCCGGCTACCTGGCCGGGCTCGATTTCTTCCCCTTCGACGGCGACGACTCGTACACGATGGCGTTCTTCTCGAAGAACGACTACCTGATCGCGCTCTTCGCCTCGTACCTGTTCAACGTCCACCACCTTGTCACCGCGCCGGTGTTCAACAACTCCCACGTCCTCCGGCTGGAGCCACCTTTTACCGTCGGCACCGCCGAGATCGACCGCGCGGTGGCGGCGTTGGGCGCCCTGTGTGACACTCTCGAGCGCAAGGACTACTACCACCTGGTTCGGCACCTGCCCGGGAAGGCGGTGCCGCGGACACCCGGATGCCGCCGCTTTGCCGCGCCCAATGCTCCCAATCCCGCCCCGAGGTCCACGGAGAGCGGCGGGCCCAGGAAGTCGTTCGCGTTCCTCGTCCACTACACGGCGCCCATCGATTTCGTCACGGGCGACCCATCCTTCACCCAGTTCACTGCCACGGACCTCGACCGCTGGCGCGACTGGGTGCAGTGGTCGGAGCCCGGCTTGATCTATCATCTACTCCAGGTGCGCTCACGCACCGGCGCCGCCGCAGACGGGTGTCTGATCGGGCTACCCATGCTGCCGGCGGACATGATGCGGCGCGGCCGGCGACGAATGCTGCCGGTGCTGGCCGACGCGCTGGCTCTGGCGCGGAGCCAGGGCGTCCGGATCGTGGGCCTGGGTGGCTTCACATCGATCGTCAGCAAGGGGGGCCAGAGCCTGGTCGGTCAGGGAATCGCGGTCACCAGCGGCAACGGGCTCACGGCGGTGATAGCCCTCGAGGGCGTCGCCGACGTGACGCGGCGCCTCGGGCTCTCGCTCCCGGCCATGCAGACGGCCGTGGTGGGGGCGACAGGGGCTATCGGCCGCCTCGCCTCCCTGCTCCTCGCTGACCGCGTGGCCGGGCTGACACTCGTCGGCAACCAGAGGAGCCGGGACGCGCTGGCGCGCTGCCGCATCATCGCGGGTGAGATCTACGCCCGCCTGATCGACCGCGCCGAGGCGAAAACCGTGCTCTCGGCTTCGCCGGCGCCGCCGATCGACCAGCAGCTCCGACGGGTGCTGCGACCGCTACTGACCACCCCTCCGGTCGAGCTGCCGGCCATGCAGGTCTCGTTGGCGCGCGACCTCCATGAGTGCCTCGTCGCGCGCGACGACGAGGGCTACGGGCGGCTCGCCCAGACCGTCGAGGCGGTGTTCGCGGCCGCCGGCCTCGAGGCACCGATCGCCTGCACCACGGATCTCCGGGCGACGCGCGCCGCGGACCTCGTGTTCGTGGCCACTAACTCGCAGGTGGCGCTGATCGTGGCGGACGCGCTCAAGGCGGGCGCGGTCGTGTGCGACGTGGCGCGGCCGGCCAACGTGGCGCGCGAGGTCATGGAGAGTCGTAACGACGTCCTCGTCTTCGAGGGCGGACTCGTCGAGCTGCCCGAGCCCGTCCACTTCGGCCCCAACCTGCTGGGGTTCCGGCCCGGCATCCTGCTCGGCTGCCTCGCCGAGACGGTGCTGCTCGCTCTCGAGGGCGACGACCGGGACCACAGCATCGGCGACAAGCTCGACCCGGCCGAGGCCGAGTACCTGCGCGCGCTGGCTGAGCGCCACGGATTCCGCGCCGCGTCGCCGCACTGTTTCGGCGTCGAGTTGAGCGAGGAGGACTTCGCGAAGCAGCGGCTCGCGCGGGCGGCACAGCGGGTCGAGCAGGCCTTCGATACTACGGACGCGGGGCCTGGCCGGTCGAGGACGTGGGAATCGGCATGACGGAGACCCGGCCTAGCGCCCACCTCACGATTGCTGAGGTCCGCCCTCGATTCGGGGACACGTTTCGTCCACGAGCCTGGATCTACTGGAGCGACCTCTTCGCGACCGCCGCTGTGTGCTGGACCGCGCTCGCCGTGTCGACCGGCGCGCCGCTCGGGGCACCGCTTCACCTCGTCTCGACGCTCATCGCGATGGTAGCGCTGTTCCGAGCCGCCATCTTCGTCCACGAGATCGCCCACCAGAGAAAGGGCGGCCTGCCGGGGTTCGAGCTCGCGTGGAACGTCCTCGTCGGCGTGCCGTTCCTGGCCCCGAGCCTCACGTACGTGGGCTCCCACCTCGACCACCACCGGCAGGCGAGCTTCGGCACCTGGAACGACCCAGAGTACTTACCCCTTGCGCGCTCGACCCCGCTCAGACACCTCGGGTTCCTCCTCGTGCCGGTGGTGGAGGTACCGATGTTCCCCGTCCGCTGGGGCGTGCTGGGACCACTGTCATGGGTGATCCCGCCGCTACGCCGCTACGTGGTGGCCCGCGTCTCGACGCTCGCCCTCAATCCACGCTACCGGCGCTCCGCCCCCCGGGGTCGGGACGCGGCACGGTGGATGACGCAAGAGGCCGCCGCGGCCGCCCTGGTGTGGCTGGTGGCAACCGCCGTCGTGGGGGGCCAGTTGCCTGTCCAGTGGCTCCTGCAGTGGTACGTCGTCCTCGTGGGGGCGCTGGTCCTCAACCAAGCGCGCAACCTCGCGGCCCACCGCTACGAGAGCGACGGGCAGCAGACCGATTCGCTTGGACAGCTCCTCGACTCGGTGACACTCGACGGGCGACTCCTCAGCGCGCTGGCGGCGCCGGTCGGGCTGCGTTACCACGCGCTGCACCACTACCTGCCTAACGTCCCCTACCACAGCCTCGGCGCGCTGCACCGCCGACTGCTCGCCGAGCTGCCCGCGGACGATCCCTACCGGCGAACGCGGCGCCCCGGCGTTGTCGCCGCCGCGTTCATGCTGGCGCGGCGCGCGGCCGCCCGCTGTGCGCATGGAAGGCCGCCCCTCGCTGCCTAATGCAGATGGGATGAAGCGGCGGCAGGCGAGACTAGATGGCCTCTAGGGGGCCGACCACTTGTCAAGTTCAAGAGCCATCCGGCGGAGTTGACTGCAGAACGTCCCTCGCACGATTTCGTCCAGTCTCACTCACGGCGCAGCGAGCCGCCGATGCCCTTCAGAATTACAAACCCTCCCCCACTCGCCGCACCGCGTGACGCCGACTTGCTGAGAGATTTGAGAAAACCCGACGGGTGGTCAGGCTCGGCTTACAGGCCCTCTCTGGCGCGGATTTTCCTTTTCATGCAGTTACAGAGCACTCACGCAGTAGCCTGTTCCCCTGGCGCAGAACCCGGTCCTGTAAGCGGGAGACGTTCGGGCTCAGGTGGATCACTTCGAGGGAGAGCGCTTCTTTCGTCTCCGCCCCGAGATCTGATGCGGATGCTCAAGAACGTGTTTCTCGCAGCAATCAACTGCCGGTGGCGCCAGGGCCTTGTTGCCGCAGGTGTCATGTAGGCGCTCCCCCGAAACACGGCCTGTCGCCTCGGGCGCCAGCCGGCGACACGACAGAGCGCCCGCTCGTGCGGACGTCCTGCTCTGCAGCTCGGCGACTAGCTGGCCTTCAGTTTTGCCGGAAGCTCCCCCGCCGGAAGCCCCACTTGCCGGCGGTCACGTCGAGATCAAACGTCGCGCGCTGCACCGCGGTCCCGCGCTGCGGACTCGCCATCGTGCTCGTCGACGTGACGAGGATCTCGACCGGCGACACGTCGACCTTCTGGACGTCGAACGTGCAGATCACCGTGCCGCTGACGTCGAGCGGGTGCGTGCCCCACGGATCTCCACTCGGGTTCTGCAGTTCCGAGAGCGCCCACTCCAAGCCTGCCTCCGCACAGAACCTCGCCTGAGTCGTCTGTGCCAAGTTGCTCGAGATCAGCGCCTCCGTCCCCCCCAGCGAGAGCACGGTCATCACGAGCAACGTGAAGAACAGCACGGTCATCAGCGCCATCGGCAAGGCCGTGCCCTTCTGCCCTTTCCTTCGCATCCCCTCCTCCTTGTACGGGTTCACTCTACAGTCAACCCCGGAGGTAGAGAGAAGCGAGGATGCTGACGGAAGGACCCGGCCCCGAATGGCGACCTATCACCCGACCCGTATCCCGAGGCCCTGTGCCCATAATTGTGCCCGCGATGGGCCGCTGTGGCGCTACGGCAGGCTCAAGCAGGGGACTAAAAGTCGCGTTTCAATCCCCTCGATATACGCAGACGACGGGCAAGGCGGTCATCCTGCCGGTCTGAGCCAGGAGCGCACCACCGGCAGGACCTCCTTGGCGTAGAGCCGCAGCCCGGATTCGGCCACGTCAAAGGGTGTGCCACCGAAGCGGAACGACGTGGCCAGCTCGAACTCGCCCACGATGGTCCGCCGCTCCTCGAGCGTGCGCAGGATCCGGTCGGGCGTGCCCCAGACCGCGGCCTCCATGAAGGCGGAGACGATCCCGTCCATGCCGATCTCCCGGGCCATCGCGATCTTCTGCGCGTAGGCGTCGTACCCCTTCACGGTGCTGAAGTGTGGGCCCAGCAGCTCGTAGTGGTAGAAGTTGCTCTCCACGAACTTCCCCATGTACCGGCGGGCGTTCTCCTCCGCGCCGTCCATGGTGGGCGTGCACACGCAGAAGTCGGCCAGCAAGGGTGGCCCCGCCTCCTTCCCGTGCATCTCACGCACCAGATCGCGGTGCTTCTGGATGGCCGGCATGCGCATGGGCCAGGGCCGGTCGGCGAACATCACCATGCGCGCGTTCAGCCTGGCCGCCGACACCACCGAGTCGTCCGAGGAGGCCACCGCGTACACGCGGTCGTCAAAGCTCCGCTTCGGGCGCGGGCGGATCTCGGTCCTCGGCTGCCGGTAGAACGGCCCGTCGCCCTCCATGAACCCGGTGCGGAGGCCACGGAGGATCATCTCCGCGGCCTCGTCGAACCGCCCCCTCGATTCATCCATCGTGCCCCGGAAGGCCTCGAACTCCCGCCGGGCGAGGCCGCGACCGATGCCGAGACGGAGACGGCCTCGGCTGAGGTGGTCGAGGACGGACGCCTGCTCGGCGACGCGCAGGGGATCATGCCAGGGCAGGATCACGGCGGCGGTCCCGAGGCCGACATCCGGGCACTCCGCGGCCAGGTAAGACATGAGCTGAAGGTTGTCCGGGCAGAACGAGTAGTCGTTGAAGTGGTGCTCGACGGACCACAGCACGTCGAAGCCGAGGTCGGCGGCCAGTCGCGCGAGCCGCAGCTCCTCGTCCCAGGCTTGCTCATCGGACACATTGCTCCACCCGTAGCTGGCGAAGATCATTTGCAGGCCGACGTCCATCGCATCCTCCCGGGGTACGGGCTCAGTGGATCGTGTCATGATTTCACGACTGGCGCCCGACCACAACCGGCGAGACGCCTGCCGACTAGAGCGTGTAAGTCTGTCTGCTTCGCTCCGCTTGTCGGTCACCCTGACCCTTGAAGCAGTGACCTAAAGGTCGGCTGTACGCAAGCGTTGGCGACTGCCTCGAGCATTGTCTCCTCCTCGGGGCTTGACTCTGACTCCGGGGGGCGCGATGTTAGCTCGGGACCAAGGGGGAAGGACGAGAGGTAGGCGGCGGCGAAAGGCTTCTGATTCCCGCGCTCCGCCGTCGCCGAGTTCAAGGACGGCCAGCTCACCTGCCGGACCGCCCCACAGGCGACGTAAGTCTTGCGCAAGTAGCTCGCGGCGACGAGCACGGTTGGGACCCGAAAGGGAGGGCCGCCGACACTGATCGACCTGCATGGCGGGCTCGACGGCGACGGTCAACCCCGACGGGGTCAAGAACCAGATCGAGGGCATATTGTGCTGACGGCGACCCCATTCTGACAGGAGAGATCTCATGAGCGAAGTCGACGGCGCGACCTTGGTGGCGAGGAGCCTCAAACGGCAGGGCGTCAAGTTCATGTTCGGGATCGTAGGGTTTCCGGTAAATCCGATCGCCGCGGCCGCGCAGAAGGAGGGGATCACCTACGTCGGGATGCGCAACGAGCAGTCCGCCTCGTATGCCGCGCAGGCGGTTGGCTATCTGACCGGGCGCCCCGGCGCCTGCCTCGTCGTGTCGGGCCCCGGCGTGGTCCATGCCCTCTCCGGCCTCGCCAATGCGCAGCAGAATGGCTGGCCGATGGTCCTCATCGGCGGCGCGTCGGAGACCTGGCGCAACGGCATGGGCGCATTCCAGGAAGAGCGTCAGGTCCTGATCGCCACCCCGTTCTGCAAGTTCGCGCATGCCGTCGAGCACGTCCACCGCATCCCGTTCTACGTCGAGATGGCGGTGAGGAACTCGATCTACGGCCGGCCCGGCGCGACCTATCTCGACATGCCGGACGACATCATCACCGGAAAGGTCGACGAGTCGAGGGTGGACGAGCCGGCGCGCTGCCCGGACCCGCCACGCACCCAGGCCTTGCCGGAGGATGTCGAAAGCGCGCTGGACGCGCTCCGGCTGGCGGAGCGGCCGCTCGTCATCGTCGGCAAAGGCATGGCCTACGCCCGCGCCGAGGAGGAGGTTCGCGCCTTCATCGAGCGCACCCAGCTGCCGTTCCTCGCCTCGCCGATGGGCAAGGGTGTGATGCCCGACAACCACCCGCTGTCGGTCGGCGCGGCGCGCAGCCACGCGCTGCAGAATGCCGACGTCGTCTTCCTGATGGGCGCGCGACTCAACTGGATCATGCATTTCGGCCTGCCGCCGCGCTTCAACAAGGACGTGCGCATCATCCAGCTCGACATCGCGCCGGAGACGATCGGCCAGAACGCGCCGACCGCGGTCGCCCTGGTCGGCGACGGCAAGGCGATCGTCGGGCAGCTCAACCAGGCGCTCGAAAAGCGCGAGTGGGTCTACCCCAAGGACATGCCCTGGCACGCCGCGATCGCCGAGAAAGCGGCAGCGAATGCGGCACAGATCGCGCCCCAGCTCGTCGACGACGCGGCGCCGGCCAACTACTACCGCGCGCTGAGGGACGTCGCCGCCTGGGCGCCGGAGGACGCGATCATCATCGGCGAGGGCGCCAGCACGATGGACATCGGCCGCACCCAGTTGCCCAACGCGAAGCCGCGGCACCGGCTCGATGCCGGCAGCTACGGCACGATGGGTGTCGGCATGGGCTTCGTCATCGCCGCCGCGGTGGTGCATCCCGACAAGCCGATCATCTCGGTCTCGGGCGACTCGGCGATCGGCTTCTCCGGCATGGAGATGGAGACGGCCTGCCGCTATCAGCTGCCCGTCAAGATCGTCGTCTTCAACAATGGCGGCATCGGTCCGGGGCACGCGGAGATGCCGGAGAACCCGCTCCAGAACCTGAAGCCGAACGCGCTGATCTATGGCGCCCGCTACGACAAGATGATGGAGGCTTTCGGCGGGAAGGGCTGGTTCGTGGAGAACCCGAAGGATCTGAAGCCCGTGCTGGAGCAGGCGATGGCGTTCCGCGGCCCGGCGCTGGTCAACGTCATGATCTCCCAGGGATCCGCCCGCAAGCCGCAACAGTTCCGGTGGCACGCCTGATCCACCACTGAAGTCTCACGGCCAGGGGCCGCTCCGGAGGGGAGCGGCCCTTTTCTCCGATGACAGCCGAGAAAGGTTCGGCGAAAGGATTGACGCCATGCTGACGATCGATGCCCAGGTGCACGCCTACGAGCGCAATCATCCCGGCCGGCCCTGGGCGGCGGTGCTGCACGGCCCGGCGGAAGTCACGGGCGACGACATGGTGGCGGCGATGGATGCCGTCGGTGTGGATGGCGCATTGCTCGTCTCCCCGTTCGCCATGTACCGCTACGACGCGAGCTATGCGATCGAGGTGCGCGCCAGGTACCCCGGCCGGTTCGGGCTGATCAAGCCCGTCGATCCCTCCGACCCCGCCGCCGGCGAGACGGTCGCCGACTGGGCGACCACCCCGGGCGCGGTTGGCATCCGTATCATGATGAATCGTGGGGTGTCCGAGGACCCCGCCGATCCGGGGATCAACCGGGTGCTGGCCGCCGGGGCGCGGCACGGGCTGCCGGTGAACATCCTGTGCTGGGGCCGCCTGGAGCAGGCCCGGGCGCTGGCGGCCGGCAATCCGGATACGGCGATCGTGATCGACCATCTCGGCCTGCAGCAGCCGTTCGAGCCGCCGCCGCCGGCGCAGCCCTTCGCCGATCTCCCAGATGTTTTGAAGCTCGCCGGCCATCAGAACGTCGCGATCAAGATCACCGGTGCCTGCACGCTCTCGCGCGACGCTTTCCCCTTTAAGGACCTCTGGGACCCGCTCGCACGCATCTTCGACGCGTTCGGCATGGATCGCTGCATGTGGGGCACCGATTGGACCCGCGCGGTCGCGCTGCTGACCTACGAGCAGGGCGTCGATGCGTTCCGTGACACCGATCGCCTGTTCGACAGCGACAAGGGCACGCTGATGGGGGGAGCGCTGCAGCGCGTGTACAGGTGGCGGCCGGAGACGTCGTGAAGGGAGGCGGGTCTATGAACTGGCTGGTGAAGGAAGAACCGACCCACTACGGGTTCGACGCGCTCGTGAAGGACAAGAAAGCGGTCTGGAGTGGCGTCAGGAACGCGCTGGCGCAGAAGCATCTTCGCGCCATCAAGAAGGGCGACCGCCTCTTCTACTACCACACCGGGGACGAGAAGACGGTGGTCGGGATCGCGAAGGCGCTGTCCGACGCCTATCCGGATCCGGAAGATGCGAGCGGCAAGTACGTCGCGGTGGATGTCGCACCGGTCAAGCGACTTCCTCGGCCGGTCACGCTCGCCGAGATCAAGGCGGACGGGGCCTTCAAGGACTTTCCGCTGGTCCGCATCGGGCGTCTGTCGGTGATGCCGGTTACCGATGCGGAATGGGCGCGGATCGAAAGCATGGCGGGTAAGGCCGGCTAGCTGCCCTCATCACCTTCCTGCTGCTTGCGCAGGAAGTCCTGTAGCTCTCGCATCAGCTTTTCCGAGTCGAGTTCTCCGCCAGGCAGCGGTTGCTGCTCCTCGGCCGCTGCGGCGTCGTACTCCTGCTCCAGCTTCCGAACGTGCTCTCGGGTGGCGCGATCTCGGGCCACCGCCTGGTCACATTGGGTGCGGAATTCTTGGATGGCCTCGGCGAAGTGGGACATGTCCGGGCTCAGATTGAGCAGGCGGGCCACATAGCTCACCAGGGTCTGGATCGCCGCCGGATTCTCGGAATCGGGGAGATAGTGCGGAGCTTGCCCCATGAAGCCGACGTGCGCCATTCCCCGACGCTCCGCCGCGTCGAGGACGGCCGAGGAAATACCGGTCGGGCCTTCGTAGGTCGGAGGGCGAAAGATGCCCCAGGCTTCGAGCAATGACTTCGCCGCAGGGTCGGTGCAGCGAGCTGTGACACGTACTGGTCGGGTATGGGGAGCGCCCGCCAGGAGCGCCCCGAGCGAAACAATCCGCCTCACGCCACAGCGCTCGGCCACATCAAGGAACGCCTTCGTATAGGTCCGCCACCTCTGGTGGGGCTCCGGGCCGCAGAAGAGAAGGAGGCCGTCCCGGCCATCTTCTGGATGCCATGCAAAGAACTCGCTCAGTGGCCAGTGGATATCACGGCCCCCATCAGCCCTCAACCGCACCTCGGGCCGTTCCTGGGTGAACACGAAAAACTCTTCAGGGTCTATTCGGGCCAGCCGCGCGGCCCGGAGATCGCGGGTCAGGTGACGCAAGGCGCCCGTTGCCGCCCGGCCGGCATCAATCCATCCCCCAAACGCCATGACCATCGTCGTCAAGTTGGCAGGCGGCTCGCGGTCGAACTCTACATTGTCCATGAGCATCCTCTCGGCAGTGGCCTTCCGCGGTCCGGCGCGCGCTACGCCGCGTGCCCCGTCAGGAAGTCCAGAAGTAACTCGCTGACCCGGGCCGCCTGCTCCTGCTGCACCCAGTGGCCAGCGCCCTCGATCAGGTGACAGCCGACGAAGCGGGTGCACGCCGTGTCCTGCATGCGCTCGACTGCTCCGGGCCGCTGATAGACGCCCCAGTCACTCTGGCCCGAGATGAAGATCGACGGCACATCGATGGTCCGCCCCGAAAACAGCTGCAATTCGGACTCGAACGCGCCGCCGCTGCGCGACCGGTACCAGTTGAGGCCGCCCTGAAACCCGTTGCGCCGGTACTCGCCGCTGTAGACGGCCAGCTCATCGTCCGGTAGCCATCGGCAGGCGGCGATCTCTTGCGGCGACGGCATCTCCTTCGCCACCGCCGTCGGCATGTCGTCGGCGAGGTCCATGATGTAGTAGGTCGGCATCTTCGCCAGCTCTTGCGCCGACCACGCGGCCAACCGGTGCGGCCGGTTGTCCTTCCAGTCCGCGCTCTTGTGATGGAAATAGGCACGCAGGAAGTCGTGGACGCCCTGCTCGCAATGCCACATCTGCGCATTCGCCGGCCGGGTCGAATACCACCACTGGTAATGCTTGCGCGGCCGGGGCAGCGCCGCCAGCGCCTCGTGGATGGTGGGGCTTGCCGGGACCTCCGGCGGATGGCGCTCGGCGTCGAACGGCAGATCCGGTGGTCCGGCAAAGGGCGCGCTCATCAAGGCGACAGAGCGGAACACGTCGGGTCGCACCAGCGCGCACCAGGCGGCAATCGAAGCGCCGAAATCGTGCCCGACGACAGACGCGGCCGAGCGGTAGCCGAGCGCCGCGACCAGCCCCAGTGCGTCGCGCACGGCGTTCAGGAGCCGGAACGGCCGGAGATCGTCGTCGTAGTTCGCGCTCCAGCCGGTGGTGCGGCCGTACCCGCGCTGGTCAGGGGCGATGACGTGGAACCCCGCCGCGGCCAGCGTCGGCATGATCCTTCGCCAGGAATAGGCCAGCTCGGGAAAGCCGTGCAGCAACAGGACAGCCGGCCGGCCCGGCGCCGCCGATCCGGCCTCGAGGATGTGCATGCGCAGGCCATTGATGCCGGAGACGAAGCGCGCGCGGATGCCGGCGGGGAGGACGTCACTCGGCAGCGGCGACAATTCGAACATTGCTTCACCCTCGACGTACGGTCGTGATCACAGTCTGTCGAGGCCGCTCGACCATCGCCGGCAGATATGATGCGCGATCGCGATGGGCGACGGCAGCGACACCTGCGACGGATCGTCGGGACCGGCGGCGGCACGCGCCACCATCTGCCGGATCTCATCGCGGGAGAACCAGCGCGCCTCGGCGAGCTCCTCGGCGTCGACGGTGATCTCCTCGGTCAGGGCCTCGGCAAGAAACCCCATCATCAGGCTCGACGGGAACGGCCACGGCTGCGCGGCCAGGTAGCGCACGCGCCCGCAGCGGACGCCCGCCTCCTCGCGTACCTCCCGGCGCACGGCCTCCTCCGGGGTTTCACCCGGCTCGACGAAGCCGGCGAGGCATGAGAACCGGGCGCCCGGGCGCCGTCGGTTGCGGCCGAGCAGGGCCCGATCGCCGCGGGTGGCGAGCATGATCACGACGGGATCGGTGCGCGGGAAGTGCGACGCCCGGCAGTCCGGGCAGCGCCGTTTCCAGCCGGCCGACGCCACCCTGGTCGGCGATCCGCACTGGGCGCAGAAGCGATGTCGGGCATGCCA
>Ga0137394_10000662_pt1 | contig 23981 bp, 32 predicted proteins | sample czobulk116metaG_FD_108278 | JGI IMG/M metagenome (GOLD analysis project Ga0137394, IMG submission 108278) | Vadose zone soil microbial communities from Angelo Coast Range Reserve, California, USA - czobulk1.16 metaG | ecosystem: Environmental > Terrestrial > Soil > Vadose zone | place: USA...
CTTTCGGTCAGGTACCCCCCCAATTCCCCTCTTCTCAGGTTATTACATCCCCCTGCCCCCCCCCCCCCATCATATCCTAGCCTTCGCGCAAGCGAGCACTCAATCGTTAGCTGGCGGGTTACTCACCCAACTCTTTCCTTGATTAGGGCGTGGTCTCGCACTCGCCCCGGGCGTTCGCATACCAGATGTCATCCAGAAGGTTCTAGATACCGGTCCCCCGCAACGCACATCATCCTCGAATCGCGAGAGCATGCAGCGCCGGCGTTACTGGTGGCTTCCCTACATCGTCCTAGAATTCGATAAGAACGAGATCTTGATTGATGCGCTTGGCGGAGATCTCGCCAATCCCGTTTGGAACTATCGCGCGGACTTGTGAGCCATGCTGGTGCGCTCGAGAGTGTCTCATCTCACTGACGTACGCCAACAGCGATGTCTCGCGGACGTCGAACCTTTCTCTTTCCGCGTATCTTCGCACCGCACAGTCCTTGCCAGGTCAGGATAACATGGGAAATGACCTTCTTATGGGACGCTTGGATCTGACCCCTGTGTTGGATGCCCATGTGTGTCGCTTCCCCATTACATCTGCCCGAACGTCCTAATGACCAAGCTATAGCATGTCTCGGATCAATGGTACACCGCGACGTCAGGCTCTGGATCGTTCCATCTTACCATCGCCTATAAGCCCGCTCGGCACGAAACGCTCACAATTGACGCTTTCGACCTGCTCAAAGTGATTGGGAAAGGTTCCTTCGGAAAGGTCATGCAAGTCCGCAAGAAGGACACACAACGTATCTATGCACTCAAGACGATCCGCAAAGCCAACATAGCGAGTCGGCCCGGTGAGATCACTCATATCCTTGCCGAGAGGACCGTTCTTGCCCTAGTCAACAACCCGTTTATTGTTCCTCTCAAATTCTCGTTCCAAAACCCGGACAAGCTGTACCTAGTGATGTCATTCGGTGCGTTTCGCCAGGACATCAAAGCCATCAACGTTTCATTTGACGCCTTTTCCAGTAAACGGGGGGGAGCTGTTCTATCATCTACAGCGTGAAGGTAGATTCGACGAAAGTCGAAGCCGATTCTACGCTGCCGAACTGCTGTGCGCTTTGGAGCATTTGCACATGTTCAACGTTGTCTACCGTGACCTGAAGCCGGAGAATATCCTCCTAGATTACACCGGTCATATCGCCCTCTGCGATTTCGGCCTCTGCAAACTTAATATGTCGGAAACTGACAGAACCAATAGTACGTTGGCCAGGGTGTTCGAGGTGTTCCCATCTGACATTCGTGGTGCAGCCTTCTGTGGCACACCCGAGTACATTGCCCCCGAATTGCTTGAATCTCAAGGCTATACAAAGACCGTCGACTGGTGGACACTTGGCGTCCTGATATACGAGATGATGGTTGGTTACATCCCGTTCGCCCCCATTCATCCGTTGACGCGTTCGACAGACCGGCCTTCCACCATTCTATGATGAGAACGTGAACGTGATGTATCAGCGTATCCTGTCCGACCCACTACAGTTCCCTGCGGACATGTCTGATGACGCGCGGAGTGTGATTTCCGCGCTGCTGCAGCGAGATCCGTCACGGCGTCTCGGTGCCAATGGGGGGGAAGAAATCAAGCGACATTCCTTCTTCTCGCGCCACATTGATTGGAACAGGTGATGACTGGCGATGTTTTTTTGATGCATAACGCCGATTAATACCTCCTCTTCCAGGCTCATGCAGAAGAAGATCCAGCCTCCGTTCAAGCCGTCGGTCGAATCGGCCCTCGACGTGGCGAACTTTGATCAAGAGTTCACGTCCGAGACCGCTCAGGACTCGGTCGTGCAGGACTCACAGCTCTCGGAGACCGTACAGGACCAATTCCGCGGGTTTACTTACAACCCGGCAGACGAGCATCTCAGCGAGAGCGTCAGCGCAAGTTATGGTACCGCACTCTAGACACGTCTGAACACTTGTCGCTCAACCGGCATTGAGACGACTAGGTCGAAAGTCAAATACAACTCCTGGTGACTGTATGCAGGATAAAGTTCGTCAGATGGGGCCACTGTTGACATCGTTGTACACCCCCATCGCGTGTTTGCCGTTTCGTACATTCGAAGATGGCATCAACTGTATTGATGCCCCCTCCACATTTGGTTTTATTCGCGTTTGGCTTTGAGGAAAAGACCGGATCAGCTCCGTGGTAGTCGAGCAGAATTTGATAAAGTATGTTTTATACTGTGCTTTTGTAGCATATGTCGTGCTATTCTTTGACTTGATGCATTGTGATGGGTCGGTTATCAATCCCACTGACTCAGATGTCTGCCATCGCTCCGCGGCGTATCAACACGTACTCGATCCGGCGCTGTCACATAGCAAACAATATCATCATGTCTGCTTCAAACAGCGAGCACCCAGAACCGTCCTCTTCCTCTTCTCTCAAGTGTAAGCGCAAACACCCAGGGGACAGTCCTGGGTCCCCGGTAACCAAAGTAACCAAACGTGCGTCTGCGTGTTTTACTCATCGTTTTCTATTACTAACTTATTACCCATCACGCCCATCAGTCTTTCCAATCTTCGAAAAGCGCGGGGCAGGAGACGAAGAGACCGAGGAAAAGAAGCCTTTCAGATGGCTTACCCCTTCTCTCGGCCCAACCCGCAGTTGTTTGCACGGCGTACATCTCGCTCCGACCGCGTCTTCGCGCGTCGCGGCGTTCGATCTCGATGGCACGGTCATCAAGTCGCAATTTATCCAAGTGGGGCGTGCAGGGTCCAAAGGTGGCGCTAGCGGTAGCAAACGCGTGATGAAGAGACAGGCTAGCGGTCTCGGGTGGGAATGGTGGAGAGCCGTCGTACCGCAGAAGTTGAAGGAGGCCCACGATTCTGGGTGCGCACACATCCCCCCCCCCTCTGTTTCTCTTATTTCCGGAACGTTTGCCTTTTACTTCTGTCATCGGCCAACTCTACCATGCATCGTGTCACGCCGCGCCACGCTCTCATATCGCGGGAATTCATACTGAATACCCATCGACGCGCAGGTTCTCACTCGTATTGATCTCGAATCAATGCCTCAAGTCCTCGGAGCTCGCGGACTGGAAGAAGAAGATTCCGCTGATCGCTGCTGCCGTGCGTCGTCTCTCGCGTGGCATCTTTGCTGCCGTTAGATCCCTTTGTGAATATTTCGTGCTTGACATGTCCCGCGCCTTCAGGTGCCCGAACTTCCGTTTCGGATCTTTGCGGCCACGGCGAGAGATGGGTATCGGAAGCCCATGCCTGGCATGTGGTCCGAACTCGAGCGGATTTTTGCCCAAGACGGAGTCACGATAGGTCATTCGTTCGTGTCCTTATGGTCTTCTGACTATCTCGCTCATCCTTTCCCAAGATAAGAGCGCATCTTATTACGTTGGCGATGCAGCAGGACGCGCCGACGATTTTTCGTCGACCGATAGAAAACTTGCGCTCAACGTTGGAGTTCAATTCTATACCCCAGAAGTAAGGCCCTGCTTCCGTCACACATGGATCAGGGACCCATCCTGAAATGATCGCAGGAATATTTCCTCAAAATCTCTCCGGCCCCATATACACTTCCGGGATTCCACGTTTCGTCTCTGAAGTCATGTAAGAGCTCGCTGGCCCTCCCGACTCTTCCCTTACTTCATGTCGATGTCGTAGGCCCTCAAGGATCCCCGTCTACTGCTGTCCTACCACCTGAACCCCAAACTGAGCTTGTGGTCTTTGTTGGCCTGCCATGCCTGGGGAAGTCTACGTTCTATCGCACACACTTTGTCCAGGCAGGATACGTGCATGTAAATCAAGATACGCTTGGCTCGCGCCCCAAGTGCGTCAAGGCGGCGGAGGAGGCGTTGACAGCCGGGAAGAGCTGTGTCATCGGTACAATTCCGCCGTCCCTCCGATGTGTTCGTCTATCTGATTACATGGTATACAGACAATACCAATAGAGATGTGCAAACGCGCAAGCACTATCTTGACGTTGCAAAGCGGCTCCAAGTACCAGCGCGGTATGTATTGTACCATCTTTGGGAGAGGGTGCTGTGCTGCTTCATATACTGAAGGGTTACAGGTGCTTTCTTTTCCGGGGTTCCGTCGAGCTGGCTTGGCACAACAACCTTTACCGCGCGTATGCCAGGCCAGCATCAGTTGTAGCCCGCGAAGTACGTATATTCTCTTCGGTCCATTTTTAACCCGCTTATCAGAGAACTGAAGCCTGCACGCCCATTAATACCGTATTCTGCGCTCACGGGGTTTGAACACGCCTATGAGGCCCCCTCGGTGAAAGAAGGGTTTGGTGAGGTGCACGAGATACCGTGGATCTTCGAAGGCAGCGAAGAAGAGCGACGATATTGGAGCATGTGGTTGCAGATTGACGGGAAGTAGTTGTCAAGCGCCTTCCCCCCATGAACATTCAACATATTACTGGATACTTTGACATTGGTCATAGCACGTTAGGTGCGACCTAAGCAATTGAGCTATGCTACAAATTTCAGAGCAGCATAACGATACAAGAAAGAAACAGGGTATAAGGTAAGTAAAGTAAATGAATAGGTTAAGTAAAGTTAAATCCCTCTTGCATGGCGCTGGCGCTATGACGTCGGCTTTATGCTATTAAGGCGAACAACGAGAGGGAGTAGGGACACATTCTCACTGGATGCGTAGAACTGTACGCAGTTGACATGGATCTAAGCCACGATGTGTTTAGCACGACCCGGGAACCAAGGCATTAATAAATCGTACCCTTAGCCAATGATTGAAATTCGTTTCGAATCTGACCAGAAAGTCGGACCGCTTCTTCGCTCCAGCATCGCCTTCAGGGGTCTCCGCAGCAACGAGCGCCTTATTCGCATCTTTGGTAAAGGAGAATGTGTACAAAGCGAACGTCGAGCATGTCACAATGAGCTTGGAGAATGCCTGTATCGTGCGGTTGATGTCAGGGAAAGGATAAGCTGTTTTTTCCCCCCTATAAACGGAAATTCATGGCGTACGTTCAACAGTTTCGAACTGGTAAGCATGCACTCCTTCATGCACGTGTCCAGAAAGTCGACGTGATCGCGCAACAGCTGGTCGACCGTGGTCACATTTGACAATTTCGCCTCGAGGGCGCGCCAGTTCGGTTCGAGTACTTCCTGGGTGACAAAAGCGAGGATCTGCTGCACCCACGCGAGCATCCGCGCGCGCAGCACGAACAGACGGAGACGCCACGCGGCGAACTCGGGCGGAACGTCCGTCCGCCGCCACACCGGGCCCTGTTGCTCCTGCCACATCGCGGAAAGCGCCTGCTCGACGTGTTTGAGGTGAAGAAGGAAGCGAAACAGAAGCTGGTAGCGCAAGATGGTTTTGCGAGAGATGACGAGCGAGAGCGGAAACTTGACGTTGAAGTCGAGCTGTAGAGCGTCGATGGCTGTCGAAGACGTGAACCGGTATTGGACTAAATGTGGGATAAGAGTGGGACGAACCTAGCATTGGCTTTTTCTCGTCCTTCTCCTTCCCTTTCTTAAGGTGCTCGTCGTGCCCACCATCCCCAGTGAGGTCGCCATCGTCGCCAATGACTCCGCTGACGTTGACGATGCGAAGCAGCCAGTCGTAAAGCCCAGTGGTGGCCATCGTCACTCGCACATCTTCGCGAAAGGGAACGTCGTCACCGTGCGCGTCTGCGCCAAGTGCAAGGTCGAGCAGGCTCTGAAGCTTGACGAGAGACACGGCCTTAGCAGTCTTGCGCAGTTCTGTATGGGCAAGGTCGAGGAAGTGTGTGAGATAGGAGGAATGGGAGAGGAAGAAGCAACGCTTGAGACAGTTGAGGCGCGGGACGAGACCCTGGTCGCGCAACAGGAGCTGAAGAAGCGTGCGGTTTGCATGAGAATAGTCGTCTTCGATGAACTTGTAAAAACTTTCGGGCTTAGTATGAGCGTGCAGCATCCACCAGAAAGCAAACAAGACACAGACCGTTCATCATCCATGGCCAGATCATCGTCGCGTAAATTGGTGACTCTCTGTACTTCTATTCCGCATTCTCGAATCACGTTCAGATACTTGCCAGCAAGTAAGACTTTATGCTTCCAGTTTTCTAGCAATGGTGGTATACACGCTCCCCCGGGTAAATGCCCACTCCCGGCCCTTGGCGGCGGTACGCCCGCTTGGTGCCGCTTGTTTAGGGAACCGAGTGTCGAGCCATCACGTAGCTGGTGGAGACTTGAGTCCAAATCCGGCATAGTAAATGCAAGCGAGCAACTCACTGTGTACCGTCGTTCCCAGTATTCATCCGTGTAATCCATTTCAAGGGTCCCACGGTTGATGAACCGACTCTCCTTGACGCAGAACTCCTCGTATGGATCCGTGAGAGTCCCTGTGCGCGTCCACTGCTGGAGCATTTCCACGTACGGTCTGCCGGTGGCACGCAAAAGTCTGCCATATAAAGCGCGTGCGGAGGGGTCTCCCGCGGTATGCTGCATCCTTGTGTGGAGGATGGAAAGAACTTCGCCGCCTTTTACGGTAGTTCCGTCCGCACCTGCCTCAATTTCAGACAGAACGGCTTTGAGTTTCGCACCCCCAAGACCAAGTGCCTCGTTTCGGGCGGCATCCTCAGCGTCTTCTCCGGACGATGAGCGGTCTCCTTCGGGATTTTCTGTCACCGCTAGCTCAGTGGTAAGTTGATAAATGAGTGAGAGCGTGTGGAGGGTTGGGTGGACATAGAACCAGAGCTTCTGAAGAGAAAACTGTGGGGATGTATTGAAGGCATGTTCGAGTTGAGAGAGAAGTGTCTGGTAATCCTGTGACCGTGTTATCGAGTGAGACTAATGAGAGGTCCAAAGAAGCGTGTAGTCGGACCTTGAGCATGTCACGCAAGGCTGCGCATAGCGCATGGTTGACTCTCCCAAAGTCAAGATGGCTCCGATACTCGATAAACGCTGAGATTGCGGTGTAATACGTTGCGAGAGGGAGGACCCTTTCGACTAGGTCGCGTAGTGATGGGTCTAGGGAGAGTTAGGAGGTTTTGCAATAAAATGCCCCAGCGACGGCGCACCCAAGCATCTCGAAACCGCGAACCGAATGCCCTGTAGCGCATCATCGTCTTCCGGCGAGTAATCTTCGTGGTACGTTACGTGGGTTCCTTCGATACCCTATTCGCCGCGTTCGGGAAGTGCGAAACGCGAGAGGCGGCAGCAGGTCACGTACCATGAGCACGAAGAGCAGATCCTCAAGAATCATCGCTTCCTGTACTTCCAAAGGAAATGAGTCGAGAGATTCCTCCTTGGCCTTTCCTTTTGATTTCAAAGTGGTCGTGCCAGAAACGATGCGCGAATTGAGCGGTGCGCGAACGAACGATTCCTCCGAAATGAAGGAGGGTTCTTAGGCGAAGTTTCATCAAGTCGAAGAGGCAGAAAGCGATCATGTCCACGCACCTCTCCACCGTGGTGCACCAGATGGCGAGACACGTCCGTTGGTTTGCTCTTCACCTTCGAGTCGATGTCTGTTCCTCCGAGCGGAAGCGATCGTCCCGGTCACCTGCCGGCGAACGATTAAGAAAAGTGGTATCTTGTGATGCATGTATCGTACATACTTTAGCATACTCTTTTGTCGATAAGGACAGGTTATTCTTGCGTCCGACGACACGCGGTCGAGGAGTGAAAGGATCCATTGCAAGGCGTGTCGCGGTCTCGCCCCGGCGCGCGTCTCTCTTTCTTTCTCCTTCAACGTGATGCGCGACCTCAACCTCTATGATTTCAAGAGGGCCCTCCCTCGTATGGTACGATAACTTCACATTTCTTTCCCGCTGCGTGCTCATCCTCCTCGGCCCGCGTAGAGCTGGACGCGGGAGAATCTCTACAACCTCTGGCGACGCTCCCTCGGCGAGCTCGCAAAAGAAACCGACTTCACACGCACACAAAAGACGCTGTTCCAACAGCGTTGGATCGCGAAGCGTCTCATTCGTGCTTATCACGGCGACTTTATCAACGAGAAAACGTTCAAGCGTTGGTACCTTCCCAGCACGCTCCCAGACGTGCGTCCGCGGCAGACACAAACGGAAGATTATGCGACGCAGCTCAACAAGTGGGCGAAGTTACCAAACGCAGTAGAGAAAGATGCCAAGGCCCGGCGACAGGAAATCGACGGGGAAGAACAGGAGGAACTGCCCCCAGTGGGCAGCTTGATGTTCTCGGAAGTTGAGCGTCGCATAGATGTGGTCATCTTCCGTGCATGCCTGGCGCACAGCGTTTACGAGGCGCGGAGGTTGGTCGTGCACGGTCAGGTGTTGCTCAACGGGAAAAAGGTACGCTGATCGTGGTCGTCTTCACTATCCTTAAAACTAACGTACCAATAGCACCAAAACGCGAACACCCGCCTCGCACCAGGGGACCTGGTATCTGTCAACCCCAAATCCATTTCTTTCCTCCAGCCGAAGGCTCAAAATGCGGAGATGTCCTCAGAGGAGCCGGCCGCGGAAGAGCTCAAGAATGAGCCGTCGGATTTCGTCGAAGAGTCCTCCACGCCCGAGGGTTCTTCGCAAGCCCAGGGCGCCAGCTCGAAAGGCCTTACCCCATTCAATCTCCCCGCTTGTGCGGCGCCATTCATCTTTGTCCCGGCGTATCTGGAGGTCTCTTTTCCAACGTGCTCGGTTGTTTACGTGCGACCCCCGACCGCGCGTCCAGGTTACTCCGAAATCCCGACACCATACGATGCTGACGGAGAGGTTGTGCGGCTTGCGTGGGAATGGTATTCCAAGGTACGACCAAGGAACCGAAGCAATCGCCAGCTAGCACGCGAACCAGAGAACCGGCATTAGCAATGCTTACTACTGTAATTGCTAGAGCCTGCTAATAGAGTTTGTGAGAGCACGGCTTACTGTACTTTGCAAGATGAGTCAGCTGGTGAGTAAAGAGCTTTTAGAACGTCCGCCCGATGACCGATCAATCAAAGTCGTATAAGTCGTATCAACTCGACGGTACAGTATCTCACCCCCTATTCTTCTTCGCAGCTACCTTTCGCTTGCGTACTCAATGTCTGATTACAGAAACATCACCATAGCCGGCTCGGGCCACATTGGCGGTCATATCATTCGGGAGCTCTTGAAGTTCAAAAATACTGGGAAAGTCGACAATGTGACCGTCCTCACCCGTTCTGTAAGTACTCGTACAGGGTTGCTGCCTAATACTTGTATTCACTCATGCCACCAGGAGTCCAGCAACCTGGACGAATACAAGGCTTCTGGAGCCAAGGTTGTTGTCGTAGACTACGGTTCTGCCGAGTCGTTGAAAAGCGCCGTTACCGGAGCGGACGTCGTCGTCTCCACCCTCACACACGCCCCGGCTGCTCTCCAAGCACAGCACCTGCTCGCAGAACAGGCAAAGGCCGCGGGCGTGAAGCTGTTCGTGCCTTCCGAGTTTGGTAACCCCACGGCTCGCGAGAACGCAGAAGGCGCCTTCGCGCTCAAGCAGTCCGTTCATCACAAGCTGAAGGAACTGGATCTACCATATGCACTGTTCTTCACCGGTCCGCACCCGGACTACATATTTGTCCCGTATGTACCCAGCCCGGTCCTTGAACGCGGAGCCGCGCGCGTACTCACATGACCCGAATAGTTTTCTTGGCTTGGATCTCAAGAGCGGCAACGTTACTGTTGGCCTGGACGGTAATGGGCATAATTCATTCACGACGCAGCTGGACATTGGCCGATATGTTGCATACGTACTCACGCATTTGCCACGGTCGAGGCTTGAATGGCGGATGTTCCGTATCGAGGCCGAACGCAAGGTAAGAACCATGGGATACGTAGATCGGCGAACTGACCGACCCGGCCAACAGTCGTTTAACCAGATCTTTAAAGAATACGAGGAAAGGACAGGAAAAAAGCTGAACGTGACGTACCGATCTGAGTCTGAGCTCAAGGCTGCCATGGCGAAGAACCCTGCGGACATCGCGTCACTCCTGCAGCTTGACTGGGGCTTGAGCGGAGGGCTTGTGGGCACTTTGGATGAGCTGAGTGTCTCAGAGTATCCTGACTGGAATCCCAAGAGCATTGGCGATGTATTGTACTCTTAGTTTGAGGTTAAGGTTAATGTACACCCCAAATTGAGGTCCCTGCTTTACCAAACCGGGCCGTGATATCCTCAGCCAAGCAACGCTCTTCTCTCCACATCAGTCATTTTCTTCTTTGCCCTTCTTTTGACATGGCGTCCCGACCACTGAATGATGACGAAGTGCTCAGCGAGATGAACAAAATGGTACATCTTAGCCATCTGTCTCTTTACTAGTGTAATGAGATCGTCTTCCGGGACGTCCTCTAGGTTGCGTTCATCAAGCAAGAGGCCCTGGAGAAAGCTCGCGAGGTCAAAGTAAAGGCAGACGAAGAATTTTCAATCGACAAAGTGCCCTAATTGGCCCACGTCTACTCATCGGCGATAAGGCTCACTGCTTCTGACAGGCGAAGCTCGTGAAACAGGAGCAACAGGCCATCGACGGGCAGTTCGAAAAGAAGCAAAAGGGTGCTGAGACTGCGCAAAAGATGTGCGCACCCAACGCCCTCTCACACTGTTACCAGCATCTCACCAAATGGCCGTTCCCCTTTCGTGCGATAGCCTTCAGTCGACGTTGACGAACAAGTCCCGATTGCGGCTCCTACACCGCAGGGAGGAGCACCTGCAGGACCTCTTCGCCTCGGCGCGGGCCCAAATTGCCGGCCTCGCCGATGACGAAGCACGCTACGTACAATTCCTCGAGGGCGTGATCGTGCAGGGCCTTCTTCAGATCCTCGAGCCGTCCGCGACGGTGTATGCGCGCGCCAAGGACGAGGCCATCGCTGCGCGCGCGCTCGACGGAGCGAAGAAGACTTACTACAACATCAGCGGGCGTCAGGTGGAGCTCGAGCTCGTCGCGTCGCTGGGCGATGATCTGTAAGTTGGGCGGCCTCGTTCGTAGATCTTTGTGCGTTTCTAATCTGGTCGCGATTGCGTAGCGCCGGCGGCGTCAAACTCGTCAGTGGGTCGCGTCGCATAACGGTAGATAATACTCTCGACGAGCGCCTACGGATTCTTGAGGACCGGGTGCGTTATCCTGGCGTCGACCTACCTCGTGGTTTCTGACGTTTCTGGCTTAGATGCTTCCGGAAATCAGGTATGACTTATTTGGACCCAACGGAAATAGGAAGTTCTATTCATAGATGGAGGTGGAGGTGGAGGTGGAGGTGGAGGTGGAGGTGGAGGTGGAGGTGGAGGTGGAGGTGGAGGTGGAGGGCGAGGGTGAGGACGTTTATCCGAGAGGAAAGTTCAAGAAGTGTATGTCCATGACACAATAATACCGTTTCACAAATGTCAATTCTTCCTGGGCCACAAGCACACAAGATACCTCTGCGTCAGGTTCTCTGCAGGGTCTGAAACAGTTGCTTACACGGGCTGTATTTCGCGTGTTGCTCCGGGATCGCTAAGGGATAAGAACAGTATAAGCCTGGCTATGTGCACGTGGAAACAGGGAGCCAAGTTTTCCGCGCGTTGTCTGTCGCGATGTATACAAAATTGAGACAATCGTCCACTGTGGTTGGGATAGTTGAGGGAATCATCTTCCGGTGCGGCTCGCGTAGGTAGATTAATATCGATCAATCTTTGAGGCAACTTATCAAGCGGACACGCCAGACATCATTTGATCCAAGTGAGAAAATCATCAACATGTTAGGAGGTGCCAGTACTAGTGGGATCAGACCCAGTCTGGGAGTCTCTGATCACCATGACAGTACTAGTGGTCGAGTGCTTGCCTGTCATTTTCGTCGAGATGCAATCAATGTTTCAAGGGCAGCAAATAGCGGGCTCCGACCTGCACTTATGGAGGTAGAAACGTACACGTGCACATCCTATCCACGTTACGCTGAGTTACGCGGATGGTGTATTGTACTTCAAGCGAATGTCCATGGAACAAGTAGATACATGCGGCCCGTGCTGTCCCACTGGCAAACGAGAACCTTCGTCAAGTCCTGTGGTGCTTGGTGATGGCATTCCAACGGTGTGCCTTCGAGTAGACCCTGACGTGCCGTACGGTATCACATCACGGTGCGGAGCCGAGCGTTGATCATCTTGGTCCGGGTTTCTTGATCATACATATTACAGTACAGGTAAGGTTTGGAAGCGCAACCTGACTGGAGCAGTCCCGGAGCAGACACGCAACCCGGATGGTTTCCATGAAAAACTACAGACATACTATGTATACCAGGTTATTTCAGACCAAACGTTCTGTGTGAGTGACGGGTAACAAAGGAGTGCGGCAAGGGACGATCAACCGCGTACTACTCGCCTTGAAGCTTGAAGCCCGAAGCCCGAAGCGGCGAAGCCACAGGAGTCGCGAGTCGCGTCACAACAACGGCCCGGGTGCCACGGTGTGCCAATTCAATTCAATTCAGCGCGCGTCAGAGCAGTTCACTCATGTCCGCCCACACGTTTCGTTGCGAGCTTCGATTCCTCGCCAATAGTGCTGTAGGGAGGGCCGAGCTCGGCTAGGCGGCCGTATCTCATGATGCACTTGCTGCCAGTGGGCCCTCCTGGCCTTCCTGGAGGTAACCAAAGCCTGCTTCAGGTTAGAGGATGCCTTCGACCATCCACTGGCAGGATGATTTTTCCCTGGTTCTCCTTTGACCGCCCCCATGCACACCTGTATTGTCCAGGCACCCCCCTGTTTCTCTCTCACCAAAAGTCCACGTCGGCCTTTCTTTTCACCGACCAGGCGCCATCACTAGGCTACAAACGCAATAAAGTCCGCAGATCGTGTCACACAGCACAATACAAAAGCGGATGAGTCGGTGGTAGCGCTCAGGTCGATCATTTGTCCAATCCGACCGTTCAACCCGACCCACTGGTGATTAATCTGAGAGCCAAAATGATCACCAGCGTGATGCTAGGCAGACTATAAGTACAGTACCGCACCTGTGTGTTGGACCCCTAATTTTGACCTTCGTGCCCGCCCCCGTATTCGTATTCCGTCGCCCCCAGTGAACTCTACGCTATTAATCTCATTTATCGTGTCGCGATGAAGGTAAAACTCACCGCTTTTGCCTTCATCCTTGCCAGTATCGTCCAGGTGTGGTGTGAGACCGTCCGCGGAGTCAGCACTACATCTGGATATTTGTTAGGAAGCCGAGCTGGTGGAGGTGCGCACTGTCCTTTTCTTGCTTACGATCCAATCTAACATGTTGTACTAGTGGCATCCTTTAAAGGCATTGTAAGTCCCTTCGGTGATTTTTTTGGAACAAGTAACGTAGATGACCTCATTTAGCGCTTTGCTCAACCACCAGTTGACCAGCTGCGCTGGCAACCCCCTGTCCCGTTTGATTCTTCTGAGATCCAGGTTGTGACTTCCCTAGGACCATCATGCGTTCAACAATTCCCTTCTGCGCTCATTTCTGATTTATTCAATACCCCGCCGCCACCCGAAGCCGAGGACTGCCTCTTCCTGTAAGCTGACTCTTAGGCGCGTCTGGAAAACCAACCATTCAACATCTGTAGGAACGTTTGGGCACCGGCACCAATGTCCCATCGCAAACTGAAACCAGTTGTCGTCTGGATTTATGGAGGGTTCGCATCGTTTTTTCCGCTCGGACACGACCGCTTATGCACGTCGTACAGAGGATTTACGCTCGGCACGGCATCGATGCCAATGTACGATGGCGAATCCTTTGCAAGGAATCAAGGCGTCGTCGTCGTTTCCTTCAACTACCGGACGAACGTATTTGGCTTCCCAATTGCACCGGATCTTCCTCCCGCAGGTAACAACCTCGGCTTCCTCGATCAAGAGCTCGCCCTCGCTTGGGTGCAAGAGAACATTGCCCGATTCGGAGGAGACAAAGACAAGGTCACAGTCATGGTAGGTTCTCTAGCACGAGAGGTGCATGCCAACATTATGAGACCGATTTTTGCGCTGGCAGGGCCACTCCGCGGGGGCCATTTCCGTCTCACTTGCAATCCCGCGCCGGAACTCGAGTGTCGTTCCACCGTTCCGTTCGGCTATCATGCTTTCTGGCGTGAAGGTCTCCTCGTCCCCAGTACCGAACTTTGCAAATTTCGAGGCATTCGCGAAAGCAATGGGATGTTCTCAATCACCAGGTCCAGAGCGGTTGGATTGCCTTCGCAAAGTCCCTGCTTCCACGATACGCAACTATACGAACGCAAACCCCTTGGCCTCTTTTGTTCCGCAAGCTGACAAGTAGGTGTTCGCTCTGTCTGGCCCAGGTGGTCCTCATGTCCTATCACATATTCTGTAGTGTAACGTTTATCGATGACCCGCTGCAAGCTATTCGTACTGGTCAGATTCCGCAAGTGCCTATCCTACTGGGAAACATGGAAGACGATGGCACAATATTCGCGCCGACTTTTCCGAACCTCACAACGTTTATCGGGTTCGAGTTTGGCAAACTCCCCTTCTTCCGTCCTCCAAACGTGACGACGTTGCAAAGCTTGTACCCCGGGTTGAACGACACTCAACTGTTTCCTGCTGTGGTTCGTGATGTTTTGTTCCACTGGTGCGTTTTTCGTTTTCTCTGAGTAGGATACACAAATGATCGCGTACTAAATAAAGCCCGACGAAACTATGGAGTGATGCGTTTGTCACAAGCGGGTTTGAGAACGTGCACCGGTACACATACGGTACGTCCCTGGGAACCTGCGTGACCTCGAGCCAACCGACACATCCGCACATGTATCTAGGTGCAACCTTCCTCGATCTTGCGTTTTTCCCTTATCTGGGTGCATGGCATGGCTCAGAATGTAAGTTCTAAATGTCCTGTCTCTTATTTTTCTCGCTACGACGATACTTACGGCGTCTTTATCATCTCGTAGTGCGTATTGTCTTTGGAACATTCAACAGATCGACAGCTACCACCGACGAAGTCGTGTTGTCTCATAGCCTTCAGACTGCATTCGGAAACTTCGTCAAGGACCCCAATCGCGTCTTTTCCCCCAATTGGCCCAGGTATAACGCCGATGCTTCTGTCCCCACGCTTGCGAAAATTGCGTATCATGGAAATGTGCAACCGAACGTTTTTGTGGAGCCTGTTGATCCTAGTGATAAGGTGAGCGTTGGGAACATCTTGGTAAATCGCGGCGTATTTATCAGCGCTCCTTTCGCGAACAGGATGGGCCGTGCGTAGAATGGGACCAGTTCCTTGACTTCCGCCCCTAAGGCCCGAGATACTCTCTCTTATACCCAAGTTCTACTGACAATGGAGAGTCAGAGGATAGACCATGACATTCTTTAGAATTGGCAATAATCTCAAAGACGGAAACATTTTATGTTTTCGATTCATCAGTGGAATTAGCCAACAATCTTTCTTACCTATCTGATTTTGTATGTTTGGGATGCTCTCGGATGGTGATGCGACTATACTGTGGATACCAAGGTGGACGCATCCAGGTGCCATCCAAGTATCGACTTGGCTTAGAACAGGCTGATTCGGCCTTAATGGCTGTGTGCTTTGGCGGCGATATGCTTGTTTGCCCGAGGAGCCGGGCCAGTGAGGGGTCTGGTCACTCTACGGAGACACAGCTTCGATGAGTAGCCATTGAGTACCCTCTCGAAGGAGGGGTAGTCCTTGGAATTAGATCGGGGATGAGAATTGGGTGACAGGGCATTCAACGAGTGTTTTGGAGGACCTACCTAGCTTGACCGTCCGACATATGGGAAATAACATCGTCAAGGAGTTCAAGAGAATTTTCTCGCGTATCATGATAACATCAGAAAAAACCATTTATACTTGGGAACACTATTCTTCACTTGAAAACACTTTTGATCTGCTTGAACTGCCCCTAAGTATGTTTCAAGAACAACCCAAGTATCAAAAGTGTTGAAAAGTATCATCAAGTAAAGATGTCAATTAAAAGTAACCGTCATGGCATAAATGTCTCATCTCGGACGATTACGCACGTTCCCGGGCCGGATCCAAGTCTCACTTCAAGTTTGGTCTCTCTGGGCCATTGCATCTTCTGCGTGAATTTTGCCATGTGAGGCCCAGTTGTGCATGTATCCTCTATTCAGGAGGCCAAGTCAAGCGTATATTCGAGGACGAGTGTGAGTGGTCCGTTTGTGTCGGCATGCGCCGCTAGCGGCTGATCTAATCATGCTGGTGGTTACAGACCGCCGTGTTGGTTTGGTCAACCTCTTGGGATGATACACACTCATCGCCCGACTTGGTTCACCTCTATCAATGACTGGAGAGGGTGATGTTGACCATTACATGAGCTATCACGATTACTAGGTGACTAATGCGGTGATTCGTGGCGGATTTTGGTTTGTGCGGAGTATGGAGATACGCGCATGTACCGATATCTCGCATGAATCGCTTCTCCTCATCGTTAACGCGCCGAGTTGCCCCATTTAAATTCACCGGCCATCGGACTGGCATACAGCCGTAAAAAAAGGGCCACTAAACACCAGCTCAGGTAGAATATTGGTCTGGTTTGTCACGGTGAGGACGATGTTCACGTTCACCGTCGTCCCTTTCATCCTTGCCGGTGTCGCCCAGGCCTGGTTTCCGACCATCAGCGTCAATACTACCTCTGGCCATTTGTCAGGGACGCAAGCTGACGGAGGTACGCACAGTCTCTACCTTTTATTATCTGAAATGACCCGCTGTACCAGTGGCATCCTTCAAAGGCATTGTAAATATTTTCCTTTGATGATTTTCTTGGAACAGTGACGGAGATGACTTCGCTTAGCGGTTCGCCCAACCACCAGTTCACCAACTACGCTGGCAAGCCCCGGTCCCCTTTCATTCCCCCGATAGACATTTTGCAACTTCCCTGGGACCATCGTGTGTTAGCAGTTTCCTTCTCAATTCACTGCTGAACTATACAATACTCCACCGCCACCCGAAGACGAGGACTGCCTCTTTTTGTAAGCTGATACTTGAGTGCATTTGGAAGAGCTATGGATAATGTAACATCTGTAGGAATGTCTGGGCACCGGCGCCTATGTCAGGCCCATTGAAACCCGTCATCGTCTGGTTCTATGGAGGGTGAGTATGGCTTCTTCCGTTCGGGCATAGTAATTTATGTTCGTTATGCAGAGGGTATACATTCGGCACGGCATCGCTTCCAATGTACGATGGTGCATCCTTTGCGAAGAATCAGGACGTCGTCCTCGTATCTTTCAACTACCGTACAAACGTGTTTGGCTTCCCAATGGCACAGGATCTTCCTGCCTCTTTTCAAAACCTTGGCTTCCTCGATCAAGAGCTGGCGCTCGCTTGGGTGCAAGATAACATTGCCCAATTTGGAGGGGACAAAAGTAAGGTGACGACCATGGTATGTTCTTCACTGTGAGACGCAAAACAACATACGAGATCGATTTTTACGCTGACAGGGCCACTCTGCAGGGGCTGAGGCCATCTCACTTGCCATCACCCGCCGGAACTCGAGCATCGTCCCACCATCCCACCATTTCGTGCGGCCATCATGCTTTCCGGGGAAAGGGTCCCCACATTCCCCGAACCCAACTTCTCATTTTTCGACGCATTCGCGACTGCAATGGGATGCTCGCAGTCACCAGGTCCAGAGCGGCTGGATTGCCTTCGCAAAATCCCTGCTTCTACTATACGCGACTATACGAACGGAAATCCTACAGACCTTTTTGTTGCCCAAGTTGACAAGTAAGCTCTTACTCTGTCGTCCCAGAGGAGTTTTTTCATGGCCGGTCATGGGTTTCCGTAGTGTGACGTTCTTCGATGATCCGCTACAATCTATCCGTACAGGTCAAATTGCCCGAGTGCCCATTCTATTAGGGAACATGGAGGACGATGGTACAGTGTTTGCATCGTTCTTTCCGAACGTTTCGGCGTTCTATGCGAACCAGTTTGGCCCTTTAGGGGCCTCCTTCCGTCCCCCAAACTTGACCACGTTGTACCCTGGGCTGATCGGCACTCAATTGGGTTCTGCTGTGATACGCGATGTTTGGTTCCTTTGGTGCGCTCTTCGTTTTCTGTGGGTGGAAAAACTTCTTATGCTGCTGAGAAAGTTTAGCAAAATTATGGAGTGATGCGTTCGTTACAAGCGGGATCAAGAGCGTGTACAGATATACATACGGTACGGCATAGAGAATTTACATCCACCCCCTTCGGGTCAATAGACATATCCTCACGCTCGTCTAGGTGCAACTTTCGCTGATTTTGAGACTTTTCCTAATCTGGGAGCATACCACGGCTCAGAATGTGAGTCCCAATGTCCTGGATATAATATTGGCACACAGGCCCAGTACCCCCGTTGATTGCTGGATGACGCTCACGATGTCTCTACCGTCTCGTAGTGCATATTGTCTTCGGAACAATCGATAACGCGACAGCCACCGCCTCAGAAGAAAAGCGTCCAGGCTGCATTTGCAAACTTTGTCAAGAACCCAGGTGGTCCGTCTCCCGCCCCTAACTGGCCCGCATACGAAGCCGACGCTTCAGTCCCCACACTTGCAAAAATTGCATACCATGGAAATGTGCAACTGAACAATTTTGTGGAGCCTGTTGACCTTAGTTCTATGGTGAGCACTGGAAGATATAAGCAAAATCGTATTCATTCCCCATCCTTTTATTAACAGGACGGGCCGTGCCAGGCCTGGGACCCATTCCTGGACTTCCGCCCCTGAAGATTTGCCGAGTCCTGTTGAGTACGGGGAGAGATTAAGCCCTGGCGCTCCTAGCAAATATCGTCGTGAACTCATTTGGTCCACCACAACACAATGGAATCCAAATAATTACACGAGCTAACCACATGTGCCCGTGATCGCCACCAGTTGAGCCACCCACCTTTCGTCAGAGTCGACATCAGATTGGCAGGGTAGCGAGCTGATTCGCTCTCTCGTTTCTGGAATTTTCGCCCCGAATGATGATGCGCTTCAAGTCTCTGCAGTGCCACAAGTACTGTACTGGAGATTTTCTTCAGAAGCGGGCAATGAGGTGTCTAAGCAATCTACATCGATGGGCCCTTGCCAGTCGCGTACCTTTCCATGTCAGAGGTAGCCGTCGGACACGTAACAGGTTGGAGTGAACGGCCGAGAAATTCGAGAGAGCCTTGGGCCGTCTGCATGTGCGTTTCCAGCACGCGAAAGAGGCGGCTTACGGGAGAGGAGATGGTGTAAATAACGTCCTAGACGCATTCGGGAAACTGTCCCGTGGAATGCTAAGTTGTAACATTATCGCAATGGGGTCCTCAGAATCAGTGTCGTGCCAGTGTAAACCCAGAAACCGAACGTTGAATAGCGGACGTAACATCATGCTGGCCGAGCAAAAGAACGGGTGATTAGACTGCAGTACCTCGCGTCCTCCCCTACCGTACATTACAGTCAGTACTATCGAAAAAACGGCAGCACGTTAGTCGACCTTCGCCTTTTCCTCGGTGATGTTGTGCAATCTAATTGCGCGAGTCTAGTCAATTGGATAACGATGATAGGCAAGACTAAGAAAATGCCGAGCAAGGTAGAAAGGGACAAAGTAGGAGGCAGCATACTGGATCTCATGCGGAAGCGAACGTTGCGTGCGTGAGTTTGTTTTCCGAGGTATTAGTTACCACCGTTGAAATTACGCTTCTGGGATGTCTCTCTCCTTTTCGTTTGATGTTAGCCCACCTCTTATGGAGTGAACCGAAAGGTTTTCATCAACGCCAGATTTATCCGGTCCTTGCAAGTCGCGAATGGCGGACCTAATAAATTCAGCCATTTGTATGAGAAAAAGGCTTGTTCGGGGACTCGCGTTCGGGTCGCGATATCAATTACGTAAACTCATTGTTTCACGGAGGCCGTACAATTCGATTGAAAGTACAGTAATCTAGAATCTGTAAGGGCTAAGTCTGGTAAGGACCTAGCTGTGAGTTCGAGCACCGAAACCCGAGGCAAGTCGCGATCCCGAAAGGGGAAGGTGAGGCGCGAGTGGGGGTTGCCTGAGCCGGGACTCGGGAGGGGAGTCGTCCTCGTCCCGAAGGCTGAGGGCGGACGCGAGGAAGTCATCCAAGGGGCTTTGAGGAACCGCGACTTGGGGCCGTCAGTCTTGAATGAGGTGGAACGAGACGAGGAAACGCGGGGAAAGAGAAGGAAGAACGAAGGAAGGCCGCGCGACTGGACGACGTGTGACGGCACGCGAAAAGGAACCAATCTGTACTGTAGTAAAAGCGATGATGGGTAATTATTGTACGTAGCCCTCCTAGAATGGCAAGGTGCGCGCTCGGGGATGTCAGACGGTGAGGGAAAGGCCATGCTCCTTCCACTGGCAGGCCGAGCGCGCGCACGCGCCTTACAAACCGATTACGCACAACTGGCACTCCCACGTAACCACCATTATGCCCTCGAGCCAGTCCAAACGCCAGTCGAACTCCAGAAGCCATACAAACGTAACAACTAACAAGCCTATTGGGCCCTTTGGGCGGTTATTGCTACATCTTCCACATGTCATGCGTGACTCGGTTGTGTTGGGCATCCCCTTCAAATCAGGCTGCTCAGTCGTCACGGTACGCAAATCTGAGGATGAGGTGCCAGTGGTCGGTGCAACGTTTGGAACCTAATCATCCTGCAACTGTCAGCATGATTTGGTCTAACATGCTGACTGACAGTGCTCGTGCGTACTATAAGCAGCTCCGCGATATCTCCCCTCCGTAAATTCTTACGGCGCTGGTTTCAAGTTTATCAACTTCTTAGGGTGTAGAATTATAATCTAAACCCTTGTGCCGGGAGCTCATAAAAGCAGGCCACCCAATACCCGCTTTTGTTCGTACCTTGTCCTCCTTCCACGCTCCATGATGCCAGTGAGGTTCATAGTTGTTCTATTCATTCTTGTCGTGCAGGTACACTCTAGGTCCATAACTGCCAATACCACCTCGGGCCGATTAATAGGAACCCAAGCTGACGAGGGTATGTCTTTCTCTGACACTTGTCGTCTCCTTCACAGAAGTAACGCACTGGACCAGTCGTGTCCTTCAAAGGCATCGTAAGATACCCTTAATATTCGTTTTCAGGAGTAACAACATGACAGAGATGGCTGTGATTAGCGCTTTGCACAACCACCTGTTGGAAATCTACGCTGGGAGCCTCCGGTTTCGTTTCATTCTTCCGGCATTCAGAATGCGACTTCCCTTGGGCCATCATGCATCCAACAGATTCCCTTCCTAGGACAAGCTGTTGTTGATGAACTCTACAATACGCCCGCGCCATCAGAAAACGAGGACTGCCTCTTCCTGTGAGTGCTATTTCGTGAATTTATCTCGAAAAAAAATAGCCGATGGCCTTCGCAGGAATGTTTGGGCTCCAGCATCTATGTCAAATCCTTTGAAACCCGTCATCGTCTGGTTCTATGGAGGGTGAGAAATGATTGACACCCTTTCTGTCCGAACAGCTCGAACCCAGTCATGCAGGGGCTTTTATTTTGGCACGGCATCACTCCCGACATATGATGGCGCATCCTTTGCGAAGAACCAAGATGTCATATTCGTCTCCTTCAACTACCGTACGAACGTGTTCGGCTTTCCAACGGCACCAGATCTTCCCGCCTCGCGTAACAATCTCGGCCTTCTGGATCAGGAGCTCGCGCTCGCCTGGGTGCAAGATAACATTGCCCAATTTGGAGGAGATAAAAGTAGGGTAACACTCATGGTGCGCGCTCTGTCATGAGAGATACACGCTACATACGAGACCTACTTTTGAACTGTCAGGGCCACTCTGCCGGGGGGGTGTCCGTCTCATATGCCATCACTCGCGGGAATTCGAACGTCGTCCCACCATTCCGTGCAGGCATTATGTTGTCTGGTGTGCAAGTTCCTACAACTCCGATACTCAACTTTTCCAACTTTGACGGGTTTGCGACTGCCATGGGATGCCTGCTTCTACCATACGTAATTATACAAATGGGCCCAACAGTGGCCTGTTTACCCCAGGGATTGACAAGTTCGTGCTCTATCCTGCTGGCGGAGAGATACTGATGTAATTGGTAGCGTGACGGTCTTTGACGACCCGTTGCAGCGCATCCGTCAGGGCCAGATTGCCCATGTGCCCATTCTACTCGGGAGTATGGAAGGCGCAATCCTAGGTCCGGGAACACCCAACAATCTTTCGGCATTTCTCGCTGACCAGATCGGCCCTGGACCACTCGAGACTCTCATATCCTCCACCCTTGTGCGCGCGTTATACCCAGGATTGAGCGATCTTCAAGTGATGGCTGCCCTGGAGCGTGACGTTAGATCCCGTTGGTGCGCCCCTCCCCCGATCTGAGACCAAAAGAAGTGAAAAATCAGCGAACATGTACTCGAAAAAGCCCAGCAAAGCTGTGGAGCGACACATTTGTGTTGAGTGGGGTCAAGTGCGTGCACCGGTATACGTATGGTATGTTCGCAGCAGTTTTTCGCTTTCTAGGGATAAGGACATTGATATATCTATTCACCTAGGCGCAGTGTTTGCCGATTTGCAGCCCATTCCCAATCTTGGAGCTTGGCACGGGTCTGAGTGTAAGTCTTCCACATCCTGTCATTCGGCTTGGTGCTCTGGTTTCCTAATGACCGTTTCTCCTTCGTATCTACCACGCAATAGTACCCATTCTCTTCGGGACATACAACAGATCGATAGCCACTGCCGCAGAAGTAGAGCTGTCGAAGAGCCTCCAGACCGCATTCGCCAACTTTGTCAAAGATCCCGTGAACGCCTCTCCGGCACCCAATTGGCCCGCCTATGAGCCAGGCTCTGGGGATTGCGCCTGTTCCCACGCTTGCTGAAATCGCGTACCAAGGAAATGTGGGCTTTGATGACTTTATCCAACCTGTTCAACCGATTTCCAAGGTAAGCACGCGAAAGTTTTATTCGAAACCGACTCGTTCACCGCTGAATATCCACTTATCAAAGGATGGGCCATGCATTGTCTGGGACGCGCTTCTGGATCTCCGTCCCTGAGAAGTCTGACTCCCCAACAGTCTTGGAGAATTGTTCCTTTGGAGGGGGTGTGTTAGATGCTCAACTTCGTATGGCAGGCATTACGCCTATTCTAGTTCCCGGATTCTCAGGTATCAATTGTACAAGGATATCAGAATGTAACCCCCACCCCAACCGACACCACTCACTTCCACCTCACGCAGCTAACTTGGTGTCTAATCAATGACCCGTCCTTTGTGGGACGCTTTGAGCGGTGGCACGAGGACAGCCCCGACTGACGACGGGTCCAAGTTGAAGGCCCGAAGATTCTCATCGGACTGCAGCGAAAAAGGTATTTGAGGTATCAGCATAAGGATGCTAGCCGCTAGCGGCAGCTCATGATCGACTATGAAAAGATTGACGAAAGATTGGCAAGAAATTTACGCAGGCGCGCTCTAATGGCATGCGGTGATTGTCGTTGGCAAGGTCGACTCATGGTCCGACTGGGTTGACGGGGTGAGCAAGCCCTAGCCTGGGATCGTGCGTCTACGATGATATACTACTAATTACATATCCCGTATTTCATTCGACTACAGAATGTGGCCATACATACCGTACCCGGATCTCTGTCTGAGTGAGATGGACAGCAGGAGCCTGAGTTGCCGGCCCTACAGATATTTGAGAATGATGGTGGGTGGAAGCGAGTCCTTGGAACCAACAAGGTGAGCATCAGCACTAGAAGTCAGGAGATGATTTGAACTGCATCAGATGCTGCATCGTGACGCGGTATGGCAAGTGTGGCTCGGCAATGAGGGGTAGTTCCATATGCTCTCCCCTTGAATGGCCCATCACAACCAAGGACAAAATTTGGCGCCTGGAAACCACGGAACTTGAACAAACATCTCCTTTGGGACACACCAATACGTACTTTGAGAAATGCTACGCGCCGCGACCAAATTTTGCTGTTCAGGTCTTTGGGATTCATTCCTAAGTAGCGCCATCATTTCGTACATCATCAATCTCATCAATCCTAATATCCGGCGATGGATAAGAACCACCGTGACGTCAAGGTCAAACAACCTATCTATCTACTGCCAGGAACTAGGACAGGAACAGCCCAAGACGGGCCGACGGCAGTGATC